>Ga0315285_10008852_pt1 | contig 10318 bp, 8 predicted proteins | sample YL17G09_36_MG_FD_203698 | JGI IMG/M metagenome (GOLD analysis project Ga0315285, IMG submission 203698) | Sediment microbial communities from Yellowstone Lake, YNP, Wyoming, USA - YL17G09_36 | ecosystem: Environmental > Aquatic > Freshwater > Lake > Sediment | place: USA: Wyoming | collected... | reverse complement strand
ATTTTCGATTTAGAGAAATTTTTAAATTTCATTTGATAATAGAAATCCATGGGCGTTAGCCCATGGTATTTGTATACCATTCAAAATTTTGCTTCGCAAAATTTTGGGTTTAATTCCGCAAATTTATATATAATTATGCCCTGACGGAATCAAGGTTCTACCAAAGACAGATTCTTATGAATTTTCCTCCACTGCGCCCCGGGCTTACGACATATCCTCGGGTATGAACCCTAGAATACATCACAAGAAAATATAAAACGAAAATTACCCCCACCCTTTTGCCAGGGGTAAATCAAATAATCTTGTTTAATTTCGTAATACTAATTATAGTCCTTTTAAAGAATTAGTCAACCCCGTTAGAAATTTTAACCGTATAATTTATTACTGAAATACATTATCTCAAAAATTTCTAACGGGGTCAAGTATTTTCGACTACGTCCAGGATAAACTCGTTTTGTCCTAAAAAGCGGGTTTTCCTTCTCTTAAATTTTTTAAAATTGTTTTTATGGCTTCGTCTTCGGGGTTTAACCTTTCGATCCACTCAAATTGCTCAATCGCTTTTTCTTTATTTCCTTCTTTATCATAAATTAATCCCAAAAAGTATCTGGCATTTGAATAATTTTGATCGAGCGCTACCGCTCTCTCAAATTCGCTCTTTGCTAAATCAATTTTTTCTTCTCCATAGTATAAGATACCAAGCTGATAAGCTAAAAGTGGATCAAAAGGAGCAAGAAACTTTGTCTCTTCTAATTTTTCAATTGCCTCTTTTATCTTTCCTTCTCTCTGAAAAACTACAGCTAATTGAAAGCTTGCTGGCGCAAAATCCGATTTTAATTCCAGAGCTTTTTGGAAATTCTCCCTTGCCTTAATTAGATCATCTGTAATTTCTTTATCTTCTCCATTCTCTTGCCGTATGATATCCGATTTTTGAATGTAAAATTGGCCGATCTCAGTAAAAATTTGAGGATTCATAGGTTCTAGTTGGCTAGCTTTCTGGTAAAAACCTATGGCATCCTGAATCAAATCTTTACTTACCAGAAGTTGATCGATCAAATTTTTATGAACCAAACCTCTATTTATCCAATTAACTGAATTTTCTGATGAAATTTCGGTCGCCTTTTTAGCTGCATTGATCGCTTCATTAGCTAATTCTTGGCTTTTAAGCATAAAATCTTCTTTCGATAGTTTTGGATCCTGAGAAATCTCATTTAATCTTAATAAATACAACTGAGAAATATCTCTCCAATAGAGATCTAGGTTTGGATTTGAATCACTTGCTCTTCTTAGGTCAAAAATGGCATCCTCTGTTTTCCCTTCTGCTCGGGCGTTTAACCCTTTAAGGTAATTTATCTCGGCTTGATAATTTTTTATTAATGAAAAAGAAAGCATTGTGCCCAAAACCAAAACCAAGGTCAAAGAAATGGCTAAAATAAGCGAGGATTTAATCTTCTTTCTTGCTTGATTATTGACAATGACAAAAATACCAAGAATTAACCAAAAGAGAAAGAATAAAGAAAGATCAGCCGGATAGATAAATTGGCCAAGAACTATTATCAAAAAACTAGAAAAGATAGTGGCGTTGAGAAATACTTCTCTTTCCGATAGTGCCTCTTCTTCTGAGGTGCCAGCTATTCCCAGAGTTGAATTGTCTTTTGTTTCTTTTTTAGCTTTTTTAAAAAATAATTTGAAGTTCCTTGCCATCAGCCAGATAAACACTCCTAATATGAAGAACAGAGATAAAACTCCTAAAATCCCTGTGGTTATTAACCTATCAAGAATCTCTGAGGTGCCTGCCTGAAATCTTAAGTTCCAAAACAAAGTCTTGTTTATGTCGGTCGGTTTGAATTTTAGATAATTAAAAACAAAGGTTGATGGTCCGCTACCCAGAAATAGATTTTTGACATTTTTAAATGAGTTTTTAATAATTTTAAATTCCGCATCCTGGCTAATCACTATTTCCGCGGGAAACTGAATTTCTGGTAAAAATTTAGGTAAGGAAAAACCAAAACTATGTTCTAAAAAATTAATTGGGTGAGAAAAGGCAAGAAAACTCAAAGAAATAATTAAAAAAATCATTGGGATAAAAACCAAGTTTGTTTTTCCAGTTTTTTTCAGATTTAGTAAGCCAAAGATAAATAAAATAGAATTCCCAAAAATCAAAACTATCCAAGCTGATTTAGAATTGATCAAGAAGAAAGAAATCAGAAAAAAAATAACGGAAATTAAAAATATCCGCCTGATTAATCCCTTGGAAACAACTGCCAGAAAAACTCCTAGAGGCAAAAGAGCGGCCAGAAATAAAGTTAAAGAGTTTAAAGTGCCTACACTATTAAAAGAAATGAATTTTGTAAAATCCCAGGTAAAAATAAACTTACTAAAAATTTGGAGGATCGAAAAAATACTCACTAAAAATCCAGAAAAAATTAAAATCGAGAGTAGCTTTAAGATCTCTTTCTTACTATTAAAATAATTACTAATTAAAAAATAAAGGGTAAAAAAGTAAATTAAAGTTAGAAATCCTTGACTAACATTTAATGGCCAGCCCCAGAAACTAGAATATCTTGAAGAAGAAAAAACTAAAGAAAGAGCATTAACTAAAATAAAAACTAAAGTTGGGATAATCAGAAAATTAGAATTAAACTCAAATCTCCCGGAAAAAAAACTTTTTATCAACCAAAAAAGCAAACTGATAAATACTAAAATTCCTAAAAAGAATTGTTTATTAAAATCTAAGACATCGAAGGTAAACGGTAAAAAAAATAGGGGCAGGAAAAAAACCAGAAAATATATTACATATTTTCCAACCCTGTCGCAGATTATTATTATTTTTTGGGATCTGTTTTTTAAGTTTTGGTCCATGTTCTTAATTATAACTCTAAAGACAATTATTTCAATTGCGTCTATTATTAGAGTAAACCCTAATAATTATCGTAATCTTAGTGAACTCTAATGCTTTGTAAGATACCAAGGGCAATAAAGGTGGAAATTAAACCAGATCCCCCGTAGCTCACCAAGGGCAAAGAAACTCCAATTATGGGTAATAATCCTAGGTTCATTCCAATATTTATAAAAATTTCAGAAATTAAAATAATAGCCAAGCCAGAACAGAAAAGCTTGGGGAAATTACTTTCGGCCAAAAAAGCGATTTTAATTATCCGCCAAATTAATAAAGAAAAGAGTAAAAGTAAAATTCCTCCTCCTATTAATCCCGTCTCCTCGGCAATGGCAGAAAAAATAAAGTCAGTCTGAGGTTCTGGCAAAAAACCATAGTGAGTCTGAGACCCTTTGAAAATTCCTTGACCGAAAAGACCACCTGATCCTATGGCAATTTTTGACTGATTCTGGCTCCAACCGATTCCAATAAGTTCCATTTTTGGCCGAAAAAAACTAATTATCCTCTGTTTTTGGTAATCCTTAAGAAAAAGGAGCCAAACTGAAATAAGGACCAAAAATCCAATAATACAAAGGGTGAGAAAGTGACGAATCTTTATTCCTGAGATAATTAAAATTCCGACCCAAAGAAAAATTAAAATTAAAATTGAGCCTAAATTCGGCTGAAAAAAAACTGGGATCGAGGGTATTAAAAGATATAAACTGGAAACTAGGATGTGTTTCACTTGATACATTTCTACGTGGCGTTTAGAAAAATATTTGGCAAAGAGAATTATCAGAATTACTTTCGTAAACTCTATCGGATCAACAGAAATGGGGCCAATTTTATACCAACTTCTCACTCCCCTAATTTCTGGAGCAAAAAAGAATAATCCTATTAGAGTTAAAATACAAAAGAAATAAAGAAATAAAATTAAATAAGAGTTTTCTCTGAAGATCCGCCAGTCTAAAAAAGAAAAAAGGAACATTAAAAAAAGGCCGATTATTAAGAAAATGGTTTGTTTTTTAAAATTAGAGAAATCGTTTTTAGCCAAAGAACTGCTATAAATAGACAAAAAACCAAATCCAACTAAAAAAAGAGATATCACAACTAATATCCAATCAATTTTTTTAAGATGTAGCAAAATAGGATGCATTAAAAATTGCTAATTACTTTAACATTTCCAGAAACTCTTTTTCATTAATTATTCTCACGCCTAACTTCTTGGCCCGCTCGTATTTTGAGCCGGGTTCCTTTCCAACAACGAGAAAGCTGGTCTTTTTTGATATTGATTCTGAAACCTCGCCACCTAAAATTCTAATCCTCTCTTTTGCTTTTTCTCGGCTCATTGTTTCTAAGGTTCCTGTCAAAACAAATGTTCTCCCTTTTAGCGGTTGGAAAGCTGATTTTTTTTCTTCAATAATTTCTACCCCTACTTTTCTTAATTTATCTAAAAATTCTAAATTTTCCTTTTTTTGAAACCAAACGTAAATAGATTTCGCAACTATTGGGCCAATATTTATTAATTTTTGAAATTCTTCTGAACTTGCTTTTTCCAATTTTTCCAAAGAACTAAAATATCGCGCTAAATCCTGAACCGTTTTTTCGCCAACATTTCTAATTCCTAAGGCATAAATAAATCGGGATAAGATAATTTTCTTTTTACCCTGCACAGCCTCAACCAAATTTTTTGTTGATTTTTCAGCAAACCTTTCCAAGGAAATTAAATCTCCCTCTTCTAACTCAAATAGATCTGCCGGATCTTGAACTAAACCCTCATCTAATAATCTATCAATAATTTTGGGGCCCAAACCAACAATATCAAAAGCTTTTTTGGAGACAAAATGATAAAAGTATCTTCTTTTCTTTGCCGAACATTTTGGATTTTTACAACGCCAGATTGCTTCCCCTTCTAATTTTTCTAGTTTTTGACCACAGATTGGGCAATTTCTGGGAAAATTAATCTCCCTTTCTTTTCCTGTTCTTAATTCTGGGAGTGCTTGAATTACCTCTGGTATCACATCCCCCGCCCTCCCAACAATTACAGTGTCGTCAATTCTTACCCCCAATTTTTTAATTTCATCTTCATTATGAAGAGTGGCTTTTGAAATTTTCACTCCGCCGACTTCAACCGGTTTTAAGATCGCAACCGGAGTTACCGCTCCCGTTCTTCCAACCTGAAATTTAACATTTTCTAAGATTGTTATTGCCTGTTTAGGAGAAAATTTAAAAGCCCTAACACCCCGCGGACTTTTCCCTACCACCCCCAACCCTTGAAAGATTTCATTATTATTAATATTGATAACTATACCATCTATTTGAAAAGGAATTTTTCCCCTCTTTTTTGCCACCTCTTTCCAAAATTCAATCACCTCATCTAAACTTTTACAAATTTTTCCCTGATCGGTTTTAAATCCTAAAACTGATAAGATCTGATGCTCTTGGGAATGTTTTTTCTGTCCAAAATCAGTGATAATATCATAGGCCAAAAATTTTAAAGGTCTGGAAGCTGCCAATTTTGGATCTAATTGTCTGATTGATCCGGCGGCTAAATTTCGGGGATTGGCAAAAGTTTTTTCTCCTCTTTTTTTAACTTCTTTATTCAATCTTTCAAAATCTCTAACATTCATATAAACCTCGCCCCTAATTTCAATTTCTCCATTTTTAATCAATTTTTTTACCTTCTCTTCAATTTCTTTTGATGGTAATTTATTGTGAATTTCCAATTTTAAGGGAATCGATTCGATTGTCTTTAAGTTTTGAGTGATATTTTCTCCTAACAAACCAGTTCCCCTTGTCGAACCATAAGTGAAAATTCCATTTTTGTAAACCAAAGAAATAGCAAAGCCATCGAATTTTAATTCAGCAAAATATTCAAATTTTTGACCAGGAACTAATTTTTTGAAATAATCTTCCCAATTTTTTAATTCCTCTTCGGAAAAGATATCTTCAATGGACAACATTGGAACTTTGTGTCCAACCTTTTTAAAACCTGGCAAGGGTTCTCCAGACACTCTTTGGGTCGGGGAGTCAGGGGTAATAAATTCGGGAAACTCTTGTTCTAGTTTATAAAGTTCGTGTTTTAAAGAATCTAAGGCTTCAGGAGAAATTTCTTCTCTGTCCAAAACATGATATAAATAGCGGTGGTAATTTATCAATTTTTTCAATTTTTCAATTCTCTTTTTCGCCTCAGCCTTTGATAATTTTTCAGCCATACTCTTATAATTATAAAATAAAATGGAAAAAAATTTCCAAGTAAGAACAATATTTTACAATGTTTAATCCAATGTTTAATCTAACAGATCGCTCATTGTTCATCACCAGGTGATGAACGGATGAATATTTTATTCCAAGAAGAGGGAATTAAAGGAAACAAGTTTTTCTTTCAGGAAATTTTCTGTAAATTCTTTAAATTCTTTTTTTCCACCCATTTTTAGAGAATATTTTTCATAAATTTCCTCTGGGGCTAAAATTTTGGCTTTTCTCTTCCCAATTCGATCAGGAAAACTAGAGAATTGAAAATTTTCTAAAAATTCATAAGCCTTTTCCCAATTTCTTAAACCTTTCTCTCTCCATCCTGGTTGATAGATATCTAAAGTGTTAATTATAGTAATATAACGTACTATCGCATCGGATTGGGTTTGATTTTCAATTTGAATTGATTTGTAAGGGCCGCTAAAGAGAGCTCCCTGACGAAGATTTTTAAGGTTGAAATATTTTGCAAATCCTCCTTTTAGTTTTTTCATAAATAAAGCAAGAGATTTTTTTGATTTAGCCAATAAATGAAAATGGAAGTGGGTAATTGGTAAAACAAAATCAAAAAGGGAAACCAGGGGTGGGTGTTCCTTTATTATAAACTTTGAAGAAGGTTCCTCTCCACTTAATATGGCTTGAGAAGCCTTCATTATGTCTAGCCGGCGGATATTAAAAACTGCTCTACCAACATTGGCGGCATAGATTTGGAAAATAAAACGGTAACAATTTTCTTCATTTTTAAAAATTTCTCTATTTTCAACAGCTCTAGAAAGAATATGGAGGGGTAATTTTTCCTCAAAAAATCGGTAGGGCATAAGCAATTACGTTGTTATTGTTCATATTGTTCAATATTGTTCATCACCTGGTGATGAACATTTATTTAGATTGGGCATTAAACACCAACAGAGAAGATCCACTATCTCCTCTTTGGACATGCGATGTCCAAAGAGTCCAAAAAATGTTCAAAACATCTTAATCACAATTAGGGGTTTTAATTTTTGCTTATTATTTTATCATTTCCTTAAGCAGGGCAACTAGAATATACCTTTAAGAGAAAGTTTACTTTTTGTGTTTTAATATCAGTTTCCCCCTCAATAATAATTGGGTACTCGCCTTCTGGCGTGGTTCCATAAACTCTAAATGTCAATGTGGAGCTACAAGATAAGGGACAAGACAGAGGAGAAAAAGTAGTTTGAATAGTGGGAGGTAAAGGAGTAGAAAGACTAATGGAAAAAGCAACAATTTTCCCCGTGGTTCCAGAAATATAAGTGGCAGTAATTGTAGTTTGAGTACCAGATAAACCACCTATATTTCCGGGTCTTATACAGAGAGAATCGAGAGAGGGATTTACACAAGGTGCCGGTCCTTCTAAACAAAAATCAAAAACAACTGGTGAGGTTATCTCAATTGCCCTTTTGACTCCTTTGTAATTGCCTGAAGATTGCCATTTAGCTTCTGAAGGTAAGAAAGAGATAACATTATAATTAGCGAGTTCTCCGCCTATTGAAATTGTTCCTGAAACTCCTCCATTTCCTCCTTCAACCCTTTTATTATACATCGCGTGTTCAATTCCAGTATCAGCAACATAAAGAGCGACTACCGAATCTCCCATTCCTCTAATCATTTTCATTTGGGAAACAATAATTAAACTTATCCCTAAGCCAATAGCCAATAAAATAAACATAATCATCAGGGCAAAATAGAGAGAAACGCCTTTTTGATAATTTTTAAACATAATTAAAAATTAATAATAAATAATTACGGCGCATCAAGAGGTCTTTGAGAGATTGAGGTCTGAATTTGAATTTCCGGCCTTTCAGTTGTTCCTCTTCCCAAAATCTTCAAAAAAATTGTAACTCTTGGCTGAAGATTAGGAACTTCGCTTTGACTTTGACCTGAAAGATTAAATTTTAGTGAGTTTATTTGAAGTTTATCTGAGGTTAAAAAATTTTCAGTTCCACCGGTAGGAACTCCTCCAATAAGCGTCCAGTCTTTTTGTTCTTTTAATCGAGGACCTTCAAGAAAGAATCTCTGGCAGGCACAGGTATAATTTAAAAATCTTAAATCTTGATTCCCAGAAGTTTCGTAGTTTAAATCGGCCTGAGAAAGGCAATCCGTTGTTATGTGGGAACATTCCGCTGTTGGGGTCGACTCTCTCCTTGCCATCCTCATTGCCCTGCTCATATATTCTAGAACATAACTTGTTTGATCTAATAATTCTTGAGTTGCTAAAACTTTTCTTTGAGAACGAATAGCCGAAATGAAAAGACCTGAAATTGCCCCAACTGTTATTGAAAATATTGCCACTGCCACCAGCATTTCAATGAGGGTAACACCTTTATTTTTTATTGTTAAATTGTTAAATTGTCTCAATGTTTATTTCCAATTATATAAATTTTCCTGGGCTTCAACTTTGTAAGTATTTCCTTTTTCTTGCCAAGAAACTTCAACTTTGACATTTAGACTGTCTACTATTGGACCACCAGAAATTGTTATTTTCCGGGTAAATTTTGTGGCATTGCCTGAATCATAACCATAATAACCCGTGAGAGTTTCGAGCTTTAAGGGATTTCCACTAAAACCAAACAAGCTTTGATAATTATAACCTGCCTCATATACACTTGCTCCCAAACCACTATTCCAACCTAATCCCTGGAGCCAATTTGTATCTCTAATATTCCTGACAATTTCAATTCCTTCCTGGGCTAAATAGGCAGCAATTAATTTGTCTTTGGAAAAAATGGAAGCAGAAATTGTCTGGGTCACCAAAGAAAAAACCCCGACAATTCCAACCGTCATCACAAAAATTGCCACAATCGCCTCCATGAGAGTGAAACCTTTTATATTTTTCTTTTTAAATATTTTGATTAAATTTAGATTCATTATATATAAAAAGGCCATTATTCCACCCAAATTAATCCGGCTTTATTTACCTTAATAGTTTTTGAAAGACCGGATTGAAGCGCCAAAGTAATTACACCTTCATCTGCCAAACCACCATTTATCTTCGTAGTGGGATCCGGCGGTTTAAAATTAATTGAAAGAGATGCAGGGCTAGTAGATTGAATAGAGACTCCGCTTTCTAAAGGTATAATCTCAATGTCAGTATCCCCAACACCGTGATCTTCACTACCATCATCGGCATATAATAAATAATTTGTACCTCCGGCATTTAGATAAATTCCGTATCCTGCAGGGATTTGACCTGCGCAACCTGTACCAGCTGGACATTCTTTTGTTGACATAGCCATCTGCTGAGCCCTTCTTATATCTTGGGCCAATCTATTGGCCGACCTAAATAAAGCATACTGTTTACTACCCTGACGATACCGCTTAAAAGCACAATTATAAAAAGAGAGGTTACAACCTCAATTAAGGTGAATCCTTTTTTATTTATATTTTCTTCCATTTAAAATGTAATTTGAAAAAGACTAAAATACCAATTTATAATTTTATTGCCCAAAAATAAGGCTAAAAATATACCAAATACCAGAAAGGGCCCAAATGGAACCTCGCTCTTTAATGATTTTTTTTTGGCGATTATCAATCCCAAGCCTATTATAGCACCTGAAAAAAAGGCAGAAAAGAGAGCGACTAAAATATTAGGAAAACCCAAGAAAAGACCCATAAAAAGAGCTAATTTCACATCACCAAAACCCAGCCACCTTCCTCGAGAAACCAAAAATATTACCAAGAAAAAGGCCGATGCTAAAACAGCGGAGAGAAATGGATTTAACAATGGCTGGAAATTTCCAATTTCTAATTTCCAATTTCTAAACAAATACCAATTAATAAATTTTAAAACTTCAAAAAATCGATAAAACAAAATCGCGCCAATTGCTGGATATATTACTTCGTCGGGAATAATATAGTGCTTTAAATCGTAGACGAAAATGATAATCAGGAAGCTAGAAAATAGAAAGTAGAAAATAGAAAGTAGAAAATTTGGAAAGGTTATATAAAAAACACCAACGAATAAAATAGCGGTTGCTAGCTCAACTAAAGGATACTGAAGAGAAATAGGTTTTTTACAGTAACGACATCTACCCCTAAGTTCTATAAAGCTCAAAAGGGGAATTAAATCCTGCCAACTCAATTTGTGCTTGCAATTAGGGCAGTAAGAGCGGCCTTTCAAAAAACTTTCATTTTTTTCCAAACGGTAAATCACGCAATTTAAAAAAGAGCCAATTG
>Ga0315285_10008851_pt1 | contig 10318 bp, 6 predicted proteins | sample YL17G09_36_MG_FD_203698 | JGI IMG/M metagenome (GOLD analysis project Ga0315285, IMG submission 203698) | Sediment microbial communities from Yellowstone Lake, YNP, Wyoming, USA - YL17G09_36 | ecosystem: Environmental > Aquatic > Freshwater > Lake > Sediment | place: USA: Wyoming | collected... | reverse complement strand
AGTATGGGCGCGTCCTGAGGATGGCGCGCAAGCCCACGACCGAGGAGTACGCCAAGGTCGTGACCGTGACGGGCCTCGGCCTGATACTCATAGGAGCGCTCGGTTTCTTCATCTACCTCATGATGACCGCGTTCCCCAGCTGGATCGGCGGCCTGTTCAAGTGAGAGGAGTTCGGATCCATGGGACTATTTGACGACCTCGCAAAGAAGCCACAAGTGCCGCCTCCCGCGGAGAAGCCGCCGGAGAGGCCGGCTGTCGTCGCCCGCGTGTCCATCGACATGAAGGAAGAGAAGATGGACATGACGGCGGGGGTGGGGAGGGGGTTCCCCGTCGTCGTCACGAACTCGGGCACCGAGGACGACACCGTCAGGATCAAAGTGGACATGATCTACGGCTACGAGACTCCGGACCCGCCCGAGTGGACCGTGAAGCTCGGGGGCGTGGAGGAGAAGGTCTGGGAGATAGGCACCTACGTCAGACACCACCAGGAGGTCAAGACCCGCAAGGAGTTCGTGGACAGGCAGGTCAAGGAGCTCACGGACAAGGGTCAGCCGGTGCCGGAGGACCTGGCGAAGGAGCGCGACTCCCTCGCGGAGAAGTTCAGGGAGGCCGAGGAGGGCCTGTCGAGGTCGTTCATCCTGGTCAGCGGCGGGAGGAGGGAGCTGACTCTCTCGGTGACCTGCCCCAAGGGCGCCAGGTACGGGGACAGCCTCAACGTCGTGGTCAACGCGATATCGAAGAGCGACCCCGCGGCGAGGGACCACAAGAGCAGCGTGTTCATGGCGCGGCAGAGCGTGCTGGCCGTGAAGACGTCGATAGGGCACGAGAGGGCGGTGGCGGACTCGCTGTATTCCAAGGCGAAGGCCAGGGACATAGGCGTGTTCAGCATACTCGCTCCTGCGAACCTGAGGGGCTACCTCTTCATCGAGAGCATGAACCCCGACAGGCTGGAAGAGGCGGTCAGGGGGATCAGGCGCGCGCACGGCGTCGTCGGGCGGGGGAAGGGCGAGACGAAGGGCGACGAAGGGATCATCGCCATCAAGGACATGGACATCTACCTCGCGCCGAAGCCTATCGTGAGCGGCATCATGGAGGGGGATATCGTCGAGCTGATCTCCGGGCCGTTCAAGGGCGAGAAGGCGAGGGTGCTGAGGATAGACGAGGCGAAGGAGGAGATCACCGTCGAGCTGTTCGAGGCGATGGTGCCGATACCTGTGACCGTCAGGGGGGACGCGGTCAGGGTGCTGCAGAAGGAGCAGGAGCAGAAGTAGGCTGTCAAGATCGCGACCCCTGAGTGGGGAACTTTCATACACCTCCCCCAGAGAAGTTGATTTTCGCTTCATTCTTGTAGCAACTGATGACAGGTGACGAAGACGAGAAATCGACAATCGTCGCGATGCCCAGGATCATCGTGTCCTACAATGTCGTGAGTAACAGGCGCGGCGAGAGCAGTCTGGTCTATCAGTACGTGTTTGGCCGGAAGGTCACGAAGAAGGTCTCCGCCGGAAAGAGGGTTTATCGCTACCCCGGTCTGGTGGAAAGGCCCGACGTCGAAGCCCTCGGACAGTCGGTGCTGATGATGAAGGAGAAGGATGCCGAGGATTTCCACTCGTTCCTCTGGGGCCTGCGGGTCCCGCACACGATGACGATGGTCTGGGTCGAGCCTTGAGTTGCTTCAAAATTGTAGCAACTCGAAATCGGCATGGCTGAGGTCGACGCATCAGGTTCCCCCGCTCGATGGCTTCCAGGCCCAAGTGCAAAGACTTATCAAGCCCAGCCACATCCGCATATCTCCAAGGTTGAGACAATGCCAGAACGCCTAGAGGTTCTAGTCGACGCCGGCAAAGCGACTCCAGGCGCGCCGCTCGGCCCCGCGCTCGGCCCGCTCGGCCTGAACATCCTGCAGGTGTGCAAGGACATCAACGAGAAGACGAAGGACTTCGAGGGGATGAAGGTCCCCATCATCCTGCTCATCGACACGAAGACCAAGGAGTACACCATCGAGGTAGGCACGCCACCCGTGTCCGCGCTGATACTCAAAGAGGCGGGCGCGGAGAAGGGCTCCGGCGAGGCGGGCAAGACCATGGTGGGCACCATCTCGATGAAGTCAGTGATCAGCGTCGCCGAGATGAAGAAGGACTCGCTCCAGGGCAAGGACCTCAAGAGACGCGTCATGGAGGTCATCGGGACGTGCGTCTCCATGGGCGTCAAGGTCGAGGGCAAGAACCCCAAGGAAATCAACAAGGAGATCAAGGACGGGAAGTGGGACGCCCAGCTGGAGAAGGCGCAGTAGGCAGAGCGAATTCGCCAACCCCGGCTAAATATTCTTAAATAGACAGAAGGCGCATTCGAGCACAATTCCCGCAGGGAGGGGAAATCACGAGAGTCGCTTCTGGCCTCAGAGCTCTGCTTGTGTCCGGCGTCTTGCTCGCTTCGTTAATCGGCTTCGCCAAGAATGTCTCGAGCATGGATGTGCCGCCGGAGGTCGTCACCGTTTCCCCTGCGGTTGACGAGGCCAATGTCTCTGTCCTCGCGAACATCTCCGTCGTCTTCAACAAGCCGATGAACACGACGAGCGAGAAATGGAACATCACCCCATTCGTTCCTCTCAATTCCTCTTGGTGGGACACCTCGACGCTGAACCTTACGCACACGGTCCCGATGACGCCCGCGACCAGTTATGTGATCTGGGTCACGGCGAACAACACAGCGGGCACCCCGCTAAAGCGCTACTACCACAAGTACACTTGGCGGTTCACCACGGACTGCGGGGGCACCTGCGTCGTGCAGACCTCGCCCGCCGACGGCGACAGGAATGTGGATCTCACCGCCGCAATCGTTGTCAAGTTCAGCCTCCCGGCGGATGTAGTCACCATCTCGTTCTCAATCGTGCCGCTCGTTCCAGGCCTGACTTATGCATGGGCGCCTGGGAACACCATGGTGACGCTGAACCACCCCATGCCTCTGGAGCTCTGCACGGCGTACACGGTGACCGTCGGCGGAGTCGTTCCCGGTTCAGTCCCGAACCCGTGGACTTTCACTACCGCCTGCCCCGGCGCCACCTTCATCGACGTCGCGGCTGGCAAAGGCTTCAACGGGATCGACGGGAACTTCTACGCCTGGGGAGACTACAACCGCGACGGGAACGAGGACATTCTGATCGACGGCAAGAGGCTGCTCAGGAACAACGGCCCGCCGAACTTCGACTTCACCGAGGTGACCAGTCAAGCGGCCATCGGAGGAACAACGATCAACAACGGCGTCTGGGGCGACTACAACAACGACGGCTGGCTCGACTTCTACGCCCCCGGCGGTGGTTGGAGCACCAACGCAAACACGAAAGCTCCCTGGGACATACTCTGGATGAACAACGGCGACGGGACCTTCACCAACGTCACCGCCGCGGCGGGGACCGTCAAGGACATCTATCCCTCCGTTGCAGCGGGCTGGGGAGACTACGACAGAGACGGCTTCATAGACCTTTATGTGGCGAACTACGAGAACGCCGGGATGACCTCAGGGTATCCCGACAGGCTCTGGCACAATGATGGCGATGGCACCTTCACGGACGTGACGAGTTCCGCCCGCATCGTCGACTCTGGACCTGTGAAGCCGGGGCGGGGGGTAGCGTGGGGAGATTACAACAACGATGGCTGGCTCGACGCCTACATCGGCAACTACCGCATCACCGCCAACTACCTGTGGAAGAATATGGGGAACGGTCAGTTCGTCGATGTCGCGGAGGACCTCAACGCGACCGGCTGGTATCAGACCGACAACCTCTGCTACGACTACACCCTGCACGCCACGTACGGGCGGCAGTATGCGCACACGATCGGGTCCGCCTGGGCCGACTTCGACAACGACGGAGACATCGACAATTTCAACGCTAATCTGGCGCACAAGTCCGTCGGGAACACATCCATTCCCGGTCTCCCTTACGACATGCGCGGCTACATCACTGACGATTCACGTCTATTCAGGAACGATGGCCCGCCGAACTACAACTTCACCGATGTCAGGGAAGTCGCGGGGATCAAGTTGAAACCCGTTGGCGGCACTACCGCTGACCTCGTCGACAGTCCGCTGGCGCCCTGTATCCACAATGCGTACAAGGGGGATGAGCTGTTCAGCAACGTGATGTGGGCCGACTACGACCTCGATGGTTGGCAGGACCTTTGGATACCGCAGGTCTACAACATCAGCTACGCGTATTCGTTCCTCTATCACAACAACGGCGATGGCACGTTCTCCGATGTCACCACAGCCGCAAACGTCCGTGTCTGGGTCGACGGCTATGCCGGCGCTTGGGCAGACTACAACAACGACGGGTTCCCGGATCTCATCACGAGGGGGATCTACCCTGAATACAAGTACCCCTACGCGCGCGCAATCCGGCTCTTCGAGAACCAGGGGAACACGAACTCATGGCTGCAGGTGAAGCTCAATGGCTGCACCAGCAACGCCGCGGCGATAGGAGCCCGCATACTCGCCACCGCCAACGGCATGACCCAGATGAGGAACGTCGAGGGTGGCTCGGGCAGCCATTCGCAGATGAACTCCCTGGTGCAGGAGTTCGGGTTCGGCGACTATCACGGGACGGCAGACCTCCTGATCCGCTGGCCCAACAACAACACGCAGGCCATGAACGCTGTCACCCTCAACCAGCTGCTACGAATCCGGGAACCGGGATGCGACGTCCCCGCCCGGGTACCCTACATGTCTGCGGGGATTTCGGTCGGGACCGGAGCGGACGTGGTCCTCACCTGGGACAAAGCGATGGGCGACGATCCCTGGGCCATGAACGTCACCGAGTACGCAGTCTACTATGGCCCCTCGTACGACCCCAGCGCGGCCTCCTACAACTTCCTGGGCAAAGTGCCCGCGGGGGTGACGACCTTCACTCACCTCGGCGGCGGTGTCGGCGACCCAATGACCTATTACTACTCGATACAGACGAACGGCACGGGCGGCACGATCCGCAGCGTCGCGCAGGCGGTGAAGTTCGCCAAGCAGCTCTCGCCGGGCGAACAGCTGCTCTCGATACCGGTGCCGATCTCGAACTACTCGCTGGAGAGCGTGCTCAGGGGAGTCAATTACACCCATATCCGCGTCTATGAAGGGGCCCTCCAAGACCCGTGGTTGTCTTACGCCCGAGGTCGCCAGTTCAACGACTTCGACACATTCGCCCCGTACCAGGCCTTCTGGATCGGTGTCGAGGATGGACTCCTTCCGGGATACTTCACGGTAGCGGGTCCGATCATCCCCGCAACAACAATCCATCTGAGGGCCGGCTGGAACTTGGTCGGGTACACGTCCACCCTATCCAGGGATGTCGCGAGCGCGGTGGCGGGACTCGGCGGCAACTTCAGGGCGATGGAGGGCTACGACCCCTTCGCAGCGCCATACTTCCTCAAGCGACTGGGACCGACAGACTCCATGCTCGGCGGCGAGGGCTACTGGATCTACGTGGGTTCAGACGCTGACTGGACGCTCTCGTTCGCGCCATGACCAGTCGGGATTGAACGAGAACCGGGGAGACTGTTCGAAGCTCGTGCCAAATCAGATATATCCAGACGCGGAAATGTATGAACAAGAAGGTTAGAGGAGGGGACGAGGTCCCACTGACTCATCAAGCGCTGGCGATGGGCGGGGGGAGGATCGCCTTTCTCTCTCCTTCCTAATATCGGGTTGAGGACAATGAAGAGGTTGACGAGAGGATCGCTGGCCGTGCTGGTCGCATTGGCGATGACAGTCCAGATTGGAGTCAGGTCGATGCCCATGGTTGCGGCGAATGGAAACGAAGGCCACATCTGGCTCGATTGCGGCCCCGGAGCGAAGGCGCAGGGCGGCGGCTGGCAGGCCGGCGGAGTTGTATGCTTGCCCGGTCCGTACGAGCCCAACGCCGTTCTGGAGTTCGAACTGATCGTGATGAACAGGGCGAACGAAGACCTCACGAACCTCGAAGTGTTCCTTGCAATACATGGACCGGGTACCGATGGTCCGCCGGAGAACCACCCCGAGTTCGAGACGACCGCGGACGACATGGCCATCGTGACGGTCGAGACTCAGAGCTTCGTCATCAGCGACTTCTCCAACGCACTGGAGAACCCGTTCGATGATATGTGGGGCGGCAGGCACTCGGTCTATGTCGGCGACGACGCCATCTGGACCGCGTACATGCATGCGCCGGAAGTCCTGCTCGCCGGAGAGACAATCCGCCTGCACGTGACGGTTGTCCTCGGTCCGAACCCGAGCCCGCTCTTCGAGATTCATTTTGACGCATGGGACAAGGACACGAACGAGAAGACGCCGAACGGGCACGATGTGACGCTCATCTCAAGGGGTACCCAGGGCAACCAACCGCCTGAGGCCTGCTTCGTGTTTATCCCAAGCAACGTCGTCTATGAGGGCGACCTCGTGAGCATGGACGCGTCATGCTCGAACGACCCTGACGGCAAAGACGACATCGTCAGCTATGAATGGGACTTCGACGTCGACGTGGACAGCGATGGCGACGGGATCACAGAAAACGACATCGACGCCGTCGGACCGTATGTGAGTTTCATCTGGTTCGACGACTACAAGAGCACCGTCAAGCTCACCATTGCCGACACGAAGGGGAACGCTGACATCGCCTATGGCACAATCACGATACTGAACCTCCCGCCGGACGGAACATTCGAGGGCGGGTTGATCGAAGTCGAGCTCTGCATTCGGATGGCGGGGAGCAAGTGGAGCAACGCCGAGGCCAAGGTCTGGGAGAACTATGACCCAGTCACGGGCAGGGGCGACAGGCTGCTTGCAGACATAGAAGTGGAACGCTGGCCGGGCCCGCCAGACCAGAACCCGACCTCCACAGGCGACAGTTGCGTGCCTCTGATTCTTGATGTGGCCGGGACTTACAACTATACCGCAGTGGTCACGTACGACCCGTTCCCCGACAATGGCGACGCGATCATGGGCGACCAGCCGAACAACGGCAAGGACCCGAACAACAACGCGGGCAACCCCCTGTGGCTGATATGCAAGTTCCCTGACGGCACCGAGTGCAAGTGGCACCACACCTTCAACACGCAACAGTCGATGATCAGGGACAGCAACCACTGGAACCATGTCGAACCTTGGCTCGTCCCGCTGAACTTCGGACTGGTGGCGGGCGCGCCCATGAAGTTCATGGCGAGCGCGACCGACCCCGGCACCGACGACCTGACGTTCGATTGGGATTGGGGTGACGGCTCAACCGACAGCACGACCTACCTGTATGACGGCATCAGGGGACCCGACCCCACATACCCGCCAGGCAGCCCGTATGAGCCCTACGCGCCGCCTCTCGGCCTGAACGACCCTGCACCTCCTGTGTACGCAACGAACACGATGTTCCACACCTACGCCACGCCGGGCGACTACACGGTCACGCTGACGATCACTGATGACGACGGCGGAGTCTGGACGTACCAGACGACCATGACGGTGGTCGACACCTTCTGCAAGTAGAAGCACGAGCCTTTTCCCGGGCCGTCGCTGTTCCCCGCGAGCTGCCGTCGGCCTCTCGCGGCCACCGGAGGTCAGATGACCCGCAAATCCATAAATAGGCCATCCGAGAATCGAACAGCCGTGCAAGGCAGGGCGATTGCGCTGGCATTCCTGTTGGTCCTCGGGGCCTGCACCTTCCTGACGCCGAAAAGCGCTCTTGCGGCCCGAGCAGAGGTCAACGATGTCTTCCTGATGATAGACGATTACACCAACGACTCCATCGTGGACGCCTGGGCAGCTCTCAACTTTACCGAGGCCCCAATACCGCCGCCAAGCCAGGTGGACGACATCCTCTTCGAGTGGTTCGCGCCAAGCGGGGCGATGGTGAACCAGGAGACGGTGAATCCGAACGACCAGGCGTGGGCCCCGAGCAGCTTCCGCGTGACGCACATCGGGCAGTGGATGATCAACGCCACGTACACCACGAACACGAGCGTTCACGAGAGCCTGAGCTTCAACGTCCTGCCCGAGGTCTGGGGTCCGGGACAGGTCATGCTTGGGCTGACGACGGTTGTCGGTAGGACCGGCGAGCTGACGATAGCTCCGGGAACCGATATCCGATTCCCGACTGGCGGAGCGTTGCGTGTTCAAGGGAAGATCACCGCGATCGGGACCGGCGGCCAGCCCATCGTCTTCACGTCGAACGAGTCCGCCCCCGTTGCGGGAGACTGGAACGTCATATCCTTCCTGGAGACAGCCGAGAACTCATCGCGCATATCTCAAGCCCGGTTGAGCTACTCCACCGGAGGGATTAGGATCAAGGGCGCATCGCCTGCGGTGGACAACGTGACATTCTCGGACAACAATCAGAGCAGCATAGACGCCGAATACTCGATGTCTTCACTACGCGACCTCACGATTGCGGGAGGCGCATACGGCATCGACCTCGCCGGCTGCACGATGAACATCACATCCGTCACGATAACCGGGGCCAACTACGGATTGAGGTTCCAGGGCGGCGGCGGGCTCGTCTCGGACGTCAACATCGCAGGGTCGGCTCAGACAGGATTGCTGGTCAACGGGGCAACGGTGTCAATCAGCGATTCCGCATTTGGCGACAACCAGATCGGGATTAGGGCGGACGCCTCGACGGTCACCGCCGAAGCAATCTCGAGCTCTCGTGACCGCATTGCGGTGCAGGCAGTGCAGGGCGCGAGCGTTTTCTTCTCGAACTCCTCGATAGTCGACGCGGGCCTGCGGCAATACTCGGCATCGGGCGCCTCGAGGATATTCGCACGCAACGTCCAGCTGAGCCCGCCGACACCGATCTTGAGGGATATCACGGACACGTCCCTGCTCGTCATCCAGAGCTATCTCTGGGTGACGACAAGATTGTTCGACACCGGCCTCGTGCTCTCCGGAGCGACTGTCGAGTTCTTCGAAGACTCGACCCTCGTCGGCACGCTGCTCACAGGGGCTGGCGGTGCAGCTGGGCCAATCGCGCTCACATACGGCAGCTATGACGCCACGACTTTCATAAGGAAGACGACTGTCGTCTCGGTAGGCCTGACCGGTTACGCTTTCGCAAACAACAGCCGGATAGTGAACATGGCATCAAGTCATTCCGAGACATTCAACGGCAGCATCCACGACTACGACCGCGACGGGAATCCCGATTTCAACGACTCCGACGATGACAACGACGGGCTGAGCGACCAGGTCGAGCTCCAGATAGGCACCGATCCCCGCAGCGCAGACACGGATCACGACGGGATGCCGGACAAGTGGGAGTACGACGAGGGGTTCGACCCGACGAATCCCGCAGACGGCAACTGGGACGCTGACGGGGACGGGCTGTCCAACAAGCGCGAGTACCAGTACGGGACCGACCCGAACAACCCGGACAGCGACGGCGACGGCATGCCGGACGGCTGGGAGGTCAGGTACGGCCTGAACCCGCTTGACCCGACCGACGCGAGCAAAGACTCGGACTTCGACGACTACTCGAACCTCGATGAGTACCTGAAAGGGACGAATCCCCGGAGCGCGGAGTCCCGCCCGCCATACAACCCGAACCTCGGCCTCCTCGGGGCTGGAGACTATTGGCCCATCGCCTTGGTCCCCTTGGTCGGACTTGGATTGATGGTCGTCTTCGTCGTGCTGCTCTACCTCCTGTCGGTGCCGCGCAAGAGACGAGGAAAGTCACCGCCGCCCGAACTCGAAAAAGAGACCTAGGCGAACTCTTGGAGAAGACCCTCCACAGTGTCCGGCCCGGCCTTCTTCGCTTTTGCGGCCAGTGAGTCAAGCAACTCATGCAGTGTCGGCGTTTCGATGTCGTAGAGCACGCCCGTGTAGGGAGTCTCCGACCACGCGAGCTTGAGAGCCGCGAGCTTGTCTTTCTTGTCGTGCTCAGCGGGGACCTCCTTCGCGTTCTGCTTGAGCTCGGGGTAGGTGTTGTGGAATGTCACGCAGGGGCTCAGGACCTGCACGAACGAGAATCCCTTGTGGACCATCGCATTGAGCACGATCTGCCTGAGCTGGCGGGGGTTGCCGCTGAATCCTCGTGCGACGAACGTGGCACCGACGGTTATCGCAAGGGCGGCGGGGTCGACAGGCGTCTCGATGCTCCCGTACGGCGTGGATTTCGTCATGAGGCCGGGGCCCGCGGTCGGGGACGCTTGCCCCCTCGTCATCCCGTAGACCCCGTTGTCCGTCATCAGGTAGAGGATTTGCGGGTTGCGCTTCAGGGTGTGCAGGAAATGGTTCCCGCCAATCGCCAGGCCGTCTCCGTCACCGCCAACGGCGATGACCGTGAGCGCGGGGTTCGCGACCTTCGCGCCGA
>Ga0315285_10008848_pt1 | contig 10320 bp, 5 predicted proteins | sample YL17G09_36_MG_FD_203698 | JGI IMG/M metagenome (GOLD analysis project Ga0315285, IMG submission 203698) | Sediment microbial communities from Yellowstone Lake, YNP, Wyoming, USA - YL17G09_36 | ecosystem: Environmental > Aquatic > Freshwater > Lake > Sediment | place: USA: Wyoming | collected... | reverse complement strand
GCGACATCTTTGCGTTTTTCATTTCTTTCCTGATCGCCTTCTTCCTGCGAGAACAGGTTCTAAGCGGCATTCCCGCTTTTCATATGCCCGTCGTCCCGCTGGACATCCAACTCAGCACGGGATTCCTAAAGGGCGCCGTTATCCTGCTCCTGATTATCTCCTATGAAAAGCTCTACATTCACAGATTGTCCTTCTGGGAGGAGACCAAGATTCTAATCAAGGGAATCACCCTTTCCTTCATCCTGATCATGACCATGGTTTTTCTCTTCAAAACCTACACTCAGACCTCCCGCACAGTCATCGTTCTCGCCTGGATCATCAGCCTTTTCGTCTTCCCGATTGTACGTTTGCTCGTCAAGAAAATATTGGCCCGGAGCGGCCTGTGGCGGAAAAGAATTCTTATCTTGGGAACGGGGCGGACGGCGCAACACGTCGCCCTGGAGATCCTGCGGAACGACACCCTGGGCTACATCATCGAGGGCTTCCTTTCCGAAGAAGGCGGGAACATCGGACAGAAACTCGTCGAGAACATCCCCGTCCTGGGCACCATCCAGGATATAGAACGCATCGTCGCCGAGCGCGATGTGCGCGACGTCGTCGTCGCCCTGTCGAACAACCGTCAGCACGAGATGATTCGGGTCGTCACCTCCTGTGAGCACTTCGTGGAGACCATCAAGATCGTTCCCTCGATCGGAAGTGTCTTTGCTTCCGGTGTAAGGATCAATGAGCTTGGGGATGTCTTGGCCCTCTCAGTTCCCCGTAACCTGGTCAAGCCGTGGAACGTTTTCATAAAACGGGGATTCGAGTTCATCTTTTCGCTGTTGCTGCTGCTTCTTCTCGCGCCTCTTTTCCTATTAATCGTCGTCGCCCTGAAGATCGACTCCCGGGGCCCGATCATCTTTTCCCAGAAGCGCCTGGGCCGGGGGAGGAAAGAGTTCAGGATTTTCAAGTTTCGGTCCATGCACCTGGACCGCGAGGCGCGCTTGGAGGAATTCTTCCGTCCCCGTCCCGAGGCTAGGAAAGAATGGGAAAAATACCAGAAGCTTCGGGAATACGACCCCCGGGTGACTCGAGTCGGAAAATTTTTGCGGACATGGAGCCTGGACGAATTGCCCCAGCTGGTCAACGTCCTCAAAGGAGATATGAGCCTGACCGGTCCGCGCCCTTACCTTCCCAGGGAGATATATAAGTTCGGCCCGAAAGCCGGCATCATTTTCCAGGTCAAGCCCGGCTTGACCGGCTTGTGGCAGGTCCGGGGGCGGAGCATACTTTCCTTCGAAGAACGCCTGGCCTTCGACGAGTTCTATATCCGGAATTGGTCCCTCTGGCTCGACATCATCATCCTTCTCCAGACCCTCAGGGCCCTGGCCCGTCGGGAAGGAGCTTTCTGAATTGGCGTTCGAGGGACGCCGGGCCAGTGCTGTGCTCGCGCCCCTCGTTGTGGCAACGGCTTTCGCCTTCTTTTATTACAAATACGTTCCCTTGGTCCCCGCTTTCCAGGTGATCCTGGCTCCCGTCCTGACCGCGGTTTTCCTGGCCACCCTTTCCGCGACAAAACACGGCGTCGTAGCCCTCGCTTTTGCCCTCCCCCTGGTCAACAACCTGCCTTATTTCTTCGGGATAAACGAACACATCCCCCACGCTCCAACGGCTCTGCTTCTTATCCTGGTCTTCGGCCTCGGCCTCGCCGCCCGGAAGGCGCTGTTCTCCGGCCTTCCGGTCATACCCGGACGGTCCATCCCGCTTTGGCAACCCATCGCCTGGCTTTCCGTCCTGGTTATTCTTTCAGCGATCGTCACCCTGTTTCGGCATGCCGGATTCTTTCCTTTCCGGTCAGACGGCGTTCTCGAACTTGTCCTCAACACCAATGAAGTCCGGGCCGGCGGGGCGATCATGAGCACGGTCTTCAACGGCTTGAGTTATCTCGCAGGTTTTCTCTTCTTCGCCGCCGTGTATCGGGCGGCCGATAGCCGCGCCTTCGCCGAGAAACTGCTCAAGATCCTGGCGGTCGCAGTCTTCTTGTGCCTGGTGTTCGCCGCCGTCCAGAAGGTGTATGCGCCGGGGCTGGGCAACACTCCTTTCTGGGTGAAACTCGGCCAGATCAACGGCACCTTTAAGGATCCCAACTCCCTCGGCGGTTTTCTCGCCGCCTTCGTCCCGATCGCCCTCGGCTTGGCTCTGTCCGCCCGTGGGCGGAACAGGATCCTTTACTTCGTCGTGGCCGCCCTGGCCCTTGCTCTTTTCCCGGGAGCGGGTTCGCGGAGCAGCCTGGTGGCCATGGCCTCGGGCCTGGCTCTCTTCATCGGTGCAGCCGTTTTCCGGGCCGGGGGAAAAGGGAGGGCCTCCCGGTACCGGAGGCGGGCCGCGGCCGTCGTCCTAATCCTGGCTGTGGCCGTCCTGGGCTTCTTCGGCTCCAATCTACACAAGAGGTTGTCTTGGAGCGCCGAGGCCCTGACCGGCAAACTGCCCCTGAGGCATTTCTTCAACTACCGCCTCACCCTCTGGTCCTCGGCGCTCCGGATGATGACGACCTACCCCCTGACCGGAGTCGGCATAGGGGCCTATATCATCGAACTCCCAAACATCCTTGCCGGCAAGGGTATTTTGCACTCGAACACGGACTCGGCGCTAAACTACTTCCTCCAAGTCGGGGCCGAGCTGGGACTCCCGGGACTCATCCTTGTTTTGTGGATCTTCGGAAGGCTGGCGAGGCGAATGGCCCGGACAATCCGGCGGCCGCTGAGGCAAGGCCGGGCGGATTTCCAAGCCTTGGGCCTGGCCGCCGGGCTGGCGACCTTCCTCGTCAGTTTCCTTTTCCACTCATATATTGGAAGTTTTGAAATCATCCTCTTCTTCTGGTTTTTGGCCGCCCTGCTCTTCCGCTTGACGGATGAACCGGAGGATGCTCCCGGCGCCGGGAGAGATCCCGGCCGGGGAGCAGACGGAGATGCGCGGGGGACACCCCGCGGAGGGGGCAGCGGGAAGGGCCGGCGCCGGGCGGCGATCGCGGCGGGAATGGGAGTTCTTGTTTTCGGAGCCGTCCATCTCCGGAATTCGCTCGGCCCCCTGTCTATCGAGGAGAGGACCGAGAGGTTCGGCTGGACCCAGGACTTCGGGTTTTACAGCCGGGAAAGGAACGATCGCGGATTTGACTTCCGCTGGTCGGGCGCGCGGGCCGGTCTCGGCCTCCGGAATCTCGGCGCACCGCTCATCATCCCGGTGACGGCCATGCATCCCGACATCGCGGACCGTCCGGTCACGATCCGGATCTACCTGGCCGACCGCCGCTTCCGCAGGACATCGCTTCTCCTGGAACATGTGCAGCGGGACAAGGAGTGGAGCGAGATGGAGATCTCGCTCCCCGGCGCCGAGGGACGGATGGTCCACCTCGTCCTCGAGCCGGATCGCACCTGGAGCCCACAGCGCGAACTGGGTGTTCCCGACCCGAGGGAACTCGGCTTCGCCATGGGCGATCCATGGTACCGCCACCCGACCGAGGTTCCGGAGCACCGGGAGACGCAGCGGGAGATATTCCCTTCCGGCCTATGGGTAGGGCCGCGGGGGAATGTTTTGTTGGAAAACGGGACGGCGAGCATGAAGATCCGAATCGAAAGCGGGGAAGCAAAGCCGGTGGCCGTCGTTCTCCACCTGTGCGGGAAGCCGGCCGCGGGCCTCTGGCCCTACGCTGTCATACGTCTGAATGGCTCGGTCATCGGCCGGACGGTCGCCCGCCGCGAGGATTGGACACCTGTCGTCCTCTATCCCGCCTTTGAGCCGGGAAATCACATACTCAGCGTCGAGTTCACCAACGACTTCAGCCTACCCCGTCAGGGCGAGATCCGGAGCCTTTCTCTCGGCGACGTCTTCATTATTTGGTTCATAATCAGGTAACAAAGAGGAACAAATGAACGGGAGCAGGGGGCTGTTTGTCCAGGAGCGTTTTAAGCCCTTTGGTTTGACTGTAGAGGAGGCTGCGGACGCCATCGGCCAGGGCATAGAGACGAAAATCCGAGATGCCGAACAACCGCTTGGAAGCCCGGAGCAGATGCCGGACCAGAACCTTTAGCCTCAGGCCCAGATACACCGCAGCGCGCAGGCCGCCGCCGTCACCAGGGCCATCATGTTCTGGAGTCGGGTATAGGTCAGCAGCCGGATATTCTCTAAGTTATAGCTTTGCTTATGGAACCGGATTAACTCCTCGATCCGCCACCGCAGGAGATAGTAAGAGATCACCTGCCACAGCGACTTGCGCGAGAGGCGGACCTCAAGGTCGGTCAGCATCATCAGCGGCTCATCTCCGAACCCCTTGACCACCACCAAAATCAACGCCTCTTCACTGCCGTCCCGCACCCGCGCCAGATACTCCATCTTCTGCGCGTACTTCTTGCTCACATCCGATATATCCAGCATCAGCAGCGTATCCTCATGAATCCGGGGAGCCGCCAGGTGGATTATCCTCCGGCTGATCGCTTCCTCCAACCACGGCCGTCCCAACTGCTGGCAGAGCCGCTCCTCGGTCTTCTTGGGAGCGATCTCTTCCCCCAGCGCCCGACCCACCTCGCTCAGTCTTACCGACCCGCGGGCCTGGATGCCAAAGATCATCTGCGCTACAAAGCGCCGCACCACCTTGGGTAACCCCTGAGAAAGTTCCCCCAAAATCTCGTTCCCACTTCCAATCCTATGTAAACCTTGAGACAAGAAGAAGTTAGAAATATCTAGAGCCGATTATTGGGGAATGTCCTGACCTGTCAAGTTGACGAAAAGGACAGTTGCGGTATACAATGACCTTCGCAAAATGGGGAATGAAAGAGGACTGGCATGAAATATTCTAGTGTCTTGGCCATAGCCGTTTTCGCCTGCATCGCCGCAGCGGCGCCTCTTGGAGTGTCGGCGGCCGGGGGACAGGAGAAGGAGCCCCCGTCCCCGCCCGCTTTCGGCTACGATATCTTCAGGCCTCTTGCTGAGCCCATCGTCGAGGGGCCTGTCGATGACGAATATATCATCAGCCCCGGCGATGAAATCGTCATCAGCATCTGGGGACAGTTGAACCTGAAATACGCCCTAACGGTGACCGAGGACGGATACATCGAACTGCCCGATGAGGGAGGAAGGATTTTCACAAACGGCGTGAGCATAAAGGAGCTCAAGCGAGTTGTAACCGAGAGCCTCTCCCGTATCTACTCAGGTTACATTAACGCCGAGAAACCGGGGGAGAGCACGGCCTTCGTCGATATCCGGCTGGGCAGAATCCGGAAGCTCCTCATCTACGTCATGGGCGAGGTCAAGCAGCAGGGCGCCTTCGGTATAAGCTCCTCGGTGGCAACTCTGTTCAACTCGCTGACCAATGCCGGAGGCGTGAAGGAAACGGGAACTCTGCGCGAGATCATGATCCGAAGGGCGGACGGCACGGTGGAAACGGTGGATCTCTACGACTTTCTGATCACCGGAAAGCTGGACACGCGGAAGACGCGGATCCGATATGGGGATTACATCATCGTGCCGCTCAAGGCCAAGTCCGTGACCATAAAGGGTGAGATCCAGCGGCCCGGAGTCTATGAGATGATCCGAAACGAAGGTATCCGCAACCTGGTGCGGTTCGCCGGGGGGCTTGCTCCGAACGCCTCCCTCAACCGGGCCCAGGTGCGGCGGTTCGAGGTCAACGCCGGCGAAAAGTTCATCGACATCGACCTGGAGCCGATCCTGGCCGCACAGGGCGGAAAAGACTTCATCCTGAATAACGGCGACGAGGTGACCATCCTGTCCAACGTACTCGTGCGGCGGCGCATGGTCGAGATCTCGGGGGAGGGAATCAAACGGCCGGGAATCTACGAGTTCAAGCCGGGCATGACGGTCCGGGACCTCATCGAAGCGGCCGAAGGACTGAAGGAGTACGCACACCTGGAGCGGGCCGACCTCGTCCGGACCGGTGAAGACTTCAGCAAGAAGCTATCCACTTTCTCACTGGCCGAACTCTACCAGAAGAAAGCGCCGGGAACGTACGTCTTCGCCGGGACGGCGGAGAAGAACTTCCCTCTCAAGGAGATGGACCAGGTCGTCGTGTACTCGACCTACACAATGCGGGGTAAAGACAAGCATGTAATCCTGGAGGGGCGCGTCAAGGAACCGCGAACCTATCTTCTGGCCGACAACATGACTCTTTATGACCTGATTTTCTTGGGTGGTGGTTTCCAGGACGAGGATTTCAAGAAGAGGGCCTTCCTCGATATGGCCCATATCTTCAGGAACATGCCGGGTGAAAACGAGAAGAAAATCATTACCTTCAACCTCGGCAAACTTCTGGACGGAGATCCCGGTGAAAACATGTCACTCGAGGACGGCGACAGGGTGATGATTTATTCCTACGAGACGACGGAGATCAAGCCCTTTGTCACCATCGAGGGTCTGATCATTAAACCTGGAGACTACACCCTGGCCTCCGGAATGACCCTCGTTGACCTTATCCTTCTGGCCGGAGGGTTGCGGCCGGATGCTTTCAACGTGCAAGCCGTCATCGCCAGGATGGGGTCAAGAGAGAAAAAAGACGAAAAAGAAACAGCCGCTTTCGTCGTTCTCCTCGGGTCAAGTCTCGCCAGTGCTGCTGATAAAGATAGGGTTCCCCTTAAAGCCTATGACAAGGTCGTGATAAGGAACCTTCCCGACTGGGAACCGCTGGCCGTCGTCGATGTGGAGGGGGAGATTCTGTATTCCGGGAGTTACTCGCTCCTTACGAAGGAAGAGAGGATATCGAGCATCATCCGGAGGGCGGGAGGATTGAAAAAAGAGGCTTTCCCGGAAGGGGCGTCGCTTTTGCGGCGAAAAGACATTCTAGGGATGTCCCGGGAAAATCAGCTCCAAAAGGAGAGAATCGCCATCAATCTTCCGAGGGCTCTCAGGGATAGCGGAGGGCCCTACGACTTGATCCTGAAGGACGGTGACAATATTTTTATCCCGAGCAATCCCGGAAGCGTGAAAGTGAAAGGAGCGGTAAGGAGACCGTCCATGCTCCAGCACAGAAAAGGGGAAAACCTGAATGGTTACATCGAGCTCTGCGGAGGATATCTAAGCGATGCGGACAAGCAGAATACCGTTGTCTACCTGCCTAACAACACGGCTCAGAAGAGGAAGAGGTTTCTATTCTTCAGTATCAGCCCCTCCGTCCCAGCGGGAAGCGTCATCGAGGTTCCTTTCAAGAGTGAAGATGAGCTGAGAGTGACGCTGGATGTCGAGGTCAGGGGCGCAGCGAGGAACCCGAGCCTGATAAGATTCAAGCGGGGTGCGTCGCTGGATTACTACATCAATTTCTGCGGAGGGTACCTGGAGAATGCGGATTCAGAGAACCTGGTGATCCATCTTCCGGACGGCAACGTCGTTGAGAGAAAAGGAAGAGAGGTTTTCAGCCCGGAGATTCTTCCCGGAAGCGTCATCGAGGTTCCGGCAAGGGAAGGAAAGAAATAATATTGACCTTAGGCAAGGACGGGATGGCTGACAAAAAGGAAAAAAACGCCCAACTGCCGGCAGGGAGAGGACTGGAGAGTCAATCTGGACAGGAAGAACCGCGGGGTCCGGGGGGGACGAAGGCGCTGGCCGTTCCGACAGAGCCGCGGGAAACGCGGCCGGATCTTCTTCTGCAGGCAGGAACGCCGAGCGGACAGCCGCCTTGCCCCTTTTACCTCGAGACAGCGCCCGTCGAGGAGGTCAATCTCATCAAGTATGTCAACATCCTGCTCAAGCGGCGGTGGCTTATCGTCGGGGGATGCTTTCTCTGCGTCCTGCTGGCCGGCATCGTTTCCAAGAAGACGCCGCCGACGTTCACGGCCGTGACAACATTCCTGCCCTCGACCAGCCCCGAGATGACCGCTCGGATGGGAACGATCATCGGCGCGTCGGGCACGCTGGGGAGTTTCGAGGAGAACCTGACCTCGGAATATTATGTCGCTCTTATGCAGAGCAATCAGTTCTTGGAGAGGATCGCGCATAGAAAATTCCCGGTGCGGAAACTGGGGAGGGAAGCGGAGCTCATCGAATATTACACCGCGGCGGGAAATCAGAAAGGCGGCACGGGGAGCACGGCGAAAATCGTCCAGCGCGTCATCGAGATAAAGATCCGGGGAAGTCTCAGCGTTTCGGCCGGGCGGAGGACCGCAGGCGCGGCAGTTCCGGTCATCGTAACAGTCAAATATTCAGCCGGGGAGCCTGGGCTGGCGGCAGCCGTGGCCAACGCCTTTCTCGAGGAAACGGTCGTTTACAACCAGGACGTCCGGGACTCCAAGGCGCAGCAGAACCGGAAGTTCATCGAGAAGCAGATCGAGGAAACCACGGGGCTTTTGAGGAAGGCCGAGAACGAGCTGGCGCAATTCACGGCCCGGAACAAGAAGATCGCGACACCGGATTTGGAGGTTGAGCTGGACCGGCTGAAGCGGAGCGTCCGCATCCAGGAAGAAGTCTATATCTCTCTTAAAAAACAGCTCGAGTTGGCCAAGATCGAGGAACAGGAGCGGAAGCCCTCCATCGAGGTCATCGAGCGGGCCGTGCCGCCCCTGCAGAAGAGCGCCCCGCGGACACGGCGGACCGTCATACTGGCCGGGTTCGTGAGCTTGTTCCTGTTCTGCGGCTTGGCCTTTCTAATGGAGTGGATGGGGAAGGCGCGGCGCAACAGGGACGACGAGAAGTACCGAGAATTTATTGGCCACCTCGAAGACATCAAGAAAGATATCAAGGGCTTCCGCAGGCTTTTCCGGAAATAAAACGAATAAAGAAGACGTCGCCGAGGAAAAGGTCGCGGCCCTCCCAGGGCGAGATCCGGAGCCTTTCTCTCGGCGACGTGTTCATGATTCGCGCCGGTGAGCCATGAAGGGTCAAGAATAATTCCGCGCCTGCAGGTTGAAGAGCCGGGCATACGTCCCCTTTTTGGCGATCAGCACGTTGTGAGATCCGTTCTCGACGACCCGGCCGGCTTCAAGGACGTAAATGAAATCGGCTGACCGGACCGTCGAAAATCGATGGCTGACGATCAGGGCTGTGCGCCCCGCGGCCAGGTCGCGGAACCGTTGAAAGACCTCGGCTTCCGCCTCGGCGTCGAGGGCGTTGGCCGGCTCGTCGAGGATGATGATCGGAGCGTCCCGGAAGAAGGCCCGGGCCAGCGAGATCTTCTGCCACTCCCCGGCGCTCAGTTCCTTCCCTTTCTCGAACATCTTGCCCAGAAAGGTTTCGTATCCGCCCTGAAGACGGCCGATAAGGCCGTCGGCGCCTGAAAACTTCGCCGCCGCCTCGACCCGGCGCTCATCGGCCGCCCGGGACAGGTCGGACAAGGCGATGTTTTCCCTTATCGGGAGATAGAACCTGGCGCCGTCCTGGAGGGCGGTCCCGAACTCACGCCGCAGGTCATCGGGCCGAAACTCCCGGTAGTCCGTGCCGTCGAGGAGAATCCGTCCCGAAGCGGGGTCGTAGAGACGGCAGAGAAGCTTCACCAGGGTCGTTTTTCCGGACCCGTTGTGGCCGACGAGGGCCGTGACCTTTCCGGCTTCGAGGACGAGAGACACACCGTCGAGCGAGGCCTGGGAGCTTCCCGGGTATCTGAAGACGACGTTCTCGAAGACGATGCCCCTGCGCATGGGCCGGGGAACCGGCCGGGGATCGACCGGGTCGGCGATTTCCGGGATTAAGCCGAAGAAGTCGTCCAGGTAGCCCAGGAACAGGCTGTCGTCGTAAAGCCCGGCCAGGCCGCCCATGAAATCCTGGAGAAATCCCTGGCCCCGCTGGAAGGCCTGGGCGTACATGACCATCCCCCCCAGGGTGATGGCGCCGATGATCGCCTGGCGCGCGGTGAAGGCCAGGGACCCGAGGACGGCCAGGATCGAAATCGACTGGGCGCCCAGCTCGGCCAGCGAGCGGCGGAGGTTGAACGTCAGGCGCTCCTCGCGCAGGCTCCGGCGCAGGTCGCGATACCGGGATATGAAAGTGCGTCCGATGTCGAAGATGCGGACCTCGGCCGCATATTCGTGTCCGGTCAGAATGCGGTGGAAATAGATGGCCAGCCTCTCTCTCGCCGTTCGCTGTTTCTGCCAGTCGTAGAAGCGGTGCGAAAAGCGGATTTTGACCAGGATGCCGGGGACGGCGGCGAAGAGCAGGGCCACGGCCACGGCCCAATGAAAAGAGACGATGAGAGCCGCCACCGCCACCAGAGAAATGGCGCTCTGGCCGATCTTGAAAAGATTCGAGACGATCGATCCCGGCCGGTAGGGCGCCTCCAGTTGGACCCGGTGGAGGGTGTCGTGATACCGCGCATCTTCATAGTACGAGAAGTCGACCCGGATCGACTGG
>Ga0315285_10008840_pt1 | contig 10324 bp, 10 predicted proteins | sample YL17G09_36_MG_FD_203698 | JGI IMG/M metagenome (GOLD analysis project Ga0315285, IMG submission 203698) | Sediment microbial communities from Yellowstone Lake, YNP, Wyoming, USA - YL17G09_36 | ecosystem: Environmental > Aquatic > Freshwater > Lake > Sediment | place: USA: Wyoming | collected... | reverse complement strand
CTTCAGAGATGATGATTGTGTTGAAGCGTTTTGGGAACGTATTATAAGCCAGAAAGCTATACGTGGAGCCTCTTTTCCAAGCGAAAAACAAAAGGTAGACGATTGGACGAAGGCGTTGGCAACCAAGGCTGACGAAGAGCAAGCCGTCATAGAATTGAGATACAAGAAGGTTCGCGCCGTCACTCGACTGGCTATCGTAATGAAGGAAATCGCTTCATACTGCGAAGAGAAGAGACCTGAGGCTTGGGGATTCTTCATAAAAGAACTCCAGGAAAGACTTCAGGTAAAGGAAGGTATCGATAAGGTCCTGAGACGGGTAGCTAATACTTCTCCAACAGAGCAGTTGGTAGAGGTTTACAATGGCTTGACTTTGCCCACAATGCTATGTGACAAGGATGTTGATTTTCTCATAAGAGCGACTGTGATTCACTTCAAGGAGATAACCAAGAAACTCCGTGAATTCATGAATGGCTCAATTCAGATTGATTTCCAGAAAATTGCTGAGCAACTCCTCAATGATCTTGAAAGACCTTTAGTCGATGATCTTCATGTGCGGTCTTTGGAAACAAATAGAAGGTACCAAAACGGTAAGACAAAAGGTTCTGTATGTTGTGTTCTATGCAGCAGTGTTCCAACTACAACAGCAACAAAACCCATGATTGGCGAAGGTGTTGAATCTTTCATAAACCTCATGAAAGGTGGGATACGAATCAATGGTGATCACAAGGCTTGGATATGTCCTCTATGTGAGTTTGAAGCCAAAATAAGGCTTGTTTTTGTGCCGGATAACAAAGAAACTATTCTCGTGTTACCGCAGCTTAACATAAGTGAATCAATTAAGAAGAAATGGAGCAAGGGACTCACTAACCTTATCGATGGAATGGAAGACCTTGGTCTAAAGCCTCTAAAGGATCGATACTGGATAGACATTATAATAAGCGCAAAAATAGACGCAGATGAAAAACAGATATTCACAGATATCATTCAGAACAATGCTTCGAAAGAAGCTATGATTAGAACTGTTTCCAAATGGCTTGAAGAAACGTACAGATCCTTTGATGACGTGAAAACATTTCTAGCAAACGATTCAACTGAGTTGAAAGACTTCGAGGATGCTGCGTTACATATTATTGAGAAAAAACTGCGCTTACCCGAAGAAGTAAAACTTGACATGGAAAGATACGTTAGAAAGTCGGCGGGTCTTCATTGTAGTTACGTATCGCCTAATTATATTCTGATAACATCAGCTTTTCCTATTGCACAAATGGACGAGTCAGAGACATCCGCAATAATAAGAAAGGTCTTTATTGGCTTACTTTTGTCGAGACTGTTCTTAGCATCTGTTGTTTATCCTGATATCGCTCTTGGTATGTATTATCATACTGGACCCACAAAAGGCTACCTGAGAGTTCCCAAGAAACTAGGTCTTGTGAATATTTACAAGAATCTTGGAATAAGTGACTGGATTAAGGTCGGTCAGATAGATGACATGTTGTTGAAGTTAGCCCTCTATCTAAAAGTTGATGATTTACTATTGGCAACTGGCTCAAGTTTTGGGAAAGATAATCTGCTAAATTTGTTCAAAAAGCAACCTGGGGAAGTGTTAAATAGGTATCTCCAAGTAAATAGAGAAATCAACCCTGCACTTTACACATATCTGGTGCAGGCAAATAGCATATGAGGTGCCTAGATGGTGCGACCGTTTATTTACCTGCAAGAGGAAGAAAAAAAGACCAGCGTAGAGGATATACAGAAACTTCAAAGTGAGGTTATAACCGAATTATCTGAGTATCTAAAAACATTTGAACCCGAAACTCGCGCACTAAGCAAGAGCAGCATCATGGGTCCCGTTGGAAAACTTATTTCCTCGGCTGCAAGCGGCAGATTTGAAAACAAAGATGCAATAGTTGGCTTCGTAGTCAGCCTGCACAACAATCAGTCAGCATCTAAAGCCTCGCCCACATGCATTGCCAGTCTGCGTAACGCTATTGAAAAACTCGATGAGTTACATAAAATAGCACCTCGAAGATATTGGTTACGAATCTTAAGAGAAATTGATTACGCCGTTTTTGTCAACGGATATGGACAAGCGGCGCAAAAACTAGCAACAAACCCAAATGCGAGGCGTGCATAATGTCAGAGAATCTTGAACTCAAACAGCTCATTCCCAAAAAGTTGGAAAAATTCTTTGTTGACTCACCAAGATTGTTCAAAACATCAAAGAATCTTCAAATATTAGTTTTGAGGCAGACACAGGACTTCACAATTTTCAGAACAGAGGAAACAAGAGAACTTAACTTAGCAACACTGCCGAGAAGCGTTTCAGATAAGACCCCAACAACAAAGGTTGTCATGCTGGCGTCTAAGCAGAAGGCTCCAGAGAACAGGCTCTTTCATAACTTGCTTAGAACGGCGGCTGAAGCTAGTTATAAACTCGATGAGGAACAGAAACAATGCGAGCTTAAGGATAATCTCTGTCAGAAATGCCCTCGATGTGTTCTTTTTGGTTCAGTTACAGTTGAAAAAGGCGGTCAACAAAGATGGAACATTAAACATAGAATTGAATACGGTTCTGCTTTTTCCATTGAACCATATGAAGAGATATACGAAATTCTAACCTTCAATGCTGTCGATTCTGTAACTCAATCGACAGGACAGGCGCTTGGATACACTGAAAATATTCAGCCCTTAGCAACCTTGCCTTCTATAATAACGCTCAACTCAGTAACAAAAGAGGAGTTTATTGCGTATTTAAAAACTCTCATGGCATGCAAGTCATATGGAGCTGAAACACGAACCAAAGGAGCTATGGTGAATCACATAGTTGGCATTGTGGGAAGCTACGACGAAATAATTACGCCATTAGAGTTTAATCTTGAGCTTTCAGCCATTGCACTCGGTAAAACCTCGCCTTTGGATAAAACCGCAGAGATACTCAACAAATACAAGGAGTTCTCTGCTTTTAGCCAAGATGTAGTGACAGTAAGTGGAAGTGAGCTTTGCAGCTTTATCGACAGTGTCTCCAAGTTTCAATACTCAGAAAGATTTATTGCGGATATCTACAAGGCAGCATCTGCGCTGAACGAGCAACTAAGCGAGATAGAGACAAAAGCAAAAGCTAAACGAAAGCGGTGAATCTAAGCTGAGGATTTTCAAAGCCACAGCTTCCACTCATGATTTTTACACCACTGTCTCAAGAGAACTTAAGATCGGCATTCCGACGCAGGCTATCAGCAACACTGCCCTCCTGTATGCCGTGAATCAAAATGTGATGGCTGTCCAGAGAACAGCAAGTGGGTCAAAGCCACACTATGAGGAAGATTGGGAAAAATTCGAAGTCTATACCACTGCAGGAATTTTTGAACAACCCAAATTAGCTATCATAGGCAATCAAAAGAATTATTTGAGCAGGTCTGATGACTATGGCATGAATCCAGTTAAGATAACATACAACAGTGTTGATTCAACCGAACTTGTTTCGATGGAAAGATCGGTTTTTCACCGAAAAGAGGCGAAATTAAACTTCCCAAAGCTAGGTGCTTACCTCTACTATCCGCCTTTAACGATTTTTCGCTTTTTCACCTTGGGCGGCAAAGGGAATTCCATAATACGGATCGGAAAAAAATCACCGCCTGCAAGAGTTATTTATGAGGAGCTTCAGGAAATTAGATCTGAACACGGAGTGTTTCAACCTGATCATGCCGTTCAATTGGCAGATCTACCTCCTGAAACCAAAGTCATAGATGGAAACTTTACCGTGCTTCCTAATGGACTAGTTCTTACACGCGGGAAACTAGAAGGTCCTTACTTTGTCGGAACATTGGAAAAGCGGAACTATGTAGTAGCAAAACCAAATGAACATCTGTTTTCTAAAATTTTCAGCGCGTAGAGAGCCACCTATGAAGACTTTGATTATACGACCAGCATATACCGAATATTCCAACTATAGATTCAGTTTGGTAGCTAATACAAAACTTATGGTCCATCAAGTATGTGTAAAAGACGCTACAGAAAAACTTGTTGTAGTAACATCGCCTCCTTCTAGTGGGAAGACTTTGGCTAATCTCCTAAGAATCGAAGAAGCCAAATCGGATGCCGTGATGTTATATCCCACAAATGAGTTAATTGAAGACCAAGCGAAATCCCTTGTGGGTCTTATCGAGAAGCATTTAGGAAAGAAAGCGACCATTTTGAGTGCTGATTCACTACAACGCCACAGTACTTCAATGGATTACGCCATAATTCGTGCAAACAGCGAATTCTTGGATATTGATGGTATGGCTAAAGGAAGTGCGTTACGGAGCATGCTAAATGTCCCCGCCCAAAGGCGGATAATTCTCACAAACATAGAAGTAATTAACCTCATTGCGAAATCATTCTATCAGAAAAGTGAAGATATCTTCCGATTTCTTCAAAATTTCAATATTTTTATAATAGATGAATTTCATCTGTACAATGGAGTTGCTCTTGCTAACCTCATTTTCATATTGTACTTGCTCAAAAACATTAAACAAATAATCCTCTCTTCAGCTACACCTTCCAGCGCGGCAGATGTCTTTGCAGGAATTTTTAACCCTGCGCACAGAATTGAAGCGAAGGTTTACAATTTTCCAATTGGGCACCAAATAAGGCAACCGACTAAATTGTTGCTAAAACCTTCTGCTAATATATTAGGTGGTGAAGCGTGTGCAAAAGAACTAGCGGAGTCTATTACCGAACTCTATAGAAGACATCAGTTAGACAAACCGCTTAATCAACGATTCATAAAGGTGCTTGTTATTGTCAATTCTGTAGCCTTTTGTGCACAACTATGGGAATTGTTGAGGAGACAGCTAGGTGAGGAAAAGGTCTCTATGATAAGTGGGCTCGTCCCAAAGAAAGTTCGCGAATGGAAAGAAGTTACGATAGCTACAAGCGCGGTTGAAGTAGGAGTTGACTTTGACATAGCGAGTCTAGTATTCGAGGCGAGAGATCCGATAACCTTCATCCAAAGACTCTGCCGAGGTGGAAGGCACAGACCATGCGACTCTATAGCCTATGTTCCTCCTGAAATTTTGGACAAATCTGAGCAGATTCCGGACGAAATTGATTATCTCGATCTTCAAGAAATCGTTCGGAAGAGGCTTCGCACTCCAGAAGTATATGATGAATTTTTAACAAGCGATGAAGCAGGAGCGCTACTGTGCGGTTTCCTTTTGGGTTTTCTCAGAGTGCACCCAAGTGAAGCTTTTCGAGAGCATTTCCCTGATCTGAGGCAACTTTTAGGAAATGAAAAAAAACTGAACGACTTGATTCCGCCTCTTCAGAGAGCCTCGGAACTATTGGCAATTTTTCAAAGAATGGATCCAAAAGTTCTTGAGGTGATAGCAGGTTCTGGACCAAGAGGCGGCGCAGGTATGATACCAGTAGTCTATGATAAAATATATGGTGAGGAGCCAATACTCGAGTATGTTAGTGTGAAAGAAACGGCTCTGCTATATGTATCCGAGCTAATAACTCCAACTGAGCTCTTCAAAAGGTTCAAACTTAAAATGCCCTCTTGGATTCGAAGCAACATACTGGTTGTGACCAGGTTCCTTGAGAAACCAAGCGCGATCACATGTACTTGCGATTACGAAAACCTTTCTAGGCCTAAGCTGCTTAACCCACAAAACTTTTGTGTACATGCCGCAACTGATTCACAGAGCAGAATCATCAATCAAGTGGTTCATAATTCGGTCATAGGATATTTTACTAGGGCGCCTATGGTGGACTGGAGATTTCAATGGTTACCCGCCCAAAATGTGAACGGCAAGGTAATACTGGGTGGCGAATCATATGTTCAATACTTTCTAGATAAAAAATTTAAGGGCCAATTGACTTGTGACTCTAACTGAGTTCGCAAAGCGATATCCACTGTTTCATAAACCTACAGAAAAGATTGACAAAAGGCCAAACAAATAATCACTGTGCCTGGCATGTTTGTTTGTGTCCGCATCCGCCTTGACATTTGTGTTTCGCCACGCGTATAGGTGGTAGCTCTTCGTCTTTGATTATTCTTTTTATATGCCCCAAAACGCGTTTCACATGGCTTTTCATCGTTGGCGTTATCTCGAACTGTAGGATAAGCGTTTCAGGAATGTAATTCACAAACCCCCGCTTAACGATTGTACCAAAATTCTCTTCAATAAGCAGTGCATAGGCGACGAGTTGGTACTTGTGGTCCATGCACACGCGGCCATTGTCGGAGCGCATGTTCTTGTACTCGACAGGAACAAATTCGCCCTTCGCGGTTTTGATTATGAGGTCCACGTTGCCCTGCAACCCCAACTCACCAGAGCTTAACGCAGTGAACAGCAGCTTCTCAGCGTCGACAAACTCAGGCGAATAGTAGATAGCGTCTTTTCTCCTGAGCTCTTTCCCAACATAATCCTCATGTGACTCTTTGCCTTCCTCTTGTTGAGAGCCAAAAACAGGCGTCGCATGCAAAACCCTGTCAAAATAAACCAGCCTAGGACAGTAAACGTAATGCTTAACATCAGTAACAGAAACGAAAAACTCAGCAACATCAGAACCACGCAGCTTCTGCTGACTTTTCAACCATTTATCTTCTCTCGCCGCTTTAGCCTTCATTTTCCCTCACCTAACTAAAAATATGCAAATTTGTCTTTCTCTTCTTTGAACTCGTACTTCTTCGGCTTGCCCACTTCTTTCTTTCCCTTCAAGCAACTGTCGCACATAGGGAAAAGCTGTACATTCTCAACCAATTCCTTAACCAGATTCTTTAAGTCCACGAGCAAACTGTTCAACTCATGTCGCCGAAGATCGCCCATGAAACCGCTGTACTGAATCCGCTGTAACCCATAATCCTTGAGCGTCTCAGAAACAAGCGAGCGAAGGTTATCGTCCGAAATATCGTAAATCACAACGTAACGCATGTGCATTTACCATCCTAAACAGAATGGCGCGTAATCCGCTTCCTTCAACAGGAAACGAACAACGCACCTAGGCTGCAGATGGATAAAGCTCTTCAAAGACCCTTTCTGACCGTTAAACATCACTTCACTGTCCAGACGCTCTTGAAAACTAGCCAGCAAAACTTTAATCACCTCTTTGCTTAGAACTCGTCCTTCCTCAACCGCTTCAGTGGCGATGATTTCGTCAGGCTTTATGACACTCTTTGTTATTAACCCGATCAAGGTGCGATCCACAAGTTGTTGGCGAAACTCTTCCATCATATCCAAAACAAGCGAAGGCTTCCCAGACCTGTCAGCATGCAAATACCCCGCATAGAAATCCAAACCAGCATAACTTACTGCCTTCCAAACTTCAGGAAACAAAATCGCCTGATAACCAAAATTCAGCATCGCATTGAAGGGATCAGTGGCGCCCCGCGTGTATCTTCCGGTAAACCCTAATTCCGCCGGCAATATTTGCCTTACCGAATTCCAGTAATACCGTGCTGCCTCCGCCTCCAAATTCATCAGTTGCTGACGCTTCTCGTCAATGTTGCGACCCTGCTCATGGCTAATTCTCTCGTTTGCATCATCAATCATCTTGCCCGAATCATAGAGTTTTCCCGCTAACTCAGGGTCTGTTTGCCTCCTATTCTTCGCCATCAGCTTGAGAAAATTAGCCTGATTCACAAGTTTTCCAGCGATGAACTTCTTGGCAAGAACCACGCTGCGCTCATCATTGTAGGCAATAAACTGCTCCCGCCTAGCCCTGACCGAACCAGTCATTGCACAAGGCATCAACACTGCGTAAGGCCAACCGCGGTACCTAGCGAAAACAACTTGGATATTATTTTCCACAGCCAAATCTAAAGCGCTCGCCGAGAAGGCAACTCCCGAAGAGCAGCAGATTATTGAATCAACATCGTCAGCCACTATCTCTTTTGCTTCAGCGCCCTTTTTGACGACGAAGCGATTTCGCTTTCTGCCCAAAAAAATACCAAAATCATCCAAAAACACGTTCATGAAGGCACACTATCCATAACAGACGTTGTAGTACTGGCAGTAGTCTTTGCATTGTGAACATTCAGGCTTGCCAGGATCTTTTCTTTCCGCCACGATTTCCAGTTTTCTGTCTCTTTCCTCAACCCACCACTGCCTCAACTCATCGTTGGCAAAAAACAGGTCCTTCTGAACATTTATCCTGCCGTTCTCAACGTTCAAGTAAACCGTGCAGCAAATATCCACGGGCACTTCATGAATACTCTCAAAAACTAAAGCATAACCAAGAGAATAAAGCCGGTGCCACTCATCTCTCAAGCTGGTTACTTTCAAGTCAAACATGATCGTCCTAAGATAATCAAAACAATCCACGCTAAGCACGTCGCTAAGCCCAAGCAGCTCGCCAGAAAGCTTGTGTTCAACCAAAAAAGGAACAGCAGTACCCATCAAATCCATTTCGGAAGCATACGGTTGGCTACACGAAAGCTCCGCCAGCTCAGCGTCACACATTTTCTGCATGAATTCCCAGACTTGCCGGCACTTGTCAATGACGTTCTCAGGTTTTTCCGAAATCTCTTGCCACCTAATTTTTTGCCACCAATCCTCAAAACTCAAGTTTTGCCGCTGTCGAAAAGCCTGTAAACAATCACTTACTACGCCGTGAAACAATTTGCCTAACGCCATACGTGGAGTTGGAGCACAAAACTTCTTTTCAATGTGTCGAAGGTACACATCTCGATTGGTTGGGCAATACTTTGAACTAACCTCGTACATAGGCAGCTTGACATTGTCAAAATAGGGCTTTAGCGGTGGCTGATGCCAGTTCCAGCCTCTCAGCTCTTTATTCACGCCTACTTCGCGTGCGGTTGGCAGAAGCTGATAAAGGAGCTGCTTCTGTTCGATGTCAGAAAGAAAGTACAATCTGAATCGACCATCAAAACGAGTTTATCCGATTATCTTTATAAATTCAGTTACATCTAAATAATAATCGAGCCTACATATCCAGAATCATGTTAAAGAAAAGCTTGAATCGGCGAATCAAGCCAAAAACGGCTCGGGATGCATGGAAAAATCCCAAGCAAAGGGAATTGAAAGCATAGTTTGCGTCCGAAAAGTAGATCAAGCATCAAGTAGGGATGCATGGAAAAATCCCAAGCAAAGGGAATTGAAAGCAATACCCCTCTGGGTCGCCAGCAGCCACCACCTTATTAGATGCATGGAAAAATCCCAAGCAAAGGGAATTGAAAGGCACATAATCCTTCTTTTTCTTCATCAAGCAAACCCAGTAAGATGCATGGAAAAATCCCAAGCAAAGGGAATTGAAAGACAGTGGCAGCGGCCCGCCGTTGACTGGCGCGGTGACTGATGCATGGAAAAATCCCAAGCAAAGGGAATTGAAAGTCAGCACGCTGCGCAACCACCTCAAGCGCCACGATCTGGGATGCATGGAAAAATCCCAAGCAAAGGGAATTGAAAGTCAACCCTCATGACTGGCTTCGTCACTGGAACCTACACGATGCATGGAAAAATCCCAAGCAAAGGGAATTGAAAGTATGCGAGTAGCCTCTTCACCGCGAGTCTGTCTTCACGATGCATGGAAAAATCCCAAGCAAAGGGAATTGAAAGTTTCCTAACCATACGTTTAATCTTTCTTCTAATTGCACGATGCATGGAAAAATCCCAAGCAAAGGGAATTGAAAGAAATATTGTTACGTCTTGAGTGGTTGTGTGTCCGCAATGATGCATGGAAAAATCCCAAGCAAAGGGAATTGAAAGTATTCCAGCAAAGTATAGGCGAGCGAAGCTGAAGCTAAGATGCATGGAAAAATCCCAAGCAAAGGGAATTGAAAGTTCTCACCTGCGTTTCCCCTATCCCTGGCAGAGATACGATGCATGGAAAAATCCCAAGCAAAGGGAATTGAAAGTATCATCCGTAACCGCCACGAACATGAAAATATAAGTGATGCATGGAAAAATCCCAAGCAAAGGGAATTGAAAGTTGCTCCCAATCTGGATCGCAAGCAAAGGATCCGCACGATGCATGGAAAAATCCCAAGCAAAGGGAATTGAAAGATGACCACGCGCATACGACGCTTAAAAGTTCTAGCCTCGATGCATGGAAAAATCCCAAGCAAAGGGAATTGAAAGATTCACTACCAACCCAGCCGCGAAGCAAACTAGTGCGATGCATGGAAAAATCCCAAGCAAAGGGAATTGAAAGAAAGCATTCTTCGAAGAATATGGTTGCCTTGTGGATATGGATGCATGGAAAAATCCCAAGCAAAGGGAATTGAAAGATACAAAACGTATGGCGTTTGGCCTGAGCCTCTTAATGATGCATGGAAAAATCCCAAGCAAAGGGAATTGAAAGTTCAGTGACTCTGCCGTCA
>Ga0315285_10008838_pt1 | contig 10326 bp, 7 predicted proteins | sample YL17G09_36_MG_FD_203698 | JGI IMG/M metagenome (GOLD analysis project Ga0315285, IMG submission 203698) | Sediment microbial communities from Yellowstone Lake, YNP, Wyoming, USA - YL17G09_36 | ecosystem: Environmental > Aquatic > Freshwater > Lake > Sediment | place: USA: Wyoming | collected... | reverse complement strand
CCACCCTCTCCTACGCCAACGCGGGACACGAGCCACCCGTGCTCCTCCGAACTGGGGGCGGCCCTCCGCTCTCGCTCGCGCGCGCAGGCCTCGTGCTGGGCGTACAACCGGAGAGGATGTATGAGGAAGAAAGGCTGCCGGTCAGCTCGGGCGACACGCTGGTACTCTTCTCCGACGGGATGACGGAGGTGACAGACAGGCAGGGACGCTTCCTTGGCCGCGAGGGTTTCCTGGCGCTGGTCGGGCGCCATGTCGGGGCCCCTAGTGCGCAGGACATGGCGGGGCGGATCTTCCAGTCGGCAAACGAGTACGGCGAGGGAGGTCAACGGCGAGATGACATGACCCTGCTGGTCGCGCGCGTCGTGGCCACCGACCTGGGAAGTGCGCGGGGCGAGCCGGACTGAGGTCGGACTGCACGGCCTGCCGCGGGTCACCGTGGCCCAGGAGCCCGTTCGGCAGGAGCCTGCCTCCCGCCTTACCTCACCCCAGCATCTCCACGCGGAACCACTTCTCGGCCGCCTTCCACATCACGCCTTCGCAATAGCTCACCCCCTGGGCGCGGTTCCAGTAGCGGGCCTCGATCTTGTCCGAGACCGCCTTGGCGAGACAGTCCTTGAACATCAGCGCGGCCCCGTAGGTCTCCTCCGCGTGCCAGTTGTCCCCGCCCCAGAGCAGCGTGTCGGCCCGGTAAGCGACCTCGGCGTACTCGTGGAAGAACCGCACTGCTGCCCAGGGGGAGATGATCGGCAGCCAGCAGGTGTCAACCAGGAGGTTGTGCCGCTCCGAGGCCATCGCCAGCACCTCGTCCATCCACGGGTAGCCCGCGTGGAAGAGCGCGAAGATCGTCTTCGGGTTGTTGTCCAGCAGCCACATCAGCCGCGCGGGATGGGAGGTGGCCTGACGCGCCAGCCCCGCGTGGATCTGGAACACGAGGCCGTACTGCGCGGCCTTCTGGGCCAGCAGGTTCAGGATGAAGTCGCCGAACTTCCTCTGCTCCTCCGGGTCCTTGGTGCCGGTGTCGAAGATCTGCTCGGCCTCCCGGTGGCTCACCGGACCCACCGCGATGTCGCGCTCGTAAGCCAGCGCCGACTTGATCGCCACCGCGCCCCTTCGCTTGTGCTCGCTCACCCATAGGTCCACCCAGCCCAGGTAGTCATCGAAGCTCGAAATGTTGCGCCCGAACTTCGCGGCGTAGGCGAACGGGCTGCAGCCGTTGTGGTCCACGGCCGCCCGGTCGTAGCCATGCACGAGCATATGGGAGCGCAGCGCGAGATGGAAGCTCGGCTCATTGTGCCGATAGCCAGGGTCGGGCAGGGGATCAACGATGGTCTGGCGGACGCCGGCTTCGCGCAGCACGTGCAGCCCCCACAACGGGTTACGGTAGGCGGCCGCCACCTTCTCCGCCAGCAGTTCCAGCGCCGGCTCCGACGCCTCGTGTGCGCCGACCTGGTAGAGATCGCTCAGCCCCCGCAGGAGCGAGACGGTGTACGAGTTGTACCGCTTCGGCTCCAGCCACGAGGAGAGCGAACTCGGGCTGGGCCTCAGCGGACGATCGTGCGCCAGCCAGGCCACATAGGACTCCGCGAACAGTGTGTAGAGCGTGGTCTTCGGCGAGTTCCACTCCGGCCCGTAGTGCTCGTGGGTGTCAATGATAGGGATGTCCTCGAGCTGCTTGCGCAGTGCGATGAACTCGGTCCCTGTGAACATGCCTCACCACTCCCGGGGGCAAATGCTCCGTTGGGCAGGAGCTTGCTCCTGCCCATGGCATCCGCAGGCCTACTTGCCCAGCGCCTTCACAAACCGCTTGGCCATCTCCGTCGGCCGAGTGATGGCGGTCCCAACCACCACGGCCCATGCACCCAGGTCGAGCGCACACCGCGCCTCCGCGGGGGTCGCGATCCCGCCCTCTGCGATCACCGGCGCCGCGACCGCGCGGATGATCGCCTCGAGCAGGCCCCAGTCCGGCCCTTCGCCGCGCGGCGCGTAGGAGGTGTAGCCGCTCAGGGTGGTGGCGACGATATCCGCGCCCGCCTTCTCCGCCGCGATCGCCTCGGCCACCGTGGCGATGTCGGCCATCACTGGGAGGTTCAACTCGCCCTTGATCCGGCCCACCAGCCCCGCCATCGTGACGCCGCCGGGCCGCGGCCGCGGGGTGCAGTCCAGAGCGATGATACTCGCCCCGGCCTCAGCGATACGCGCGGCGTCCTCGAAGCGAGGGGTGATGTAGACCTCGTATCCCTCGAGGTAGACCTTGTCTATCCCGATGATCGGGAGGCTGCACATCTGCCTGATCGCGGCTATGTCGGGCCACTTCGCCCGAACCCCCACCGCGCCGCCGAGCTCCGCCGCCCGCGCGAAGCGCGCCATCAGACCAGGCTCATAGAACGGGCTTCCCTCCTCCGCCTGGCAGGAGACGATCAGCCCGCTCTTCATCCTTCGGATCACGTCGCCCTGCATTCTGCGCCCTCGCTCGTTCCTTCTGTCAGCACCGCTTGCGCCGCGTTCGCTACTTCGCACCGACCACGGCCGAGGCCGCCTCCAGATTCGCGAGCACCCGCTTCGTCACGCGTACCCCGGCGAGCTTCAGAGCCAGCAGTACCGACGCCATCACGGGTGCGAACCGCGGCCCGGCGAACACGGCCTTCGGCACATGACGCCGGACTTCCCTGCGAAAGCTGCGCCTGACCTGTGCCGAACCCTGGAACACACCACCCACCATCCCCACCACCACCCGCCCTCGGCCCATGCCCAGGCGCCTCGCCACCACCGCGGCCGCCAGACCCAGCTCGCGGCCGGCCTCGGCCAGGATGCGCCGCGCGGCACGATCGCCGGCTGCGGCCGCCGCCGGCGCCACGGCCGCCAGCGCGGCCATCTCGGCCCGGGAGAGCCGGCCTGAGTAGATGAGACTGTGCAGCCCCCAGAGGTCCTTCGCGCCGGCCGCCCTCAGCAGGGGCCGGGTGAGCGCTGTCGGCTCCCCGCGGCCGTCATGGGCGCGGCAAGCCGCGGCGATCGCCTGGCGGGCGATCCAGAACCCGCTCCCCTCATCTCCGAGCAGGTAACCCCACCCGCTCGCCGTCCCGGTGCGACCGCGCGCATTCCTCCCGTAGGCGATGGTCCCCGTGCCAGCGATAACCACCACCCCCGGCCTGCCTCCGGTCACACAGGTAAGCGCGGTGACCGCATCGTGCTCCAGGCGGAACCGCTTCGTTGGCACGCATCGTTTGATCGCCCTCTCGGTGCGGGCATCGCCGCCGGTCATACCGAAGAAGGCGGCGGCGAACGGAGCCCTCCTGAGGCCGGCCGCCCTCCAGGCCTGGGAGATGCAGCCTCGCACCGCGCGCTGCGCCCGCGCCACCCCGCCCGGCTCCCAGACATGGTTCGCGGGGCCGGCCCGCCCGAGGCCGACGAGCTGCCCGCTCAGGTCGCAGATCGCCGCGGTGGTGGCCGTCTGCCCCCCGTCTACACCGAGCACGTAGTCCGCCATCGCCTGCTCCGCGGGCCTCCTTCGCCGCAGGGTGATGGCCTCCTGGCTCGCCTCGCCTGTCACCTCCGGCAGGCCGCGAGCGGCAGGCATGTTGCGCTTGACGGCAGGGCGCCGGGAGTGTACTATGTTGCCGGTTACCGGTGTTCCATCAGTAGGCAGGGGGGATACTGTGGTGGTCCGGTCCGGTGGCAATGTGGCGGGACCTGCCGGAAGGCGCGCATCTCTGCGCGCCTTCTTTCTTTGGCCGGCGGCACCGGGCCAGACTACGCGCTAGCGGGCGACGAAGGGCCCCCTGGAGCGCGAGGGAAAGGAGGTGTGGAGCAGACTAAGTGCTGTGATCGAGCTGTCGTGGCCGAGTCTTATCTGTAGGTAATAGGAGGCTATGACTGCGATGTCACGACGAAGAGGCTTTACCCTAATCGAGTTGCTGGTAGTGATCGCGATCATCGCGATCCTGGCGGCGATGCTCTTCCCAGTGTTCGCCCGGGCACGTGAGTCGGCGCGCAAGATCCAGTGCCTGTCGAACGTGAAGAACATCGCCATGGCATATCAGATCTACTTGACGGACTACGACCGTTTCTTCCCGTCAGAACACAGGGCCGAGATCATTGATGCCTTCAACGGCGGCGGCCCCAACCTCGGGAGCTGCTCGTGCGGAGACGGGCGAAGCTGTTGTACGGATCGCATCGCCCAAGCGAACCCCTATCTGAAGGCGCCCGTGATCCTTGACGAGTACATCAAGAACCGGGACATCTGGAGGTGTCCGAGCGCGATCTATTCACAGACGTTCTACATCATGGACCCATTCCTGAACAGCAAGGGCACGGATGACTGGTTCCTCCGCTACACGGAGGCCCAGAGCCTTTGTCCGAAACCCCGCTCCTGCCACTCGCCTTTCCCATCAGGCTGGGGCGGCGCGATCACGGACAGCACGGAGCAGCAGGTGTGGTGCGTCCCAGAGCCGGGGCCGGGCGTCTTCGACATGACGATCGGGTTGAATGGCGGCACCTATGACATGAAGATCGGCCAGGTCAATGACGCGGCCAAGTTCGTGGTGTGCGCCGATGGCGGGGTAAACCATGGCCTCGGGTTCACCCAGACTCCCCAGGTGGCATATCCCGACGTGTGTCGGTACAGGTGCCCCGGGTGTGGCGGCGACTGGACCAACTGCGAGCAGTCCAGAGAATGCAGCCCCAACGTCAACGATCCGGCCAACCAGAAGTCGTGGACGACGGATCCGAACTGGCGCAGGACCCATGGTCATCCCCGCCACCTAGGCGGAAGCAACCTCGGGTTCGCCGACGGTCACGCTGCCTGGATGTCGTCCGAGGCCATCCTGTTCGGCGGGCAGTTCATTTCCTGGGTGGGCCCCAATGGCGTCGGCACCGGGCAGCTGGAGGGCCTGGACACCTGCTTCAATCCGGTCTGGGAGTAGTGACAGGCGGCTGCCTCGCAGCCGCTTGACTCCGGGGCCAGTCCGCCGGCTGGCGGATTGCCCCACGAACCAGGAGGAACCGCCAGACGGTCTGGCGGTTCTTCCCCATTCTCTATGCCGCGGAGTCCGCTTGCATTTCGCCATTACTTCTCGCGGCGAAATGCGGTAGAATAGCGCACCCTTCCTCGTTGGCAGAGGACGCGTGAACCGATCTGACAGGCCGCTTGTGTTCCTGCTCCTGGTGGCGCTGGCCGCGGCGATCTTCCTCGCGGTCGGGCGAGCGCGCATCGAGCGCACCAACCGCGCGGTTGAGATCATCGTGGATGCCGACGACGTGCGGCAGTTGGCCACCGCGGCCGGCCTGCCGATCAGCCGGGTGCTCTCTCAGCTCCGCGGTGCCGGGGCGAGCGCGCTCGCGGTGAGAGAGGTAACGGTGGAGGAGCTGATCGCGCGCGGCGATCTCCTCCCGGTGGCCGTGCCCGGCGGCACCAGCCTGGTTTGCCCCGATCCGGAGTTGCTCACCCCGATCGCGGCCGGGATCCAGGCGAAGCTTCCCCGCGCGCTGGTGGGGCTGATGCGGCCACCCTCCCCGGCGATGGCCATTCCGGGCATGACTGTGGACCAGCTCGCGCCGGTTCCGGTCTTCCTCCGGCCCGACGACTTGCGGGAGGCGAGAGCGGCCGGCCTGAGGGTGGTGGGCCGGTTGATGAACTTCGCGACGGCCTCTCCGCAGGCGATCGAGGCCTCCGCGGCCGCCGCGAAAGCGGCCGGCGCCCGCCTGGTCGTCTTCCGGGAGGACCAGGTGCTTGGCTTCCAGGAGCTGGTCGGGGAGACCGCGGACGCCTTCGCTCGCCACGACCTACTCTATGGATACGTGGAGATGACTGCCCAAAAGGGCGACGATGCGCTCGCCAGACGCCTGGTGGATCGGCTGGTGCGCGTGCACAGCATCACCGATGCCGACATGCAGACCATCGCGGCCGGCAGCGCGGTGGCACGGTTCGAGAGAGCGGTGGTCGAGCGCAACGTGCGTGCGTGCTATGTGCGCTTGCTCCTGAGGCCTCAGCCCGATCCGATGACCGCCAATACGAGACTCGTGGCGGATGTGGTCGGCGCGCTCCGCGCGCGGGGCTTTCGCATCGGGCCGCCGGCGGCGTTCGCGGCGCCAGAGGGCTGGCCGCCGAGATGGGCGCGGGCGCTCGTGCTGCTGGCCCTTCCCGCGGCCTTCATGCTTCTGCTCCTGCGGCTCGTCCCATTGCGGGAGGGCTGGGCCTGGGCCGTTTTCGTGCTGCTCCTCATGCTGGGAGCGGCGGTCGGGCTCAGGCGCCCCACGCTGCTCGCCCCGCTCGGTGGCCTGGCCGCGGCTTGCCTCTTCCCCGCCCTCGCGGTGGTCTGGGCGATACAGTGGTCGCGGCGACTTGAGATCGGCCTGTCCACGGGCAGGCTGCTGGGTCGCGCGCTGGTTGCCCTGCTGGTCGCCTCTGCCGCAACCCTGGTGGGAGCCATGGTGGTCGTCGGCCTCTTCTCCCCTGTGGGCTACCTGTCCGGCGTGGGCCGTTTCGTCGGGGTGAAGCTGTCCTATATCGCGCCGCTCTTCATCATCCTCGCGGTCGTGATCTGCGATCTTCCGGGGAGAGCCGAGCCCCTGGGCCAATGGTGGACGCGGGCCCGCCTCCAGGCCGCCCGCTTCTTCGGGCAGCCGGTCACGATGATCGTGGCCGCGCTGCTGCTGGTCGCGCTGGGCGCGCTCGCGTTTGCCGTCAGCCGGAGTGGCAATCAGCCCGCGGTCGCTCCCACCGGCCTGGAGCTGAAGCTGCGCAATCTCCTGGAATCGTGGCTGGTGGTCCGCCCCCGCACCAAAGAGTTCCTGCTCGGGCATCCCGCACTGATGCTGGCCGTTGCCCTCTCTCTCCGCGGCCGCCGCGCCTGGCTCCCGCTGGTCGCGGTCCTCGCGGGCGTCGGGCAGGTCTCTCTCCTCAACACCTTCTGCCACTTCCACACTCCGCTCTATGTCAGCCTGATCAGGACCGCCCACGGCATCTGGATCGGCGCGCTCGTCGGCGTGGTCGCGGTTCTCGTCTGGCGAGCGGTGGCCGATCGCCGGCCCCGCGCGGCCGGCCCATGACCCGGCCCTTCGACAGGCTCAGGGTCGCCCCATTGCGCCCGGGAGGGCCAGCCCCGAGCGGAGTCGAGGGGCGGCCCGTGCGGGCTCTGGTCTCCGGCTACTATGGCTTCGGGAACGCGGGCGACGAGGCCATCCTTGCCGGGCTGGTCGAGGGCTTCCGGCAGCTTGCGCCCCATGTGGAGCTGACGATCCTCTCGGGAGACCCCGCAGCGACGACCTCCGAGCACGCGGTAGCCGCGGTGGGCCGGGACCTGAGCGGCCTGCCGGCGAAGCTGCGAAACTGCGACCTGCTGATCAGCGGGGGAGGGGGGCTACTCCAGGACGCGACCAGTTGGCGCTCTCCTCTCTACTACCTTGCGGTTCTGCGGATGGCTCGCCGCGCCGGCGTGCCGATCGCCTGCATCGGGCATGGCATCGGGCCTCTGGGCCGGTGGTGGGTGCGCCGGCTGACGCGGCGCGCGCTCTCTCACGTAGACGTCCTTGCCGTCCGCGACAGCGTGTCGTTCGAGGCCGTCCGTGCTCTCGGGATCGCCCACCAGGTCGAGGTCACGGCCGATCTCGCGTTTGTGCTGCCCGCCGCGACCACTGCCGACACAGACGAAGCCTGGCGGAAGTCGGGGCTGTCTCCCGCCGTGCGCGCTACCATGGGTGTCGCGCTGCGCCGGCCACCCGCGACCACACACTCCGAGCTGGCGGCGCGGCTGGCGGCTAGCATCGGCGCTGCTTGTCAACAGCTCGGCCTCCGCCCTGTGCTCGTGCCGATGCAGCACCCGCGAGATGTCGAGTTCGCCAGCGACGTAGCGTCGGCAATGCGGACCTCTGCTGAGATCATGCGTGCACATCTCACCGCGCGCGAGCTGCTTGCTCTGATCGCCGGCTTCGACCTGGTCGTGGCGATGCGGCTGCACGCGCTCATCTTCGCCGCCATCTGCGGCCGCCCGATAGTAGCCATATCGTATGACCCCAAGGTTGACGGGCTGATGGCCGAGCTGGGCCTGGAGGCCGCAACCGCGGTGGACGAGTTTGACCCGGAAGCTCTGGTGCGAGGCATCACCGCGGCCTGGGAGAGACGCGCAGAGGTCGGCGCGACCCTCTCTGCGCGCGCCGCCTCTCTCCGCGCGCGAGCGCGTCGCAATGTCGAGCTGGTCCTACCGCTTATCGGGGGTTAGCTGGTGCTGAGCGGACGGCGAAATCGAGCCTCGGCGATAGCGTGCCTTCTCTATGTGCTCGCGACGGCCCTCGCCAGCGCACAGACCGCCACGCCGCCGCTGCACGAGATCATGCGTCTGCGCATCGTCAACGACGCCAATGGTGAGATCGCCTCCAGCCGCGACCGCGGTCTGAGCTGGCAGCCGGCCGGTCGTGTGCTTCGTTACACCACTCGGGTGAACGCGGAGGGCTATACCGCCAGCAAGTGGGCGGCCGCCGGGACCATCGCGGCGACCGCCGTGAACGCGATCCATATCAACGTAGGCTACAATGAGGCGGAAGACCGCGGCATCGTCTTCTCTCTGCTCCCGCGTGACTTCCTCACCGCTCCCGCCGGATACAGCTCCTTCCTCAGCCCCGACTCCTCGATCTACACGGATATGCGCGCGGGACAAGGAATCTTCGGCGGCGGAGGCGCGCCTCTGGTCGGCAATGCCGTCTGCCGCGAGACGCCAGAAGGGCTGGTTCCGCTGCCGGCGGGCTACATTCCCGGGCGCGGCGATGTGCTAGTCATTCTGGTGGCGCGGCCCGCTCGCTACCCGATCTCGGCCGAGTTCGAGAACCGGGCGGGAGGGGCGGTGACACTGCTCTACGGGGACGGCTCTCGAGAACTGCTGGGATGGGTGGTAAGACCCGTGGGCGGTGTCGGTCGCTTCCTGGGCGGCGTCTACAGTGGCATCGGGAGAATCCGTGCCAACCATACCGGGGTGGTGGACATCTCGGTCTCGCCGGTCGGTCAGCTAGGCGGCTTCCAGATCATCCCCTTCGGCCACGCCCTCAGCCCGGAGATGGGGAACGCCTGGCGCCTGACGCAGTGGATGATCGTCGGCCCGCTCCACGATGATCCCCGGCTCTGGGACGGCCTCTCCCCGCTCTTCTGCCAGTACCTCCGGCCCGACTACCTGGCAGATGACCTCGCCGCGGACGACTGGCGGAACCGGCTGCTCTCCCGCTTCCTGGTCGAGGCCGATGTGGGTGGTGGGTGGAGGCCGTTCCCCGCGCTCCGGCTGTCGGCCGACCCCAATGCCCCGCTGCCGGCCTGGGCCGGAGAAGCGCTGGTGGGTATCAAACGGCTGCGCATTCTGTTCCCCCTCGCGGAGCGACCACGAGTGGAGTTCCTCGAGACCAAGTGAGAGGGGCGGCGCCTTGGGGAGGGCGCCGCCCCTTCGGATCGGCGTAAGCACGCATAACTGCTAGGCCCGGCGGAGACGCTCGTGAGGGCGCGAGCATCCCACAGCCGGGCCAAAAAGGAGGGAAGGCCTCCTTGCGAAGGCCTTCCCCGACCTCCTAGCCCGAGGGTCGCTGGCAGCGGCCCCGGCTATCGAGCTTCACCGACGAAGCTCGATATTGTCAAAGCGGCCGCCAGCCATGTGAGCAGACGGCCCGCGTACACTTAGCTCGTCGTGCCAACCGCGGCCAGCTCCGATCCGGCCCCGAAGGATTGCGACTCGTCACCAGCCAGCGGTTCGGTCGGCGCGATAGGGAGCCGGACGCGAACCTTCGTCCGGGAGTCCGAATCCGCCTCGACCGCGATCGTCCCGCCTTGCGCGCGCACGATCCGCGCGGCCGCGGCCAGCCCCAGGCTAGCCTCGAGCTGGTTCGGATGCGGGACCCCCAGAGCTTCGAGCCCGTCTTGCGGCTCCACTGTCTCGGGCTCGCGGGCCGAGCCCTCGACGACCACCTCGGCCCAATCATCTTCCGTCAGCGAAGTGCGGATCGAAAGCCGGCCGCCCACGGGCATTGCGTGGAGCTGGGTCACGAAAAGGTTCAGGAAGGCTTGCTGCACCTGCGAGGCGTTGGCGCTCACATCCGCCAGCCCCGCATAGGATTCCTCGATCTCGATGCGCGAGGCGCGGTACTCGGGTCGGACCACATCGAGAGTGGCGTGGAGAGTTCTGTTGAGATCCACCGCCTCGCCCTTGGCGCCTCCCGCCCGGCGCGCCAGTGCCAGCAGCCTGGTCAGCGTCTCCGCCACCTGGGCCGCCTGACGACGGACCGCGCTCACCTCTTCGCGGAGCAGGTTGTCGCTCCAATCCCGCTGCGTCAGCAGCCGATCCGCGCGCGCCATCACGG
>Ga0315285_10008837_pt1 | contig 10327 bp, 11 predicted proteins | sample YL17G09_36_MG_FD_203698 | JGI IMG/M metagenome (GOLD analysis project Ga0315285, IMG submission 203698) | Sediment microbial communities from Yellowstone Lake, YNP, Wyoming, USA - YL17G09_36 | ecosystem: Environmental > Aquatic > Freshwater > Lake > Sediment | place: USA: Wyoming | collected... | reverse complement strand
CTTTGCCGTATACGAACCTGTAGCCGGCATCGTCCTGGCAGCTGGGGAATCGCATCGTTTTGGACGACCCAAGCAGCTTCTCACATGGAAAGGGGAGACATTTATCCGTCATATTGTGAGGACTGCCTTACAGACCGGTCTCAGCGCAGTGGTCGTTGTCATCGGTGCGCATGCTGAGGAAGTCAGAGCTGCTATTCAGGTGGAATATCCGGTTGATACCAGGCTGAGTTTGGTGGATAATCCGGATTGGCAATATGGTCAAAGCACTTCAGTGCAAAAGGGTTTGCAGGCTCTCCCAGCGCAAACTGGCGCGGCCGTCTTTTTCCTGGTCGATCAACCCCAAATCCCGACTACATTGGTGCGCGCCCTGGTCGAGTTGCACTCCCAGACATTATCACCAATCCTAGCGCCTCTAATAGATGGGCAACGGGGTAATCCGGTTATGTTCGATAGGGTAACCTTTGACGATCTCCTCTCTCTCACCGGTGACACCGGTGGTCGAACATTATTTTCCCGTTATCCTGTGATGTGGCTACCGTGGCATGATCCGAGCCTTTTATTGGATGTGGATACACCCGAGGATTATCAAAAACTGTTATCGATGGAGACGGAATGATCGCTGCGATTATCCTGGCTGCTGGCCAATCCACTCGAATGGGATGCCCAAAAATGATTTTACCCTGGGGCCAGACTTCAGTTATCGGACAGGTAGTCAACACTCTTGCTACAGCGGGGGTGGGTCATATCGTGGCTGTTGTCGGTGGGGTACACGATAAAGTGGAGACAGCACTGCAGGGGCTGCCGGTGAAGCTGGTATACAACCCGCGCTATGTAGAAGGAGATATGTTGCTCTCCTTTCAGATAGGCCTTTCAGCTCTGGAGGAGCAATTTGAGGCAGCATTATTAGCATTGGGAGATCAACCTCAGGTAGAGTCCCAGGTCGTGCAGGATATACTCACTACTTACCAGATGACCCACGCTCCTCTGGTCGTGCCTTCTTACCGAATGCGGCGCGGGCATCCCTGGTTATTGGCGCGCTCCCTCTGGCAAGCCATTTTCGACATGCAGCCACCCTCCACGCTGCGCGATTTCCTCAATACCCATGCCTCCCAGATTCACTATCTACCGGTCGATACCGGTACTGTGCTGCAGGATTTGGATACACCCGAGGCATACAACCGCTCTCGCCCCGAGTAGTTAGACTTCCCTTGCGAAAGGAAATTTTATTTATCCCCTTGCTTTCTAGCCCATCTTGTGCTATTTTAGAAATGAAGATTATTCATTATTACGACGCCTGATTACATCTGCTCTGTGGAGTAAACCCTGGATGGTGGCAGCCGGTAAGACCACTAATGAAACCGTCAACAAGACAATTCTGATTGTCGAGGATGAGCCAGACACGGTCGAGATGTTTGCTGAGATGATGCGACTGAGCGGATATCGTGTGCTCAAATCTTATGGCAGCAAGTCTGCGATCAGTATGCTTGCACAGGAGAAACCCGACGGAGTTATACTCGATTTAATGCTGCCAGATGTTTCGGGTCTTGAGGTGCTAAGGTTTATCAGGAGTCAGCCAACACTGATGCATATCCCGGTCATTGTGATATCTGCCAAAAGCCTGCCTGTAGATATTAAAACCGGCATGGAGATGGGTGCTTCAATATACCTGACCAAGCCAGTTACCTTCCTGGAGTTTAAAAAGGCAATTGAGACCGCTATCCCAAAAAATGATTGACAAGGTTGAGCCGGCTAGATTTTCATTCACAGACCGATGGGTTTTCATATAAAGAGAGCGATTAAAGTGTCAATCATTCGTGCCTTTATTGCAGTCGATTTAACGCCTGAGATATATCAATGCCTGGAGCAGGTGTCGGCGCAGATCCGCCAACGCTTGGGAGAAGCGCCTGTTCGTTGGGCGCCCGTTGAAAATATCCACCTGACGCTTAAATTCTTAGGGGATGTCTCATTAGCCAATCTGGAAATGCTGAAGAAACTCCTGCAAGCTGAAGTTGCTGGTCACCGTATATTTGAAATCAGTGTGGGAGGGATTGGTTCTTTCCCCACCATTCACCGACCACGCGTCGTTTGGGTAGGTGTCGAAGCTCCCCCTGACCTGGGAAGCTTACAGTGCGGCATCGAAACAGAGATGGAACGCCTGGGTTATGCACGCGAAGATCGACCCTTTTCCGCTCATCTCACGATGGGGCGCGTCTCACGCAATGCTACATCCCAAGAGGTGCGAAAAATCGGAGAAGCCCTGGATTCGATAAAGGTTGGCTTCCTGGGTGTCGCCCAGATTCGCGATGTCCATCTTTATAAGAGTGATTTAAAACCGGAAGGCGCCATCTATACCCGGATATTTACAACGCCATTGCATGAATAATTTTCAATTCTCGTCCTTGACCGGAGAAAACCCAAAAAAGAGTATGCGTGGGAGGGTATGTACCTGCTTACCCTTTTTCCGCTAATATCTACTACGAAGGTTTTATTCTGAGAAGTAACGAATCATACACGAGGTGAATTCTGGATAACTTAGAAATCGCACATACTATCGTCAATGCCTTGGAAGATAAAAAGGGGGAAGATATCATCCTGATGGACATTCATGATATCTCATCTTTTGCCGATTATTTTGTAATCTGTTCTGGCACCAGTGACCGTATGTTAGAAGCCTTAGCCGACGCGGCAATTGACCAGGTACATAAGGCTCACGATCTGCGCGGGCGACTTGAAGGTTTACCTCAAGATGGCTGGTTGCTGGTCGACTTTGGTGATATTATCATGCACCTGTTCTCCCCAGACCGGCGAGATTACTATCGCCTGGAAGACCTTTGGTTTAAGGGGAAAATCCTGCTTCACCTGCAGTAATTGCTTCTACAATATCCTGATTACCAGCTAGTTGACCGGCTGATTCCGGGAATTTATGATTTAAGGCAAATAAAAAAGGGAAAACTCTCTCCCTCAAAGACAGTTTGTATAACCTTAAACCCCATAGCCGCCATTTCGCCCGACCAGGTATCCAAATTGAACAAACCACTCAGGTGACGGTCGTTTACGATATCCAGGGATCCTTTATTCCGTATTAGATAAACGAATGTAGATTCGTAGATCGTATCCACTGGATCAGGATCATAATCGTTTTGGATTAAAACAATGTCGATATCCCCCTTATGGTTGATCGAGTAATGAGTCTTGTTCTGTTGAAAGCGTTCTTTTGTCTCCTCGGCATAAGTGCAGAATACCCCACCGGGCTTCAAGTGGATATAAACGGTATCTAAAGCTTCCCGCAGGTCTTCGAGCGTGAGCATGTAAGCGATGGAATCAGCGATCATTACCGCATCGAAAGTTTTACCAAACCTCACCGTGCGCATATCACCGAGTGCGTAGGACACCTCTGGGTTCAACTGTCGAGCTATCGCCAGCATATTTTCGCTGATGTCAACCCCAGTCACACTGAAACTCTGCTTCAAGGTGCAGTCGTTATGACCTCCTCCACAGCCCAAATCAAGAAGTGTATTGACATCAATCTGGGAGTGTTCCTGGATCATTTTACGAAAGAACCCGGCCTCATAAATATAATCTTCGGGTGGGCTGATGATCGGCCAGGTCCAGGATAAGTCAGTGTACATGCGTCTCTGATGATCTCCCTCAGTCATTCATCTTTCCTCTTTACAGTGTTCCCTTGTACATGCCTCCATCAACAGTCAGCATGACGCCGGTGATATAGGATGCGGCTGGCGACAACAAGAATACCGCCGCGTTGGCGAACTCCTGGGGGGTTCCCATGCGCCCTAAGGAGCTATCTTTGGCTTGTTTGGCGATTTCTTCTTCGATGGTTGTGCTATTAGTCCTGGCACGGTTGTTCATCAGGTCATAGACCCGCTCTGTTTCGGTCCAGGCCGGCAAGATGGAGTTGAAATGGATACCATCGGAGCCGAGCTCTAACGCCAGAGTTTTTATTAAGCCCACGGTGGCAGCGCGCACGCTATTGGACAGTACCAGGTTAGGGATGGGCTGCTTGACAGAATACGATGTGACAGCCAGTACGCTGGGTGCTGGGGATTGGCGTAGATAGGGTAGGGCGGAGCGGATCAGGCGTACATGGCTCATCAGGTTTAATTCCAGGGCTTTCTGCCAGCTTTGGTCATCAAAGGTCTCAAATTTACCCGGAGGTGGCCCTCCGGAATTGGTAAAGAGTATATCCAAACCTCCGAAAGCTTCTACGGTTCGTTGAACAAGTTTCGTAGGGATGGATGGGTCTGCAATGTCGCCGGGTATGGGGATGACTTCAGCTCCGGTTTCTTCAGCTATTTTGCGAGCGGCTACGGTTATTTTTTCAGCATCGCGGCTATTGATAACAACTCGGCAGCCTTCTTGAGCCAGCACTTTAGCGGTTGCATATCCCAATCCACGGCTTGCACCGGTGACCAGGGCGCGTTTCCCTTTCAGTTGTAAGTCCATACTGTCCTCTTCCGCAACGAAAAATTTACATCTAACTTTTAAATTTTACGATATGCCCTATATAATCTCTAATTTTTCATCAATCAGTGTGATATCGGGCCAATTGTGTTCGATCCAACGATGCACCTGCTGTAGGGAGCGTTGGGTATGCCCGTTGTCGTTGCTGACCAGGGCGCAGGCCAGGACAGCTTCCTGCCATGCGTCCTGTTGGCCGATTTCAGCTACAGATATGTTAAATTCCCGGTGCAGTCGGGCGATGAGTGGTTTCAGGCGGCTGCGTTTCTCTTTTAACGAGGTACAGCCCGGTAAATAAAAGTGTAAGGTGAGTAGACCTAGATTCATAGGTAAAGTATAATAGCACACATGAATAACGACAATAACAAGATCTGGGTCCTGGTGATCGGCGCATTACTTATCCTGAGCATGATGGCTCTGGCAGTCACACTGGTAATACGCCAGAGCGCTCAAAATGCTCGTGAAGCTCTGCAACCGGTCAATGACCTGGCCAGTAATTTAGGCACACAAGTCTCCCAGGTCCTACACCCGACGCCAACCGTCCTGCCAGACCCGGTGACGATTGTGTCTAAGGTCCGCACATTGGCTCGCTTGGAGACTATCCAATATTCTATAGAAAAGGTGATCACGGCTGAAACGGGGCAGGAGTTGTTTGGCAGCCTGTTTGGTGATCGCTTGTTATTCGTCGCTCATGGGGTGGTGATTGCCGGGGTAGACCTTGAGAAACTCAGTCCACAGGATTTACAGGTGCAGAATGGGGTCCTATATGTACGCCTACCGGTCCCTGAGGTTTTTATCGCCACGTTAGACAATGACAAATCTTATGTCTATAACCGTGAGACTGGTCTGCTGACTAAAGGTGATATAAATTTAGAAACGGCCGCTCGAAGAGTAGCTGAGGACGAAATAAAAAGGGGGGCTATCGAAGATGGCATTCTGGATCAGGCGCGTCAAAATGCAAAAAATTACCTTGAGCGTTTATTGGGTTCTATAGGCTTCCCTGAAGTTATCTTTATTGAAGCGACTCCTACACCCTAAACCCTTTCCGTCCATTTGGGATTTGCATATTTCTCGGTGTCTAGTTCAGCCGCGCGCGAGCGTTCAGATGGGGTTAGGTCGCCAGTTGACAATTCCAGGTTTAGAACTTCCGTAAATGCTGCTTTAAAGGCCTTTGCTGCAGTATCCCAGGTCAGGGGTTGCCCTAGAATTTCAGCGGCTGTGGTTGCATGTACCCGTAATCTACTTTCGGCGTCGGCTCGTTTTGCCTCGTTGGAATAGACCAGGACTTTAATGATGCGAGTCAAGTTGCCGTATAGGGGAAGTGAACCGTGTTGAAGCACACCCTCCTTGCGGCGTGCTTGGGCACTACCGATTAGTTTTTTACCATTGACCGTGATTTCATAATTGGAAGGGACTTCGAAACACACCGGTCCTTTTGCATTTCTCTCATTAGTAACGACTTCATTCACCTGAGCGGGTATATCCAACAGGCTTAGAGCTTTTAGCAGCGCTGCTGAGAGACGCTGGTAGCTCTCCAATACACTACCAGACAGGCGTGGATCGCTGTAAGGTCCGATAACAGCATAGGTCAGCTCGTCGGTGTGCAGGATGGCACGCCCACCGGTAGGGCGGCGGACGAGTCCCCAGCCGCGCTCAGCCAAGCGGTTACGGTCAACATCAGCAAAGCGCTGCGCATAGCCAAGCGATAAACAGGGGGGTACCCAGGCATAGAGACGCAGGGTGGGAAGTACATCGCCGCGGCCAACTGCCTCGAGGATGGCCTCATCCACAGCCATGTTCCAATCACCGGCTGAGGGTGGAGTCATGAGGAAGCGCCATTTCGTTAAGGGGTAGATCATTTTAAGTCTTTAACTATTCAACCGTCTTTTTCAAGGAGTTGGAGTATAAGTCGCGGTCGGAGTGGGAGTCCCCGTTGGTGTCTGTGTCGTTGTGGGGGTGGTGGTACGCGTCGGGGTCAGAGTCTTATAAGGTTTTTGTACCAACCGCAGGCGCACCATGGTTGCAAACGGGCCTTTGCTGTTTTCCCACCAGGCGTTAATATAGGCATCGACAGTCGGACGGTCATCGCCTGCCAGCTCATGTGCCAGACCAAGGACGTAATAAAAATTATCGCAAAAATGGTAGGTGCGGCAATTGAAATTCGGGGATTGTTCCACCTCCAGCAAGCTATCGCGCACACGAGCAGGATTATCCCCCGCAAACAAAGCTTTTTGAGCTATGTTTAAGGCATCTTTTGTATAAGTCGTTGGGATGAACTCGACATCGACCCGGATGATATAAGGTGATTGGGTGGTGGGTACACGGTTGAGGATGAACCCTTTGCGTGGCTCTAGCTGTACAATGGGTGGGTTTTGCAGAGGTTCATGGTAATAGGGAGCGGTGGTATTGGAATCGACTATATCGACATACAGGGCTTTTATAAAACCGGTCTTACGGGCTAATATCCAAAATTCTAACTTTTCCTCTGGATGGTGTCGTAAAGTAAGCCAGCGTTCTGTTTCACCATCATTGTCAAAATCAAAGTAGCCGGATGATCGGACCTCGACCCCGGAGCGCTGCAGGAAATCCAGGACAAGAGATGGGTCGTTAATGTCACTTGTGTTGACCATTTGTTCCAACGCCCTGTGCGGGTCACATAAAGTTGCGGCCTGGCACGCCCGGTATAAATCACCTGGCATTTGATAGTCATCTAAGAATTGCTGCGCCGGAGCAATCCACCGGCTGTCGGTCGCAGTGGGGTTGGCGACGATATCCGTTAGATATCGCTTTGCCTCGTCCTGATCCCCAACCAGGGCATGATTGATTCCCAGGCGGTAGCGCCATTCATCACGTGCATCAGCAGGATAGGTTTTTCCCTGGGCATTGGTGGGAGGAGGCCAATTGGGGAGGAGTGTTTCCATCAGCGGGATAGTAGCTTCTGGTCCTAAAACATCAGCTATAGTTTTGACAATCTCTTCACAGTAGCCTACAAGACCAGTTTTAGGGTTAATTTGATAATGATACGGCCGATAAGTAAATTTTGATCCGTCCCATTCATAAGAGCGTGTGATCTCTACCGGGCAGGCGGGGAAAACTGTGGCGGTCAATTGGAGCTGGTTTTTACCGTTACTACCTGATACGACCTCCCACTTGTTCTGATATTCGATGCCGATGTCGAGAGGCAAATCTGGATCAAAGGAGAGTTCGGGGGGTCGCCCTGAACCAAGGCTGTAGATCCGCGGGAGACTGACCCATGTATTTGCGATACCCGGGGAATGATAGATAACGATCTCCTCGATACCATCGCCGGTTAAATCACCTACTGTAAAGTAAGGTTCAACCGCATGTGCAAAGTCATAATAGCTATTAATAAGAAATACCTCAATCGTTACGGGGCTTTCCAGCAGCCATAAGTAAGTACCTCCTCCGCCAGACTTAATTTCGATGATCTGGCGGCTGAGGTAACCGGGTTGAGTTGATAACTTATATAGGGTTAGAGTTTGGCTTGGTTCATACTGGCTGAACCATTCTGTCAGGTTGGTAATTGGGACCTGTCCTGAGGTGAGTGCATTGGCGACGAGGGTTGTGTAATACTCACCTGCCTGAGGGTCGTTTAGATGAGCCAGACTGTCGACAAGATCCCATTTCCATTGGTATGCATACACAGATTGGGGATAGCGCAAGAGGGCCTCCCGTTGGGTAAATGCCGAATAATAAAAGGCTGCATCATAGTTGGGGTCGAGCCGGGATGCCTCTTTCGGATACAGGCTGTTGGGATAGTCTTTGAGCCGTTCGACAAACTCGTTGGATTTATCAGGCGACCATGATGCTAAATTATATAGGTCATTATATTTTAGCGGAGTGGCCGGTTTAATTGTAGGGTAAAGGGTCCTGGTTGGGGTTGGGGTCGAGGTTGGGGAGACGGTGGCCGTAGATGTGGGTCCCAGCGTCCAGGTCGGCCTTGGAGTGAGTGTGATGGTTGGAGAGGTGGTGCTGGTCGGGGTGGTCGAGGGAGTCGTTGTTATGGTAGGGGGTTTGGGTGTTGAAGTAGGCGTGGTTGGTGGAGGGGGCGGAAGCGCAACTCGTAATGCCAGGAAGATGAGAGCGAAGGTTATGAATAATAAAATGAAAGCAATCAACAGAGGGTTGCGGAAAAATCCGGATTTGGACATGATGCTTAAGGGTGGTTCAGGAGCTCATTGGAGTTTTTGTAGATCCAGTTGCTGAAAGTTCCAAGACTGCTTTTTCCATTGAGCCTTCATCAAGAGGCAGTAATGGAGGGCGCACTGACCATAATGGAAAACTGTGCCAGCGTGCCAGGAGTGCCTTGAGCAACGGTGGGGCCGGTGGATAACGGTCCATTACATTGCGGGTAGTGCTCAAACGCCCTTGAGCGAAAGGGTCTGTTTTACCTTTCAGGTGTGCATCCCACACCTGGCGTAAATCAGGAGACCGGATATTTGCCATAGCGGTGATACAACCAGAGGCATGAGCCTGAAGTGCGTCCGTGAAAAGGCGGTCATTACCGTTGAAGACAACCAGATCGCTGCCGAAACGATCGCCTAATTGACGAGCGAAATCGGGATCACCGGAGGAATCCTTTAAGCCGGTGAACCGGTCAGGGAATGCATCCTTCAGTCGTGCTAATAAGTCGATAGAAAAGGGAACACCAGAGATTTGCGGGATATGGTACCCGAACAATGCACCGTCGGCAGGCACCCCTCTCTTTATAACTTCACGGAACCAGGTGAACAGGCCATCGTCGGAGACTTTACGGTAGTAATAGGGTGGCAGCACGACTACGCCATCAAAACCCAGATCAAAGACTGATCGCGTTAATTCAATTGTCTCCTCCAGGCTTGGAGTACCCGTACCTGCCAGAAGGTGGAAATCCGGATGGGTACGCTGTACTTCAAGAGCGGTACGGTAGATATCCAGTCGTTCCCGAGGAGCGAAAGATGGCCCTTCTCCGGTGGTTCCAAGCAGCAATGCTCCATGACAACCCCGTCGCGTAAAGAAGTCCAATAACAATGGTAAATTCTCAAGATCAGGAGAATAATCAGGTTTCAGAGGTGTTATGGCTGCGGCATAAACACCCGCCAGGTGATGGTAACCAGACATAGACTGATTATAATTGATTTACGGGTCTCTGGGATTTACCGTGGAAAGGGCATCCACCCGAGAAATTCCCAAAGGGCCTGATTTACCTGCCGAGTCCGTTATTATCGATGTGGTAAACTTATCCAATCTCAATAAAAAGTTTACCTGTTAAAGGCGGGGTTCGATATCACATTCACAACCAGTGACAATATGGGCCGATCACAACCCAAATTACTCACCCGTGCCATAAACCAAGGTACACCCCTTATTGATGGTGATAAGGCGGTTTTTTTATGGAAGGGTCGTCGGCCCCCGAAGCTTATCGGTGACTTTACAGAGTGGGAGGATGGAACTCCTGCAGAGATGAGCCGAATCGCCCCTGGTGTGTGGACTTATGAATTATTGGTGCCTTCAGATGCGTATATTGAGTATGCTTTTATGGATGGTATCGAACGATTTCCCGACCCATTTAACAGTCGCAAAGTGTTAAATGGTCTCGGGAAAGCCAATAACTTTTTTTATTTGCCCGAAGGTAAACCGACGCCACTTGCCGATCGTAGAAAAGGTGTTTCCCGCGGTAAATTGATTCGTTATGTGATCGAAGGAAGCCGTCTGGAATCGATGGTTGGTGGTAAACGTGTGATTTACCTATACCAACCTCCCACGACGGAACCCTGTCCGCTCATCGTTATAATGGATGGGCGGGAGTACCTCCGATGGGTGCATCTACCCAATATCATCGATAACCTGA
>Ga0315285_10008834_pt1 | contig 10328 bp, 9 predicted proteins | sample YL17G09_36_MG_FD_203698 | JGI IMG/M metagenome (GOLD analysis project Ga0315285, IMG submission 203698) | Sediment microbial communities from Yellowstone Lake, YNP, Wyoming, USA - YL17G09_36 | ecosystem: Environmental > Aquatic > Freshwater > Lake > Sediment | place: USA: Wyoming | collected... | reverse complement strand
ATCCCCTTTATAATATACTCCGCAGTAATGGGATTTATCATCTCATCATCCAATCTAACAACCCTGACTAAAGAAGGCTTCTCGTCTCCTGCAAATAAATTATGCACCAATAAGACTAAAAAAATTAAACAATATGTAAAGAGTCTTTTTCTCATAAATCTTTATAATACCTTATTTAATTCATCACTTAAAAAAGTAATTTAACCTATTCGCAACCAAATATCAAGAATAATCGAACTCATTCACAAACACCCTTAGAGTTTGAAATATAAAGTGACTGTTTAAAAACCCAATCAAAAGCCAAAATGATGAGATTGCTTCGCCCTGTCATGCTGATCCTGAATCAAGTTCAGGATGACATTACTTGTTTCAGCATCTCCTGTTTCCATCCTTAATGAGATTCCGAAACAAGTTCGGAATGACATTTGCCTTATCCTTTCGCACTGAAGTGACGAAGCAATCTCATCCTTATAATAAAATGTTTTGAGTTTTTAAACAATCACTAATCAAATGTAGGAGATAGACATACCTATCCCCTATATTCTGGAATATTTCAGAGGTCTTGATTTGTTTTATTTTTTCTTAGACCCTTGCAAATTTTCCGAAGATTTTCGTGGCATTAGTAAAATGTTTGTTCATTCCTAATTCTTTAGGAGTGAGTCCCAATGCAAGTCCGATAAGTTCTGAGAGATAAACTATAGGTAGGTCAAATTTTATTCCATACTTTCGGGCAATATTACTCTGTCTCATATCAAGGTTGGCATGACACATCGGGCAGGCAACAACAACAATTTCAGCCCCTGCATTTTTTGCATCACTAAGTATTTTATTGCACAAATACACAACCGATTCTGTTTTTGACAAGGCAAATCCTGCTCCACAGCACTCCGTCTTGAAATTCCACTCAACTGGTTCGAGACCTATCTTCCTGATAATCTCATCCATCACGGTAGGTCTTTCAGCATCGTCAAATTGCAAAATTTTAGGCGGTCTTGTTAACAAGCATCCGTAATAGCAAGCCGCTTTAATCCCTTCGAATTTTACTTTTATTTTCTCATCTAATTTGTCTAAATAATATTTTTCAACAAACTGGAGATAATTAATTGTTTTTATTGTGTTATTATATTTTATTCCAATTTCTTCTACGATTTCATTTTTGAGTTCAGGATGTTCTTTGAGTTCTTTATCAACTTCAATCATAGCCTTTGAGCAAAGTGGACAAGGAGCAAGAATTTCTGTGAATCCCTGAGATTCAGCAAGAGAAAGATTCCGCATATTCAACGCTACATTAAGTTTATGACTCGTCATATGTGACGAGGAAGCTCCACAACAGTTCCAGTCATTGATTTCTACTAAATCCACACCCATTATTTCATTAACTTTGCGTATTGATTGGTCATATTCATTCGAAGTCCCGTGTAATGCACACCCTGGATAGTAACCAACAGCCATTAGGTGCTCCTTTAAAGAATGATTCTAAAAAAACATAAAACAGCGATACAAAAATTCAATAACTACATAAAGCATAAAAAATTTTTTAACCGCTAATCTCGCGAATCGACACGAACATTTTTAAAAAATTAGCGAAGATTCGCGTAATTCGCGGTTAAATTTTGTATTTTACTTTCTTTATTTCAAATTCCCATACTTCTTAAAAATCTTTTTTATAGTTTTTCTATCCTTTACTAAATGAGGTAAGATTTTGAGTTTTCCTTTGAGCATCATTGCTGGACCAAATTCTATGTCATTGAAAAATGTAAATGTTCGAAATTTATAATCTCGAATCATATCAATTTCTAAGACCCTGCCAAATCTTTTCACGGAGTTAAGGAATGCTTTATGGAATTCAAGCAACTGCCTTTCTTCTTCAGGCAATCTATTCTCTTTGATAGCAATTTCTCTCAAGACATCCATTACCGTAGCGGGTTTGCATTCCTTTGGACATCGAGTCGTGCAGGTCTCGCAGGATACGCACAACCAGATTGATTTTGCCGATAGCACTAAATCTTTATGACCCTGTTGAACAAGATGCATAATCCGATGAATAGAAACATCAAAGAGGTAATCCATCGGGCAACCAGCGGTGCATTTTCCACATACATAACAATCCTTCATTCTAAATCCAGCAAGTTCACCTACCTCATCAGCAAAATCGAGTTGAACTTTGTCTAATTCAAGTGTCATTTTTTTATCCTTGATTTCATTTAACCACTAAGAGCACAAATAACAATGATAAACTGACAATTAAAAACTGACAACCCACTAACAAACTAACTGATGAACTGACAAACTGGTTTATACTTGTCAGTTGTCCGTTTTGCGTTTTAAATTTTCTTATTTATCCTGTATATCCCTGTTAATTCAAGTTTTTCCTACCATACAACAAATCGTTTCCCGAATGCAAATGAATTTGTTAAGTGCTCATTATAATATTCTTTATCATTTGGGTCAAAGCTTGAAATTTTAACCTTCGGATGCGTCGCATTGATTATTCTACTATTGCCAATGTATAATCCTACATGATTGACGTTTCCTGAATGTCCGAGGAAAAAGACGACATCTCCGGGTCTCAAGCCATCACGATACCATCGTGTTGCCACGAGGTCTCCGCCTTCGACCTGTTGATTAGAATCACGCGCTAAATTTATCCCATAAGCACCATATAGCATCATTATAAATCCTGAACAATCGATCCCTTCCTGAGTTTTACCACCCCAAACATAAGGTGTATCCATTAATTCTTCTGCTGATTTTAAAATATCTTGAATTAACTTTGACGGCTTATCCTCGAATACATTAATAAATGATTTATCAACAGTAATTGTATTTATTTTTTCACTTGTCACATAAGGTGGAATTGCCACTTCAACGTTCTTCTCATTTATTTTGGTTATCTTTAATCTTGCTCCGATGGGTATAGTAATTTTTTCGGATTTAAATATCTTTCTAAAAGATGCTTTAGATCCTTCCTGGAAAGATTTAAACTGCTCTTTGTTCAATAATACCAAACCGTCTTTTGGAATCCATCCTAAATACCCTGATGAAGACATACAGAGATAGAATCCAGATGTTTCATCATACTTCAAAAGATAAATCAAATCACCAACAACTGCATCGGTCATTTGTTCCGCTTTATCAGATGGTTTATCATAAATAAGTTGGTGAGGAACATTTGTAATTGCGAAAAGTTTATCACCGAGGTCTTTTGAGGGAAGAACCGCAACCTTATCCGTTACGTTCAATTTAAGTGCATTAAGAAGGTTAATCAAAGTATCTTTCTGTTCAGGAAAACTCACAGCACCGGTCAGAGTCACATTATTGCCCACATTTGTTCCTTTAATATCAAAATAAAACATCCGTTTGTCCCACTTCATTTGTTCTTTATATTTATCAATGTAAGTCTGGATATTTTCTCCTTTACCAATTCCTGAAGGCTCGATTTTTTGCGTATATTCCTGGAGCCTTCTCGACCGCCACCCTTCTTGTTCCTCTTCGCCTAATTCTCTTTTAGGAACTAATACGCCGTGCCTGATTTCGTATTTGTCTTTATCGTAATTCAATTCCTCTGGAGCTGACTCCTTTTGCTTATCATCAGCAATTATGTAACTACATAGAAAAATGAGTAAGAGTGAAATGATTTTGTTCAAGAGCGATTTAAATTTCATAAGTTTACTCTCCGAAAGAAAATTTCTTTCTTTGATTGCAAAGAACTACTCACCTGTCAATATTTAATTCGATTAGATGGATAATATTGTGAAGCCAGTTATAAATTGAGGGCTATGAAGAATTGTGGTATGACATTTATGTCGCAAAAATACGCGATGAATCTCGTACCACAACATTGATTTTGCTATATTTTTGCCATATTGTAAGGGACGCATAATTAATTTTCAAAAAGGCCTGTTCAAAAATAAAATGTAGGGGCGAGGTTTCATCGCCTGAATAGAAGGGTGGGGAGACCCCACTCCTACAACACAGTTTGTGTACAACAATTTTCGAAAAATTATTATGCATCCCCTAAAGCCCATTAACATTTCAGAAGTTTCAATTTGTGAAAGGTCATTTTAGAAGACTTGCAACAAACAATCGTCTTTCCTCATCCTTATCACAGAATGAAAGGAAGTAATAGTTCCATCATCGCAAGGATGTTGTAGATGATATGGTAATATTATTCTTGAAACAAAATGGAGAACTTCAGAGTTCTATAATTTCTTTTATGTCTATTTTCTTTATTGTAATGGCATCTCCCACTCAGATTCAGGATTAGAGGTTTTTATTTTACATTTCTGACCATCTGTTGATAGTAAAACAGTTCCATTAGTTGCGGTAGAAAAGATCGCCTTTTTATACTTGTTATACCCTTTAACCTTTCCCCATTTTTTGGTTTCCTTATTCTTTTTCCATACAATAAGGGAATGCGATGGCACATCTTCTCCTGTGGCATATTTATCTAATCGGTCAATTACCTCTTTTCCTGGGTGTCCAAAAGAATTCTGTTTATGCGCACAGATTATTGATATCTCAGGCTTAACGACTTTTGCCCAGTTGTCGGATACAGATGTTGTTTGACTACCATGATGACCCACTTTTAGAACATCACAGTCTAACCAATTTGGCGCGTATTGACCAAGGATATATTTTTCTGTACACGTTGTGGCATCACCTGAAAGTATCAACTGGAATTTGTCATAAGAGACGAGAAGAACAATACTTTCAGTGTTTTTAGGACTCTTTCTCCATTCTGATTTAGGTTCATTTACTTTTGCTGCTATAATGTAGAATTTTGCGTAAGTGTTATTAAAAAACTCTGATGGGGATGGGGAAGATTCAGCACAACAATCCTCAAGTGTAAGTGGGCGCAATTCTTCATCTGAGAATGTTTCAAGCCATTCTTTCATATTACCAGCTGCTTCCTCGCCTTCGCAATCTATAGTTCTCTCTTTGTGATCACTTGTTTTCCGAACTATAAGTACTTGATCAACCGTGCAATCTTGAACACAATAGGGTAACATATTATAATGATCTCCATCAGGATGAGTTACTACGACTACTTCTATTTTCTTGTCTTCAACATTGGTTTCAATATATGAGCGTGTTTGTTCCTCATCTCCACCCTTAAGTGATCCACAATCCAACAAAACATCATAATTATCAGGTGCCTGAAGAAGTATGCAATCACCTTGACCGACATCGATAAAGTGGACTTTCATCTCTTCCGATGCCCATATTGAACTGTTTAATAAAAGGGAAGACGAAACAATAATCAAAAATAATACAAAATGAAAAACAGAAAAGTTACGGTAACGTCTCATTTCAAATCACCTCCATTATACTTATTTTTTTAAGTCTATTAATGGTTTTTTAAACTGAAAACAAAATATTATTATATTATTATAGTAAAAAAGTCAAATATTATTTTTTAGAAAATAATTTAAAAATGATGATAAATTTGTATCTGATTGTGGTTGGGAGAAATCCTAAGAATTTGGTGAAAGGTTTTTGGAAATCTATCCTGGTATTGATTTCTAAAGGCTCTTAGATTGCTACAAATCTATTTGCTTTTTTTAATACATATAAAGCGTCTGCAGTGACGAATTCGTTCATTCGCCTTTTACTTGTTGGACACCAATCGACAAGAGATAGGTTTGATATACGTCTGTTTAGTGGTGGTTTTTTTTCTGAGTACCGGTAATATTTTTCTTCTGCAGGAAAGCCACCATCGGGTAATTGTTTTGATTCAAGGATGTCAAGAGCCTCCTGACAGCGTTCATCGCTGATAAAGCCTGTTTCAGCCATTACTTTTAGTCCGAAGAGAATATCGTAATGCCAATAATAAGGATAATGAAGTTTCAGGAAATGTTCATTGATAATTTTCCCATCACTTTGTCGTCGAAATAGCTTTCTTTTCAGGAAAACTTCTGAGGCGCGTTGTGCCGATTCTAATGCTTCATTACATTTCCTTAATCTACCATAGAGGGAAAGAGCACGTAATGGAATCAGAGTTTCGTGAAAAGAAGAATGAGTTGCCTCAGGTCTCTTATCGCAATTCCATCCACCATCTTCCCATTGCCATTTGAGCAAGTTTTGAACGATTTCATCGCATCGTCCATTATCGAGTCCTAATGTAAGTATTGCATACAATGCGTTGCCTTCTTGGGAACCACAACGACGTGACCTACCATTAATTATTGGAACTTTTTTGATATGCTCTGGAGATAACCAGCAATTATAGACCTGGTCACGAATCGGAATCAATGAAGTATCACCCGGTGGATAACCAAGCTCAGCAAGCATAGGCATAATCCAATGAGCACCATACCATTTACAATAAGGATTATATGGAATTTTGCCACTTTTATCTCTAACTGAAAGAAGCTTTTTTACTCGAAGTGAATATTTTATTTTTTGCTGAAGCTTCTTAATTTCATCCGAATTTCCATTTTTCCCCAGAACATTTACCAACACCTTAAATCGCACAGATGGCTCATTTGAGTTAAGCAGTTTCTCAACTATATCATTCACAAATGAGATCCCTTTTAACTGAAGATAGTTATCATATCAATGAGAATTATCAACACCTTTTGAGTCGAATGATGTTGCGGTGTCTGTATTCAGCAAATAGATCTCCGAGGCGTTGATGAAGATGACAGAGAAGATAAATGACCTGTCCCATCAGACTACCGCCAGTTCGTCCGCAAATGTTTTGCGAATTAATTATTTTTATTCTACTTTATCAACTTTGTGCATCTCCCAAATGGTTCCTTTCTTAGCTGGACAATGTATCTTGTAGACTTGACGATCATCAGGCTCCCAGGATGGGAATCCAAAAACTACCCGCCAGGTGTAAAGGTCAAGCACATACAGTAATGCTGGGCAGATACCTTCTGGTTTCTCGTAAGGAGTTTTATAATAGAAAGTATCATTAAGATTGTGTTTGCACTTTCCAATCTTCTCAATCATTCGTACCTTTATTGGACCACAGCTCTGCCATAATTTCTTATATTCCTCATCAGTCATTTGGTTCTTTGGAGTAGCGAAATTCTTATAATCATTAGTCATTGTGTATTCCTTATCTCTTCACTGTTGAATTTATAATTATGATTGTTTAAAAAGTCAAAAAACGAGATTACTTAGTCGGTTAAAATCTTCTCGCAATGACACTCCTGATGTGTCATGGCGAGCGAACAAAGTGAGAGTAACAATCTCATATTTATAAGTCAAATGCGTTTTTTAAACAATCACATTATATTGTTTAACTAAAAATTACAAAAGCACATTCTTGTCTCGGGGCGGAATTCCCATTCAAAACTTGTTTCATCAATAATAAAACCGAATTTGCGGAATGGGTAAAAAGAAATATTTAATCCTGATTCCGAAGGTAAACGAAGGTCTACAATAGCTTCAATGCGATTGAAACTATGTTTTTGGCAGAAATCCAATAACTCTTTTATCATCGCACTCGCCAAACCCTGATTCGCAAATTCTGGAAAAACAAATAGGCAACCAATAACAATTGTCTTTTCGATATCCTCATTTGTCAAACAGGTTGGAAGCCCAATCCTGCGTGCATATTTCTTGGGTATAAAAATCATCTGACCTGCTACTTTTTCATTAACAAATGCGTTGAAGCCAATCCCACCGACCTTATCAAATATCTCTACCCACATATTACATTGATATGACCTTTTTCGGATTCCATACATACAACAGGGAACCCATTTCCCAATCCCATCAAGAATTATTTCTTTCGTAATTGGACGTATTCCCATTTCTCGCAACCTCTAACACAAACTACATTAACCATAAAAAATCACGAAGAAAAAAGAGAATGAAACCACAGATAAACACGGATAAACCCTGTCCTCGTGAAAACGGGGAACTGTAAAAAAACTAATTTTATCTACTCTGCGAACTCTGCGTCTCTGCGTGAAAATTTTATCATTGCAATAATGCGATTATTTTCCCATCAATGACCTCAAAGCTTTTGGGCCAATCATTTATCGGCATTCTTTCCCCATTGATGAATACATTGCTATAAACACTGCCAGCTCGTTCGCCTCTTCTCCATTCTTTTATCAACCCTGAAATATATTCAGGTAACATATCCACAACCTCATCATCAATATCCCATAGATTATAGGTCGCAAATTCCAGATTATGTTTTTTACAAATCTCATTTAACCGATTAAAGTCCCGCTCACATAAGCAAAAAGGATTGATGAGAAGTTCGATCTTGATTCTCTCCTGTCGCATAATTATTCCATTCATTAATTAATTTTTAGACAACTCAATCTTTCTCGGGTATATTAACTTAAAGCTAATTACTTTTTTTACAGAAAAGGCAGTGAATTTTTAACTCTGATAATTCTATACTTTCTATTTCAACACAACAATATCTACCCTGCGGTTTTTGTTTCTGCTTTCAGGAGAATTATTATCAGCTTTGGGATGGAATTCACCTGCTGAGACAGCATAGAGTCGAGACGATTTAATGCCACAATCGCTGATGAGGAATCTCGTGATTCTTAATGAACGTGATGAAGAGAGGTGAAGATTATCATAAAACGGTGAATCTTTTATGGGCTGATTATCGGTATGTCCTTCGACCCAAATATCGTTATCAGGAAATTCTTTTAGTATTTGGGCAATGTCTTTAAGGATAGGAATCATATCAGGTTTAATCTCTTCCGCAAAGCCCTCAAAAAGCGAACTTGCAGGAATCGATATAATTATCCCTTTTTGAGAATCTTCAACGGTGATGGCAGTTATATTTTTCCCCTGCAGATATTTTTCTAATTTTTCCTTGAGAGGGGTCAAATCAGCCAAAGGTTTAAATTTAAGTTGAGAGAGTTTTTTCTCATAATCTATTTTTGCCTGATTCAGATCAGAGGTTAATTTTTTTGCTTCATCATTCGCCTTTTGTAACGCTTCTTTATCCTGCTGGATAGAGGTATTGAGCTTCGAGATTTCCTCGTTAAGAGAAACCATCTCATTCTTATATGTTTCAATCTCATTAGTAAGATTTGTGATAGAGGTATCTTTCTCTGTAATGGTTGTAGAGAGAGAATCCTTTTCCATTTTTAGATTACTGATTTCGTTTTCTTTTTCAGAGATAATTGTTTGGTTTTTGCTATTCACCTCACTAAGACGGGTTGCTTCATTTTTTAAATCTCTGGTCTCAAGGTTTAATCTGTTAATTTTTCGTTCGAGTTCCGCTTCTCTATCAGATTTTGATTTCTCAAGTGTAGCGATTCGCGTGTTTTGTTCCGCAATTGTTTTATTAAGCTGATTAACAGTGATATTGCGTTCCTCAATAGCCTTGTAGTATTTGCCCTGGTATTGTTCATTTTCAGCAATCAATTCCCGAATTTTAGCATCCTGGATTTCCTTAATTCTTCTCAAATCCGATAGTTCCGTGCAACCGGATATAAAGAGAAAAATCAGAACAATTACACCTATATGTAAAAGATATTTCTGTCTCACCTTTCTACTCCATTTTGTATAATTTGATTATTTAATATGAAAAGAAGTTTGTATAAAAGGGATTGGGATAAGTAAAGAAAATTTTTCAAGCAGGAATTAAAGGGTGTAAAGGGCATAAATGTTTTTACCACGAAGGGCACGAAAAATCATGAAAAATAAGTAATCACGAATCACACTAATCGTCAGGAATTTTATTGCTGTGCGGGTAGTTTTTCTTCAGAAGGAGCAGTTTCTTCTTTAAGTTTTGATTTTCTTCCCTTTTTTATGATTTTTCCAGCACACTTTTTAACACGTGCCATTGCTTCATCTGACTCTTTCCCTTCAATAACCTCTCTCTTAAGTATCTCATTTCTGATAATTTTTTCAATTTCATCAATATCAACTAATAATCCTTCAGATATTCTTCTTAATTCACGGCGGATTACATTAAGAACTGTATCGTTAAGTACAAGGGCAGCAATGGTAAACCTATTTACATTTTTAATGTGTTCATGAAATTCTTCAATTGCATCTTTGTTGAGACCTTCTTTGCAAAGAAGAAATAGCTTTTCTTGATCCTTTAGATCTTTAGGGTTAATTTCAAGAAAGTTAAGTAAGTAGATTAGCTCATAATTAACGGGTTTCTCAAATCTAATTCGGAAAATTTTCCATTTAATTCCATTAGTTAAGACAACCCATTGTATACCATGATTAACTCCATATGAAACGGCTTGTCTTATGTGACTTTCTTTTAACTCCAAACCGATTGCTTTAACCTCAACAAGAAAATTTATATTATCATTTGATTTAACAGCCAAGTCGGAGAAAGTACTGCGTATAGCAAATTCAGCAGTTATTTCTTTATA
>Ga0315285_10008833_pt1 | contig 10329 bp, 11 predicted proteins | sample YL17G09_36_MG_FD_203698 | JGI IMG/M metagenome (GOLD analysis project Ga0315285, IMG submission 203698) | Sediment microbial communities from Yellowstone Lake, YNP, Wyoming, USA - YL17G09_36 | ecosystem: Environmental > Aquatic > Freshwater > Lake > Sediment | place: USA: Wyoming | collected... | reverse complement strand
CCCATTCCCAGAAGCCTGCTTATGAACCGGTCGGGCTCGAACTTCTCGAGATCCTCGAGATGTTCTCCTACACCGATGTACGAAATTGGCGCTCCGGTCTCGGCGATGGCGCTCAGTGCACCGCCCCCTTTGGCGGTGCCGTCTAGCTTGGTCAGTATGACCCCGGTCAGGCCCACCGCGTCGTGGAAGGCCTTTGCCTGCGGTCCTGCCTGCTGTCCGGTCTGAGCGTCCAGGACCAGGATCTTGCTCTCGGCGTCGACCGTCTTCGCGACATCCTTGATCTCCTGGATGAGGTCGCGCTCAAGGGAGTGCCTGCCAGATGTGTCGAATATCAGGACGTCGTAGCCCTCGAACTCCTTCAACGCCCGCTTGGCTATCTTGACGGCGCTCTTCTCCTTGGGGTCACCGAAGACGGGCACGTTGATCTTCTTCCCGATCTGCGACAATTGGTCGTATGCTGCCGGTCTATGTACATCAGTGGCCACCAATCCGACCTTCATGCCCCGCTTGTGGAGGTCCTTGGCGAGTTTGCCCGAGGTCGTGGTCTTGCCCTGGCCATATAGACCCACCATCAGGATACGTTGTGGCTTCGCTGGTATCTCTTTGGGTTTGCCTACGATCTTGACGAGTTCCTCGTAGACGATCCGTATAACATGTTCCCGGGAGCTCATCCCCGCCGGGGGCTTCTCCGTCAGAGCCCGCTGCTCCAGCTCCTTGGTCATCTGAAGGACGAGTTTCACGTTGACATCGGCCTGCAACAGCGCCCGTTGGATGTCCTTCACGACTTCCTTGACGAGCTTCTGATCGATGTGGGACGCGTTGGCTAGCTTCTTGATCGCGTTTCTCAGGGACTGGCCAAGGCCTTCCAACACCATGTTCTTCGCTCTCCCGGCTAAGCAAGCGGTTCGGATAAATAGGTTGTGCAGACGCACTGATTGTTACAAAAAAAGGGAAGGGAAGGGCTAGCCTTGTCAGAAGGGATGGGATGCACTCTAACAACTAGCCCAAAATTTCCCGGGTGATATATTGATTGTGCACTATATGAATATTTCGAATCACCGCTTAAATATGATAGCTGACCCAATAAGGGCGGATCAGCGTCCGTCCAGCTCGTGACCGAATGCGGTGTCGGACGATACTGGCGCACCCCGGCGTTTCCAGTGCTGCCTGTGCAGATCACATGTACCCCGACTTCTGGAGGACCATTATGTCCTCGGTGCTCAGCTTCTCCCCGCTCCGGAACTTCTCGTAGATCTCATCGGCCTCCTTCTTCGCCGATGTGTCGTCCGTCTCCTGGCGGGCCTTGCGACCTTTGTCCCTGATCCCGGTGATGATCTTGTCGAAGTCGTGCACCTGTCTTATGTGCTCGATATGTTCCCGATGCTCCTCGTCGGCCGCCAACTTGGCCTCGATGAACTTCTCCTGGGCCGAGTCTGCCTCCTTCCTCGCCCTGTCGGCCTCCTCGTAGAGTTTGAGCATCGCGTCATGCTCTATCTGAGCCTTCTCGGCGGACTCTGAGACCTTCCTGTGGAAGTTCTCGGCGTTGTCCTTGGCGTCCCTGGTCTCCTTCTCAGCTGTCTTGACCTCGGAGAACTGCTCGATCTCTCTCTCGATCTCCTTGATCTTCGCGTCCAGCTGCGACATCTCCTTCATGAGCGCCTTCTCCTTGTCTGCGCTCAGCACGGATGTCATGTGCTTCTTCTCTAGCGCGCGCAGCTCGGCCTTGAACTTCCTGATCGAGAGACCGCTCTTGGGCATCTTCTCGCGCCTGAGGTTGATCGCCTTGTCGCTCAGATCGTTGAACTTCCTGTTCCACTCGTCCCTCTGGGCCTTTGCCTCCCTGACCTCGGAGTTGAGCTTGTCCCTGCTCTCCCGCTTGATGTTTGCCTCGTCGATCAGCTTCCTGACCTGAGAATTGAGGTCGTCCCGCCTCTCGGCCCATTCCTTGGTCTTGTCGTTGAGCTCGTCCCTGAGCCTTCTGTGCATCTCGGCGTCGGCATTGTGCCGCGCTCGCTTATCCTCAAGCTCGCCAATCAGCTCAGCCATAGCACATCAACGCCCTCAGAACACGTGCAGTCTGGACGCGGAAAGGACAATACTAGGTCCGCTTTATATGTCTTTCGATGCTGGCGAGACGCGGGTGAAGCGCTTCGCGAAGCGCCCCCAGACTCTGATGCTGAGCCATTATCCGAGTTGATAATCTCGACAACCTACTTATATGCGCCAAACACAATCGACTACTAGTTCCAGGTGGTGTGGTTCTTGAACGAGAAGGACTTGGAGTTGGTCCATGCCGTCAGTTCCGTCCTAACTGGAGAGGAAGACCCATCGATCTATCTGCTCCACGTGAAGTACACCAACCTTGTCCGCGTGAACCTCGTTCTTCTGAAGGCGTTCCTTGAAGACAAGAAGCGAAGAGGTCTGATGATCACAATTGACAGGCCCCATCAGTACCTTTCGCATCTCATGCAGCTCCACGGGGTCGACCAGACAAACCTCGTGTTCGTCGACGCCATATCTCTTCACTCGGCGGACACCAAGGGTGGAGCGGTGGCTCCAGAGTTCCAGATGGGGCCGTTCCACATTGAGGCTCTGCCGGATTTCCTCATGAAGCACGTGGACGGTGGGTCATCATTCCAGATAGACATGTCGAAGATAGATTTCGTCATAATCGACAACGTCTCGACCCTTCTCACCTACAACTCCATGGAGAGCATCAAACGGTTCTTCCAGAAGTATATTGATGTCTTGAAGAACGTGAAATCCCGAGGCATCCAGACGGCCTTGGTCATGGACAGAGACCAACATACCGAGTTGTATGAGTTCATATCCAGCCTATCCAGGAAATCGATAGAGCTGGGCCAAGACATGCTCGTCAAAGGAGTACGCGTCATGGGGGCGCAGGTTGCCCTGCCGTCGAAGGCGGTGCCGGAGGCATCTGCCAGCGCAGGCAGCGGGAATGATGGCCCTCCTATGTTAGAAAGGAAGTGAATCGATCATGGCGAATGTGGCGTTCCCGAGGATTGAAAGCGGAATTCCAGGTCTCGACGAGATGATAGAGGGAGGGTTCCCGTTCCCGTCCGTGATCTTGGTGGCTGGCAGCGCAGGTTCTGGTAAGACCACGTTCGCCCAGAGGTTCCTCTTCGCAGGAGCTGATAAGGGCGAGCAGGGCTTGTTCTTCAGCACGCTCAGCGAGCCTGCGCAGTGGATGCTCAGGTACGCGGCCCAATTCGATTTCGTGAAGCCCGAGTACTACGGCAAGGAGGTCATCTACTGCGACCTGGGCAACCTTCTGAGGAAATGCACTAGCGAGGAGCTCCTGGCCTACATAGACCAGAAGGTTGCGGAGGTCATGCCACAGAGGATAGTGATCGACCCTATCACCGTTGTCAGCAGTATGATGAAGGACGACTACAGGGTATTCGCATTCGACCTCACCACTCGCCTGAAGAACTGGCAGGCCACGACGATGCTGACAGGCGAGGTTCATCCCGGGGAGCTGTATCCCGCGGAGCTGTCCTATGCGGTCGACGGAGTCATCCTGCTCATGCTCTCAGATGAAGGCGATGCCAGGCGGAAGTACATCGAGGTCCTCAAGATGAGAGGCACGAACCACCTGACTGGCAAACAGTCGGTGGACATCACGAGGAAGGACGGCGTCATAGTCCTCAAAGCAAGGTTCTGAGCCTCCAAGCGGATCTCGCTCTCGGTTGTCCCAGGTTATCATGGCTGATTACTGGGTCGACAGGGGTATAAGTACAGCCCGAGAATAGGCTTCTCGTAGTTTCAGAAATGGACCAGTGAAGACGAGAAGGCAACAACCGATGGCAGGACAAAGAACCCCGAAGCGGAAAACCGACGAGAAGACCGGCGCGGTCAAATCATTGTTTGGGACTCGCAAGCCCAAGGAAGACACAGAGCCAGCCAAGACCATGACCGTCAGGCTAGAAACGAAGAAGCTGCGGAGGGTCATGAAGACAGGGAAGATGGCCAGGAAACACGGTTCCGAGGCCTTCCAGGCTACTGCGATGACTCAGAAGGATGTCCAAATCACGGAGCAAGTCATGGGGAGCATCGCGCCTTCCCTGCCTACTCCTACTCAGAGGACCCAGGAGACCTTCACATGCGTCCAATGCGGTGCCGAGGTCCCTCTCGAAGCGGAGCGTTGCCCGATATGCCAATCGTTATACATCAAGGACGTCTCGGACGAGGCGCTCGACGAGGTCGAGGCGGCAGAAATCGCGCTCGACGAGGACTCCAGCGCGTTCATGGCCACCGAAGCCACCCCCTGCATTCACTTTGACGCTGAGACAGGCACGATCAGCTATCTCGAGAACGATACTAGCGATCCCGATTTCATGCTCGAGTGCTCCCACTGCGGAACCGCCGTCCAGTTCGCCATCGACAAGTGCCCGATCTGCGGGACGAAGCTCGATGTGACTGACACAGGCATAGTGAGCCTGTTCGCAAACATGGAATTCGGTGAGAATGACTTGGAAGAGGAGCTTGATTGCCCGCTCTGCGGAGAGCATGTTTCCCTCGTTCAAGGCGCATGCCCTGCGTGTCATGAGAAGGTCGAAGGTGCGGATTCGGCCGGGAAGATCGACCCAGTTGTCCACGGAGACAACGTCGTCTTCATGCACCTCGATGTGGAAACGGGAGAGCTGAACTATCTCCAGAGACTCGCCAAACGGCTTGGATTCGAGCAGATGACCGTCCACCTGGATGGTATCGGCAAAGGCGGCGGGTTCGAGAAGGACTGGAAGAGCCTCTCGAGGATCTGACAAGGTGATGTTCCATGGATGCTTTCGATCTGTTCCGCCTCGTGCTCGACGAATATTCCTCTCGGATAATCCAGCTGACCTCCCCTCATCCGATGAATGCAATACAGCTCAGCGACGCCCTGGGAATCCCGATCGCCGCCTGCTATCGCAGGATCAGGACGCTCAAGGAGGCGGGCGTCCTAAAGGAGGAGGGCAAGGCGGTATCCATCGGTGGGAAGCTTGTCGCAACATATCGGTCCTCCCTGGAAAAGGCAGAGGTCATTCTCACTGATGGCAGGCTGAGGATCCTGATCAAAGCGAACGGTCAGAAGACCGCGAACGAAGTACTTCTCTCTGATGAGCCATCAATGCTGCACTGGCCTATCGACCAGGATGCTGCAGACAAGTAGGGCGCTTCGAATTCTAGATGGTCAGACGCTTGCCTTTTCCAGGTTGTCCGCGCGCTTCGCGTAGCGCCTCGCCTCGCTCTCGAAAAGCTTGTTCTGCTCCAGGAACTTCGCCCCGCGGGTCCGATACTTCGCAGCCTTGGCGGTCTGTTGAGACGCCTTGGACTCATTCTTCCGGGCGACCTCCTCCTGCTTGGCGACCTTCCGCTCCAAGGTTGCGATCTTGGTCCTCAGCGATTCAGGACTCAGCTCGCTCCCGGTCTGGGCGGCGCCTGAGAGCTCCACCTCATATTCCCTGGCCATCTCCTTGAAGCTCTTGGCTTTCTCCTTCCTCTCGGCCGCCTTCTCCCTGTAGGCAACAGCTCGCGCAGAGCATTTCTGTGCCTTTGCCTCGTTGGCTTTGTACTTGTGATAGAATTTCGCGGCCTTGTGTCCGAATGCATGCGATTTCTTGCGCAGGATCGCCACGTCCTGATACGCCTCGCTATCGGCCCTGCTGCTCCTGGCCGCCGTTATCTGCTTCTCGTGGTCCTCGTCTGTCATCTCCCTCTTCTCTTCGGTCACGGGGGCCTTGACAGGGGGTTCGAGCGGTTTAGGAGCTGGCTCGACCGGAGGTCTGGATGGAACAGGCTGAGAAGTCTTCTGGAAGTCCGAGCGCGAAAGGAACGAGTCGATATCCTCGTCTGTCTTCTTCTGGAATTCCTTCCTCTTGGCGAAGTCCTCCTGAGCACCCATTAGCCGTTCACCTACACCTTCCGATTTGTGTCTGGGATGATAAGGCTTTTGTTCCGGAAGTCGACTGTGGTCCTATGAGCCTCTCAGGTGAGAGGGTTATCTAGGGGCGCGGCCTAGACTGGGCGCCAAAGGGCGAAACCATGACGCTCGACGGGATTCCTGAATATCCGGCGTTTCGCAAGATAACGCTGGAGGACAGCATTTCGGTCAAGGAGATGCTCGCGAGATACCCGACCGAGGTCTCCGAGCGTACATTCGGCTCAGTATTCATGTGGCGCCTGTACGAAGATCGCTCGTCACTGTCCCAATTGGATGGCCACCTGCTTATCTCGTGGCGGCGGGAGAGATACGGGGGTATCATGCTGGAACCGGTGGGGCCTCGCCCTGCAAGCGTCATCTTACGTCTCTCCACTTTGGACGCCCTGAAGATGCATCCGTTCGCCGGCGTTTTCGGAATAATCGAGCCACTGGCTACCGACCTGAAGGCAGAGGGATTCGCCATGAAATCCCTGAGAGACGAGTGGGACTACGTCTACAGGACGGAGGACCTCATCAGGCTGGAAGGACCGAAATACCACACCCAGAGGAAGGAGATGAGGAAAGCGACCTCGGAATATGAACTCGTCTTCGAGCCGATGACGGAGGAATACCAGCAAGCCTGCCTCGAGCTCGAGGAAACCTGGTGCGACCTCAAGCGCTGCACTCTGGACAGGTTCTCTGCCGCGGAGGATAGCGCGTTGAAAGAGGCCATCGCGAACCTCGACCAGATCGGGTTCTTCGGAGGCGTCGTGCTCCTGAAGGGGAAGGTCCAGGCTTTGACGATCGGCGAGAGGCTGAACGCGAGCACCGCTGCAGTGCACTTCGAGAAGGCGAACCCGAGCATCCGAGGACTCTATCAGGTGATCAACCAGCAGTTCTGCGAGGTATTTCTGAAGGGCTTCGAGTTCGTCAACCGGGAGCAGGATGTCGGAGAGCCGGGGCTGAGACGGGCGAAAGAGGGCTATCACCCGCATCACTTCGTCGAGAAACATATGCTTTCACTCAGGTGAAATGGAAGTCACCAGTTGATGCGAAGATTATATATGCGCTAGGCCGTTCGGTCTCACAACGGAAGGGATTTGCATGGTGAAGTCGTGCATACTGGTGTGTTGCAGATTGCTGAAGACCAAGAAGGTCGTCGATCTTGCCAAGAGGCAGGCGGGTGTCATGGACGCGTTCCCAGTCCACGGACGATGGGACGTGGCTGTCAGGACGGACGACCTCGATCTCAAGAGGATCGCGGAGATAGGAATGAACATCTACAAGGCGGAGGGTGTCGAGATCGTCGAAACCCTCGTCGGCTATCCGGACTGAGGTGATTGAGATGGTAAAAGCAGTAGTTCTTGTCATGCTGGAGCAACAGACGTTCGAGGACGCTTCGAAGATCAACAAGATACCTGGCGTCGTTGACGGCTACCTCGTCTTCGGTCACTACGACTTTGTCGCATTCATCGACGTGCCTGGCTTGGAGAAGGTCGGTCAGATCGCCGACAAGATTCAGAAGCTCGGGTTCGTCAGATACGTCGAGACCCTGATCGAGAGATAGACGAGCCAAACCATTTCTTGATTCTCATTTCTCTCAGTTGGCAGCCTTGGCTTTTCACGGGAAACGCGGCTTGCGATCTTGACCGTGTCTGGCTCAGCGTCCAATTGAGGACACCAGCGGGAGTTTCAGCTGGTTAAACATATATATGCGAAGCCTAATCCTGCGCCCAAGTCAGTCAACATGGAGAGAATTGGATGGTAGACATCACCCTTGTTATCCCGATCGCAGGCGCAGTCGGATTGGCATTTGCTGGCTATCTGACCTGGTATGTTTTCCGGAAGGACCTCGGGACTCCAGAGATGCAGGAGATCGGGGACGCCATCAGGCAGGGAGCCATGGCTTTCATGAAACGGCAGTACACGACCATAATCGTGATAAGCATCTTGTTGGGGATCCTTATCGCTGGTTTGATCGACCCGAAGCCGTGGGTCGGTCTCTCGTTCTTGGTCGGCGCAATGGCGTCCGCCCTTTCGGGTTATATCGGCATGTATGTCAGCGTGAGATCGAACATCAGGACTGCCGCAGCTGCAAGGCGGACACTCAACGAGGCGCTGGTCACTTCGTTCAGAGGTGGCGCAGTTTCTGGCATGGGCGTCGTGTCGCTCAGCCTTATTGGCGTTGCTGGCATTTTCTACGTTTTCCACAGTGGCATGAGCTTCTCGATATCAGAATCGCTTGACTCCGCAATCGGATTCGCTTTCGGCGCCAGCTTCGCTGCTTTGTTCGCACAACTTGGTGGCGGTATCTTCACCAAGGCAGCCGATGTCGGCGCGGACCTCGTCGGCAAGATCGAGGCCGGAATACCAGAGGACGACCCGAGGAACCCGGCCGTCATCGCCGATCTCGTTGGTGACAACGTAGGCGACTGCGCGGGCAGAGGTGCGGATCTGTTCGAATCAACAGCCGCAGAGAATATCGGTGCGATGGTCATCGGTCTGACCCTGTACAAGTTGTTCATAGGGGCTCCGTTCAACTGGTCGGAAAGCGAGGCTCTCGTTTGGATCTTCTTCCCGCTCGTGGCGAGGTCATTCGGAATATTCGCATCGCTTGTGGGCGTGCTCGCCGTGCGCTTGAGACATGAGGACAAGGACCCGATGTCCGGCATAAACATGGGTTACTACATCACGTGTGTCTTGGCAGCCATCTTCTTCTATGTCGCAACCAAGTACATGCTGGGCGACCAGTACCTGTACTTCTTCGGAGCAGGCTTGATCGGCATAGCGCTGAGCATAGTCATAGTGTACATCACTCAATACTACACATCAGGCAGCTGGAGACCCGTACGTGAGATCGCCCAGGCTTCCACTACAGGGCCAGCGACCAACATCATAACCGGGTTGTCAATTGCGATGGAGACAACTGCTCTGCCTGTACTTGCGATCATATTCGCGTTGCTCGGAGCATTCGGTTTGGGCCAAATGGCGGGCAACCAGATTGACGGTTCGACTGTCAACGGCGTCGTCGTGCACCTGACAAGCACTGACAAACTGATCTTCGGATTCTACGGTACGGCCGTCGCTACGATGGGCATGCTCGCAACCTGCGCATTCATACTGGCGACTGACACATTCGGCCCAATAACCGACAATGCTGGTGGCATCATTGAGATGTCGAACCAGCCTGAAGAGATCAGGCGCAGAACTGACAAGTTGGACGCGTGCGGCAATACGACCAAGGCCTTGACTAAGGGATATGCGATGGGCAGTGCTGCGCTGGCCGCGTTCCTGCTGTTCGGCGCTTACTTCGAGAGGGTCTCGGCCAAGACTGGTCAGGTGCTGTCGGAATCGTTCAAGGTCGACATCGCGCAACCAGATGTGTTCGTCGGCGGTCTCCTCGGCGCGATGCTCGTCTTCTTGTTCGCATCACTCGCGATAAGGGCTGTCGGAAAGGCTGCTCACGCGATGATCAACGAAGTCAGGAGACAGTTCAAGGCCGACCCGGGGATCATGGAGAGGACCTCGAAGCCAGACTACGCGAAGTGCGTCGACATTGCCACGAAAGGCGCTCTGAAGGCAATGGTGCTTCCAGCGCTGCTTCCTGTGCTTGTCCCAGTCACTTTCGGCATAGTCATGAACATGGCTGGTTACAACGCTCCACAGGCTGTTGGCGCGCTGCTCATGATCGGTACCATAACCGGCATAATGGTCGCGAACATGTTCAACAACGGCGGCGGCGCGTGGGACAACGGCAAGAAGTACATCGAGGCAGGGAACCTCGGTGGCAAGAAGTCTCCGGCACATGCAGCCGCGGTCGTTGGTGACACGGTCGGTGACCCGTTGAAGGACACCGCAGGACCGTCGATACACGTGCTCGTCAAGTTGCTGGCGACAGTGACGCTCGTATTCGTCGGTCTGTTCGTCTAGATGTGAGGACGCTGACGCACCGGCAAACAATATATATGACCACGGGTATCGAGAAGCCCGCGAGTCATTCCATTAGAGGACTGTCTAGATGTACGTGATAGCATCCAAGGAAGATGTCGTCAGGATACCCCCCAACCTGCTGGGCGAGGATTTCTACAAGCTCGCCATCAGGCTGACTCAGGAATCCTTCCAAAACAGGGTAGAGGGCGACGGCAGCTACACCGTGCTTGTCAGGAACATCGAACCCCAGGGCGGCGGAAGGATAATCCACGGCGATGGGGCGGTCTATCAGAAGGTCAAGTTCGAGACGCTCATGTTCAGGCCCGTGCTGCATGAGGTAGTCGAGGGGAGCATCTGCGAGGTGCTCAAGTTCGGGGCGTTCGTGAGGTTCGGCCCGCTCGACGGCCTGTTGCACATCAGCCAGATCATGGACGACAGGATCGATGTCGATGTCGACGGGCACAGGCTCGTGGGCA
>Ga0315285_10008830_pt1 | contig 10331 bp, 10 predicted proteins | sample YL17G09_36_MG_FD_203698 | JGI IMG/M metagenome (GOLD analysis project Ga0315285, IMG submission 203698) | Sediment microbial communities from Yellowstone Lake, YNP, Wyoming, USA - YL17G09_36 | ecosystem: Environmental > Aquatic > Freshwater > Lake > Sediment | place: USA: Wyoming | collected... | reverse complement strand
CTGCCTGCGGGCGACATCGACCCCCGGCTGGCATCGCCAATGTCGACCTTCATTGGCCGGCTGCAGCGCAGGGAAGGCTGCCGCGCATGCCAGGAGCCGGACGTGGGTGAGGTTCTGGTGGATCATGACGCATACGGGACCGTGGTGTCACTCGCGGAGGGGTCCCCAACTATCGAGACGGGGGGCGTTCTGATCGGCTTCGTCGACGAGTTCAAGAGAGCAGTGGTAGTGAGCGCGACCGGACCGGGGCCGAACGCTATCCGCACAGCAACACGTCTCCATCGGGATGTACCGTACGTCCAGCATCAGCTGGACGCAGCGGCGGCGACGCTGGGGCCCAAAGGCATCTACGTGGGTGAATGGCATTCCCATCTGTCAGCGGACACACGGCCGAGCCCCTTGGACGTAGATTCCCTCTTCGGGATTGCCGAGGCGCCCAACTACCTAACCAGATGCCCGGTTATGCTGATCGCGGCGCTTGGCAAAGACAGAAAGGTCGCTGACGTCGTGGCCTGGGCCTTCCCCGTGGGCGGCAGGATGTACCACATCCCGTGCACCGTGACCTCCCGCGAAGAGGCCGAGGGACTCGCACCCGCTGAGTTGGACCTGTAAGTACGGGTGTGAGAAGGCTCGGGCTGATTGGCCCATAAGTGCCGTTCTGGGCCCACTGCTGGGCCTGAGCGGCGAACTGGCTTTGTGCGCTAGAACGCCGATCTCGGTCTTGACAGAACGGTGCGAACGGCGCGAGTATCCCGCGACACCAGCAGCTCGATTAGGCGCACAAGGCTCGGGCAACCCCGAGCCTTGTGCGCGTATATGGTCGCTTGGGTGTTGTCATGGCGCCGCGATCCGCTCCCCGGCTGCGGGGAGCACGTCCTCAGACACGTCGCCACTTGCGATAGGCTCGGCCGCCGCTTCAGATGAGCCGCCTAGCAGCCCATTCAACTTCCCCACCGCCGCTTGCTTCGTGCGGGTGTCCGAGTGGAGATAGCGCGCGGTGGTCTGGATGTCGGCGTGGCCCAGCAGTTCCTGGACAGTGCGGACGTCGACCCCATTGCGGATGAGGTGGGTGGCGAAGGTGTGGCGGAGCTTGTGAGGGGTGATGCCTTGTCCTTCGAGGCCGGCCTTCCGGATGGTGGTGGCGAGCATGGCGTTGACCACCCGGCCCTGGATGGGATGGCCGCCATAGGCGCTGACGAAGAGATGACGATCTCGGGTCTTGGTGCGGTGGGGCAGGTAGGCCTGGATAGCCTCGACAGCCTGCTCGGTCAGCGGCACCACCCGCTGCTTGCCCCCCTTGCCCCGGATGAGCACCTGGCAGTTGTCCAGGTCCAGGTCGTCAAGGGTGATGGCAACGGCTTCCCCCCGTCGGATGCCGGTGGAGAGCAGCAGTACGATCAGCGCCTTGTACCAGGGCTTGTCAGCAGCTGCGATGAGCGCCTGGGCCATCTCCTCGGTCAGGCACACTGGCACCGGCTGTGAGACCTTGGGCAGAGGCAGTCGTCTCGCCGGGTTGCTGGTGGCATAGCCCATATCCTGGAGGAAGCCGAAGAAGGATGAGATGCAGGCGTACTTGCGTCTCAGGGTAAGGGGTGCTGCTCCCTTCAAGCTCACCCCGAACTGGACGATCATCTCGCGGGTGATCTCGTTGGGACAAGGCACCCGTCCTAACCGCTCCTCAAGGAACTGCCGGAGCATACGCATGTCCACGCCATACGCTCTCACCGTCAGCGGCGAGAAGCTGCGGTACTCCCTCAGGTAGGCGATGAACTCCTTCACCGCATCGTCGTAGCTGATGCCCATCTGCGTCGCTGTCTGGCCCATCATGTCACCTCCGATAGTGGCTGCGTCGGTGACGATGAACCCTTGAATGGCCGAGGAAGTCCAGCCTTCAGTGGGCCCATAACCGAGGTTCTTGAGACGAATCGAAGACATTGGCTAAGACTCGAAAAGAGCAGTGAATTGCTGGCAATCTGAGCCGTTGGGCGACGTCGGCCAACGACCGATGCGGTGGCTTCAGCGCCAGTCCGAAAGGCGAGCCGGGTGGGGGAGGGGAGAGCGCGAATATCCAGCAATCACCTGGCTTTTCGCGCCCTCGCGGGGAACGGCGAAGAGAGAGTGGAGTGGGCCGATAAGCCGAGGTACCGATGGACTGAGGTGTCAGTCCGGTGTCAGTTTGGTGCCAGATTCCCGGTGGTGTGGCGGCATTTCCGGCCGCGCGGGGCCCGAACCCCTCCCTGCCGCAACCAGCCTCTTGCGTCACTGGAAGCCTCGAGGTGCGGAACGGCGACCGCGCACGCGCGGCTGCAGGGACCGGTTACGAGGTGCCAGTTCGCTGCCAGTTTGGTGTCAGTTAGGTGCCGGCCAGCGCCGGAGCGCGGGCGCACTATGCTGCCAGTTCGGTATAAGGCGAAGACACCAGGCTGAGAAGGGGGAGATGAAGGGCCCGCTTTTGGCGCCTGGCGGGGCCACCTTCGCTACTTGCTGAAGGGTACCAGTCGGAAGCGGGCCTTCGCCAGAGGAGAGTCAGACCGCCGCGCTGGCTCGGCCTTTTGCTTCCCTTGACAGTTCTCACAAAAGATGGTAGAAAGCAAGCGAGACCTGGAGGGCCAGATGCGGAAAGCGAAGCTCAGCAAGACTCTGACCGGCCGTTCGCTCCATGCACTTCGACAGGGCAAGGGGCTGACCCTTGCCCAGGTCGCCGCTCAATGTGAGGGGCTCGACATCGCGGCACTCAGCCTCTTCGAGCGGGGGGAGCAGCTCCGCCGGCTGCATCGCCATGCGCCCCAGCTGGCGAAGGTCCTCGGTAACGAGGTCTACCGCCTTGCATTCGAGGCGATCAACGTGCTGGTCGAAGAGGACGAACTCGGGGATTTCGACCGGCGGGTGCTGCAAGCCCTTACGGGGATGATAGAGGAACGGTTGGGCCCGATCAAGGGCGAGGGCCCTGCCCGAGGACGCAAATGGGACAAACGCAAATGGGGCCCTATGCCCAACATCCAGGAACTTGCCGAGCGGCTTGAGCTGGTGAAACCGGGTGAGCCCCTGGATCTAGTGGAGGCGAACCGCCTAACCGAATCCGTTCAACGCCTGAAGCTGTTGCGGGGGTGGGATCCCTCAGAGGAGGGGTGAGCCCGTCAGTCGTCCCTCAGACTGACCCACCGTCGGCATGGATGCCTGATCCACTGCGTATCATCGAAGTGGCTTCACGATCCCTCGACTACAGCTGAGTAACGGATGAGTGAAACCGCGACGCCGATGTCGCCCGAACGTGATCGGTTCAACACGCCGGCCAACACACTGCGCGACCCCAGAGCGAACATCAGACGGAGCCGCCCACGAGGCATCCACGGACCCGGGGCCCGCTGCTTCCCCGGCGGCTCAGATCAGCTTCGGTGCACTACTGGGAATGGCATCGCGCAACGCACCCAGCCGAGCGGCATCGCTATCCTCCCCCATAGCTGCGAAGAACTGAACGCACAGCCCACCCCGGCGATCCCCACGGACCTGCGATCTTGTCTCTTTACGACTATTGACGATTAGCACAAAAGTGGCTATACTGCAAAGAGGCAAGCCGGCGGGATGCGGCGCCCTGGTGTTCTTCCGAGGGCCGGCGACGCACCGCGGGCCTGACCGCTGCTGAAGGCGATCACTGGTGACGTCGCTTCCCAGACAGACAGCGGATTGAGGACAGGGATGACTGGGGCACCGGAGCCATGGCATCGCCGGCCCGACGAGTCGGCGGCCGCTTACCGTTACTGCCGTGCATATCTGGCCATGGGGCCCGAGCGAACAGTCGTTGCGGTAGCTCGGGAGTTTGGGAAGAACCCGTCCTATCTCTACCGGCTATCACGTCGCTTCGGTTGGCCGGAGCGCGCCGGCGAGTGGGACCTGTCCCAGGAGCAGGAGGAAGCGGCACACCAGCGCCGGCTGAAGGAAGAGGTGGCGCGGCGGCAGCTGGCAGAGGTCGACCGATTGCGGGGGCTACCTCTGGCCGGTCTCGCGAAGTGGGCGCACCGCAATCCATTGACTGGGGAATGGGAGCTGGATCCGAAGGTGAAGCCGCGCGACATGGTCGCGCTGCTGGAACTGCTCTGGGAGACTGAGGCCAAGGCAGCCGCCATCGGGGGGCAGGCCGACAGCGCCGAGGCGGAGTCGGAAGCACCGAGCATCCGCACCCTTTCCCCCAGCGAGAGGCAGCAGTTGCTGGCGCTGGCCAAGGAGCGGGCGCAGCAAGAGAAGGAGGAGGCTCATGTCGGCAACGGCAAGGCGCAAAGTCGGGCGACGAAGCGCGGCACCGAAACAGGCGCAGCAGCTGGCGATCGTGCAGCTGCCGGTTGACGGGCTGCGTCCCTGGCCCGGCAACCCTCGGCTGATGCCGGCGGCCGAACTGGAGAAGCTGAAGCGCTCGATCCAGAGCTTCGGGTTCGTGGAGCCACTGGTGGTGAGGCGACAGGACAACACCATTATCGGCGGCCACCAGCGATGGGAAGCGGCGAAGGCGCTGGGCTACGCCACCGTCCCAGTGGTGCTCGTGGATGTCAGCGAGGCGGAGGCAAAGGCGCTCAATCTCGCGCTTAACAAGATCGGCGGCGAGTGGGACTTGCCGAGACTAGGGGCACTACTGGAGGAACTGCAGAGCTTGCCGGGTCTCGACGAGACGTTGTCGGGCTTTGATCACATCGAGATCGATAGCCTGCTGGCCAGACTGGAGAGGGAGGCCGCTCCCGATCCAAGAGAGGAAAGCTTCCCGGATGCAGCAGAGGCGCTGCAGCAGTGGATGGAGCAAGCGCCGACGCGGGTAAGCAAGGGGGAGCTATGGAGCCTTGGCAGACACCGGCTTCTGTGCGCCGACAGCCTCGCGCCGGGCGGGCTCGAGCGTCTCTGTGGTGACGGGAAGGTGGACCTGGTCGCAACCGATCCACCCTACGGGATCGGCTACCGGTCAACGCTGGCGAAGCGGGGTCGGAGGAAGAAGGCCATCATCAATGACGGGGTGGACGACTTCGATGCGCTACTGGCGAGAGCGTTGCCGGCCATCAAGTCGGTCATGAAGAGGGGCGCGGTCCTTCACTGGTTTGCAGGGGGCGGCGGCGCGGAGCCGGTGCTGGCCAAGGCGTTGCTGGCAGTCGCCCAGCACTTCACCCTACTCAACCTCCTTGTTTGGGACAAACTTGACCCCGGATTGGGGTGGCGCTGGCGCCGATCGTGGGAGGCAATCATCGAGGCGAGCGTGGGTCGGCCTAAGGTGTGGCACGGCGGCAATGACAAACGCAATGTACTGCGCTACCCGAAGGCCATCCCTCAAGCAGACGACCATCCCACCCCGAAGCCCGTGCCGCTGTTGGAGGAAATCATCCGCTGCGCCGCTCCGGCACACGGCCTGGTGCTTGATCCCTTTGCCGGATCGGGCTCCACGCTGATCGCGGCCGAGCGGACCGGCCGTACTTGTCTTGCCGCGGAGCTGGAGCCGCGCTACGCCGATATTGTCATCGCCCGCTGGGAGGCGCTGGTGGGAGCGCGGGCAGTGCGAATCTGAGGACGGAGGCAGTGCAATGGGCGAGCAAGCATCCAGGTCCAGGGCCTACGCAGACCTAGCCCAAGAGGTGGAGCAGCTCATCGCCTTGGGCGATGACCCTAGGCCCTGGATCGAGGCGAATCTGTGGCTGCGCACGAAGCAAAGGGCGGTGGTGCCGTTCCGGCTCAACCCCGCCCAGTTGGACTACTACCATAAACGCACCGACCGGGACATCATCCTGAAGGCGAGACAGCTCGGCTTCACCACCCTCACCTGCGGCCTCTTCTTCGCCGACACGCTGCTGAATCCTAACACCATTTCGGTGATCGTGGCGCATGACGCGGACTCCAGCCAGCGCATCTTCCAGATCGTGCATCTGTTCCAGCGGCGGCTGCCGGAGGCGGAGAAGCAGGAGATCGGGAAACCCCAGATCCTGAACCGCCGCGAGATCTACTGGCCGAAGATCAACTCGCGCTTCTATGTGGGCACGGCCGGCAGCCTGACCTTCGGTAGGTCCCAGACAATCAACAACTTGCTGTGCTCCGAGCTTGCCTACTGGCCCAAACCGCAGGAGGCACTCATTGCGCTGACCGAAGCGGTCACCCCGGGGGGCCGGGTCGTGATCGAGTCGACAGCCAATGGCATGGGGGGCTACTTCCACGAGCTGTGGGTGGAGGCCAAGGCCGGCGAAGGCCGACACCGGCCTCATTTCTATCCGTGGGTCTGGGATGCGGAGTACCGGCTGGCGGGGCCAGCGCTGGGAGAGCTGACGGAGGAGGAGCAGCAACTCGTGCACGCCCAGCGGCTCGACGAGGACCAGCTGCGGTGGCGCCGCGCCAAAGGTCGGGAGCTAAGGGACCGCTTCCCTCAGGAATACCCGGAAGATGACGTCACCTGCTTCTTGGCCAGCGGCCGCTGTGTCTTCGACATCCCCTCCTTGACCGCGATCCAGAGGCGCATCGCCAGCGAACCTCCGCCTGCAGAGGTCGCGTCACTCCCCAGCAAGGACGGTACTGTCTCAGTGGCCCCGGCGCGCCTGCTGATCTGGCAGAATCCTTTGCCGAAGCGCAGCTACGTGATCGGCGCCGACGTCGGCGGGGGCGGCGCCTATGGTGACGCGTCGGACGCGGTGGTGTTGGACTATGAGACGGGGGAACAGGTGGCGGCGATGAACGGACGCGTGGCGCCCGAGCGCTTTGCCCAGCTGCTGGACGCGCTCGGCCGGTACTACAACGATGCCGAGTTAGCGGTGGAGCGAAACAACCACGGACACTCCACCCTCAACACGCTCTTCCACACCTGCAGCTACCCCAATCTCTATCGGCACACCGACTACAACAACCCCCAAGACCGCTACGGGCAGCTCGGTTGGCCGACCGATGCCAAGACGAAGCCGCTGATGGTCGATGGTCTGGCCGCGGCGATCGCGCAGGGCGCAATCACTCTTCATTGCTCGGAGCTGATTGGCGAGTGCTTCAGCTACGTGGTGACCGAGAGCGGGAGCACGGCGGCCCAGCCCGGCAAGCATGATGACCGCGTTGTTGCCGCGGCCATCGCCTGGCAACTGCGGCAGAGGCCGAAGTGGAAGCCTCAGATTGCGAGGGCAAGAGCAATCCCCGATCACACTCCTTCCAGCCTGCGCAAGGAGCCTTCCAGGCCGGACGAGACGAAGGAGCCCGGTGTTTCCGAGTTCATGGGACGGCGGTATCGAGTCATAGACTCCATGCCCCGTGTGCAGTGGTACCACAAAGGCCGACCGTGGCCCTAGAGTCGACGCGATCTTACACCTGACTGATCGCCGGGGAGAGGAGTTGCCCGACACTGGGCCGCGGGTGATCAGGGGGGGACGGCGTGCTCCGGCCAGCCCCTGCATACGGGCGTCTGTGCCGAGAAGTCGGATTCTCGCGCCGAGATTCGCGCCCATCAGGTGGTGCCATCGTCGCCTGACACGCACACTGGGGTGCGCACGGAGTGCCGCCGCCTTCCCTATCATCTTGGGCGGAGCGAAGGGTCTTGCCCTCGCGCCCTCCCAACGAGGAATCCTCCCTGCTTCCATGGTAGCCTAACGCGGAGCCACCTATGACCTATCTCGAACGCAACCTCGCGCCGAACGAAACCCTCGCCTACCTCGGCCGCCTCCACTGGGGGACCTTCATCTCGCCCATCCTCGCCATGCTCGTGGCCGCGGCCGCGCTCGTCATCTTCGCCCTTGAGGTCCACAACGCGGCCGTCTACTTGCCCGTCGCTGGGCTGCTGGCGGCACTTATCTGGGGGTTCGCGCGCTACCTCACCTACATCACCACCGAGTTCGGCGTCACCAGCCAGCGCGTCGTCATGAAGAAGGGGCTCATCGGCATCGCGACCCGGGAGATCCTGCTTCCACGGATCGAGGCGATCCAGGTCCTGCAGAGCATTGGGGGGCGCATCTTCGGCTACGGCGACGTCATCGTCACCGGCACCGGCAGCACCAACGAGGTCTTTGCCATGATCTCCCGCCCCGCCGACTTCCGCGCCCAGGTCCAGAGCCAACTCGCCGGACCGCATGGGCGAACCGACGCGGCGACTGCACGAGGTTCTATCCCGTAGGTGACCTGGGATGGCGGTGGCGGCGCAGCTGGGAGGCCGTGCTCGAGGCGAGCGTGGGACGGCCGCGCATCTGGTGTGGGGGTACGCAGGCGCGCAACGTGCTGCGCTTCGCCAAGGCCATCCCCCAGGCCGATGACCACCCCACTCCCAAGCCGGTGCCGCTGCTGGAGGAGCTCATCCGCGCATCAGCACCGGGCCGCGGTCTCGTCCTCGATCCCTTCGCCGGCTCCGGGCCGACCTTGATCGCGGCCGAGCGAACGGGACGCATATGACACGCGGCGGAACTCGAGCCGCGGTACTGCGATACCAGAACATGGCCGGGAGGACGCGGCAGTCACGCCGAGAAGTCAACCCCCAGAGTATCCAGGAACCAAAGTTCCTGGCTTCCCAGGTGACTCAGATCGATTCTGGTACACTCCGGTTGCGATCACCACGGCGGATACTCCGCGACGGAAAGTGAGGAGCGACCATGAAGATCACCGTGCATATGGTGGATGGATCGGCCTTCTCCTTCGACAGGCCCGACCTGCTTGAGGGCGAGAGGGAGGTGCCGAGAGTACTGCGTGATCTATGCAATCACGGTTACGTTCATTGGGAGGTAGAGGAGTCGAGGTGCGAACACTACCCCACGCACATGATCACCAAGGTTGTGGTGGAGGGCATAGTTTGGAGCGATGCCAGCGGCGGAGGTTCCCCCGGGCAAGACCGTTTCCGCGAAAACATCCGGAGAGTAGCTTCCCGGCGTCTTCGCTGAGCCGCTCATTCCATCGCCATGAAGGCCAACCAGTTCGGCACACTCAGTGAGACGCCGAAGGCCATCGAGATGGAGCACCGGGCCAGCGACACGGCTGTCGATTCCGCAGTTGAGACGCAAGAAGGTCATCAGGTTCTCGCAGTGCACAGCGCCTGCTCGGAAGCGAGGCGTTTTACACATGCCGTCTGGATAGTAGTGCTGGCGTCGGCGCTGCTTTGTGCCAACGCGGGACCGTGCTCCGGCGCAGCGTCGGCGCGGTGGAAGCCGGAGATCGGAACACCGCAGTGGTGGGATACGGATGGGCGAGGCGTCAATCCATCCCGCATCATCCTTCTCTACAACTCCGGCAGCATGCCCGCCTGGACCTCCAATCGCCTGCGCTACTACATCGCCCACATCAAACCGGACGGCGCGCCCGACGCTTGGTTCTTCGATACGGTTCTGATCCTGGCGCTGACGGCCGAGTCGCAGCGTGGCTTCGAGCCCAACCACGGCAATGGTCCCGCTACTGCCGAGGACTGGCGCCACTATCTCGATCAGCGGCTTTTTGGCGGCCTCTCTGAGCTGGCCGAGCTGGAGAAAGCCGTTCAGGAGACGGGCACGCAGCTCGGCGACCGCAGGCGCACCGTCCGTGTAGTCATCGGCATCCCCTATCCTGACCCCAGAGCGACCGCATTCGGCCGCCTGGATGACCAGCCGCTAGATCTCTCTCGCGAAGAGGATAGGGCAGCGGCGGTGCGGTGGTACGTGCGGCAAGTATCCCGGCGCTGGACCGCCGGCCATTTCGAGCGCCTCAGGCTGGCCGGATTCTACTGGGTGCGCGAGGAGGTCCCCGACCAGGATCAGGCGCTCCTAAAACAGGCCTCCAGGCTGGTGGCCAACCAACTGCTGCCCTTCTACTGGATTCCCTACTTCGGCAGTGAGGGCAGCAACAGGTGGCGGGAGCTGGGCTTCGACATCGCCATCCAGCAGCCGAACTACTTCTTCTACGAGGTGCCACCCGAGCGCATCGAGGAGGCGGCGACGTTCGCTCGCCAGCATTTCATGGGCATTGAGATGGAGATGGACAGACGGGTGATCAGTTCCGAGGAAAAGAGAGAGCGGTACCGGCGGTATCTCGAAGGTGGTGTCGAGACCGGCTACCTGCACTCCGGCGTCTTGGCCTGGTACGACGACACCGCCCTCCTGGAGTGCGGCCGGTCCCAGGAGACGTCCATTCGCAAGGTGTACGATGACACCTATAGATTCGTGACCGGTCAGTACCGGAAGGACGAAGCACGACCTATGGCGCTTCCCCGAACGCAGTAACGCGCGAAGCGGGGGAAGCGGGCCAGAACCCCAGTGCGAAAGGCTTCTGAGGTCGGCGGGATGCCGACCTCAGTGTCGAGAGGACTACTTCGAGCGTGGGGCCTTGGGGGCCTTGGGGGGTGTGGTAGTGGGTGTGGTAGTGGGGGTGGTAGTGGGGGTGGTAGT
>Ga0315285_10008829_pt1 | contig 10331 bp, 6 predicted proteins | sample YL17G09_36_MG_FD_203698 | JGI IMG/M metagenome (GOLD analysis project Ga0315285, IMG submission 203698) | Sediment microbial communities from Yellowstone Lake, YNP, Wyoming, USA - YL17G09_36 | ecosystem: Environmental > Aquatic > Freshwater > Lake > Sediment | place: USA: Wyoming | collected... | reverse complement strand
GCCACGGTCATGGAGTGGGCGCCGACCGCGGAGACCAGCGAGGTGCTGGAGGCCGGATGGCAGCCGAGGACGTAGTTGAGGACTCGTAGAAGGTTCTCGCGGTCGAAGATTTGCGGAAAGGCTTGATGAAGGAAGTACTGCCTCACCGCGTATTCCTGGATGTCCCAGGTGACGCCCCAGATCCTGGGTTCGAAGGGAACGCCGTAGGGCGTCTTAGCGAGGTCCTTCTTCAGCTTTATCGCATATCCGGAGAGGATGAGGCCCAGGCGCTTCGAGAATTCATCATCCCGGACGACCGGGAGCGCCCGCGCCGCGGCCCATCCCACTTCCTCCACCTGCGCCTCGATAACGGGGAGCAGGGTCTTGAGGCGCTCCGCGAACCGCGCTTCACGGGTCGTGATCAGGAGTTCCGCGGTGGCAAGAACCTCCTGGGAATCCGCCCGCTCCGGGACATAGGGATTGGGCTGACGGACGGGCTGGTGACCCTGCTCGAACTCCCAGGCCTTGACGGCCGTCACGAGACACTCTTGGGCGAGGGGGTCATCGAAGCCCCGGAGCACCCGGCTGGAAGCGGCCAGCGCCGCGGCGGCGCTGTATTCCATGCCTGAGTCGCGATTGGTGAAGGCGTAGCGGTCGTCACGGCGCCCCGAGCGATCGCCCTTGACCTCATCGATCCCCAGGGAAGGATCAAAAATGCGGCTATCGGTCAAAGCCGAGGGTTCCCCCAGGGTCCCGTACTGCTCCAGCGAGGGGTCCGAGATCCCGGCGAAACTGTGCCCGGCGACGCGATATCCGGTCAGGACGTTTTCCACACCGTGCACGACCTGCTGAAGGATGTCGGGCTTTCCGTCCGGAACGTGGAGGACCACGTTCCGCCGTGCGGGGTCGACGCTCGTCTGATCGGTATCGAGGCCGAAGGCTTCATGGCTCAACGCGAGCAGCATGGTGGCCCAGGCCTGGGCCCCGGCGGCGAGATCGTGGTCGGCGGCGTCGTGCCATCCTCCCCGGTCGAGGCCCGGGATATATTGGTCCGCGGCAAGAGGCGTTTCCGTGGCGGGACCCTGCTTATACCCCTCGATGAAGGCTAAGTCGAGGTTCGGGGGAGCTTGGAGCGCGTCATCCAGATGGCAGGCTCCATGCCAGATCCGTCCGCGATCGATAACGCGCACGTGGCACATCTGGACCGGCAGGAAGGTCTCCAGCGTCGGCTGCCAGACGTCCCGGCGATAGATCTCGGGAGAAATGCGGAAGGGCGACGTCTGGGCGTCCCCATAGCGGATCACATAGATGCCCGGTTCCCGGACGGCCGTGAAATCGAAGAGGGCATAGTCGTACCGGAGAAAACGTCCCCAGCGGATGAGCGGCCGCTTGAGAACGGGCACTGGGCCCTTTTTTGGATCCACTTTAAGAAGCGTGCCCTCGCCGAGGGAGGTCGTGCGGGGATCGAGTTCGATGACGGCGCGCTTGTCCTGTTGGGGGTGGTAGCCGACCTGCGAGATCCCGATGACCGGGGGGCGCCGCCAGCCGGACACGGCGTTCGGCGTGATCTTCCAGCGCACCGCGCCCATCGTGGCACCGGCGGGGATGAGCGAACGCACCAGGAACCAGCCGTGGCTCTGCGTGCTGCGTCCATCGATGAACCGCAGATCGCCCGAGAGGGATTCGATGGTGAGGCGGCGCAGGGGGTCCTCCGGCGCGGCCACGAATATGGGGCCTTCGGCCAGCACGGCAGGGCGCATGACGGGCCCATCTTTCTCGCAGGGGCCGTTGCCCTGACGGGAAAAGACCCCGTCGGTGCGGCCCAAGTGATAGGACTTGCCGATATAGGCCGTGGGGAATAACTCCAGGTTGAAACCCGCCCGGCCCAGGAACTCCGCGGGCAGGGGGCGGGCGAGGTCTACCGTCACGTAAAGGGCGTCGCCGTCCGGCTCGACCCTAATCCGATATTCGATCCCTTCCTTTTCGAACCGGAGCGGCACTTCGGCGCGATTTGCGGCCCGGTCGACGAGGCGCTTGCCGGCGATCGGAAGCTCCCCCCACTGGCCCGGTGCGGGTTCGAGGCGTACATCGCCAACGGCGGCGACCCGCTCGCCGTGCTGGATGATCTCGATGCCGCCCTGCTTGCCTTCGGGATAGGTGTCGTGGAAAATCAAAACCGAAAGTCCCGGCCTTTCGAAATACTCCTCGTCGTTGAGAATCCAACTAGCACTGGGTTTTGCGGCCTTTTCTTGGGGTTTTTCAGTCGCGGGGGCGGAAGGCGGCAGCAGGGCGAGGATACCTGTCATCGTCAGGGTTGTGATCGTGGATCTCATGGGTGGACTCCTATGCGGAAACGCATTGAAAGATTGGGATTTTCACGCCGGAAGTATATTGCCGGCCGCTCAACTCTGTCAATTTTAAAATGGGGACACAATACCAATTTCCGAATTTCGAGAATTTCCCCTGGAAATCATGTAAAGAATCTTAATTCGGAAATTGGTATCGTGTCCCTGATTTAAAGATGATCGACGATCCGGGCGCTGCCGGAAGGGAAGGGGTATCGGCGGAGGGCCCGCAAAGAAACCCAGCGTCGTCTCTTGGGATCAGGCTTCGGGTCTGCTTTGAGGCGGCATTCATAAGCGTGCAACCTGACCCGGAACCGCGTGTAAGCGTGGCGGACCGAAATGAGCGGCCGCGCCGCCGCGACCTCGACTCCCAGCTCTTCCCTGAGCTCACGGCGGAGGGCCTCCACGAGGGTTTCCCCGGGCTCCCTTTTTCCTCCCGGGAATTCCCAGAGGTCCGCCAGCAGACCTGAGGAAGGCCGCTTCTGAATGAGGTATTTCCCGTCTTTGCAGATGATTCCGACGACCGCCTCAATGTTCGTTACGCTTCTCTTTTTAGGACTGGGGATGACCTCCTGTTCGCCGGTCTCGTAAGCCCGGCAAAAGTTGCTGACGGGGCAGAGGAGGCACAAAGGGCTTCGGGGCGTGCAGACGAGCGCACCGAGCTCCATCATCGCCTGGTTGAAGAGCCCCGGCTTTTTGAGCGGGATCCAGCCGTGAAGACGCTTCATGATGAGCTTGTCTTTCCCAGCGCCGGGTCTTCCGGAAATCCGGGCGAGCCGCATTACGACGCGCCGGACGTTGGCGTCGAGCACCGGATAGGGTAAGTCGAAAACGATGCTCAGGACTGCGGCCGTGGTGTAGGGACCAAAGCCGGGAAGTTTCCGGAGTTCTTCATACCGGCTGGGGAAGCGGCCGTTATGACGCTCAACGAGGACCTGCGCCGCTTGTCTCATGTTTCGCGCCCGGGCATAATAACCGAGCCCCTGCCAGGCCTTGAGGACCTTCTTGAGGGGCGCTTGGGCCAGAGATCCGAGGTCGGGAAAGAGCGCCAGCCATTTTTCATAGTAGGGGATGACGGTTTGGACCGTGGTCTGCTGGAGCATGATCTCCGAGACCCATATGGCGTATGGGTCCGAGGTCCCGCGCCAAGGGAGATTCCTGTGATGGCGCCTATACCAGCGGAGGAGTTCTTTCGTAAAGCCGGAAGAGGGGCCGCTTTTTTCGCTCATGCTCCGTTATTTTTCGGTCTTTGGGCCGAAGTCATTTCTTCTCTCCGGCCTTTTCGCCGGCCGGTTCAGGCTTGACCTCGGCTTTCCAATCCTTGGCTTCCTTGGGGATGTCCACAAGGAAGGCGGAATCCACCCGGAACAGATACTTCAGGCCCGAGTTCTTTACGACGACCTGGTTTTTCTCCTTGTCTTCCCTGCCGACGAGGATGGTGATCTCGCGGGTCTTGTTCTCTCCGTCCTTGACCCGCACTTTCACCTCGGCTTCCGGTTTGTCCAGACCGTACTCCGCCAGGTCCTTGGGCGTGTCGATAAACTCCACGGCCTCGAGGCCTTCGATCTTCCGGATGAAGGTTTCGATCTTCGAGCCGTCGGCCTCGGGCTTGTCGGGCGCTTCGATGCGCCACTTTTCTTCGTCCTTGACTTTTTCCTTGACGGCCGCGACGACGATGGCGCCCTTGGTCACGGAGATCCTGTCCGCCTCCCAGCTGTTGAAGACGGCCGCCTTCTTCTCCCGGTATTCATCGGCTTTTTTCCCGAGATCGTTAAGGACCGTTCCGTCGACCAGGACGATCTTATCGGAGAGGGAACCGGCGGCATAGACCTTGTCGTCGCTCTTGTGGAGAGAGAGGACGGCCTCCTTGTTTCCGGCGGGCATGGACAGAACGACTTCGTATTCCGGCTTGTCCAAACCGTTTTTCCTGATGTCCTCGTCCGACTTTCTCTCCGAGACGAATTCTTTCGCCTTCAGCCCGGACAGGGCGTAAAGGAGGCTGTCAAGCCGGCTTCCGTTGGCCAGGGCGGCGATCGGCGCGGTCAATTCCCAGCTGTCGTCCTTTTTCGAGGCCGACCAGGCCGCGTTCCCGGCCCGGACCTTGATCGCCCGGACGTCCGCCGTTTCGAACTTGAAGACGTCCTTAGACCGGAAGTCGAAGAGCTTCTTGTCCAGGCCGGTCTTGAGAGAGCTCGACAGCAGGACGACCCGCTTCTCATCCTCGCGCTTGGCGAAGAGGGTGTTGTCGATGGGATTCTCCATGCCGATGAGGACCTTCACCGGAAGGTCTTTGTCCTTGAGCCACAGCGTGACCTCCCTCTTCGGGATCTCATAGGCCATGACGTCCTTCGGCTCGGTTTCTACGACCCGTTCGATCCGGAGGCCGGCGAAGCTTTCGGCCAGGCCGTCGACTTCCATGTCGTCGGCCTGGACTTCCAGGGGTTCCGTGATCCGCCACCCGTTTTTTTCGTCTTTTTGGAAGGTCAGGACGCCGCTCTCGTTCTTGAGGGTCATCTTACGGACGGCGGCCGCGGCCACGTCCACGAGCTTGGCCTCTTTTTCTTTTTTTTCCTGGTTCTTGAGGCCTTTGGATTCGAAAAGAAGGACGGCGGCGAGAAGAACCAGGAAGACCGCGAACAGGATGAGCGTGTTCTTGAACTTCACAACGACCTCCTGCGGAGCCAGACGAAGATCCCAAGGACCAGGACGGCGAGCGGCAGGAGGATGACCGAGACGAAGAAGAGGAGCCGGCCCTGGGACGGGCCGAGCTGGATCGTCCTCGGCGAGGAGGTTCTGGGCTGGATAGAGATGAGGTCGGCCTCCTCGGTCAGCCAGTTCACGGTGTTGAGGAAGAAGTTTCCGTTTCCGGAAGTATTGTAGTATCTGTTGGCGGCGAAGTCCGAGTCGCCGAACACGGCCAGCCGGGCCTCCTTCTCGCCGGCGGGCTTTTCCGCCTGGGGAACGTCCTTCGTTTCCGCCCCCTTGATCTTGAGCGTCTCCACGACGGCCAGGGAGATCGGCCCCTGCTTGTCCTTGTCCTTGTCGAACTTGACCTCCTTCTGGTCGAGCTGGCGCTCCGACCACGAGTCGGGGCTGGTCCTGGCGATGACCGTCACGGTCGCTCCGTCGGGCTTCTTATCGGTCGGCTCTATGGAGCGGGCGAAGGGAAAGAACGTCGCGTAGCGGAAGCTCTTGGTGATGTCATGATATTCGTATTCGCTGACGACGGGCATGAAGTAGTCGCCGCCGAGGAGCCTTGAGACCGTATCGACGATGAGGTCGTTCTCGATCTTGAGGCCGTAATCCGCCAGCAGGGGCGCGAGGCCGGGGTCCGTCTCAGGGTCGAGCATGAAGAAGACCCGTCCACCGCGTCCGATGAAGCCCTTGATGGTGTCGACCTCGTTCGGAAGGAGGGCTTTCTTAGGGCCGGGGACGACCAGGAGGTCGCAGTCGGCGGGGAAATTCGCGGAAAGGGCCAGGGCGATCTTCTTGACCTCGTAGCCCATCTTCTCCAGTTCGCCCTTGGCCGTGGAATAGCCGTTGTCCCCGCTCTCCGCGATCGTCTCTTCGCCGTGTCCTTCGAGGAACGTGATCGTCTTCTTTTTTTCGCGCGTGATCTTGATGATCGCGTTGGTGATGTCTTCCTCGGTCGCGGTCGTGATCCTGCTGTCCTTGTCGCCGGACTCGAAGATCGTCGTCCCGTCCTGGGTGACCTGGTAGCGCTTCACCAGGCCGGGGTTCTTGTCAGGGTCGATGAACTCATATTTGAGCTTCGGGGACTCGTAACCGTAGATCTTCATCAGGTTCTGCATCGAGCCCCGGCTGTAGTTCCCCTCCCGGAAGAAGGCCTTGATGATGATATCGTTCTTGAGGGCCTTGACGACCTTGACGGACTGATCGGAGAGGGAATGGAGCTTCGAAGACGTGAAGTCCATCCGGTAATGGTGTTTGGCCAGGAAGGCGTTCACGAGGACCAGGATGGCCAGGACGAGGACGACGACGAGGAGCATGTTGCTTGAATAGATGAAGGACCTCCGCTTGAAGCCTTTCTTCAGCGAAGACAGGTTGAGGACGATGTAAGCCGCGATCGCCGCCAGCCCGAAGAGGACGACGGCGAAAGCGGCTGTTCTCGCCTGGGGCCGGATCCTGAGCCCGGCGAGGCCGGCCAGGATGAGGGCAAGTCCGATATAATTTAAAGTGCGCTTGAACTTTTCCATGGTCTTACCTCCAACGCCTGGATTGGATCACGGAATGGGTGAGGAAGAGCCCGAAGAAAGAGAAGCTCAGGTAATAGACGAGGTCCGAGGTGTCCAGGATGCCCCGGGTCATGTCGTCGAAATGCTGGAAGAAGGAAACGTAGTTGAGGGCGTCCTTCCAGATCCCTCCGGCCGCCGAGCCCGCCCAGTTCAGGACCCAGAAGAGGAGGAGCGTCCCGAAGGTCAGGATGGCCGCGACGATCTGGTTCTCGGTGAGGGAGGAGTAAAAGATGCCGATGGCCAGGAACGCGGCCCCCATGAGGAAGAGCCCCAGGTAACCGTCGAGAAGCGGCGCCACTTCGGGGTTGCCGTAGGCGAAGGTAAAGATCGAGAGAAGGCCCGTCAGGAGGAGCATGACCGCGAGGACGATGAGCGAGGCCAGGTACTTGCCCAGGATGATCTGGTTGACCGAGACGGGCGAGGTGAAGAGCAGTTCCTCCGTGCCGATCTTCTTCTCCTCCGCGAAGAGCCGCATGGTCAGGAGCGGGAGCATCAGGAGCAGGATGATGGACATGTTGTGGAAGAGGGGGGAGAAGACCATCTGGTTGATGTTGATCTGCTGGTAGTAGGCGGGGTTCTGGGCAAGCTGCATCGCCTGGGAATTGAACCACCAGACGAGGCTGTAGAAGAAGAACCCGACGAGAAGGAGGAACACCGCGATCACGACGTAGGCGATGGGCGACGTGAAATACGCCAGGAGCTCTTTTTTGGCCAGGAACCAGATGTTTTTCATTGGACGATGCCTCCTGAGACGATCTTGAGGTAGAGATCCTCGATGTTCATGGCGGCGGGCCGCATCTCCAGGAGCCCGAGGCCTTTCTCGACAGCCAAACGCGCGATATCGTCACGGCAGTCCTGGCCGCGGCCCCATTCGATCCGGACCTCGCCCCCCTCCGGGACGGCCGTCTCGACCCCGGGCAGGCCGCGGAATAGCGCGGCCGCCTCTTCGCCGCCCTTGCGGAGCCTGAGGAGCGTTCCGTCCCTCCCGCCGTAGGATATCGTCAGTTCATCCAAGGAGCCCGAGGCCATGAGCTTGCCCTCGTTGATGATCACGACGCCGTCGCAGGTCTGGGTGACCTCGGCCAGGATATGCGTCGACAGCAGGATGGTGCGCTCGCCGCGGAGCGATTTGATAAGCTCCCGGATCTCGATGATCTGGGCCGGGTCCAGCCCGATCGTCGGCTCGTCCAGGATGAGGACCCGAGGGTCGTGGATAAGGGCTTGGGCGATGCCGACCCGCTGCTTGTAACCGCGTGAGATGTTCTTGATCAGCCGGTGCCGGACAGATTCCAGCCCTCCGGCGTGGAGGGCCCGGCCGACAGCCTCCTTTTTCTTCGAGGACGAGACTCCCTTGATCTCGGCCACGAAGCCGAGAAATGAGGAGACGGTCATCTCCGGGTAGAGAGGGACGACTTCGGGCAGGTAACCGGTGGTCTTCTTGACCTCGTTCGCCTGCTCGAAGACGTCGAATCCCGCGACAACGGCTTTCCCGTCGGTGGCCGGCAGGTAGCCGGTCAGGATCCTCATGGTCGTGGTCTTTCCGGCGGCGTTCGGGCCGAGGAGCCCCCAGATCTTGCCCTTCTCGACCTTGAAGCTGATGCCCTTGACGGCCGGAAAATCACCGTATCTTTTGACGAGTCCCGCAACTTCGATCATGGCGTGCCTCCATGTTGGGAATGAACTTCACTTCCGCCTGAAGCGTTTCATATCCTTACGACGTCAGACAGACCCGTAATAACGGGAACGCGCGGCCTTTCACATCCTCTCGGGCAAGGGAACACCCATGAGAGTGAGCGCGGTTTCCAACGTTCTCTTGACATCATGAATGACCATCAACCTGAAAAGCCGAAGGTCCGGGTTCTCCTCGGCCAAGATGGGGTAGTGGTGGTAATAGGCGTTGAGCTTCTGGCAGAGGTTGAAGGTGAACTTGGCCAGGTAGGAAAATTCCAGGGAGTTCACGGCGTGCCGGACCTCCTCCTCGAAGGTCGAGGCGTAGAGGACGAGGTCCCAGAAATCGGCCCCTTCCCCGGCGCTGAGGATATTCAGCGGCGTATCCCATGAGCCGGCAGATTCACGCACCCGGTCCTCGGTCATACCCGTCCTCTCCTCGAGCTTGCGGAAGATGCTCCGGAGACGGACGCACGTGTATTGGAGATAGGGGCCCGTCTCTCCCTCGAAGCTCAAGGCCTCCTCGAAATCGAAGACGATGAGGGAGTTCCTGGCGAACTTGAGCATGAAGTAACGGAGGGCGGCCGTGGCGATCTCCCGGGCGATCGTCTTCTTCGCGCCCGTCTCGAGAGCGGGGTTCCTCTTTTCGACCTCGGCCAGGGCCTTCTCCTCCAGGCGGTCCAGGAGGTCATCCGCCTTGACTCCCAGGCCTTTCCTTCCCGAGACCTCGAGGAACGCCCGGTCCTTTTCCTCTTCGGAGGCCTCGTAGCCGAGCTCCTTCAGGCTCTTTAGGGAGAGAGCGACCATTTCATAGGAAAAGTGGATGGACTTTTCGGCCTGGGCGGTGAACTTGAGGGACCGGAGTCCCTGGGTGACGACTTTCTGGAGGTAGGCCTGGCGGGTGTCGATGACGTTATAGACCCGGCTGCCGCCGCCGAAGTGGGGAGAATCCGGCCTGGGCACCGCCGTCGAGATCCAGAGAGTCTTACCGTCCTCTTCGAGGAAAGGTTCGTAATAGAAATCCTTCTCGAGGAGCCCGAATTTCCAGAGCTGGTAGGCGATGTCCTTTCCGACGTAGGTCACGGTCCCGTCGGAGCGAACGATGATCTTTTCCCTTTCCTCTTCCTCCTCGAGCTTCATCACCCAACAGCCCTTGTTGTCGCCTTCGCTCACGAGATAGATGGCGCCCCTTTCCTTGAGGAGGGAGGACGCTTTATCCCAGAACTTCAAATGGAGGATGCTGCTCTCGCAAGGCAGGACGTCATAGCCGATGCCGATGCGGCGCATGGTCGCGAGATGCGCCCTCACGATCCGCCTGGAGACATAGCGGGCCATCTCGGCCCCGGCGTTCCCGCCATGCTCGATCCCCTTCATGATCTCTGCCTTGCGGGCTTGGGCTTCGGGATGAGCGGCCAGGTATGTCGAGACGCGGGCGTAGAGATCCCAGCAGTAGTAGTCGAACCTGCCTTCGTGCGCTTCGAGGTCCGGGATGCCCTTTTTTTCGAGATCCAGGATGCCGAAAACGACGTCGACGACCTGGACGCCGGTATCGTCGATGTAGTTCTGGACCTCAACATTTTCTCCCCTGTATCTTAAGCACCGGGCGAGGGTGTCGCCGAGGACGGCGTTTCGGAGGTGGCCGATATGGGCGGCCTTGTTGGGGTTGATGTTGGTGTGTTCGATGATGATCTTTGCTTCTTCGGCGGCAAACGTCCGCGTTCCCGACGCGCGGAGCCGGTTCCGGAAGAAGCTCTTTCTGTCGAGGAAGAGGTTGATGAAACCGGCGCCGGCGATCTCCGCTTTCGTCACGCCCTCCAGGGGGCCGATGAGGCCGAGGACGTCCTGGGCGATCTGCCGGGGATTGGCCTTGACTTTCTTGGCCAGATGGAGAGGAAAGGCCAGGGCGAGGTCGCCCATCTTGGTGTTCGGCGTCGGCGCGATCTCGATGTCGGAAAGGACAAGCGGGTATTTCTCCCGGACCCTCTCGAAGATCGTTCTTTTTAACCGGTCCTTAAGTTCGATCATTTTCGGCACTCCATTATAACAAATACGCGCCTGCAGACAAGGTTCTCTTAAATCCCAA
>Ga0315285_10008828_pt1 | contig 10332 bp, 7 predicted proteins | sample YL17G09_36_MG_FD_203698 | JGI IMG/M metagenome (GOLD analysis project Ga0315285, IMG submission 203698) | Sediment microbial communities from Yellowstone Lake, YNP, Wyoming, USA - YL17G09_36 | ecosystem: Environmental > Aquatic > Freshwater > Lake > Sediment | place: USA: Wyoming | collected... | reverse complement strand
GCGTCGTCTTCCCGCTGCCGGACGCACCCGTCACGACGACCGTCTCTCCCGGTCGGATCCGCTCGGACACCGAGTCAAGCGCCGGCCTCTCCCGGTCCGGGTAGCGGACGGTGAGAGACTGGACGCGGATCCCTCCCGAGCTAGCGCACGGCAATTCGCGTCACCCGGTCCACCCAGTGCGCTCCGTCGTACCCGGCGCCGATTAGGCGCAGGTGCCCCTCCTCGAGAGCCAGAAGGACCCCTCGATCGCCGACGATCGCCGCGAGCTCGAAGCTCGCCGTGTAGCCGTCCTCCGCGATCACCTCGACCGCCGTCGCCCCGGCCTTCGGCCTCGCCCGCTCCAAGACGAGCGCGAGCGGGACCCCCGCGTACTCCCGGGGCGGGACGTAGGTGACGGTGCCCCGGAGCTCGGCGGTGACCGTCACGGCCTCCTTCGCCCACTCGGAGTAGCGGAAGACGAACGGAGAGACGAGGGCGCCTTGGACTTTCGCCCGATCAGGAGCGGCAAATGGGTCGAAGACGCTCGTGTAGTAGTAGACCCCGCCCCCAAGAAGAAGGACGACGGCGAGCACGCCGACGAGGCCCCGGCCAAACGTGGAGCGGGCCTTCGGCTCGTCGGCGTCGAACGAGGGAGCGATCCGCGAGGCGATGAGGAATCGACGAAGATCCCATGCCAGGTACCCTCCGCAGACGGCGCCTGAGACGAGCGAGAGGCCGGCCATGACGAGGAGGAAGGCCACCGGCACGCCCGTGAAGTAGATCGCCTGGAATAGGAACACGTTCGACGCGGAAGCCACGGCCCCGGCGACCATGGTCACGGCAAGAGACGGCCTGCGAGAGATCCCCATTCCGAGGTCGACGAGGATCCCCTCGACGAGGGAGACGAGGACAATCACCACGCCGTGCGTTCCTCCGGAAAGGAACTCCACCGCGCCTTTGACGAGGCCAGTGAGGGTTCCCGACCCAAATCGGCCAGTGAGCGCCCGCGCAAGGATCGGCCAAAGGACGTGCAGACCGGCAATGAGCTGGCCGGCACCGAATGGGAGCCCGAACAGGCGGTTGATCAGGTTCCCGATGTAGCCGACGTACGTGGAGAGGACCCCTCCCGCCGAGGCGAGGAGTGCGACGAGCACGATCTCGCGAACGTCGAGGAGTGGCTTCTTGCGCGGGCTACGTCCCTCCGCCATCTAGAGCCCGAGATCGATCTCGGCGAGGGACTTGACGCTCTTCAACGTCACTCCCTCTGAAAGCACGACCGAATCGTCATAGACGAAACGCATGTACCCATCCTTGCTTGCGTCGAGAAAGACTCCGTCCCGCTTGAAGGCCACGACGAACCGGTCGTCACGGGCGATCAGGCTCGAACTCACCGACTGCAAGTAGCCGTCCTGAGCTAGAAGGGTCACCGTGTAGCCCGCCCGCGCGAGGGCGTCGTTGAAGTCGCCGTCTTCGTAGTGGATCCCCTGTTCCGGAGCGGGGAACCGGTTGTCATCCACGTACGCGACCAGCCGCCACAAGGGAAGCCCCGTGTAGGTGTGCGTCTCGCCCTTGCTCGTCGCGGTGACCGTCGCCGCATGGCAGGGGCAGCCGATCCCCGCCTCGAGCTCGGCCCGCGTGAAGGTCCTCGTCACGACGCCTTTCAGGACGAGCGAGTAGGGCTCGTACGTCCCCAGGACCTCGATTCGCTCGACCATCTTCGCAGAGAGAGAGCTCTCGAAGTGGGGATTTGCCTCCCCCACGAGGACGACGCGGAGGGGGCCGGGATCGGACGGCATGAACGCCCCATTCTCCCTGTAGGCAAGAATCCACGTCCCCTCCGTGCGGCCGAGGAGCATCCCCGCCTGGTAGTTCATCGAGTAGCCGTCGAAAGCGGTGACGCGCACGGTCGCATCCGCGGGCACGTTTCCAACCAAGGTGGCCAGGGGGACTCCCGTGTAGGTCGCCGAGTAGTCCGTGCCGGCCGAGGTTGTGTACGTCCCCGGCGCCATGATCGTGTCGAGCGTCTCCAGGTCCGCCAGCGTGTAGGTCGACTCTGTCCCTCCCTTGACCACCGTGAGAGACACCCCGGCGGCGGGAGGCGTCGCTCCTTGAGTTGCCTTCGTGGGGAGCGCGCCGCCGGCGTAGTTCACGATGAGACAGGCTACGTTCTCCACGAGGAAGCCCTTCGCGGAGGGTTGGTCCGGGGCATAGAAGTGGGCGTGCGCTTCGCCGAACGCCTCGAGCATGTCCTCGTTGCTGAGGCGCTCGTCCTGCGGAAGGAGGACGAGGGCCGGCGCGCCCTGCCAGGCGGGCGGCTCGGAACCGTCCCTCGTCACGGCGAGGATGATCCGCCCGACCGGCGTCTCGCCGTACAGCACGTCATAAGGGATCGCCTTCTGGTAGCCGTCCGCGGCGACGACCGTCAGCACGTCCGCCGAAGCCATCGCTCCGACGGCGGCGAGCAGCTCCCGGATCTCGACACCGGTGTAGCGGTATGCCGGCTCCCAGTTCTCCTTCCCCGCCTGCATTACCGGTCCCTGGTAGGCGACCGTGCCGGCGGTCTGCGAGTACGTCGCGAGGATGGCCTCGATGACCACGTCCCCCTTCTGGATGAGAACGCTCTCTCCCGCGACCGCCGCTACAAAGAACGCAACAGCAAGCCCGAACGCTAGAACGAACTCGACTCGCCTCTTCATCGCCCTGTCTCCTCCTCACACGGGGACGTGCGGATCGCCGTCGCCTGGACCGCCGCGATCACCCGATCCCCCTTCGCCATCCCGAAGTCGGTCAGTCCTCGCTCCGAGTGGAGCGTGTTCAACTCGAATCCAGCACACCCAAGAACGAGGTTCGTCACCTGCCCCAGGCGACGGCACTTGCGGACCTCGGCCCGGAAGACGTTCTCCGCGCTTCCGCAGCTCGTCTCCGGCGCCTCCCTGTACACGACGACCGCCTCGGGCGGAATCTCAATCAAGAGATCCTCTTCGTCCGAGAAGGAGACGACCGTGAGCCGCTCGTCGCCCAGGCGAACGCGACAAAGGGCCTCCTCTCTTTCCTCCACCGTGACCGAGAAAGTGTTCTTCGCAAGAAGCGGGGAGCCTCGCGGTTGGTAGGTCTGAGCGCTCGGGTCGTCAAGGGCAAAACGCAGCCGCTCCGACCACACCAGATTCTCCATCACCTCGCGCGAGACCCCCGCCGCCACAACGAGATCGACCAGGTCAAGGTGAAGGAGGTCGGCGAGGAGGCGGATCTCGTTCATCCCCGGCGCGGGCCGACTGCCGTGCTCGATCCGAGAGAGGCGGGTGTAGTCCAGGCGAGCCCGCGCGGCGGCTTCACGAAGGGTGAGACCGGACTCAAGTCTCGCCCTGCGGACCATCGCGCCGAAACGTTCCTTCGCCACGGGAGGAGTCTACTGAACGTGTTGACAAACGTCAACAGCCACGCGCTGCCCGCAGAGTACAATCCCGCCATGCTCGGGAAGCGCCAAAGGATCAGCACAGCCGATCTGACGTCGGGACCGATCACCCGGAGCCTCTTCCGCCTGGCGTGGCCGGTTGTTCTTGCAAACCTTCTTCAGACCTCGTACAGCTTTGTCAACATGCTGTGGCTCGGCCGCCTCGGAAAGTCGGCGGTCGCCGCCCCCACCATCTCGTGGCCGCTTGTCTTCCTGATGATGTCAATCGGCGGTGGATTGACCGTGGCGGGGACGGCGCTCGTCGCTCAGTACACCGGAGCCCGGCGCCCCGAGGAAGCCAACGAGGCGGCAGGCCAGGTCGTCGCGTTCGTGGCGATCCTCGCCGCGGCCCTCGCCGCGGTGGGAGTTCTGGCCGCACGTCCGTTGATGCTTCTCATGGGAGCCGGCCCGGACCTCCTCCGCGACGCCACCACGTACCTCCGCGTGACCTACGCCGGACTCCCCGCCCTGTTCGGGACCTACGTCGTGACGGCTCTCCTAAACGGGGTCGGGGACACGTTCACCCCGATGGTGCTGATGGGTCTCTCCGTGGTAGCGAACGTGGGCCTCGATTGGCTGCTCATCTTCAAACACGGTTCGTTCCCCGGCTGGGGCGTCGCCGGAGCGGCCGCCGCCTCGGTCTTCTGTCAGGCCGGCGTCACGGCCGTGGGGATGTACCTGCTCTTCTCCGGTAGACTCAGAGTCCACATCCGCCCTCGCCACCTTCGCCTGCGCTGGAAAAGGGTGAAGGAGATCGTGGCGATCGGTCTTCCCTCCTCGGTCGGCCAGTCCGGGACCGCCCTCGGCTTCGCCGTGATGATGGGGACACTGGCCCGATTCGGGACGGCCGTCGTCGGCGCCTTCGGGATCGGGAATCGGATCATCTCCGTCGCCCTCATGCCGGCCACGGGCCTCGGCCAAGCCACCGCCGCGATGGTCGGCCAAAACCTCGGTGCGGAGAAACCGGACCGCGCACAGCGCGCGGCGTGGACAGGAATGGTCATCTCGGCTGGGTTCCTCGTCGTGGCGAGCGCGTTCGTCTACGTGCTCCGCGGATCCCTGGTTCGTCTCTTCATCGCCGACGCCGAAGTGGTCCAGCTCGGAGCGCCAATGTTCTCGGTGACCGCACTCGCCTTTCCATTCATGGCCATCCTGCAGGTTATCATCGGCACGTACCAGGGGTCTGGACACACGTTCTACTCGATGTTCTTCGACTTGTTCCGACTGTGGGGGCTCCGCGTCCCGCTCGTCTACCTCCTTGGATTCACGCTGAACATGGGCGCAAGCGGCGTGTGGTGGTCGATGCCCCTCTCGAACGCCGGCACGGCAGTCCTGGCACTCGGTTTCTTCCTCACCGGAAACTGGAAGCACCGCGTGATCAAGGAGGCGCCTCTCCCGGTCGAGGCCACCGTCGAAGAAGGGATCCCCTTGCAAAGGTAGGAGCGACCTTCTACCCTGTGCGAAACCGTCGCGAGGAGAGACGATGCGCACGATCAGTGTGGAGGAAGCCAAGAGGTTTGTGGGCGAGGAGGTCACCTTCCGCGGGTGGCTGTACAACAAGCGTTCGAGCGGGAAGATCCTGTTCCTCGAGGTCCGTGACGGCACGGGCGTCATCCAGGGAGTCCTCACCAAGCCCAACTCGCCCGACCTGTTCGCTCAAGCCGCCCCGCTTCCTCAAGAGACGTCGCTGGCCATCACCGGGAAGATCCGTGAGGAGCCTCGCGCTCCTGGCGGGTGCGAACTCGACGTCACAGGGCTCACCGTCATCCATCAGCCGGCCGCCCCGTTCCCGATCGAGCTGACCGAGCACTCTCCTGGGTTTCTCATGGACCACCGCCACCTGTGGATCCGCACCGGAAAGCAGGTCCCGATCCTTCGAATCCGCGACGCCGTCTTCCGCGCCGTGCGCGGTTACTTCCACGAACGGGGGTTCGTGGCGACCGAGGCCCCTATCCTTACCGGAGCGTCGGTCGAGGGGACGACCACGCTCTTCGAGGTCGACTACTTCGGAGAGAAGGCCTACCTCTCACAGAGCGGGCAGCTCTACTTGGAGGCGACCGCGATGGCCCTCGGGAAGGTCTACTGGATCGGCCCCGTCTTCCGAGCCGAGAAGTCAAAGACGCGCAAGCACTTGACGGAGTTCTGGATGGCCGAGGCAGAGATGGCGTTCTGTGACCACCTGGAGAACACTCGCCTCCAGGAGGAACTCATCGCCTTCGTCGTCGAGACGGTCGCGAAAGAGAGAAAGCGCGAACTCGACCTCCTCCAGCGCGACACGGAGCGGCTCGTCGAAGAGGTCGCGCGGCCTTTCCCTCGGGTGAGCTACGCGGAGGCGGTTTCACTCCTGCGAGGCGCGGGGCACGAGCTGAGCCTCGGAGACGACATCGGCGTGCCCGAGGAAGCCACTCTTGGCGAGCACTTCCAGAAGCCGGTCTTCGTGGAGTACTTCCCCGCCTCGATGAAGCCCTTCTACATGAAGCGCGACCCGCGCGACCCGTCGCGCGTGCTCGCGGCTGACCTGATCGCTCCCGAGGGCCACGGCGAGCTGATCGGCGGAAGCCAACGCGTGGACACCCTCGAAGACCTCGAGCGTCAGCTCGATGAGAACCACCTACCGAGGGCGCCCTACGAGTGGTACCTTGACCTCCGCCGCTACGGGTCCGTCCCGCATGCAGGATTCGGATTGGGAATGGATCGCACCATTGCCTGGATCTGCGGAGTCCCGCACATTCGGGAGGCCGTCCCGTTCGCCAGGCAGCTCAACCGCCTCTACCCTTGATGCGAGTCAGGTAGAGGCAGACAGTCTCTCCCCTTGACAACCCTCGGAGCGGCCCCTAGACTGCGGCCTTGGTTACAGGAGAAGTGCCGCGAGAGCGCTCGAGGGCGCTTCTTCTTTTCAGTCCTCCTTGTGGTGAACCAGATCACCACCAGACGCCAAGGGGAGCTTGACGCCGTGAGATAGGCTCTGGACAAACGGCGAGTCCGCGACACGGTGTCGGCCGGCCTTGGGTTTACCGCCCAAGCGGATGCGTTGAAAGGGCGCTGTCTAACCTCCTTGGCAGCGTGTCTCGCTTCCGATCGGCTGCCGTTCGAACCGGTATGGGCCAGGAAAACCGAGCTCCCCTTCTCCCTCTACTTCTCCGAGAGCTTGATCAAGACGTCCACCGCGGCCGCCCGTTCACCGACGATGAACGGATTCAAGTCCACCTCATCGATCCAGGGGAGGTCGAGGGAGAGCCGTCCTAGGCGTTCCAGGCGAAAGGCAAGCACAGAGAGGTCGACGGGAGACTGCCCGCGGAAGCGCCCGAGGAGCGGAAACGCGCGGATCGAACGGATCATCCGCTCCGCCTGGTCGAGCGACAGGGGCGCCACGCCGAAGGAGACGTCCTTGAGGGCCTCGACCCACGTCCCGCCGAGGCCGAACGCAAGGACAGGACCAAAGGACGGATCGCGCTTCATCCCCAGAATCAGCTCTCGGCCGGAGAGGCTCGGCTGTAGGAGGACTCTCCCCCCGAACAGCGCCGGCTCTGCCTGGATCCGTTCCTTCAACCGTCGAATGGCTCGGGCGAGTTCGTGCGAATTGGCGATGCCCGTGATCACCGCCCCGTGCTCAGAGCGGTGGAGGAGGCCCGGCGCGTCGACCTTGGCGACAACGGGAAACCCCACTTGACTCACGAACGGCCGAGCGACGGCCTCCCCCTCGACGTAGGCAAACGGAGGGACCTCAATCTCGTAGCACGAGAGCACCTCTGCCCCCTCCTGAAAGGAGAGAAGAGAGCGTCCCTCGTCGAGCGCCTTCCTTAAGACCCTTTCCGCCGTCCCCCGGCTCGGGCTCGGCGTGTGCGTCATCGGGCGCACCCGCTCTCGTCGCTCCCCAAAGCGACGGAGGATCGCCAGCGCGTCGACGGCTTCCTCCGGCATCGTGTAGACGGGAATCCTCGCCTGGGTCAGGCGCTCGGAGAACAAAGCAACCGCGGCCCCATGGCTGAGCGTGGAGACGAGAACCGGCTTGTGCGGGATCTCCTCGACGACCCGCAGGATGGCCTCGGCGACCCGCTCGGCGGGTTCGCTGAGGACGAGCGGCGGGCGGAAGATGACGATCGCAGCGTCGAAAGAAGGAAGGACGGCACGAAGGGCCTGCTCGTAGTGCGAGGAGTTCGCCGTCGCGATCATGTCGATGGGGTTCGTGAGGCTCGCCTCCTCAGGAAGAAAGGTCGCGAGCTTCTCTCGAACGTTCGGCGCAAGTGGCTCCACGTCTAGTCCGACCCGCTCACAGGCGTCGGCGGCGATGATCCCCGCCCCGCCGGCGTTGGTCAGGATCACCGTCTTCCTCCCGGCCGGAATGGCCCTCCTCTCCAAGGCGGGGAGCGCCCGCAGGAGCTCCGGGATCGACGAGACGCGGATCGCACCCGATTGGCCGAGGAAGGCGTCCACCGTGGCGTCGACGCTCGCGAGCGAGCCGGTGTGAGAGGAAACGGCCGCGGCTCCGGCCTTCGTCCGACCGGCCTTCAACACGACCACGGGCTTCCTCGCCCCGATCTCTTCCACGAGTCGGCGGAACCCTCCTGGGTCGGCGAAGCTCTCCAGATAGAGGAAGACGACCTCGCTTCCCTCGTCCGTGGCCAGGTAGTCGAGGAAGTCGTTCTCCGAGAGGCCCGCCCGGTTGCCCAGGTTGACGAAGAGAGAGACCCCCAACTTCATCTCCTCGAAGAACTCCAGCACCGTCTCCCCGAGGGACCCGCTCTGGGAGACGAAGGCGATCTTGCCGCTCTTGGGAAACCAGCGCGAGAAAGAGGCGTTCATCTGGGTCAGGGAAGAGTTGTGGATGATCCCCATGCAGTTTGGCCCGACAAGATTCAGCTGGTAGCGCCGCACGAGGTCCCTCAGCGCGGACTCCCGCGCCTCTCCTTCTTCTCCGATCTCCTTGAATCCTGCTGTGATGACGACGACGTTCCGAATGCCGCTCTCTCCGCAGCGCCGCACGACGTCCAAGACGAGGTCCTTGTTCACCGCAACGACCACGAGATCGACTGTCTCCGGGAGGCTCTCCACGCCGGGGAAACAGGGGAGACCCTCGACGGCCGCGTGCTTCGGGTTCACCGGATAGACCAAGCCGCCGTAGCCGCTGCGCACGATGTTGCGTAGGATCTCGCCGCCGACCGACCCCGCTCGGGGACTCGCGCCCACGACGGCTACAGACCTTGGGGAGAGAAGAGTAGAGAGGTCTTCACGCACGGCGCCTCATCCCCCAGAAGACAAGCCAGGCTAGGCCAAAGGCCATCACGAGGTCTCCCACGCTGAACACCGTGGCCAAGGGAAGCCCTTTGGGAAGGTAAAGCAGATCGCCGAGGGCGTCGAGAGTCGTCCCTTTTCCCATGAGCTTCACGTTCCCGTACGTGCCCTTTTCGATCAGGAGCCGCGCCACGTCGGCGGCGCCGGAACGAGAGAGGGCGGTGGCCGAGGAGGGCATGTACCCGCCGTTCACGCAGATGACAAGCAAGTTCAGAAGAGCACCGATCCCGACCGCGAGGAGTGGCAGAATGCGGAAGTTCATCGCAAGGAAAAGGAAGACGAGCGCGTAGGAGAGAAGATGGAGCGGAGCAGTCCCGTACGGCAGGATTGGGCGATCCGTGAAGAGAGGAAAGATGAGGAACTGGATCAGGAGCGCGACCAGGACAAGCCAAAGGAACTTCAACTTGAGCAGGGCAAGACGGGACAGCCGGCCTCCGCTCAAGTAGCCGATGATCACGCCGAGGATGACGGCAACGATGAGGAACATGGAATTGCTCTGAGTCTACTTCCCGCAGGCACGCCCTTCAATGGGGAGAGCCGCTCACTCGCTGTCTAGCACGCCAAGCAGGGCGTCCGCGACGGCCGGATCAAGGTCGGTTCCCCGCGCTTCCTCAATGATCTTTCTTGCCTGAGCGGGAGTGAAGGCCTTTCGGTAGGGTCGATCGGTGATCAGGGCATTGTAGATGTCCGCCGCCGCGATGACGCGGGCGATGCGAGGGATCTCCTCCCCTTTGAGGCCATTCGGGTACCCGCTGCCGTTCCAACGCTCGTGTTCCCGCTTCACGGCATCTGCGACCGGCGCGTAGAACTCCAGCCCCTCGATCAGCTCCGCGCTGATGAGAGGATGGCGCCTCATCGCCGCCCACTCGTGGGCATCCAGCGGGCCAGGTTTGAGAAGGATCGAGTCGGGGATCGCCACCTTGCCGATGTCGTGGATCATCGCGGCGATCTCGGTTTTCTCGGTTTCCCCCTCTGAGAGCCCCATCTTGCGCGCGATCTTCACGGCAAGCTCGGCCACCGCGGTTGAGTGCACCGCGGTGTAGTGATCGCGCTCGTCCAGGATGCGGGAGATCCGCTCGAACGTCTTCCGCGCTTCGGTTTGCAGGCGCAGGTAGCTCCGAAACGACACGTGCACCAAGACGAGCGGAACGATGGCAAGGAACATGTGGCCGATCGAGAGGGAATAAAGCACGGTCAGGAGCAGCGCCACGACGAAGAGCACGAGGTACTGGAAGCTAAAGTCCCGCAAATAGGCCTTGACCGCGTGAGAGAACCTCGACTTCTCCACCATGGCCACAATGCCGATCACGAGGGAGGTGTTGATCACTACGCAAGAGAGGAACGCCGCGAGCGCCCACAGGTAGCCGCTGAGCGACTTGAGCTCAAGGGGCGCGCTCGGCCCGCCGAGCGTGAAGATCAGGCCTGTGACGCCGACCGCGAGGACGAACTGGCTCACGTTGAACAGGAGCGCGTGGGCGAAGCGGGAGGCCGAATCGCGGAGGTAGCCCCAACGCATTACGGTCTCCGAAGCCAGGGTTGTCAGCAGAACCACGAAAACGCTGAGCGCCGGCCCGAGGACGAACAGCGAGGCCAGGTAAATCGCGATGGAA
>Ga0315285_10008825_pt1 | contig 10334 bp, 11 predicted proteins | sample YL17G09_36_MG_FD_203698 | JGI IMG/M metagenome (GOLD analysis project Ga0315285, IMG submission 203698) | Sediment microbial communities from Yellowstone Lake, YNP, Wyoming, USA - YL17G09_36 | ecosystem: Environmental > Aquatic > Freshwater > Lake > Sediment | place: USA: Wyoming | collected... | reverse complement strand
TCTCATCGGGATAGCCGATCCGGATCCGCAGGAGGAAGCGGTCCATCTGCGATTCGGGCAGGGGGTGCGTCCCTTGATACTCCAGGGGATTCTGGGTGGCCAGCACCATGAACGGTGGGGGCAGGCGGTAGGTGTGATGGTCCAGGGAGACCTGGGCCTCGTTCATCGCCTCCAGGAGGCTCGACTGCGTCTTGGGCGTGGTCCGGTTGATCTCGTCGGCCAGGATGATGTTGGCGAAGATGGGGCCCGGCTTGAACTCGAACTCGGTCTTCCTCGGGTCGAAGACCGACACGCCCAGGATGTCGGAGGGCAAGAGGTCGCTGGTGAACTGGATGCGCTGGAAGGTGAGGCCGAGCGACTTGGCCAGGGCCTGGGCCAGCGTGGTCTTCCCGACGCCCGGCACATCCTCGATCAGGAGGTGGCCGCGGGCCAGGAGCGCCACGATGGCCAGGCGGACGACCTCGGGCTTGCCCACCAGGGCCCGCTCGATATTCGCCTGGAGCTTCTGGATCGAGTCGGCGAGATTCGTCCCCACGCTGTTCGACCCCGTGGACGGTGGCTGGTTCGCGGTCTGCTGTGTCAACCGGGGGGCGAGCCCGCTCGGGGCTCGGGATCATTTGGCAAGCCCGTTCGGCAGGCACCTCCCGAACCGCTCCAATCAATGTTAGCGTCCGGTTTCAGGCTTGGCAAGTGATTTCGAGGGCAGCCCCCGCCCGCGATCCTGCCATCCCTCTCCGCCCTCTCGCGTGCGCGACTCGGTGGGGTCGGCGAGGTCTGCCGACGTGTGAGCGCCGGGCCAGGGGGCTTACAGGACAGCGTACTTTCCGTAGACCTCGCCGAGCAGGCGGCCCTGCAGAAGCTCGGTGCGCGTGATGTTCTCCCCGTCCACCTTGGCCAGGGCGCGGGAGAGCGCCTCGTCCTCGATGGCCCTGGGAATCACCACGATGCCGTCATAGTCGCCGAAGACGATTTCCCCAGGGTGTACCTCCACGTCACCGCACTGGATGGTGACGTCAACGTCAGCCACGAAGCCACGACCGCACGAGTCCACCGGCCTGATGCCCCGAGCGAAGGTGGGGAAATTCATGGCGATGATCTTCTTCACGTCCCGCACCAGGGCATCCACGACCGTGCCCGTAGATCCTCTCATGCGGGAGGCGGTGGAGAGCAACTCGCCCCAGGGGGCGACGCTCCAGGAGTAGTCCGTGCTATGGACCGTCACATCCCCTGGCATGAGCGAGTCGATAGCCTTGATTTCGTTGACATAGGGGTTGGGCTTCACTTCCTCGTAGGTGGCCATCCACAGGAGGGTGCGGGCGCGGCCGACCACCACAAAATCCGGATGCAGCGGACGGATGTCATGGCGCATGGCCTGGCGGCGGAACCCCAACCTGTCCAGCGTGTCCGAGACCACGGGGGTGTAGAGCTTCTGGCGGATGAGCGCGAACCTCTCTTCGTCGGATGTGAAGGCCACGGTGCTCTCTCCTTCTCCGCACTACCTTGCTCGACCGGGGATCTCACCAGGATGGAAGGATACGGCCACGCTGTCGGGGCTGCGAAGCCGTGGGCAAGCATGAGGGGCCCCTACACCGAGATCGGATACCCGCCGAACTCCCGGGCCGCCTCGAACATGGCCACGATGTTTTCCGGGGGCACGTTGGCCTGGATGTTGTGCACCGAGCCGAACACGAACCCCCCGCCCGGGGCCAGGTCGTGGATGCGCCGCTTGACATCCTCCACGACCTCTTGCGGCGTGCCGGTCCCCATGATCACCGGGTCGCAGCCGCCTCCCCAGAAGGTCAGGTCCTTGCCGAACTCGCGCTTCAGGCGGGCGGAGTCCATCTCGGCCGCGTTGACCTGCACCGGATTGAGGACCTGGATACCGCACTCGATGATGTCGGGGATGAAGCGGTAGATGGACCCGCAGGAGTGGAGGTACACGCGGGCCTTAGTCTTCTTCTTGATCGACTCCACGAGCCTGCGCATCCGGGGCTTGTAGATGCGGCGGAACGTCGTGGGGGACATCATCGGGCCGTTCTGGGTGCCGAGATCTTCTCCGATCTGGACGAGATCCAGGTAATCGCCCACCGCCCCCAGCACCATGTCCCAGTAGGCCATCTGCCATTCCAGTAGCCGCTCGGTGAATGCCTCCATCAGCGGCTGATTTGCCGCCACGTTGATGAAGGCCTGCTCGAACCCGAACATGTACCAGGAGTGCTCCCACAGGCCGGGGGTGGCGGCGCACATCATGATGACCTTCTCGCCGGCCGCATAGGCCGCCTTGACCTGCTCGGCCAGCCCCGTGATGCGGGAAGGGTCCGTGGGGTTCGGCCAGCGGTACTTCTTCAGGTCCGCCTCCGTCTCGGCGTCGGCGAGGGGGACGGCGTGCATGTCGTAGTAGTAGCCATTCGGGGGCATGTAGTACGTGGTCCCCCACTCGTCCACGTAGGTGTTGGTGGCGGGATCAATGGCGAAGACGTAGTTGCTGGGCGCCTTCGGGAAGAACACGGCCGTGACCCGCTCGAAGCGCTGCAGCAATTGGGGGTCAGGCTCCACGAGGTAGGTGTGGTAGCTGCGGATGCGGGGCTTCGGCCCGCTCAAGCCGAGGTGCTGCATCAGCGCTTCGTGGACGTAGAGGTGGAGCGTCGTGTGGCGCCCGCCGAAGTCGAGGGGGACCCGGTCGGGCTCCTTGTGGTCGAGGGCAGCCAGCGTCCTTTCGCGGCAGTTCATCGTCATCCTCCTCCAACTCCCGGTCGCAGGCAGTGTCTTCGCTGGCCACACCCGGGCGCTCCAGGCTGCTCCCGTGCAGCACGCTCATCCTTTTCTTCCCTCCCCGGATGTGCGCATGGTCTTCACGTGATCCAGGAGGCCCAGGTAGGCGTTGATGAACTGGTTCTGGGTCTTGACGTTGGAGCCGAACTGCTCGAACTCCGAGGGTTTCATCCCGTCCTCGGCGTAGGCCCGAACGAAATCGGGCAAAGTCTTCTCGAGTTCGGCGAGGACCTCTGGAGCGACCGGCTGATCCATCAGCTCGCGGACGGGCGGATCCTGCTTCTTGATGTCCTCCTGGTAGCTCGGCGAGATGGTCAGGATGAGCCTCCCCCCGACGAACTCCGTGATGTGGTACAGGCCCCGCATGCCGCCGACGAGGATGATGCTCCGCGCATGGGTCTTCTCGAAGATCCGGTATCCCTTCTTGACGGTCGCGACGCCAGCCTGCTCCACGATCTTGGGGTCAATGGAGAGCCCCTTCTCCCGCGCCTCGTCCTTGAGGTGGTCATCCAGCCTGCCCGCCATCATCACCGCAAAGCAGAAGGGTTCTTTGGCCCCGGATCGCAGCCGCTTGAGCCCCCGCTGGTAGGCGCGCTCGATGTGCAATATCTGGGGAACAGAAAAGCTCACGGTGGCCGTGGTGTTGATCCCCCGGGACGCCAATTCCTCGATGGCGACCAAGCCCGCCTCCGTTACCGGTATCTTGATGGAGAGGTTCGGGGCGAAGGACCAGACGTGAACGGCCTGGGTGATCATCGCATCGGCGTTCTTGTACTGCGTTGGGTCCACCTGGACGGACAGCAGGCCCTGTTCCCCCTTGCTGCGCTCGAACAGCTTCAGGAGTACGCGCGAGGCCTCGTCCACAATGCTCCGGATCAACTCCCAGGCGATATCCTCGTCCGACCGATGATCGCCCCTTCGGATGATCTCCATCAGCCGCGGGTTCCACTTCGCGGCTTCCTGCTGGACCGCCTTGAGGACGAGGGGCGGGTTCGAGGTCGCCCCCGTGGCCCCATTCGCCACGGCGTTCTGAAGCTCGCTCACGACGCAGGAATCGTTCCAGAAGATCGTCGGCGTCGTTTGCGTCATCGTTTGAAGGTACGTCTGTTTCATGGGTCTCCCTTTCACAGACCTCCGCGAGCCGAGAGGAATGTCTCTGCCCCTCCCAGCGCCAGCATTCGCCCGCTGGGCGCATCCGTTTCGGTGAGGATGGTCCGCACTGCCGGTTGTGTCAAGGGAAAGCTCGACAAGGATCGTGGAGGCAGAGGATTGCAGGTCAAAACAGCTTGATGGCCACCGCCCCCGCCGTCACGGCGGCGGCGGCCAGGTAGCGCACCAGGCCGAAGCGCTCTTTCAAGAACAGGGAGGCGAAAACCGTTCCGAAGATGACCGATGTCTCGCGGAGCGCCGCCACGAGGGCGATGGGGGCGACCGTCATGGCCCAGAGGGCGAGCCCGTAGGAGGATGTCGTACACACGCCCCCGAGAAACCCAGGCTTCCACCGAGTGTGAAGCTGGGTCACGAATGCCCGCGGGCGCGTGAGGAGGACCAGCCCGAGCAGAGGGAAAGGGATCAGAACGAAGAGCCACAGGATGTAGCTCCAGGCGTTGCCCGACAGGCGGACACCGATTCCATCAACCAGCGTGTAGGCGACGATCACGATGGCATTGAGCAGGCCGAATCCGCAGGTGGCGAAGTGGAGCCGGCCCGAGCGCCATGAATCCCCCGTGAGCGTCAGGATGCCGGCTGAGATCAGCGCGATCCCCAGCCAGGCACCCAAAGACATAGGCTCCCGGACGATCACGGCGGCCACGACCGCTGTCAGGGGCGGGGCAGAGCCCCGCATGATCGGATAGGCGCAACTCAATTCCCCTGTCCGGTATGCCAGCGCCACCAGGCTGAAGTAGCCGAAATGAATCGCCACGGAAGCCGCAAGGTAGGGCCAGCTTGCCTTCTCGGGAAGAGGAACAAAGGGGAGGGCGAGGGCGGCGATGCTGGCGGCGCCGCACGTGACCAGGATGGTATCGAGCAGGGTGTCCGAGCCTGCTTTGATGATGGCGTTCCAGGTCGCGTGCAGTGCCGCGCCGAAAAGCACGAGGAACATGACGGCGAGCGGCAATGTGCTTCTCCCGTGCCCTGGCGTTGGGGTTGCGGCCACATACGACGGCGAATGCCTCTGCCCTGCGCTCCCAGTGGCGTCCAGGTCAGCGATGAAGCCGCACCCGGGACGACGACGGCATTGACGTCGCGCCGAGTCCTAGGTATCGTGCCTCCGGCCTCAAAGTCAAAAGGAAACCGCGGCTGAGTTGGGTTCCAGGACAACGGCGTGAGGCGGCTTGTCCCGCCGGACTGATCGGAATGGGATGTCTCACCAAAGCGGAGCGATCCTTTCCCGGGGCCGGGCATTTGGTACGGAGATCCCGGACCGACCCTCATAGAGATTGACAGCACGGGCGCTGCTGTGTGAGCATCCAGCCGGCGTCCCCCAATGTTGTCCCGGGAGAGACCATGGGGAGGAGGGCGCGGGTGCACGTGCGAGCAGGAATCTTGGCCTGCCTGCTTGGGCTGAGCGCGTGTGCCGGGTGGGGAGTGCGCGAACCCTTGAATGTGACCATCGCCGACATCACCCCCCTCGATATGACCGTGCTGGAACAGCGGTACGCGGTCAAGGTCCGCCTCCTGAACCCGAACAATGCGGAAATCGCCTTCGACGGGGTGGTGTTCGACCTCGAGATCAACGACAAGCCCTTCGCCAAGGGTGTCAGCAGCCAGGGCGGCGTCCCCCGCTTCGGCGAGGCGGTGATCGAGATGCAGGTGGTGAGTGGCCTGCAGAACATCCTCCGGCAGATTCCCGAGCTTCAGAAGGGCGACCGGGCCGGCTTCACGTACCGGGTCAAGGGCCGCCTGCACTCCACCGGGGGCCTCGGGTCCATCCCCTTCAACAAGAGCGGCGAGTTCGCTTTCCCTACTGCTGGTGGGAAGCCGGGCAGTTGAGGGCCGACGGAGAGAAAATGTACACGCACGAAAAACAGACACTGCACCACATTGCGAAAAACCTCAGGGGGAGGTTTTCCGATAGGATTGTCGCACTCTATGCCTTCGGCTCGCGCGTGCGGGGCAGTCACGAAACCTGGTCGGATTTCGATGTACTCGTGGTCGTCCAGGACAAGACCCCCCGGATCGAGTCCGAGATCATCGGCATGATCGTGGACGAGGAGATCCGGGCCGGCCTGTCGTTCACACCGGTGGTCAAGGACGCCCGGGCGTTTGAGTTGGAAAAGAGGTTCCATACCCCATTCTACGAAAACATCACACGGGAAGGGGTCCCGCTATGATACTCGAACCGCAGGATAAGCGGCACCTGAGCGAAGTGAGGATGTCGAAGGCGCTGGAGTTCCTGGAAGACGCCCGGGCCAATCTGAGGGAAGGCAGGCACAAGACCGCCGTTAACCGGAGCTACTATGCGGCGCTGAGCGCGGCACGGTCAGTCCTGATTCTCGAGGGCGCGAATCCGGAGACTCACGAAGGCGTGGTCACCATGCTGAGCTTGAGGTTCGTCAAGCCAGGGCTCCTGCCCGTGGAGGTCGTGAAGAGCTTCAAGCTCCTGCTCTCGCGGCGAACCGACGTTGACTATGGGGACTTCGACACCATCAACAACGCCGATGCAGAAGAGGCAATCCGGGTCGCCGAGGAAATGATAAAGGTGATCGATGGAGTACGAAGGGGATTGTTGTCACAGGGATAGCGGAAGGCTCGCTGCTCTCACACCTCGCACGGGAGACTTGCAATGGCCGAACTGTTCACGCCCCTCGCATTACGTGGCGTCACGCTCCGCAACCGCATCGCCATGTCCCCCATGTGCATGTACTCGGCGGGTGAGGATGGCATCGCGACGGATTTTCACCTGGCCCACCTGGCCACACGCGCCACGGGCAGCGTCGGTCTGATCATCACCGAGGCCACCGCGGTCGAAGCCCGCGGCCGGATCAGCACGAACGACCTGGGCCTCTGGGACGACGCGCAAGTCGAATCGCTGGGTCGCATCGTGCGCTTGTGCAAGGCGCAGGGCACCGTGATGTGCACCCAACTGGCGCATGCCGGGCGCAAGGCCTGGACCCCGACCAAAGGCGCCGGCCCCTTCCCGTCCGTCGCCCCGAGCGCCATCCCCTTTGACGCGGATTGGGTCGTTCCACACGAGTTGGCCCGAGCCGAACTCGACGCGATCATCTCCGCCTACCGCGCGGCCGCCCAGCGGGCCGTGCGCGCGGATTTCGACGCGATCGAGGTGCACGCGGCGCACGGCTACTTTCTGCACCAGTTCCTGTCACCGATTTCGAATCGCCGGACCGACGAGTACGGCGGCTCGCTTGAGAACCGTGCCCGGATGCTCCTCCGGGTTGTAGATACGGTGCGTGCAGTCTTGCCGGAGTCGCAACCGCTGCTCGTGCGCCTGTCGTCCACGGATTGGATCGAGGGCGGGTTGACGCTTGACGATCAGGTCCAGGTGGCTCGCTGGCTCAAAGCTCACGGCGTGGACCTCGTGGACTGCTCGTCCGGCGGCAGCACGCCCCAGCTTCCGCCCGTCGGGCCGGGCTACCAGGTGCCGTTCGCAGAGCGAATCCGGCGGGAGGCGGGGATCGCGACGATGGCGGTGGGGCTGATCACCACGCCCGAACTGGCCGAGGAAATCGTGCGGAACGGTCGCGCCGACGTGGTCGCGATGGGCCGGGAGTTGCTCCGAAATCCGTACTGGCCCCTCCACGCAGCGCGCGCGCTGGGGTACGACATCGCGTGGCCGAAGCAGTACCAGCGGGCGAAACCCACGATCTGATCAGGGATCGGCCTTGGAAATCACGGAGGCCGGCCAGCGCCCAAGGTATGGTATCGTGCTCTCACGGCGCGGATCGATTCGAACGGAGGAAATCGTGGAAAGGTTCAGCGTTGCCGCAACCCAGGTAACTTCGAAGTATCGCGACTTGGAATACAACATCGAAACCCATCTGCGCATCATCAAGGAGACCGCGGAGGCGGGATGCAGGATGGTCGTATTCCCCGAGCTGTCCGTCACCGGGCACAACGCCAGCCCCGAGATCGTGCAATTCGCGGAAGAGACGGAGGGACGGATCTTCCGCATCATGCACCAACAGGCAAGAGGGTACAACATCCTCGTGGCGTACGGATTCTGCGAGTTGGCGCGCGGAACGCATTACAACACCCACGCGCTGGTCGGCCCGGAGGGGTTGATTGGCCTGCAAAGAAAAGTTCACGCTTCATACGATGAGTTCTTCCGGTTTCGCCAAGCCTACGAGTGGGAAGTATTCGACCTGGGATTCTGCAAGGTGGGCACGGCGATCTGCCACGATAGCAGCTTCTTTGAAAGCTGGCGCATCCTGGCGCTCAAGGGAGCCGAGATCGTCCTCCTACCTCACGCCATCCGCAAGATGATGAACCCGGATGGTACGCTCACCTTCGACGGCGCCGAGAAAGACTGCTCGGCCGAAGAGCTGATGGCCAATCAGCGGCAGCTATACGACGCTCGCCCGAATCCAAAGCTGCACGACGTCAACGCCAACCTGAACGGCGTGTACGCCGTCTTCTCCGACCACGTGGGATTCGACGGTCACAGTTCGCACGTTGGAGGCGCGTACGTTCTTGACCCAGAAGGGAAGATGATCGCCAAGGCCGACCCCTCCACGAAGAGCGCGTGGATCAGCGCCGAGATCGACCCGCAGGCCTACCACAAGATCCGTCGCAGCCCTTGGTTCCAACTGAAGAATCGGCGGCCCGAGACATACGGGGAATTGACCCGCCTCATCTGAGCGACAGAGCCAAGGATTCCTCTGTGGGGACCGTACTGCCGCCCGGTCAACCAATCTGACAGGAAAGCGGATTCACCGAGTGCCAGCGTCCGGAGGGCTGGCAGCACCCAGGCATCGGGCTGGGTACCCGGGAGCGGAATACTCTCCGAACTTCGCGGAACGGCCGCGCCTAGCCGCCTCCTTCGGCCCGCGGGCCGCGAGAGGCCTGGGCCGCCTTCGGCGGCAGCAGGACCGTGGCCAGCGAGGCGACCACCAGGACGAGCGCCGCATAATCCTGCCAATGCGGCGTCTCGCCGAGGACCAGCGCGCCGCTGAACACGCCGACCACAGGGGTCATCATCACGGCCAGGCTCGAGACGCCGACCGGGGCCACGAGCGCAATCTTCGTCCAGGCCCAGTAGCAGAAGTTGAATGCGACCAAGATGTTATAGAGCGTGCCGAGCATCGGCCAGACTGACAGGGCGAATGGGTTGAACGTGCCGCGCTCACAGGTGAGCGCGATGGCCATGATGGGAATGACGCCGATCAGCATCTGCCATGCGGTGAACGACGAGGCGGGCAGGGGTACTGGCCAGCGCTTCATCATGACGGTGCCCAACGCCCAGCTGGCCGCCGCGCCGACCATGAGCAGCGCGCCGAGCGGCGAGCGCCCCACAGCCTGCACCTCGTTCCCGAGCAGAACCAGTATCCCGGTGAATCCCAGCACGCTGCCGAGTGCCTGCCGCTTCGTGAAGGGCTCCTTGAGCAGCCAGGTCGAGAGCATCGCCCCCCATACCGGCATGGTGTAGCCCAGGATGGCAGCCCGCCCTGAGGCCATCAGCCGAATGCCGTAGATCGCGAAGATGTTCCAGCCGGCCATGTTGACGAGCGCGGTGGCGACCATGCGCGACCACTGTCCATCCGGGATCCGAATTGGCAGGCCGTTGATGCGGGCGACGGTGAACAACCCCGCCGCGCCGAAGAGCAGGCACAGGGTGCGGAAGTGCATCGGCTCCATCTCGAAGAGCACGATCTTCATGACCGGCCAGTTGAAGCCCCAGCCGAGCGTGAGGCCGACGAGCAGGCCGACGAGATGCGGCGGGAATGTCTGCGGCGACGGCGTCCCTTGCATGCCCCCTTACTCCGTTCAGCCCGCGCACGCCCGGCGGTCGGCGGCGGACCCTAGGAGGCCATAGACCGCCATCGGAGACGCATCAAACTGCCCCCCATGTTCGCCCAGGAGGCGCGACATCATCGCGAGGCAGGATCCAACCGCAGATTGTGGGTAGTATCCGGTCTCGCCCCAAGTCAGGGCCGTCAGAATGCGTTCCCTGATGTTCACGCGACCTCCTCCCTCTCTGGTGCCGAACAGTCTCAGGGCCACCAGACCAGCGAAGCTTGCGCCGAGACTGCCCGCCTGTCAACCAGAAACCTGCCCGGAGAGAACCGGTGGAGGGGTCGCGCTTTCATTCGGCCCCCGTGTGTTTTCCGTCGTTCTCTGCCAGGATGGATTTGATCGCGCCTCGAATCCAGGCTATAGTCCCTGCGCAGCAGGAGGAAGGCAGGGGGTGTCAAAGGGGACGGATGTCCTCAAGCCAATCCCGGAGCTACGCGGAAAACCCCATAGGGAAGAGGCCCTTACTGTGCGGTGCGTAAGATAGGCGACAGGTCACCTGGGACCGCACAGTCCGGGGGAGAGTCCGAGGAGGGGCGGCGGCCCGCCCCTCTCGGTAGCCTCGACCCAGCCGCGGACGGCCGGGGCAA
>Ga0315285_10008824_pt1 | contig 10336 bp, 6 predicted proteins | sample YL17G09_36_MG_FD_203698 | JGI IMG/M metagenome (GOLD analysis project Ga0315285, IMG submission 203698) | Sediment microbial communities from Yellowstone Lake, YNP, Wyoming, USA - YL17G09_36 | ecosystem: Environmental > Aquatic > Freshwater > Lake > Sediment | place: USA: Wyoming | collected... | reverse complement strand
CCGGGGAGTCGAGGGGTTGACTTCCACGCTTTATTTCCAAATATTACCGCCGTGTAATCTTTTTTAATTCTTTTATTTTTTTAGCTAAAAGTATCGGCGGTTCGTACAAAATATTATCCTGAGATGGTTGATGGTATTTTTTAAGAGCGGTTTCAAATAATGACAAAGCCGATTTATAATCTTTTTCATTTTCAAGCGCTAAACCCTTATACCAATACCCCAAATATGAAGCGCCTTTAATCGAAATTAATTTTTCAGCGATAGGCATTAAATTATCATAATTACCCAAGAATGTTTCAACTTCGGCCTTTTTAATTATATTTTCGCATTCCCCTGAAAGTTTTGCGGGTATTGCTACAGTGTTTGAAATAATCACATTTTTGCCTATTGTTACCTCTGCATAGATTTTATTGCCTTGCTTTGGCAAAGAATTATTTTCTATCTCATATATCGCATTATAAAACGAGTCAGCAGTAAAATACAATCTCCCTCCATCAGGAGAACTTATTAACTTTATCCCTTTCTTAATTTTGTTTTTTTTACCATTTTCGTCTAATGCCCAAAATAATACCTCGTCCTGCCACATCGACTTATCAATTTCATAATATAATTTATCGTCACGTTGTTTAGTTTTACTCTTCCCATCGCTACCCTTTATTTGATCATCAATTTTTTCCTGCTTTAATATTTTACTGAATATTCCGACGGATACACAGGAAGATCCATCGTCCGGCCCTTGGACATAATATAAAGCCACATCCAAAGGCTCCACTATCTTTTTCGTTATTTTCCCAGAAGACATTTGTAAGATTATGTAAACCAATGAAAAAATAAAAACTATTCCAATAAATAATACTTTTTTCTTAAACATTCAATTCTCCAACAAAACAATTAATATTTGCTTAATATCTAAAATCCTGGAACATCCCCATAGTAATGATTGCCCTTTAAAGTCACATTTTTTTTGCATTCCCCGTAAGTAGCGTTTCCGGCTACCGGATACGGTTTACCGTCTTCATCCATTCTGTTTGGCGGCGCGTTTATCCCTGTGCCTTCTTTGTTGTCGCAAAATATTGTCCTGCTTGCCCCTTCTTCATTTTCCGGATAGTCGTAAAATTTGTTATCCCAGCCAAGATAATTTAACGGCGGGTTATAACGCATAATACACTTTACATCTCCCGACCATTTGCCGCCAGTGACGGCTACGCTATCCGGACTTATATCCGCCCGATAACACCTATCTCTGTCTACTGAATCCTCTCCGTGATGCAGCAGATTTACAGCATGGCCAAGTTCATGCGCTATAATAGAATCAAGTTCTTCATGAAAAATACTTTCCCTTGCCCCCCCTCTTAGATTTTTCGCACTACGGACCATCGGGTTCATTGGGTCAGACATCAATAACATCGCATTAATGTATACCCTATCAACTACATTCGGCGAACCTACTACTGATGATACTGCCCCATAAACAGCCTCCATTGTCCTACCGCAAATATACAAACCCTTTTGACCATTTTGAGTCAAAAGCGTACCGTACCCTCTATTGAAATTAACATATCTCTCACTGTCAAATTCATTCTGATCAATAAGATGAATCTGCAGCTTCAAATCAGTAAATTTTCCTATTCCAAAACCCAACTCATCATAGATAAACAAATCTTTATATTTGGGATCCGTGTCTTCCCATTCACCATTCACAAAAAAACCTCTGTACTCTTCATAATTGGTGAAACCATCTCCTGCTTCCTTATTGCTTCCGACTCCTTCCGGCTTATTATCATTATCGGAATCTGCGGATTCTCCTGAAACTTCATATTTTTCTTCCCATTTATCGGCTATATGATTTTCATTATCATCGAATGGTATTGTAATATAATCTTTCCCGTCTTCCGTTTTGCACTTGTACCAAGTACCTTCAATATTAACCTCCGCTTTTAGCTTTCCCCACGCGCCGTAATCAAGAGACTGTATTTCTACTTCAGTACTATTCATCGCCTTGGTGCTTTCAGTAGTCATTGCTTCAGATCCTTTTGCATAATCAGACTGGTTTTCAACAAAATTTAAATCGTAATCAGTCGAATCTCCTTTATTCATCGCGTATCCCTTCTCTTTACTGGCTTCAAATAAAGTAAATTTCCACTTTCCTTTCAATTCGCTATTATCTTTGATTTTAGCTTTAATTTTGATTGAGTTGTTTTCATCTCCACCCAAAGGACGCCAGTTCTTATCCGGCTTTTCAATAACTCCTGAAACATCCATTACCTTCGAAATATCCCATGATAATTCATTAATAAGAGTGTCGTTAAACGCTGTGCGGCTGTAATGTCCTTTCATCACCCCGTCTTCAATTACGCGCGCCTCCGTATCCCAGCTATTAGTCGCCTGTATAGCGGCCATAGCCTGCGCGCCTCTTGTAACACATTCTTTTATAGTCTCCGTGCTTATAGGGCCTGCAAGATCTGGTCCTTTAATATGGCCGAACGGCATACTAAGATTCTTCCCTCCTACGAAATAATTAAGAAACACAGGCATTGTAGAAGAACGTGTGCTGCCTCTATCGCGGTCAATATATGTAATAGTTTCATTAAATGTCGCCACAGATTCCGGATTCGCGCCAATGCAATATGACCCATTCGGTAAAACATCTTTTAATGGATCTTTATCGGAAAGACTGTAATATATCCACACAAAAGAAATGGTATTGTTATTGCCACTTCCCTGCCCCTCGTAGGATATATCTTGCGATGCCTGCGCGAAACCGCCTGTTACAGTTCCTTTCCATGTCGAACCATTGTCCTCAAGCTTAATTAACTGCCCTACCAACCTTCCGTTTTTATCTTTGATGTCATTTTTATTTGTTTCTTTCCAATTAATATTTAGTTTCCACCTAGTCGTCACTTCACCCGAAGAAGAACTACCGGCAGTAGTCAACATTTTTTGTGAAACTTCTATATATCCCTGCCAAGAATATGGAATTCCCTCTTCCGCTTTTGGGAGATGTGTTATCAAAACAAAAAACATGATTAGCAAGAGCTTTATTTTTCTCATTTTACGCGTTTTCCATATCCCATTTTAGCATAAAGAAGAGCATAAAGAAGTAAACCAATCTCCGGCCTAAAGGCCGGAGCTTTTGGCCAAGAAGACGAATGGCCTACGCTTCGCTCCGGGATGCCATTCATCCCCAGGCTTAAAAGCCTGGGGATGAATGGCATGACTTATAAAGTGAAATAAAGGGGTCTGACCCTCTTTCACACGGCAGATGCTGCGATTCTCTTAGATTCTCTTATAAATTCCTGGTTTCGGATCCGTCGCATAGATATTCGTCACAATATCATAAGCCTCACGGGTTGTTCTCAAAGACGGATCACTGGAAGAAATAGAAACAATGCCAAACCACTCTTCATTCATATTTGGATCATCATAGCCCGGCGCAGTCCAATCATCTGTAGTGTCTTGCACATTATCACCCAATGTATCACTCGATCTAGATTTCCACCATTCATCACACCAACTGAATAAGCATATTCCAAAGTATGGATTTCTATAAATTTTCGTGGAAGTTACAAATCTGCGGCCTACGAATAATAAACGGCCTACGGAAGGATTTCCTTTTTCCGGCATGTTGAATTTCCGCTCCGGTCGATGAATCTCCCCTCCTAACCATAGCGGAACTATATCGTCGGCCGGGCGGCGCTGTCAACAGCCCCGGCAATCGGCGCCTGAAGAGCCGGCGGGGGCAAAAAACCCTCCCGCACCGGCCGAAAAATCACAGACTCCTACTCCCTATGATCACGAAAGATTAGAAATAGTCCCCGCCCGGTCCACGACGGCATACTCCGTGATGAAGGCGACGACCTTCATTCGGCCGCCACACTTGGGGCAGGCCATCGCGTCCACAGGGCTTGTCCACCCGGGCCGAGGCTCCGTCCGTAGAAGATCTTCACGATTTCATTTCCGGCCCAGGATCTCGTCGACGAGCGGCTTCGCGTCGTAGATCTTGAGGAGGGCCTCGAGGATGCCCCGGCTGTCGACCATGACCGAACGGGAGACGGTGTCCTCATAGACGAATCGGGTCGGGAGGCACTGGATATTCCCGTCGAACAGGGCGCCGACGAACTCGGCTTTCCGGTTGACGACCGGGGAGCCCGAATTGCCGCCGATCGAGTCGCAGGTCGCGACGAAGTTCAGGGGAACCGACGCATTCAGGGCCGATTTCTTGGCGGTAAAACTGGAGGGAAGCTCGTACGGCGTTTTGTTTCCGTTCTTGGCCGATTTGTCGTAAAGGCCGGCGAAGGTCGTCGTGTAGGGGATTTTACGGCCTCCCTCGACGTAACCCTTGGCGACGCCGAAGCTCAACCTCAGCGTAGAGGTCGCGTCGGGAGCGATGGACGTCCCCTTGAGCTTGAACAGGGCCCGGGCGATCAACGCGCCGTTCTTGATCTCGGCGGCCTCGACCTCCTTTTCGTAGCGGGAACGGAGTCCGCGCGAAACGGGGTCCACCAGGAGGGCGAGCTTGATCATGGTGTCCTCGGATCGGCAGATCGCCTCCCAACCGCCCTCCAAGTATGACTTGCGAACATCGATGTCCTTGAGCCGCGTTCCGGTCACCAGCTCGCGCGCAACCTCCTGGGGCGTCCGGCCCCCGAACAGCCATTTGATTTCCTGGAGGCTTCCCAGTTCGTCCTTAAGCTGGGCGAGCGAGTCGGCCAGCTTGACGATCTCGAACTCGTCATAGATGGGGGAAGGGGAGAGGAGCGACCTCTGGACCGAAGCCAGGCTTGCGTCACGGTACTCCCGGAGGCGTTCGGCGTTGGGCTTGGTTCGTTCCTGGGCGAGCCGGACGAGAGTTCGGGCGGGTCCGTAATACACGGTGTTGAAACCCTGGCTTCTTTCCAGGAAGCTGTAGGGTTTGAAGAACGAGGCATAGGACTTCTGGGCGGCCGCGATCTCGTCCCAGGCCTTTCCGAACTCGGCTTCGAGCGCGGCGTCCTTCCGGACGGCTTCCCGAAGCGCCTGCTCGTCGCGGGTTTTTTTCTCCATGAGCGCCTTATCGAGGAGGCCGGATTGATAGCCGGTGACAGCCTTGAGGCTGTTTTCGATCCCGAACAGGTTCCGGAGGGCGATCCGGGCTTCCTCGGCTCCTTTCTTGCTGTATTCGTGAAGCAGAGCTTGCCGGCGCCGCAGGTTGGAAATGGTGAACGGATAGCTCGTGTCCCTCAGTAACTCGAGCTGGCCGAGGGTCAGAAGCCGTCCCGTCGATCCCGGGTTGCCGGAGCAAAAAACAAGCTCGCCTTCCTTGACGCCCTTCGGGCTCCACTTGAGATAGTGCGGCGTTTTGAGGGGTTGGCCGTTCTCGTAGACACGGAACAGGGAGACGTCCAGGTCGTAGCGAGGGTAGGTAAAATTGTCGGGGTCGCCGCCGAAGAAGGCGATTCCGTATTCGACCGCGAAAACGAGCCGGACGTCGGACAGGACCTTGTACCTGTAAAGGTGGAACAAACCTCCCGAATACAGATTAACCACCGCGCACTTGAGGCCCGTCCGTTCCGATTCCTCTTTTTCCATGGCGGCGACGGCTTTGTCGATGGCTTCGGCCGCCTCGACCGTGCTCATGCCCGGCTTGACTGCGCCGGTCACGGGCCCGGTCACATCGATGATCTCCTGGAGGACCCAGAGCTCGACGCCGGGGCATTTGAGCTCTTCCTGGCGGGTCCGGGCGTAGAACCCGGTCTTCATCAGGTCGCGTTCCTTGGTCGACAGGTTCTGGATGGCGCCCTGGCCGACGTGGTGGTTGGTCAGGACCAATCCGTCGGGCGAGACAAATGAGGCCGAGGCCCCGCCGAAGCGGACCGACGACAGCCGGAGGTGGGTCAGCCATTCGTCGTTCGCGGCGAAGCCGTACTTTTTTTGGAGGAGATCCTTGGGCGCCATGTTGAAGAGCCACATCCCCTCGTCCGCCGATAGGAACCCGGCGAAAAGAAGGACGAAGAGAAGAATTCCCGGCAATCCTTTGGCCAGCGTTTTTTTCATGGTCGGTCGAACTCCTTTCAAGGATTTCACGTTCCATTATAATTCAAAATGCGCTTCAAACGCGCCTACGTTTCATAGAAGAAGCGTTTCTATTTCCAATCCATCGGCCCTTTTCGGCCGGCCGTCCGCCATTTGTTTTTTCTCCCATATCGGATATCATAGGTGATCCTAAGGAATCTTTAAATGAGGCTGATCGAAGCGCCGTTCGAAACCCCGCTCAGGATTACCGGAATTATGGGCGGGGAGGGGATCCGGCGTCGTCTGCTGTCCTTGGGTTTCCATCCGGGCGACGAGGTTCTGGTCGTCTCCCGCGGGATCTTGAAAGGCCCGCTCCTGGTCCGGAACCTGACCGCGGACGTTACGGTCGCGCTCGGCCGGGGCGTCGCCCAGAAAATCGTGGTCGAGAGCGACCATGGATGAGGCCCATCCGCCCGTCGTCGTCTTCATCGGACAGCCGAACTGCGGCAAAAGCACGCTCTTTAACGCCATCGCCGGACCCAAGGCCGAGGTCTCCAATTTTCCGGGGACGACGACCAAGCACACCCATTCGACGGTCATCGTCGGGGGCCGGTCCCTGACCGTCGTCGACCTGCCAGGGACTTATTCCCTGGTGCCGCTCGACCCGGCCGAGAAGGTCGCCTACTCCCATCTGTTTTCGGAACGGCCCGACCTCATCGTCAACGTCGTCGACGCGTCCATCCTGAGCCGAAACCTGGAGTTAAGCCTCGAGCTTTTGGAGCTCCGGGCGCCCATGCTCGTCGCGCTCAACATGGTCGACCTGGCCGAAAAAAAAGGGATCGAGATCGATCCGGCCGAACTCGAGCGCCGGCTGGGAGTCCCGGTCGTCACGACCATCGCCAGCCACGGCCGCGGGATCAAGGAGCTCCTGGATAAGGCTTTCGAACTCATTGACCGGAAGCCGGCCGTCCTTGCCCACGGCTGGTCGGCCGACGTCGCGGAGAAACTTGACGAGCTGGCCGGGCTTCTGCCCGACGGCTTCTGCTCCGGGTACGACGAACGGTTCGCCGCGGTCAAGCTCATCGAGACCGGAAACCTGGCCTGCGACGGTCTGCTGACGGACTTGGAACCCGTCTTCAAGGCCGAGTTGGACCGGATTCGGGCCGAACTGGAGCGGCGGCGCGGCGTTCCGGCCTATGAGGTCATCGCCTCCGAACGGCACCACCTGGCCCTGAAGATCTCCGAAGAGGCGAGTCGGCTCCGCCACGGTCCGCGCCTGACCTGGGATAAGAGGGTCGACAGCATCATCATGCATCCCCTGTTCGGGTATGTCTTCATGGCCGCGATCTTCATGCTCTTCTTTCTCGTGATCTTCAAGGTCGGCAGCCCGCTCGAGTCGCTCCTGCTCAAGCCCCTCGGCGAGCTTCGGCTTTGGCTGGGCGCCCGGCTCGGGACGGGTTTGGCTTATTATCTCGCCGAAGGCCTCCTGCAGGGCGTGGGCGGAGGGATCGCCATCGTCCTTCCCTATTTTCTGCCGCTCCTTATGCTGATGGCTTTTCTGGAGGATCTCGGATATCTGGCCCGGGCCGGATTTCTCCTCGACACCTTCATGCACCGGATCGGCCTCCATGGCAAATCCGTATCGCCCTTTATCCTCGGGTTCGGCTGCAACGTTCCCGCCGTGGTCGCGACCCGGATCCTGGAATCGCGGCGGGACCGGATCATCACCTCGCTCCTCATCCCGTTCATCCCCTGTTCGGCCCGGACGACGATCATCCTCGCCCTGGTCGCGGTCTATCTCGGCCCGGTCTGGGCCCTCGGCTTTTACGTCATCAACCTGGCCGTGGTGGCCGTCCTGGGCTGGGCGCTCAGCCGTTTGGTCAAGGCCGAGTCGCCCGGACTCATCCTCGAGATTCCTTCCCTCAAGCTGCCCTCGCCCAAGGCGATCCTTCGTAAAACAAGGCTTCAGCTCATGGACTTCATCGGGTTCGCCTGGCCGCTCCTTATCGCCGGGAGCCTCGTTCTGAGCCTCGTTCAATATTTCGGCGCCGACAAAGCTGTCAACCTCGCCTTGTCGCCCCTGATCGCGGCCGGCCTGGGACTTCCCAAGGAGTTGGGGGTGACTCTCGTCTTCGGCTTCCTGCGCAAGGAGCTGTCTTTGATCATGATGCTCCAGGCTTTGGGAGTCGGCTACAAGGACCTGCTCTCGGTCATCAGCCGGGAACAGCTGATGACCTTCACCGTCTTCATCAATTTTTTCATCCCCTGCCTGTCCACCTTCGCCATTCTGTGGAGGGAAGTCGGCCGCCGCTATGCCTTCCTCTCGGTCGGTTTGAGCGTCGGCGTCGCGCTCGCCCTGAGCCGGCTGATCCGCTTGTTTTTCTAGGCGCGGCTCAGCATCCGCTTATCGCGGCGCGCCCGGTGGAAGGTGACGGCGAAGCGGTGGGCCTCGTCCCGGATCCGCTGGAGAAGCTTGAGGGCGGGCGAGGAGCGGTCGAGCCGGAGGCCGTTTTTGGCGCCTTCGCTAAAAACGACCTCTTCCTTTTTGGCCAGCGAGGCGACCGGAATCCCGACCAGGCCGAGGTCGTGGAGGGTCTTGAGGGCCGCGCTCAGCTGGGGTTTTCCGCCATCGACGAAGACGAGGTCGGGGAGGGGCGTTCCCTCCTTCAGGGCGCGGCGGTAACGGCGGGCGATGACTTCGCTCAGGCTGGCCACGTCGTTGGGGCCTTCCACGGTCTTGACCTTGAACTTCCGGTATTCGGATTTCTTGGGGCGTCCCTCCTCGAAAACGACCAGGGAGCCGACCGATTCGGTCCCGCTCGTGTTGGAGATGTCGAAGCCCTCGATGCGGCGGATCGGGCCCTTGAGGCCGAGGACGTTTCCGAGCTCGTCGATTCCGGAGGATGGCGCGGCGCTGTCTTTGAGGAGGAGCCCGGCGTTCCTGACGGCGAAATCGACGAGCTGTTTTTTGCGCCCCCGCTTGGGAATGACCACGGGAAGGGCGCTCTTTCCCCGCAAGGACGGTTTGAAGGGGACCAGGATCTCATCGGCCGTCAACCCCTCGACTCCCCGGCATGAATGCCGGGGCTTGTCCGGGGTTAACCCTGAGCCTCGCTTCTCGTCCCCGCCTTCTAGGCGGGGTAGCGTCGGCGAACGGGTCAACGGCGCGTCTTTGTAATAGCCTTGAAGGAATTCGCCGAGAATCAGGCAAGGTTCTCGGCCGGGAGCTGCCGGAAGTATGAACGGCTTCGATTCAATGACCTTTCCCTTCCGCATCAGAAAGACCATGACGGCCGCCGTCGAGCCTTTCCGGTCGAATCCGACGATATCCAGGTCGCTGCGGATCGGGCTGATGAGCTTGGGGGCCGATTGGGCGTCCTCGACGGCGCTCAGGGCATCCCTCCACCAGGCCGCCAGCTCGAACTCTTCGCGCGCCGCCGCCTCTTCCATCTTGCCGGTCAGGGCGGCCTTGAGCTCCTCGGTCCGGCCTTCGAGAAGAAGGAGGGCGTTCCGGACGCGATCCCGGTATTCCTCGGGCGATAGGGCGGCGACGCACGGCGCCGAACATAATCCGATTTCATGGTCGAGGCAGGGCCTGGTCCGTTTCCCCGGGATCTTTTCCTCGCAGCCGCGGACGCCGAAGTATTTATTGATGACCTGAATGGTCCGCCTCGCCCGGCTGGGAGGGGCGAAAGGGCCGAAGTAGCGAGCGCCGTCCTCGGCGACTTTCCGGGTGAAATAGACGCCCGGGACTTTCTCCTGAACGGTCAGCTTGAGGTAGGGAAAGCTCTTGTCGTCCTTGAGCCGCAGGTTGAATTTGGGCTGGGCGTTCCGGACGTAGTTGCTCTCGAGGAAGACGGCGTCCTTCTCGGTCTCGGTCAGAAGATAGTCGATGTCGGCCGTCTCGCGCAGGATGGCCCGGACCTTGGGGTCCGAGGTCGGCTGGAAGTAGGAGCGAACCCGGTCCTGGAGGGAGCGGGCTTTCCCGATATAGACGACCTCGCCCTTGGCGTTCTTGAAGAAGTAGATGCCGGGCGAGCGGGGGAGCGCCTCGACCCTGGCCGCCAGGGACGAGCGGCCGGCGGCCGGTTTTTTCACAGCCCGATCTCCAGCTCCCGTTTCTTGAGAGTCTTGATCTCGTCGCGGAGCTTGGCCGCCTTCTCGAACTCGAGGTTTCGGGCGGCCCGGCGCATGAGCGTCTCGAGCTCCTCGATTTTTTTCCATCGTTTCTGGGGCGAGAGGAGCTCGTCATTCTCCTCGGCAATCCGGGTGGTGTCCAGGTAGTCGCGCTTGTGGATGCCGGTCATGACTTCGTCGATGCGCTTCCGGATGGACTGGGGCGTGA
>Ga0315285_10008823_pt1 | contig 10338 bp, 11 predicted proteins | sample YL17G09_36_MG_FD_203698 | JGI IMG/M metagenome (GOLD analysis project Ga0315285, IMG submission 203698) | Sediment microbial communities from Yellowstone Lake, YNP, Wyoming, USA - YL17G09_36 | ecosystem: Environmental > Aquatic > Freshwater > Lake > Sediment | place: USA: Wyoming | collected... | reverse complement strand
GCAGTGTCCGCCTTTCTCGAACTGTGGAGGGTTAAGCCGAAGGTCGCGGTGTAAGGCTCCGCGATGATCAGATCGGCTTGATGCCCGAATCCATGATTTTCCATCCTCAGCACGGCCAAGACTTGACCACAAAACAAGCCCGTATCGGGCGTCAACAGGCAAAAGAAGAATAAAAACCATTTTAGACCAATTTAGGAACAAGCATGCGCGCCAAGAGTTGAACAGCGGTATGGCTCGTTTGATTTTGCGCTAAGGATAAATTGCATTCTGTGGCACAAGCATAGCGTTTATCAATGGCGCGTGAGAGAAGTGTCAAAGTGTCGTCTAAGGCAAGTAGATTGGTCTTAATGGTTTGGTGGTCGTGTTGACAAACGCTGTGGTGAACGCGACAAAAGGATTTGTCAAAGAGAGGTTGTTCGGCAGAATGCTTCGTGACATGAAAGTGAAGCAGCTTCTCGGTAACAGGACTGGAGACGACAGTCGGAGAGCCTTTTGCATTGTTCACTGGAATGCTCCGCATTTTCTTCTGCTTAACGTCAAGCACCTGGAGCTTTTGCACCCTGAAAGCAAGATATACGTTTTTGACAATGCTTCTTCTGAAGCGAATCTCAAAGCTGTCTTGAATGGACTGAAGGGCTACGAGAATGTTACGCTATTTTCTAACAAGCGGGATTATTCTCATACGTGGGCTTGTCACATAATGGGTTTACAGTTTCTTCTCAACTACGCTGCTCAGAGGTCAGATTCGATTGTGATCTTCTTGGACCAAGATTGTATCCTCGCTAACCGCGTTGACGACCTGACAGACAAGCTTGACGGTAAGGAGACTCTTCTGATAGGTGTGAGGGATTATGTTGAAATCCCTGAGGATTATGGCCCGCTCAAGAAAGGAACTCTTAGGAACTTTCCTGACACTGTTCACGGTTCGTTCATGATCATGCAGCCAATCGTAATCCACGGTCTTTTTGGTGGTCAATCCCTTATCGACGGCAGGTCGTTTGAACCCTATCATGGAATCGCGCATAAAGTGGCTGGTAAGACCCTGTTTCTTGAAACGCAGATACATGCTGAAATTCCTCTACTCACTCGCTACCTGTACAGAGGAAAGACATACGCTTGGCATTCATGGTATAGTTCTAGGATAGTTGGGATGAAAGACACTGATGTTCTCAATGACTTGCCTGTGTCATGGCTCAGAGATTCGCTGAAAAAAGCATATGCTTTTATGGAGCCTCTGCCGTGAGCGTAATGTTCAATAAACCGCTCTTCAGCTTGGCTTTGACGCACCAGGTATCAAAACAGGAGAATCTCAAAGCGAGAGCAAAGTGAATCGGAGTTCTACCGGGAAATCGCTGATCATCCTCAAATGCCGATTCACGACAAAGAAGAATACCTGCAAGGGTCTCTGAAGTCTCCGAAAGAGATTAGAGCCGCGCGCACATTACCCACCTCTTTCCATGCCATCCATCAATCTGGGCTATTTAATGAACCACCAATCGGGAAAGACTGCGTGAAGGTTCAGCATTCCCTTTTCTGCCGCGAACTCGTCTACTGCTTTTTCTATTCCAGGGTGAAAGAACGCTTTGTAGTCGTGACCACCTATTACGCCTCCAGAGCGGATTAGGGGATAATAGTCTGCTATGTCTCTTTTGGTGTATTCGTAGCTGTGGTTTCCGTCTATATAGACGAAGTCGAGTGTTTCGTTAATGTCGCGTCGGGCCTAGTCAAGTTTTTCGGAGCCATGTCGCTTGTGGATAGTGACTGAGCTTCTTTTTCGCTTGTCGTTCTTCCTCTTCGTGAGTCACCAACCTATTGTTCTCCGTGTAGGGAGCATAAGGCTCAATGAGGAATAGCTTTCTCATTGGTAGTGGTTCCAAGATGCTAACCGCGTTGTCTCCATAGGCCACGCCAATCTCTGCTCCCATAAGGTTGGTTTCCTTCAAATACTCCTTTAGGAACAGAATCATTGGCCGGGCGTAGCTTGAACCGTGTTGCATATGGCTATTGCCCTCAACGTGTCTTGGGTGAAGTCTTGGCATGAGCATCTTAACTATTCTGTGACGCAGTCTTAGCATGTGTTTTGCTATTCTCTTTTTCAAGATCTAGCCTCGCGCGCGCAGTTCATTTGCTCTTAACAATCATTTTACCACTTCTTTCCAGCAAGTTTGAATGTATTCTTTCAAAGCTTCTTCCCAATGCCTAAGCTTGGGCATACCAATTAATTCGAGTTTATAATTTCGAGACATTTCCGATCGCGCCCTCATGGCTGGTAGAGGAAAATGAGCAGAATTAACTGGCTCTACGGTCACATCTAACTTGCCCAAGAACGCAACGATTTTCTGGGCAACCTCAAACCTTGAACAGTATCCACTGTTAGTGCAGTGATAGAGACCAAAATACCCTGTATCGATTAAACTCCCCAGAGTCTTACAAAAGTCCACCGTGTAAGTGGGGCTGCCGATTTTGTCATCGACCGCCTGTAACTTATTTGTTTCACTCAGAAGCTTTATGATTTTGCCGACGAATTTTTTGTCCCTTTTTGGGCCTCCGCCAATCATCCATCCTGCCCGGATTATGTAGTATTTCTTGAGCAGGTTCTGAACAATTTTCTCTCCTTCCAATTTGCTCTTGCCGTAGACGTTGATAGGGTTAGGTTCATCGAATTCCGTGTAAGGCTCAGGTTTGTCTCCGTAAAAAACCCCTATTGTACTGATGTAGACCAATTCAATATCTTTTTTTTGGCAGGTTAAAACAACATTCTGAGTACCTATTGTGTTAGTTAAAAACGCGTGATCAGGTTCTACTTCACATCTGTCAACGTCTGTTTCAGCCGCCAGATGTATAACCAATTTTGGATTGATATCGGTAACGTATTCAGACACTTTGCTGAAATTTCTGACATCGAGCCGTTTGATACCTTCATCTGACTGGGTTAAATCGGTGGCTACTATTTTATGTCCTCTCCGGGCTAGTTCGGGGCACAAAGCGCTTCCGAGCATTCCAGCTGCCCCTGTTACAAGTATTTTCACATGTCATCCCCATTTACGTAGTAAAGCTTTCTTCTTGATTCAGTATTAATGTTTCTATCAAATAGCGGTGATTTGTTGCAGCGGAAAATTCCGTGCCCTCTTAACAAACTAAGGAATAAGTCCTCTCAATCATATTCTGGGAAGTTTCAAAATCAGTACAAAAAACTAAGGCAAGGCATTGTGTAGTCAGGGTTTCTTCTTGGTCAAGAGGAAACTCGTTGCCTACTTTTAGTACCTAGGAGGTTTTTTTCCAGTTAACCAGCTAACGGTAAGTCTCCACATTTCAGTCCAGTTAAATATGAGCATTTGTTTCTGTATTTCCTTATCAGAAACCCGACGTAGGACCTTCTGAACGAAAATTCTTTCTTTCCATATCTCAGGAAAGTTCCTAAGAAACCGCAAAGTTCCAGAAATCACTGCCAGCGCGTTTTTTGGTGTTCCTTGTTTGACTCTCTGTAAGGTCATAAGTGTAAGCAACCAAAGGATTTTTGGCACGTTCTGCGCCGAAAATCTCGAAGAATTGTTCTTGACAGAATTATGCAACAATTCATAGCTATAACAGCGCTGGCGATAGAGTTGTAGCCTTCTAGAACTTGCAGTTGTGATTCCACCGCGGTGAATGACAACAGATTTGGGACAAAGATACACTCTTCTTCCAGAAAGATTGAGTCTCCATGATAACTCGATGTCATCTGAAAATGTAAGGTGGACATCAAAAAATCCAATCTGACGAAGCAAATCGCGTCTAATCGCAGTTCCAGCACCGGCCGCGAAAAAGACTTGCATAGGAGAGGAACCAGAAAACCTCCGTCCCAATGTATGAACACTGAATCCTGAGCCTAATGAATTTATGACTCCGCCACAATGCTGAATTTCCTTTTTTGGAGTTAGAAGAAGAGATTGTACCGCTCCTGACGAACAGTCTTTTTTGAGACAACTAATTGCTTCTTCTAGCCAGTCGGGAGTAGCGATGGTATCGTTATCGAGAAATACAATGTACTTTCCCATAGCTGCCCGTGCTCCAATATTCTTTGCAGCTCCAAGGAAAAGGTTAGATCCGGTTCGAATCCAACGTATGCTTGGATTATTTTTGAAAGGGCAATAGCTTGTTTCGTACAGCTCATTATTTGAGCCATTATCAACAACAATTATCTCAAAAGATTTTCCTAAACAAGTACCTAATACCGAAGAAAGACAATCTGCAAGCATTTTTCCTCCATTGTGGTCGACAATTACGACAGAAACAAGTTCAGTCATACGATTACCTGGGAAAATCATCGAAAAAACCTTGTGCTCTTAATATTGCGATCATTTGGGTGACTTTCAAAATTAGAATTGAGGCCGAGAAAGGCAAAAGTAATGTTGGTGAAAGATCCGCAAAGGAGCATCACAATGTGTCTCTTCATTATTAGTCGCCAACTTCAAGGCGTGCGCTCGAGTTAACTACTCTTGTCCTTCTTTCTATTGACGTCTCTAGTTGGATTGGGAATTTCTTGCTGAGATTTTTAAAGGAACACTCCTCCACCCGAGCACTACTTTTGATTCTTTGCTCCTTATAATAATTGGCTACGGCAGTTTCAACGCACGATACGTTTGGTTTTACTGAAAAGCCAATCCCGTATTTCTGTATTGTTTAGCCCGCTTCGCTCTCTGGTGAAGAAAGACCAACTATGTTGGGATACTTGCTCTTATAACGAATTTTCATACTTGGTTATTAGACTTCTAACCTAAACGCCTCTGCCAATTTCGCACGCGTTGCAGTGGCGCAAGGAATAAGAGTGACTACGCATCCCACACTAAAGATTTTGGATGAATACGCATACTTTCGGGAGGACGCTCTTCTCAGAGTGAGTTTAGGCAATACTTTAATGCGCACAAAAATAATAAGGCAACTAGGCGGGTTCCCAGATAAATGTCCAATTTGTGTGGTTCTTCAGCTTTTAGAGGTACTAAGTAAAGTATTAAAACAAGAAGAACCGAGTTAAGCGAGAGCAAAGAGGATTTAGAGTTTGCCCACAAAAACACTGGTCAGCCTCATAATGCCGATTCACAACGAAGAAGACTACCTTCCAGAATCTTTGAAGAAAATCGAAAACCAGTTTTTCGAGTTTATCTTTATTTTGGACAGATGCACGGACAATGCTGAAAACATTATCATGCAATGGTTTCCAAACACCAAAATTATGAAAAAAGAGTCCAGAAAGCGGAAGAAAAGTCTTTTTGAGGCTTCAAGGGGCAACATCATCTCCACCCAGGATGCTGATGCGACGGCATCGCATACCCTTGGGCATTTGCTTGACAAACTGCAAGGTGATGAAGCGGAAGTCGCTAAAACACTGCTGACACGTAAGATTGTGTTATTTGCCAATCATCTGTATTGCTGGCGCCAGAAGACGATAGGATTTGCGCCAGCCTGCGCCAATTTTGTTAACTGCCCGCATTTGCTAAGCGACTCGCAGGATGAGGATAAGGTGAATGATGAGTTTTACTAAGAGTCTAATTGTGGGCATTCATAATGGTTACGAGTTGCTACGGTTCAGTCTACCTCCTCTCAACATCGTTCCTGTTGATGAACTGTTTGTGGTGCTAGACCGAGTGAACAATGTTGACAAATATAAACGCATAATACATAATTATGTTCCTAGAGCCAAAATTTTAGAGAAGAACTTTGCTGTTCGCAAGTTCAGACCAAACGAAACTTTCCAGTATGGTTTTGACCACGCGCACGGAGATTTACTCTATGTTTCCGCGGAAGACATAATCCTAGATCCAGCAGAATTCTCTGACAGTTATTGGCAGAATCCAGCTGTGGGAATGGTTGATTTTCGCTATTCCCAGCGAGACCCGTTCAAATTTAGCTTTCACGTTGCCTGGGATGAATTTCTGTTGAAGGTTTCAGATGGGTTTTTTCACTATGGCACTGTGAGGTCAGGTATGTATGGTGTAAGGCGTGAATTGCTTGAGAAAATTGGAGGGCTAAAGGATAGTCCGACTGAAGAGGATTGGCTTAGGAAAGATGTTATGGCTGCTGGCCATAGATGCGTTCATGTTAAAACCACACGCAACTTTCATTTAAGACCTGTCTTTGACAAGCAACGCCAAATCATGCAAGGCCGAAGCAGAAAAGAACAGGGGTTCAGCTTTGCGCGAGTTATGCTCCACAGCTTATTGCATTTGAAACCATATGTCTTGGAAGGATATGTTAGAGCTAGAAGTGAGAGCTAAAGAGATGAAATTGAACACCTATTTGGACCATACGGGGGAATTTGCTCAAATCAGTAATGCCCCTCCACTATTAAGAGTAGTATTCGGCATGACGATTTTCTTACTTCTGCTACTCGGCTCCTTCCATAGCTCGGCTATTGATTTATGTGAGGTGATAAAATGGTGAAGTTGAAGATGGGAAAAGGAGTAATCGTTGGGAAAGGCGTTGTTTTTGGCGAGGATGTGGTTGTCTGGAATTATGTTGTAATAGGCGATAACACCAGAATTGGTGATGGAACGAGAGTCGGCAGTTTCGTTGACATAGGTAAAAATGTTGCCATAGGGAGCAATTGCAGCATTCAGACTCATGTGACGATTTCAAACGGATGCCGGATTGGCAACAATGTGTTCATTGCTCCTAATAGCACGTTGCTCAACGACAAGTTTCCAGTGAGCGAAAGGTTGACTCCTCCGATAATAGAAGACAACGCTGTGATAGGTGGGTGTGCAGTGATATTGCCAAATGTCAAAGTCGGCAAAGGTGCAGTTGTTGGTGCTGGAAGCATAGTCTCCAAGGACATTGACCCCGAAACAGTTGTGAAGGGGGTTCCTATGCGGTTCATGATGACGAGGGAGGAATACGAAGCCAAGAAGAAAGTTTTCGTAGGGAGCTGACTGATTCTTCTTACTGTGGTAAACGGTTTGTGGCGTTCTGCAAGTTTAACAGGTTAAGAAAAAGAGGGAAAGTGGTTTGATCGGAAGGAGGGGATAGTCTAGCCTTGACTTGTTTGAGTTTGAAGCAGAAACTCGCTCTTTTTCTATGTGGAAAAGTCGACATTGGGCAACTGACGCAGCCAGGGTGGAATTAGCAAACCGAATTATATTATGAATTGTTCCAGGCACGGCTTGGTCGTTTCGCCCGCTTTGCACCATTAGCCGGAGAGCCGAGGGGAGCTTTCCGTCTGATCAGGAGCTAATGTTTAGAGCAAGTTGGTGGTTCCAAAGACGTGATAGCTTAGGAAGCTCAGTTGAACGTTGGGCTTAGGACCGCTGGTTATCGGTCGATTGTTGTGAAGGATACTGTCTATTACCATCTGAGAAAGCCTTCTTTTGGGAAGGCTATTAGAAGCCAGATTAAGGCTGGGAGTATGCGAAGGCAGTTGCAGATGCCTTTCTGGAGGGTTCTAGCGCATTCCATTTTTCGCTTGAGACCTTTCGTCGTGTATGGTTACTTGTTCAAAAAGAAATAGTATCAGTCAGGACAGAAGGAAAATCTGCGATCTTCTAAAGAAACTTCTCTATGTACTGGACTGTTATCTTGACTGGCGACTCCAAATTCCTCAGTATCTGTCGCGTGTCCATCCTATGCTTTTCAGGCTCCTCAAGTATCTTCTTAGCTGTTCTAATGATGGAGTTGGTATTTGTTACGCGCTTCATTGGGAAGTTCTTCTTGTGAAGGTATTTTGCCGCGGCATCCCAAAATTGGTAATTGATAGTAGGCACTCCTGAGAGTGCAGTCTCTCGGCATATAGTTCCACCACTTCCGATCATCAAGTCTACTTCTGGGATGATCTGGTAGGTCAGGATTGCTTCTTGTGGCACGATAACGTTGGGATAATCCTGGAGCTTTGTTTTCTCTTCTTCGTATCTGGGCATGTACACGACCTTTGCCATCTTTGAAACTTCTTTCAGGACGCGCCAGGAATCCACATCAATGTCCTTGTAGTAGGCGGCTTTGTATTCTGCATTTCTGAAGAGAACGACTTTCTTCTTTTCTGCGAGCTGTTTGAGCAGCTTTGGTCTTTCCTCAGTCTTTTCCTTCAGCCAACCAACTTCTTCTATCCCATCGTACATTATGATCTTGTGTGTTGATATGCCGTATTTTGTCCATGATTTGCCAAAGCAGACAGGCACTATGAGCCAGTCGACTAGAGGGCACACGAGTCTTGCAACATGGGTCGCTTGGGGAGTATCATTAGAATAGACGACTGGGATTTGGAGGCCGAAGGCGGTTCGTATCGCGCTGACGTCGCCATGTGTCCATAAGACTTTCGGCAGTCCAATCTTGTCAAAGAGTTCCACGAACCCTAATGTTCTTTTTTGTTCTTCTGCAAGCTTTTCTCTTAGTGTTTCGCCGTATTTGCCTACGCAAGTGTACGGTATGTTCAGAAGTTCCAGGACGTCGGTCGTTTGGGTTTGTTTTTTCGCGGTTACAATTGTTTTGTAACCTTTCTTATGTAGTGGAGGAAGAAGAGAGGAGACTAGAAGTGAATCTTTCGGTGTGACTGAGTCCAGCCAGATGTCAACCATTCTGTTTTAACATCCAGTCTATGGTCTTCTTCAGGCCGTCCTTGATGTCGTATTTTGGCTTGAAGCCGAGAGCTTTCAGCTTTTCAATATTTGAGAAGAGATAGAACGGTTTTTCGTTCGGTCTTGGGGGGAGCAGTTCCACTTTTGCGGGGAGCAGCTGGCTGATTGTGTTGGCGAATTCTTGGAAGGTGTAGGCTTTTCCAGAACCGACGTTTAGCGTATCTCCGATAGTCTTTGGGGTGCTCAGAACAAGTTCGATTGCTCTGGCGAGGTCTTCGACGTATGTGAAGTCTGTTTTCTGTTTGCCGTAGCAGAACAACTTCATCGGCTCTCTTTTGACGGCTCTGTCCAGTAGTATTCTGACGATTGACGGGATTGTTAGGATCGGTCCGTAAATTTCGAATCCTCTGAACACCGTGACTGGCAGGTTTTCTGCTTCAAAGTACTGGCGTGCCATCAACTCAGCCATGAGCTTTGCTCGTCCGTATGTGCCCTTTGGGTCTTTGGGCGTGAGCTTTTCTTCTTCGTTTAAGGCAGTGTCTACTGTTCTGAGTCCGTAGACTGTAGAGCTGCTCATGAGGAGGAATCGGTCAACGTGATTCTTGGAGGCGGCGTCGAGCATGTTTAACGTGATTTTTGCGTCGTCGAAAAATTCTCCGTAAATGTCTTTGCGGTGAGTGACGAAGGCTAGGTGAATCACGTTTTTCGGGCTGAACTTCTCGAAGGCTTTGAGAACGGCGTCTCGGTCAGTCAAGTCGCACTTGTGGAACGTGAACAAGTTCGTTGGGGACTTCTCGTAGGGTTTGGCTACGTCGATGCCGGCTACTTGTTCTCCTTTGTTGATGAAATACTGTGTCACGTTTGTTCCGATAAATCCTGAGCTTCCTGTGATAAGGATCAAGAATTTTTTTCTCCTTTGAGTGAAGAAGAGTTATCCGATTTCGGAGTTATTTAAGAGTTTTGCCGAGAGTTTTTCGTGGATTTGGCGGCGCTGGGTCGTTGCTGCACGTTGCGAAATTGGCATTCTGCTTTTCTTGCTGCCTGTAAGTCTCCCTTGGTGTTTCCGATAAACAGGATTTTTTCGGCAGGTGTTCTGAATGACTGTATGGTGTGTCTAAGCTGCTCAACCCTGTCAAGCGAATTCTCTCTTGTCAAGATCATGTTGAAAGGCATTTTGAGGCGCTCGAATACGGCCTTTACCAACGCTTTTCCCTGCATAGTGACGAGGGCTTTCGGTTTCTCTGAGAATCTCCTGTAGATTGCCATTCCCTTAGCGTTGATTGTCATCTTCCCCAAGGCCTCAAGTTCGGCTTCATCCCAAACCTTGAAAACTTCCCTCTTGGTTTTTTCATCGAGCTTCGAAACCGCGGCGGTCAACGGGCCAACGTATTCTGTTTTTGTGATTTTTTCTATCTCTTCGACGAGTTTCCCATAGTTTACTGGAAGGTTTATCAGCGTGCCGTCAAGGTCGAAAATGACGGCCTCTATCAACGGTACATTTCCCCGATGACCTTTCCGTCTTTGACTAGCCTTGCTGGTGCATCGATGTGGCGAATCCAGTAGAGGTTTTCGGGCAGAACATTGTACCTCGGGATGTTCGGAATCTTCTCTTTGAATGCAATCTTCACGTACAGGTACGGGATGTTTGCGTAGTGGTCCTTTCGCAGTGTTTTGCCGGCGTAGGAGAAGAAGAATGACGTGGTGAACATTCTCCCAGCGTTAATCTCAGTCACGCACGGTACCTTCTCCTTGTTCTGTTTCAAGTCCACACATGCGATTCCGTTGAAATGCGGAT
>Ga0315285_10008821_pt1 | contig 10338 bp, 9 predicted proteins | sample YL17G09_36_MG_FD_203698 | JGI IMG/M metagenome (GOLD analysis project Ga0315285, IMG submission 203698) | Sediment microbial communities from Yellowstone Lake, YNP, Wyoming, USA - YL17G09_36 | ecosystem: Environmental > Aquatic > Freshwater > Lake > Sediment | place: USA: Wyoming | collected... | reverse complement strand
TGACTTGCTAATCGACAGCGGTGCAAGTCCGAGCTTTTCGAGGCAGTTGGCTGTTGAGGGCGAAATTAGGCGCCTAAGAGAGGATGCACAGGAAGCAGCAAAAGATGCTCACGAATAATCTATTCGAAAAGGTTGTTTGCTTTACTGATATTCATTTTGGTCTTAGACATAATTCTGCAGAACATAATCAGGATTGTTTAGATTTCATTGACTGGTTAATTGCTGAAGCAAAATCTCGTGGTGTAGATACTTGCCTATTTCTAGGCGACTGGCATCACCACAGGTCGAATATCAATATTCTAACTCTCGACTATACTATGCAGGCCTTAAGGAAGCTAAATGCTGCCTTTAAGAAAACTTACATTATGGTAGGTAATCACGATCTCTTTTATCGCGAGAAGAGAGAAATCCATTCTATGGTAGTTGGTAGTGAATTTCCTAACATAATCTTGGTTGACAAACCAATGGTTGAGGGCGATGTTGCTCTCATACCGTGGCTGGTTGAGGAGGAATGGAAAGGTCTTACTAATATCAAAACAAAATATCTGTTCGGTCATCTGGAGCTTCCGGGATTCAAGATGAATGCGTCAGTGGAGATGCCCGATCACGGAACTCTTAATGCCGATCACTTTAAGCATCAAGACATGGTATTCTCGGGTCATTTCCACAAGAGGCAAACAAAGGGTAAGGTCAATTATATTGGAAACCCATTTGGACACAATTATGCCGATGTATGGGACTTTGAGCGCGGCGGAATTTATTTAGAATGGGGTAAAGAGCCGGAGTTCCTTGATTATATTGATGGACCGAGATTTATCAGTATCAATCTGGCTGCATTACTGGCCAATCCCGATATCTATCTAAAGCCAAAAACATATATGCAGGTCACGCTCGATATTGATATAACATATGAAGAAGCTGTCTTCCTCCGAGAAACATTTCTTGCACAATATAGTGTGAGAGAGTTTAAGTTAGTCAAGAATCAAGATGACGAGCTATCAAAGGATTATGAAGGCGATATTACGTTCAAGACTGTTGATCAAATTGTAATAGAACAACTTACCAATATTGATAGCGACGCCTTTGATTCTAACAAGTTAATAGAAATTTATAATGGACTGTAATACATGCTGAAACTACATGGACTAACAATAAAAAACTTCATGAGTATCGGTAACGTAACTCAGTCAATCAATTTCAGTAGTGATGATCTAGTTCTTGTCCTTGGAGAAAACCTAGACCTTGGCGGGAATGATAATCGCAATGGTGTAGGTAAATCCACTATTGTTAATGCGTTAAGTTACGCTCTCTACGGCTCAGCATTAACAAATATCAAGAAAGACAATCTTATCAATAAAACTAACATGAAGAATATGTTGGTTACGCTAACATTTGAAATGAATGGTATTAGTTATAGGATTGAACGCGGACGCAAGCCCGGAATTTTCAAATTCTCTAAAGATGGAGTTGAGAAGGAGACAACTGAAGATGAGTCACAAGGGGAAGGTCGACATACGCAGGTAGAAATCGAGCGCATTATCGGTATTTCCCATTCTATGTTTAAACATATTCTTGCCCTTAATACTTACGTTGAACCATTTCTTGCATTACGCACAAATGATCAACGAGAAATAATTGAACAATTATTGGGCATTACGAAACTTTCTGAGAAGGCTGAAAAGCTTAAAGAGGAGGCAAAAGTAACTCGTGATGAAATTAAAGAGGAAGAGTTTCGTATTTCGGCGGCGGGTGAGGCGAATAAACGAATTGAATCGAATATCATGGCGCTCGAGGCAAAGTCATCCGCCTGGGACCGTGCGAAAACGCAGAAAATAGATAAGCTGCAATCCTCCATTATGGAATTGCTTAATGTCGATATTGACAACGAAATCCTGCTTCATAAATCTAAAAAGGAAGTTGAGGACTTAACTGCCGAGCATAGGTCTCTTGCTAAAGAGTTGGGCGGACTAGAAAAAGAAGTTACCGAGATCACAAGAATAAAGACGCGACTAGAGAAAAATTTAAATAGTTATTCGGCTGAAATTTGCCCAAAGTGTAATCAGGCAATGGATGCCGAAACGCATAAGAAATTACACGAAGAAGATTCTGCAGATCATGCCGATGCACTAAAAAGACTATTAGAAAAAGTTTCTAAAAGAGACGAGATTAAAACTCTTGCTGATTCTGTTGCCTCATTGATTCCCGCGTTACCAAATACCTTTTATTCTACAATCGACGAAGCATACGGACATAAGACAACATTAGATACACTTGGTAACAGCCTGTCAGCTGAATTAGAATCCTCAAATCCTTTTGTAGATCAAATTGAGGCTTTAAAAAGAGACGGGTTACAAGAAATTGATTTTGTTAAACTTAACGAATTAGTTAAGCTGCGCGATCATCAGGAATTCCTAATGAAGCTGCTGACTAACAAGGATTCCTTTATCCGTAAAAAGATTATTGACCAAAACTTAGCATTTCTTAACCATCGCCTTGCACATTACCTAACAGATATTGGCCTTCCCCACTCAGTTCAGTTTAAGTCTGACCTGGAAGTTGAGATTTCAATGTATGGAAAGGAATTCGATTTCGATAATCTTTCGCGAGGGGAACGAACAAGACTTATCTTATCCCTATCTTGGAGCTTTAGAGATGTTTTCGAATCTATGAACGACAAGATCAACCTATTGTTTATTGATGAATTGCTCGATCAAGGATTAGATTCTGCGGGCGTTGAAGCATCTCTAGCCATTCTAAAGAAGATGGGAAGAGAAAGCAAACGAAACATATTCCTGATTAGCCACAGAGATGAATTAATCGGAAGAGTATCTAATGTATTAAAGGTTATCAAGGAAGGTGGGTTCACTTCGTTAGAAACTAGTGGAGTTCTAGTGTGATGCTCTTGCAATTTTGAACTTCTCTGTTACAATCGATACATAACAACTAGAGAAGAGGAGTTCGATGAGATATAAAACTGATTGGTATCTACGCCGCAGTAAGCAGAACGAATTGTTTATTGATTATCTTATTAACATAATTAATAAACATAAGGATTCAGATTTTACCTTAACTGATAGCGAATTAAGAAATTTAAAATATGAAGATCTTGGCGAACTTGCTGGCGCGTGTGTTAATAAACATCTCCATATTGTCTTAGGCAGCAATAAAGATTATCATTATGGCGGAGATATGAAATGCGTTGTAAGCCAGGCTAGAAATAATATCAAATATGATATAAGGTCGGGAAAAAGTAAGTGGATGAATAGTTATATGATTTCGGGTACAAAAGACAAGGCCGGTGATCTGTTAATAGTAGCATTGAATACAATTACTTGCGAGTTTGAACATTTTCTTATACCTCACGGTAAATTTGATAATTCAAAAAGTAGAATAGAAATAGTTATTCAGACAGCCTCATTATCACCCGGTGATGATCCATATTTTGATGGAATTTATAATCCAATACTAACATCATGCAAATGGTATAAGTATAAAGTAAAGGATTTTGAAACTATGTGTCTTCGTGCGTATTCTGCACCGATTCTGTTGAATACTTCTTTACCAGACTTAGATTTTGCGCCTTTAACCAAAACTGATCCCAGCTTGCAAACACCCACCCCTTGTAGTCTAGCCCTCGATCAACAACAAAATCTAGATTTTGAGGATACACTACCCACTTGTCTTTACGACTTATCTTAATAAGTATTAAGTTCAAATCTCCCTCATCCTCGACTTCCTTTTGCTGTGCAATCCAGGAGTCGAGGATTTTCACATCTGCATACCAGAGTTGATGGAACGGAAAATCGGCGTAGCTCTTGCATTCTAAGTTAAAGTGATTCCATCCCATTGGTGGATGTATATCACCTTTCTTACTTTGCAGTTGAGCCTTGTCGATTGTTGCTTTCCGATGTGTATTCTTACCGCCCACAAATGCGCCGCTACTTGGCACGCGAAGAAATGATTCATTATAGGTATCTGTTAGGAATTTAGCAACTTCTAATTCCCACGCATTACCTTTAGCTTTTGATTTGGATGGCATTATATCCCCTGTTTATACTATTTATCCTGATTTGATAAATAATGAAAATGAATAGGAGTCATCATGTCTACAGAAGCATTTGAAGCGGCAGTTGATCACGCAATGTTATATGAAGTTGGTGGGCATTGGGAATTAACCCCGGAGGTTGAAGCTGGCCTTGTAGACACAAGAGAGCAGCGAAAAGCTGTTGGATATGTAGATGATCCTTTAGATCGAGGCGGCGAAACAAAGTTTGGGATTGCTAAGAATGCTAATCCAGACGTCGATATCTACAATCTGACATGGGAAGAAGCAAAAGGCATATATTTTCATCGTTACTGGCAAGCCGGACATTGTGGAGAACTTCCATCAAGAGTAGCTGTATTGCATTTTGACGGATGCGTAAATCACGGAATAGGAAGAGCAAATAAGTTTCTTCAACGTGCCCTAGGGCTCAATGACGATGGTGCAGTGGGACCACAAACCTTAGGTGCCGCAAACGATGCCGATCCCATCGAAACATGCCTTGCTATTTGCGATCAACGTGAGAAATTCTACAGATCCATTGTTGCTAATAAGCCAAACCAATCAAGATTCTTAAAGGGGTGGTTAAGAAGAATTAATGAAATGAGGGCATTTACCTGCGATCCATCTGTGGAATTTTAATCTATCAAGAATCGCTACATGTAACATGTAGCGATGCTAAAATAGTGTAACAGCAAAACTGTTCAAGCAAATCAATTAGATAGCGGGAGTGACGCGCCCCGTGAACGTATAAGGTCATTAGCGTATAGGTTTCATCTAAAGCAAACCCAAATCTTAAAACTACAAATCCAAGAATCAATTACTGTTAGTGCTTCACAATACAGGGTTAGCGAGCCTAGTCAATTTTTCGCCGGCGTGTCGTTCAGAATAGAGCGCAACAGCCAGGTCCATTGGATGTGCAATGGCAAAATCATATGAACGCAACCTTTGTTGTAAGTAAGATGATCAAAGTTTGCGGTGGGTATGTGAAAACAGGGTATGGCCCGCCGGTTGCGTAATTATTGACTGAAAGGTAATTACAAATGCAACGAGCCCGTATGAAGTTACAACTTCTTAGGCCCCTTCCGAAACGCTATAAATGCGTGTAGTTGACATAATCAATCCAACACTACAAAAATATTTCGGTTCAGAGTCTGGTGACACCGTCATGGTTTTCGCCGTCCAAGGATTTGGATACCCTTGGTCTGACTCCTCCGTCATGATATTAAGTCTAGTCTGTAATTTACGAAGTAAGTAATTCGAACGAAGAACGAAGCGGAGTTTACGAAGCGAGTGATTCGTGAAGAATTCGGTCTGTAAGACCGTTTAATGTTATATCAGTTCTTTTATAGATACGCTTTGTGAGTTTAATAATTTCTGAATCTGTTGTTAAGGACAGATCTGAATATGCTCTTAATTGAATTCTATGGATGTCATGGCCATGAGTTTCGCAGGTAATGACACCAGTGAATTTTGCAAAGTGAAGAGTCACAAATGCACTAAGTCTTAGCTCTACTTCTCCCACTAAGTTAGGGAGTTCTTTGCCCGTATTTTGGTCAATGTGCCTAATTATTTTGACTTCTCCCTTAGTGATATACACTTCGGTTATTAGATGGTCCCCTTCTGGGGGTTTTATGTAGATAAAACCAGACTGGCGTATTACAGTCATTTCTGATACCAGCTTCATGTTTAGTTCTCGATACGGATACATTGAAACCTCATATGGGCTCCATCCAATATGTTGAGCATCAAGTAGGCGCGATAAATCATATACCCAATGGTGCTTAGGATATCTCTCCCAGCAATCAATATCATCTTTTGGAATATCCAATTCGCTGGTGTCTGTCTTTTTTTGCATGATAATTCCTTACATGTATTCTTTAGCGTTAGGGTTCTTTTCTTTGTTTCTCTTGTTTATAATTTTCACAGCAGTTTCTCTATCTTCGAAACTCATACCCCACGCTGAATTCCATTCAATTCCGCCTTGCATAAAATAGCATATGTCGGCAATCTGTTCTCTAAGAGACTTACCGTCTTTAACATATGATTCTATAAGGCCACCTAATTCTTCAGGCGGTAAAAAAATAAGGGACCTTATGAAAAATTTACTGGATTAAAATCAATCTCGCTTTCCCATTGGTGTTCGCATTTTTCACATTTAGCCGTAAACGTCCTTCTAATGCCAATTTTATTAACTTCTTCTATTAAGTCGCTAATCTTATCAGCACTCTTTTTATCTATATTCTGTAAAAATTCCTTAATAAATTTCTTGTCAGTTACATTTACGTTATTACTTTCGTCGACAACTTTTAACACACCGTTGACCATTAATTCGTATTTTGTTACAGCAATCTCTTTAAATGCTTTAGCAAAAATCTCAGATCGTTGAAGATCTGATAACGTTTGACTTTCCATTGCCCTTACTAGTTTGTTCTGTTCGAATTGTGCATGCAATCCCTTGAGCAATTCTGGGAATGTATATGGTTTGACAAATACACTTAGTCCAGTTTCAAGATTTACAATATACTCACTTTCTAGTTCAGTTATACCGTCTAGGGCATATTGCATATCTAACTTAAATGTATTTTCGTGATTGCATTTTGGGCATAAAAGTGAAGTTTCAAGGGTATCATTGTATGTTGCATAACGAACAGCCGTGATTAGCGCATCTATGTCGTTTGTTAAGAGTGCTTTAGGATTCTTAAGTGCAGGAACACAGCTTATTAACACTTCGATAAGTGCCTCACCATTTAGTAGTGCGTCGGGATTCTTTAAGGCAAGTTCGTCTTTACCAGTCATTGGCATAACCCCAACTTCACCACTGTCAGTATATTCTAGTACAGATGCTGGATAGTATGATGATCCGCTAGGAATTTTTAGATACAGTTTGAATGTTCTAAAATATTGCTTTAGCGGGTTGTTCTGTTGAACTTGTGGATCCATAATTCACCTCTGAAAATAATTTGATAAATAGTATTGATTACTATTTTCACTTATTTATCACGGGACATAACCAACTCTTTTTATGGCTGATAATTCTGTTTATATTGCTGGCGTTGCAGATGGTGCATTTGAGAATGCACTAGGTGATCTTCCGCCATGGGCATCAGAGGATACTGCGCTTGCTATTGAGACTATTCTTCGCAAATCTCTCGGCATTCAGACAAAAATGTTATCGGAAGCCGTTAAGAGTGTCAAGAGTGCAGGATCTGGCAGTTTATCTCCAGATGATATAAAGCAGGTAAACAACGAATTAGATAAATTTCATAGGCAGCTCAAACGGCAAATTGAAGATGGTGACAGGGACAAGAAGCTTAGAAAAGATCTAGAAAAAGACGATAAAGAAAATCTAACTCGCGGCAGGAAACTTAATACAGGAAGTGAGAAATTAACATACGTCCTTACGGGACTTGCCACTGCAGGAACCAAAGTTGCCGGTGTATATTCGGACTATATAGATGTATACGATTCTATGTATAAGTCTGGTATTAATTTGCTTGCAGGGCAGGATGGTATAACTGACGGATTTGAGTCCTTAAATCACTTAGTTAATGAAACCGGTCTAAGATTAGCGACACTACAGAAAGTTGCAGAAAAATATGCCACAACAGTTAACGTCGTTGGTATGATTAAATTTGGTAAGGCAGTTGCCAACGCCAGCACACAGATGCAAACGCTTGGATATAGTCAAGAAGCTTCAGCCGAATTTATTGCCAATATGATGGAAGCTGAACAGGGTTACTCAAGCATTCGCGGGATGTCGGCGGAAAGAATGTCACAGGATGCTATCAAGCTTGCTGGACAGATGGATAGACTTGGTAAGACTGTGGGTATGTCGCGTGAACAACTTGCAGAAAATCTGAAAAATTCAGGCAAAACGGCTAATATGGCAATGGTGTCTGCAAAACTAGGCTCCGAAGCAGCCGCCCGTGCAAATGCTAATATGGCAGGATTAGATCCTAAGATAAGAGAAGTAATGACTAAGATGCTTGCATATGGTAATCCAGCACAAGTTAGTGAATACGCAACTATTGTTTCTGCTGGCTCAGCCGATGTTGCTTCTGCGTTTGAAAACATTGCAAAATTAGCTACTACTATGGATGATCCTGCATCATTTATGAAGTCAATTCAGGCATTTGGGAAAATGGTTGAAGCTCAAACTGGGACAATGGGAAATCTAGGTAATTTTGGTGATGCAGGCCAAGATGCTGCCAACATGCTCTACGCATTTACACAGCAAGGCAAAGTAGTTTCGGATGCATCAAAAACGCAATTAGATAATGCACAAAAGACGCAGGCGTCAGTTGCAAGATTACAAACCGAAACCCAGAGATCTATGGCATTGCTGGAAGCGGCATTTTTTCCACTAACTGAACAGGTAAATCTAGCAGCAAAATCATTGAAGATGCTCAATGATGTTGCATATGCCGGGATTAAAACAATTGATGCAGAAATAAGAAGCTGGATTGGTGTTGGCATAGCTGTAGTCGGTTTTATTTCGGGGCTGGTATTAGCCCGTGGTGCGCTGACAACTTTTGCTAGTCTATTTGGAATTCAAGCCACCGCTGCAACAACCGCAACATCAACACTAGGTGGTTCCATTATGTCTGTACTTAAACCATTAGCTATTCTCGCCGCTGCATTTGTGGCTATGACTGCTATAGTAGCAGGAGTCGACGCAATATTTGGACAATTTGGTGTAGGTGGCAAACCAATTGATTCAGAACAGGATGATACTAATTGGGATAGAATGAGTGTTTTGCAGAAAGCAGAATCAAGTCTCGCCCGTGGAGTGGAAAAAATAGGCTCAGCGCTCTTTATGGGTAACTTGGCTAATGAAGCCGCTGCCGATCGCATAAAAGCCGAAACAGAATATTTCCGTAAGAAAGACGGCACAAGCAAGGAAAATCAGTCTGATGCTGAGACATCACGACTTGCTAGAAAGTCAGCTGAAGTTACTATTGCTAAACCTACAACTATATCAGTACCTACTACACCAATGGCATCGACTATTGATAGTCCGTCGTCTGTTGATGTTCAGCCACCCAAGGTACCTGAAGCATCTGAAACTGTCCCTTCTTCATCCACGATAGCAACCGCCACAATACCTAAACCGGCAAGTAATGCTGACATAAATAGCTTACTTAGTTTTCAGAGTAATCTTTTAGAACAAATCTTACTTAGCTCAAATAGCCTGATATCAGTAAATAAAGACATTCTTAAGGCTGCAAGGAATCATTAATGACATGGAAGAAATTTTTTAAGCCCGTTAACTCGGTCTTACCTGTAGCACAAAGAGCAGTCGATAGCACATCTGCTTATGCATCAACGGCCAAATATAGTAATTGGCTTCCTGAAGTTTATGCTGGTCCTCCAGATAGATTACAACGATATGCAGTTTATGATCAAATGAATTATGATCATGAAATTCATGCAGCAGTTGACACAATTGCAGACTTTGGTACAGAACCTGATGAAGTATCAAAGCTTCCGTTGATTATTAAATTCAACGATGATCCGACCCCGTCCGAAATTCAAATTCTAGAAAAGACATTAGGGCAATGGATTAGACTTAATAAACTAACGCGTCGCCTTTGGGGTATGTTTCGAGCCACACTAGTATATGGTGATCAATTCTTTATCCGTGATCCAGAAACATATAAACTTTACTGGATAGATCCTGCTAAAGTTGAAAAGGTTATTGTAAACGAATCCGATGGTAAGAAAATTGAAAGCTATTTTGTTAAGGACATCGACCTTAACATGAAGAGCTTAGTTGCAACAAACCAACTTAATAAACTTTCTAATGAAGCGTTTGGATCCAACAGTATTATATTCTCGCCTCCTATGCAGGGAAATATGAATTATGTTTCCGGTGGTTACGGCGGCGCAGGTACAGCTAACTATCAAGACGGCGGAGCTACGGCCGTAGATGCTGAACATATTGTGCAATTATCGCTTACAGATGGCATGAATGCTGCATGGCCCTTTGGTCTTAGTATTCTAGAGCAAATTTACAAGGTTTACAAGCAAAAAGAATTGCTTGAAGATGCTATTCTAATTTATCGTGTACACCGTGCTCCAGAGCGTCGTGTATTCTTTATTGACGTCGGTACTATGCCACCTAACAAGGCTCAACAGTATCTTGAACGTATCCGTTACGAAGTACAGCAAAAACGTATTCCAAGTAGAACTGGCGGCGGCGCTAATGTGACTGACTCCACATACAATCCTATGTCTATCTTGGAAGACTATTTCTTTGCTGTAACCAGTGAAGGTCGTGGATCCAAAGTCGA
>Ga0315285_10008819_pt1 | contig 10340 bp, 8 predicted proteins | sample YL17G09_36_MG_FD_203698 | JGI IMG/M metagenome (GOLD analysis project Ga0315285, IMG submission 203698) | Sediment microbial communities from Yellowstone Lake, YNP, Wyoming, USA - YL17G09_36 | ecosystem: Environmental > Aquatic > Freshwater > Lake > Sediment | place: USA: Wyoming | collected... | reverse complement strand
CAAGATTATCGGTCTCCTCATGCTTCTCACCTACATAGCCGGTGTCGTGATCAGCTCTTCGCGAGGCGGATGGGTGGGATTGGTGGCCGTGCTGTTTTACTGCATAATGAGCACGAAAAAGAAAATGGGGGCCTTCGCGGCCGCGGCGATCGCCGCGGCCGTGGTGGTCATGGTTGCCCCCTCGAACTACTGGGATGAGGTTCGGTCAATTTCCAATACCCAGGATCGAACCGCCCAATCGCGGTTTCACTACTGGAAGGCCGCTGTCAGGATGTACCGTGATCACCCGATAATCGGCATCGGCGCCGATAACGGCCCGCTCCGCATGCCCGAATATTACATCGGCAATGTCGATCCGGCCACCCGCTGGAAAAAAACCTTTCACGGCACCCTGCCGTTGGTGCTGGCGGAGCTTGGCACCATTGGGATTGTCTGTTTTCTGACGCTTTTCTTCCTGGCGCTGAAATACTTGCGATGGGTGAAGAACCAGGCATCCGGGCGCGGCGATGACGACCTGTTTCTTATGGCCAACTCGATCATTGGGGGGCTGATCGGTTTCATCGTGACCGCTACGTTCATCTCAGTCGCCTACTACCCACAGCTCTGGACACTTTATATGATGGCCATGTCGCTGGTGTTTATCGCCCGGGAAAGGTATGGGGGAGGAACCCCGATGCCGGAAAAAGCCCATGGCCCTGTGAATATATGACAGTTGACACGGAACCGATACTGATAACCGATTGTTAAAGCGAGTGATCAATACGCTATGTTTCGCTTAATACCACCAGCCGGAACCCCGATTTCGCTCATTGATTTATTTAAAATCACGGGCCATAGGTTTTCCGGCCGCGATGTGGGGCGCTCTTTCAGGAAACGGCTGGTTGATCTTACGGGTTCGACAGAATGTTTCTTCTTTAGTTCCGGCCGTGCCGCGCTGTATGTCGCAATCAAAGCCCTCCGCGAATTGGCCGATCCGAGGCGCGACGAAGTAGTTCTACCGGCATACACTTGTTTTTCGGTGCCGGCCAGCATTGCGCGAGCCGGGCTTCGGGTGAGGTTGGTCGATATCGATCCCATGACTCTGGATTATAATTTTGAGAATTTCGAGCGTATGGATTTTTCGAAAGTCCTGGCGATCGCGGGCTGCAACATGTTCGGAATTTTAAGCGACTGGAATCGCTTACGTGGGATAGCAGCGCGACATGGCATATTTACGGTTGACGATGCGGCTCAATCGTTGGGCAGCCGCTATGATGGCAAGCCATCCGGAAGCCTCGGAGATTTTGGAATATTGAGTTTCGGCCGCGGTAAGAATCTGTCTCTTTATTCCGGTGGCGCTCTGGTCACCAATAGACAGGACCTGAGCGATATGATTAATCGGCATCGTCCTGTTCCAGGTAGTAACGGCTCGGATGGCGAGTTGTCCTCGGCCGTGAAACTTGCCCTGTACGCGCTTTTTCTCAAGCCGGGATTTTACTGGCTGCCGTCGCTGCTGCCTTTCCTCGGGTTGGGAGAAACGGTATACGACGAGAATTTTATAGTGGACAAGCTTAAGGATATACAGCTTTGCGCCGGTGATCGCCTGTCAGATAAGCTGGAGCGCAACAATCACGTCCGCATGGAAAATTCACGCAAATTGATCGAGGGCTTGAGGACTTCGGGCGAATTCAATGTCCCGGGCAGCCGCTGTAAAGACCTCCCGGTTTACCTCAGGCTGCCAGTTATCGTTAGGGATAGCGAAACCCGCGACAAGCTGCTTATAAGGCTTCGCCGCAATGGCATTGCGGCCTCGAAAATGTATCCGTCCACTCTCAGGCGGATCGGGGCGCTGGAGAAGCATCTCGCAGACGGTGGTGACAATTATCCCGGATCACAACTCGTCGTCGATAGAATACTTTGCCTGCCCACACATCCCTACCTGTCAGCCCGGGATATCGATAGAATGATCGACACGTTGACCAGAGGATAGTAAGTGACATTGATAAAGGGGCTCATAAAAACACTCATCGCGGGAATCCTATATTATTCGGGCTTCCTGATGGTCTATTCGGCCATAAGGCGAAAGCTGTTTCCCCACGAGAACCTGACGATCCTGCTTTATCACCGTGTCCTCGATGATGCCGATGAAGGGAAAGCCTATAATCAGCCGGGCATGTGCGTGACGAAATCAGCCTTTGAAAAACAAATGGTGTATCTGTCAAGAAAGTACAATGTTTTATCAATCAGGCAACTGGCCGATATCGTCGAGAGCGGCCGACCCCTGCCACGCAAATCGGTGGCCGTCACATTCGACGACGGCTGGCAGGACAATTATCGCAATGCGTTCCCGGCCATGAAGAAATATAATATTCCGGCCACGATCTTCCTGGCCACCGATATGGTCGAGACCAACAAGCTGCCGGCATTCATGGAGGCCGCGCTGCTTCTGGCCGAGATAGAGCTGTGGCCTCATAGGGCGCCCAGGATCTTTCGACACGTGGTTGATAAAAATCGGGGATCGGACAAGGTCTCGAGGTTGAGCGGCGAACAGTACGCCCGAATTGGAAACGACGTCGCCCAGTTTATGCTCGGGCTCATGAAATTGGACGGGGCGCTGGTGGCGGAGATAGCGGGATTGATGAAGAAGGAAGCCGGCATCGATATCAACCAATGGAACAACACTCGCTGGATGCTCAACTGGGACGAGATCCGGGAAATGGAATGCAGCGGGATTCATTTCGGTTCCCACGGCGTATCTCATGAGATACTGATACACCTCGATCACGATAGAGTCAGACAGGAGCTTTCGGAATCCAAGAAATTGATTGAACAGAAATCGGGAAGGGCCGTCGAGTTTTTCGGCTATCCCAACAACGACTGGAATGCGGAGATCAAAAAGCTGGTCGCGCAGGCCGGTTACCGCGGAGCCTGCGCCGGCCACGGCTGTGGCGAAGCGAGTCGTGAGATCGACCTGTACGCCCTCCAGCGGGCCAATGTCAACGAAGGGGCCTTTGTTGGGGCGAGCGGAAAATTTTCCAGGGCGCTGTTTGCTATGAAAATGAGCGAATGGATGCGGTGGTGGTGATTATTCGGAAAAGCGAATTGGCATTCCATGTCGGAGATTAAAAATATCCTTCATTTCACGGAGACGTCCTATCCAGGAGGCTCCGAGACGATTTTGGCCTATATCGCCAAAAACCTGAATCCCGAGAGGTATCGATCACTGGTTTGCGTCATAGCGTCGGGGTGGCTCACCGAACACCTGGACAAAATAGGCGTTCGGTATGTTATAGTCGATAACAAGAGACCCTATGACCCCAAGTTTCTCTTCGAGCTGACCCGGCTGATAAGGACTGAGAAAATAGACCTGGTTCACGCGCACGAGTTCGTCACCGACTTTTACGGCTCCGTTGCCGCCCGGTTGACCGGCCGCAAGGCTGTAGGAATGATACACGGCAAGGGGTATTTCACGGATAAACCGAGCCGTCGACTTGCCTTCAAATTCGCGGTCGGCAGCTGCAATCGTATGATCGCGGTATCGCATGATCTGAAAGAATATCTTGCGCATGAGCTGACGATCGGGAATAAGGATAGGATTCAGGTGATTCACAACGGTATCGACCTTGATAAATACGTGGTTGGTCGGGCCGATGCCAACCTAAAGGCACAACTGGGGATCCCAGCCGATGCTTTCGTGGCCGGCACCGTCGGCAGCCTCCACGAGGTCAAGGGCCTGCATTACCTGCTCGAGGCCGCCAGGCAAGTGGCTTGCGCGCATCCTAATTTCAGGCTGCTTGTCACTGGCAAGGGGCCGCTTGAGGACGATTTGAAAAAGGCGGCCGCCGAACTCGGGATTTCCGACAAGGTCGAGTTCCTCGGGTTCCGGGATGATGTGCCCGAAATTCTAAAGCTTCTAGATGTCTATCTTTGCTCATCCATCTCCGAGGGGCTGTCGCTTTCGATCTTGGAGGCCATGGCGGTCGGCAAGGCCGTGGTCGCCACAAATGTCGGCGGTAACCCCGAGTTGATCGTTCATGGCCAAAACGGATACCTGGTTCCCTCGTGTGATTCGCCGGCCTTGGCCGAGAAGATCATCTCCTTGATTGGTGATAATAATCTTCGGGAATCGTTCGGAAAAGCTGGACGAGAAATAGCCGATCGGAATTTTTCGCTGAGGGCCATGGTCGCCAAATACGAGGACCTCTACGAAGAGCTCCTGTCAGGGGCGTGAAATGCTGGAAGTTATTTTTTGGGCATCGCTTATCTTCGCTATCTGGACTTACCTGGGTTACCCATTATCCTTGTGGCTGGCCTCTTTTATCTCGTCTAAACAGGTCGTCCGCAGGGAATATCTGCCTAACGTGACATTGATCGTTACCGCCTATAATGAAGAAAAGCGGATCACGGAAAAGATTGAAAACTCCCTCGGTCTCGACTATCCCCGGGGCAGGCTGGAAATCCTCATCGTTTCGGACGGTTCCACCGACCGGACCGAAGAGATCGCCCGGGGCTATGCCGACAGGGGTGTCCGGCTTCTTTCGATTCATGGCAGGCACGGCAAGCATTATTGCCAGGGCCGGGGAACGCGGGCGGCCTCGGCCGATATTCTGGTTCTCACGGACGCCACAACCTTTCTGAAGCAGGATGCTGTCAGGAACATCGTGCGCAATTTCGCAGATCCACGGATCGGCTGCGTTTCCGGAATGGACGAGGCCCAAAGTGGGGAATCAGGGCAGCCCGGCGAGGGCATGTACGTCAGGTATGAGATGCTCCTAAGGAAGCTCGAGGGTCGGGTCGGCTCGCTGGTGGGTGTTTCCGGGAGTTTCTTCGCGGTCCGAAAGGAGCTGACCGACGATTGGCTGGATGATATGTCGAGTGATTTTTATCTACCGATAATCGCATATATCAGGGGATATCGCGCTGCACTGGATACGGAGGCGATCGGGAGCTACCAGGTCGCGCAGGCGCCCCAAAAGGAGTTCCGGCGGAAGGTAAGGACCGTGGTTCACGGTATGGCGGTTCTGGCGCGGTTTCGGCAGGTCCTGAACCCCTTCAATTATGGTTCATTTGCTCTTCAAATGTTCAGCCACAAACTTTCTCGCTGGCTTGTTCCTTTCTATTTGATCATATTGCTAGCGACAAATTTCATACTTGCTTCTCGGAACGAGTTCTACCTCGTTTTCTTGATGGCTCAACTGGCCTTTTACGGCCTGGCGGGCCTGGCCTTTCTCATAAGGCCCCTGGCCAAGTTGGCATTTTTTCGAGTTCCGTTCTATTTTCTGATGGTCAACCTCTCGATCCTGGTAGCCTGGGTTCGATTTTTAAACGGCAAGGATTACGTACTGTGGGAACCGACAGCACGATAAACGTCTGTCACTTAATATCGGGCGACCTCTGGGCCGGCGCCGAGGTTCAAATGCATACCCTGGTTTTGTCCCTGGCAAAATCGCCTCGGCTATCGCTTTCGGCGATAGTCCTCAACGAGGGCCTGCTGGCGGAGAGATTGCGCGCGGACGGCATCGACGTTACGGTGATCGAGGAGAGCCGGCACGGGTTTTTCTCGATAGTGAAGAAGGTCGCCGTGGAGGTTTCGCGGCGCGGGACCGATATTCTGCATACGCACCGCTACAAGGAAAACATCCTCGGAGCCAAGCTCAAGAAACGGGGGCGGGTAAAGCGACTGATTCAGACTGTACACGGCCTCTCCGAACCCCACAGGGGAATCAAAAAGATCAAGGCCGGCATTTTCGCCCGACTCAATGAGCGGTTCACGGCGCGATATTTCGATATCATAATGCCCGTCTCCGACGATATCGCAAGGCAATTGGAGCGCAAATATGGGCGGTCGCGGCTGGTCACGATCCACAACGGTATCAGCCTGAGCGCCACAAAGCCCGCGAGAACGCGCGAACAGCTCCGGAAGGAATTTGGTATCCCCGAGGGTGCCCCGGTCATCGGCGCCGCCGGCAGGATGGTGCCGGTTAAGGGGTACGACCTGTTCATCGAAATGGCTGTCAAAGTCCTGGAGAAACTCCCCTCGGCGAGATTCCTGATTATCGGAGACGGACCGCTCCGGCAGTCACTCGAGGACAAGGTCACCCGGCTCGGCCTGGCCGATCGCGTGATCCTGCCCGGTTTCCGAAATGACATCATCGATGCTCTAAACTGCCTCGACCTCTTTGTGATTTCATCGTTTCACGAGGGAATTCCGATGGTTCTGCTGGAGGCCATGGCCCTGCGACGGCCGATCGTAGCTACCACTGTCGGAGGTATCGGAGAGATAATACAAGATGACATATCTGGGGCGCTGGTTGCTTCGGGCGATTCCAGGGCGCTCGCCGAAGCCTGCCTCAAGGTGCTGGAGTCGGGAGAGCTTGGCCGGCGACTGGGGGATGGCGCCCGCGCCAGAATCGAGTGCGAATTCAACGTCGAAATCCAGGCGAAACGGGTGCTCGGCCTTTACGAGGAACTGGCGGGCATGGCATGAGAATCCTCCTGATTGCCCACAAGGTACCTTATCCGCCGCGCGGCGGCGCGACATTGAGAAATTTCAACCTGCTGAAGGAATGCTCCCGCGACGTGGAGATCCATTTCGTGGCTTTCACGCAGGAGCCCTACCTGCGCGATCCCGCGAAACTGAACGAGAGCATCGAGGTTTTGAAGCAATATTGCCGGGATGTCAAGGTATTCACCATACCCACCGATAAAAGCAAACTGAGCTGGTACGCCTTGCTGTTGCTGAACCTTTTTTCGCCGACCCCTTATTCGTGTTGGCGTTTCTGGTCGAAGGAGATGGCCAGGGAGGTGAAGAGACAGCTGGCGCGCTTCGAATTCGATGCTGTCGAGATCGGCTGCATTTCACTGTTTAAATTTAAGCGGCTGGTTGGCTCTCTGCCGAAACTCATCATACACCACAATGTCGAATCCCAGCTTCTTTTCAGGCGGGCCCGGGCCGAGAAACGTCCCTGGGCGAAGGCCTACCTGGCCCTGCAGGCATCCAAGCTGCGACGGCTGGAGGAAAAATCGGCGCGGATTTTCGAATACCACACCACCGTCTCGGAGCTCGATAAGGAGACTCTCCTGGGGATATCGCCCGATTTCAAGATTCAGGTTGTCGAAAACGGCACCGATCCCGATTTCTTCAAGCCGCTCGATCTTTCGGGCGAGGCCGACACGCTGGTCTTTGCCGGGGGTATGTCGTGGTACCCCAACTCCCAGGCCATGATTTACTTCGCCAACGAAATATGGCCCCTGATCAAGAAAGAGGTCCCCGGTATCCGCATGAACCTCGTGGGCGGCAATCCTCCGGCCGAGCTGATCGCGTTTGGCAAGGACGAACCCGCCTTCAAGGTTTGGGGCATGGTCGATGATGTCAGGCCGCTGATAGATCAGGCCGCCGTCTATGTCGTCCCGATCATGGTTGGCGGGGGGACGAGGCTGAAGATCCTCGATGCCATGGCGATGGGCAAGGCGATCGTTAGCACATCCATCGGCTGCGAGGGGATCGAGGTCGCCGACGGGCATAACATCATGATTGCCGACGATCCCGAGGCGTTCGCGGCGAGTACCGTGCAGCTTCTTCGTGACCCGCAGCTTCGCTGCCGCCTTGGCGAAAACGCCCGGCGGACCGCCATAGAGCGCTACTCCTGGAAATCGATTGCGCCGAAACTGCTTCGCGTTTACACCCATCTGGCTGAATTGAAAAGGCGGCCATCGCCGGAGCGGATATGAAAATAGTCGCGAACGAAATACTCATCAGTGCCGTTGGCGATATCATGCTCGGCGACCTGCCCCAGTGCAACGGCTTCGGCGTCGGCTCGCAGATCGAGAAGCACGGGCCTTTATTCCCATTCGGGATGTGCGCGCCCCTGCTCAAGAAGGCCGATGTCGTAGTCGGCAACCTTGAGGCGGCGCTTTCCAATTTCGATAAATTCGAAGACAGCTTTTCCGAAATCGTCTTACGCGGAAAACCCGCCGCCGCCAAAGGCCTCAAAGAGGCGGGGTTCGGGGTTCTCTCGCTGGCTAACAATCATATCATGCAGCACGGACGGAAAGCATTCGAGGACACACTGGAGGCTCTCGCTTCCGAGGGGATAAAGTCGATCGGAGTACGGCATCCCGAGCGGGGAATAGATAACCACGTGACCGTGGGCATCAAAGGCCGGCGGCTATGTTTCGCGGCTTACAACCTGCGCCCGGTGCAATATTTCCTTGCTTCCCCGCTGTATGCCGAGGGAGACCCGGCCAAAATGATAGATCAGGTCGCGGCGTTAAAGGCGGCGTCGGATATCGTCGTGTTGTCGCTCCACTGGGGCGAGGAATTTGTCGACCGCCCCGCTCCCGAGCAGGTCGAGCTGGCCCATCATCTCGTCGAAAGCGGCGCGGATGTCATCCTTGGGCACCATCCACACATGGTGCAGCCCATTGAAAAGTATAAAGGCGCTGTCATCGCATACAGCCTGGGCAACTTCGTATTCGATATGTGGCAGGCGCGCCTGCGGCGGTCGCTGATCTTGAACGTCACCATCGCCGATGGCCCTTCGATCGACTACGACATCGTCCCGGTCGAAATTAATCGAAAGCACCAGCCTGTGCCCCTGGACAACCCAAAAGCGGCCGCTGTGCGGAAATATTATTCCGATCTTGGCCAGGGATTCCCAAATGGTGACTCCCCCGCAGATTACAACTTAAACGTGAGAAGGGAGCTTTACCGCTACCGCCGGGAAGTGTATTGGCATTACCTGACCCACATCTTCCGGTATAACCCCCGCATGTTTGCGAGTAACTTCTATGGGGCCATCAGGCGCCGGACCCGGGCAGGTGGGGGAGAAACATCCTTGAGCCGTTCCGGACCCGGAGGCAGCTCCAGATGAGCGGATTCCTGGATAAATTTTATAATAAGAGTCCCTGGTTCATACAGGATCTCATGGTCACGATGTATGGGGTCATGCTCTATCGCCGTGAGTATGGCGGCAAATTCAGGGATCTGCTCGATGAATTCGAAAAACGGCAATGGCTTTCTCATGGCGATATCGTCGAGTATCAAAATCAGCGGCTGAGGATACTGATCGGTCATTGTTATGAGAACGTGCCTTACTATAGAAAAGTTATGGATGATCGCGGCCTCAAGCCCTCCGACATCGCCATGGTTAACGACCTGTTCAAATTACCGGTCCTGACTCGAGATGACGTGCGCGCCAACTTAGAGGCGCTGACGACTCGCAGCCCAAGGTCGTCAAGATACATTATCGGACACACAAGCGGTACGACCGGCACGCCACTCGAACTGCGTTGGGATGATCGGATCTGCTTCATCAAGACCGTTGTAGACTGGCGGCAGAAGCGGATAGCGGGGATAAACCCCGGCGACCCCATGGCCTTTTTCCTCGGCAGGACAGTGGCGCCACTGGATCAAAAGAAACCCCCGTTCTGGAGACACAATCGTGTCATGAACCAACTGTTTTGCTCGAGCTGGCACCTTTCGGCCGAAAATCTGGAGGCGTATTTTTCCAAACTGGAGCGGTTCCGGCCGCTGGCCATCGAGGGGTACCCCTCGACGATGTCCATCCTGGCCGGCTATCTGGTGTCGCGCAAAAAGACCTTCCCCCTGAAGGCCGCGTTCACGTCGTCGGAGACGCTCATGCCGAGCCAGCGCGAGATGATCGAGAGAGCTTTCGCCTGCCGCCTGTTCGACTTCTACGGCATGGCCGAGCGGGTAGCCTTCTCCACCGAATGCGAGGAGCACGACGGCAAGCACCTGAACCTGGATTTCAGCGTAATGGAGGTCCTGGACAAGGACGGGAATCCCGCCGCTGGCGGCCAGATCGGCCGCGTAGTTGCGACCGGGCTGCACAACCTGGCGATGCCGCTGATCCGCTACCAGACCAGCGACGTCACCGCCTTGCGCGGCGTCCCCTGCAAGTGCGGCCGGGGATTCCCGCTCATGGAAAATATCACCACCAAGGATGAGGACATCGTCTCGACTCGGGATGGCCGCTACATCTCGTCATCGATTCTAAATGCCCTCACGCATCACCTGACCAGCCTGACCGAGCACCAGGTGGTCCAGGAAGACCGCGACCGCGTGGTGATGAAAATTGTCCGCCGGCCGAACTACACCCAGGCCGACGAGGATTTCCTCCTGCGGGAGCTCCGGAGGACCCTGGGAGAGGGCATGACTGTCGAGCTCGAATATGTGGATGCAATTCCGCGCACCGCCGCCGGCAAATTCCGGTGGGTCATTTCAAAGGTGCCTTTGGAGTTTTGAGGGTATATCATGGCGTATTCAATCGAGAAGTCTGGTCGCGATGAATAAACGCGAAGAGGTGTGCAAAGAGTGAACGACATTCAGACATTAAACA
>Ga0315285_10008818_pt1 | contig 10340 bp, 9 predicted proteins | sample YL17G09_36_MG_FD_203698 | JGI IMG/M metagenome (GOLD analysis project Ga0315285, IMG submission 203698) | Sediment microbial communities from Yellowstone Lake, YNP, Wyoming, USA - YL17G09_36 | ecosystem: Environmental > Aquatic > Freshwater > Lake > Sediment | place: USA: Wyoming | collected... | reverse complement strand
AGATGTTAACTCGACGTTTCAAATGGGTTTTAACACAGACAATAACAATAGTACTGGCTATTATGGAGTCGACAAGATCCTTCGGATTACCCTACAAGGAAAATATCCTTTCACACAGCCGAATGGTTCGATTAGTGCTGATCTTTATGACGTAGATTCAGGGGAATCGGTTCCGCTTACTCCAGGGGACGTAATTAGAATACAGGAAATAGGTTGTGTTATAGAACCACCACTTTCCCAGCCATGTGACTATATCGACTTAATCAAGCAACTGCTTCCCTTACCTCTTCTCGGTCCACTGGCGGATGAAGTACCCATCGACTTGTGGGCCATTAATCTTTCCACCGGTGAATACGATTTCGCCTCATTTCAATTCGATTTTAATCCGCCACCAGGTGCAACCATTGAGATGGAGCCTCTTGAGGCAGTACCAGGACAAAATGTTAATGTAAATGGAACATGCTTCCCGCCTGTGAGCACGGTAACACTTCTTATTGATGATGCAGAAATACTCCAAACAACGACACTAGATGATGGAACATTCTCGGTGTCATTTACTGTTCCCAATCTCGCTCCGGGATGGTATTTCGTTACAGCTATGAGTGACGCACGCGGTAACCAAATTATTAATTCCCCATACTTTGATTTCTCAATACTCACGGTTCCTTCCGCCCCATTAGAAATCGACATCACTGGAGGCCTTGGGGTGGACGCAGTCATCACGAACAACGGGACAGCGAATGCCAGTGGTGTTGAATGGCAGCTCCATGTGGAAGGCGGCATCCTTGGATTAATAAATACAAATGTGAATGGCACGATTGACATCCCGATGGGAGAAGCAAGAACGGTCTCAACAGGGTTATTCCTTGGACTTGGTCCTATCACCATTATAGCAAGAGCAAACGATAAAGAAAAGACAGCGACAGGAACGCAATTCATCATCTTCTCGATGGTGAAATAGGGAATCCTAGCCCATTTCCATCTCTCTTTTTTTCTTTTTTTTAATTACTACATGGGTTAAGTTTTTAGATGTATAGGTTATTAAAGAGAAAAACGAGTCATATACAATCGACTGATCTAGTAATATTGACTAAGAATTGTTACAAATGTTATGGAAAATCATAGAAAAAATTGCTAATTTTGTTACAAATGTTATGAAAAATTACAGAAAATTATAAATATACGTGGAAGTTTAGTTTCATTGGAGAAAAAGAGGAAAGGTTTCGTTCTTCATATTATCCCCTTAATTTTTCCCTTTCCTCCAATTATCTTGAAGGAGCAAGAATGAGAAAAGGAGGTACGGAACCCTTGTATTCAAGTGAAGAGTTTGTTGAAAAGTTCTCTGAAGTATTTTCAGAGATGATAGACTGATTATCTAAATAATCAGGTGATTTTTTATTTCTCATGTTTTTCTCATTAGCCCAAAACATCAGTTAAGTTTTAGATGTATAGGTTTTTAAAGAAAGAAAAGATTTGAAAACGTGGAAGAAAAATGTATCAACAAAATCCTGAATTTGAAGAACCCGAGGATGGGGCAATAATTTGGAGATATGTAGATTTCACAAAGTTTATATCTTATTTAGAAAAAAAAGCATTATTTTTTGTTCGAAGCGATCAATTATCTGATAAATATGAAGGGAAATTTACTGAAACAGATGCACAATTATGGGAAGAAAAATTAAAACCTAAGACAAAATTGAATCAGATGGAGATATATGACAGGTTAAGAAAAATTGTTAACATAAGCAGCTGGCATATAAATGACAATGAATCAGCGGCCATGTGGGAAACATGCCTTCAAAGCAACGAAGGTGTAGCCATAAAATCAACCTTTAAACGATTAAAAGATAGTTTTATTCTCCATAAAGAAGATGAAATTCTTATCGGTAAAGTAAAATATATTGATTATACAAGGGATACTATACCTAAAGGAAACATCTTCAATCCATTTCTATATAAACGCAAAGCCTTCGAACATGAAAGAGAGCTACGAGCAGTCATTATGAAATTTGCCCCGCAAGAGGAAACAATTGGAAAGCATATTTTGTATGTTGATCCAAAATGGTTTGGGATCCATGTTAAAACAGATTTAAATATCTTGATCGATAAAATTGTTGTTTCTCCAAGTGTTCCAGATTGGTTTATAGATTTAGTCACATCTATTGTAAAAAAATATGAATTACATAAAAAAGTGGAACAATCTGAATTATCTAAAGAACCACCATATTAAGAGTGTTATTTTTTGTTTAAACCTCTATTATTCATTATCTTTTTATCTTAATTATTCTGATGGTTGGTTTTTTAAAGAAATAATTGTTACAAAATAATACCTATTTAGGCGGAGGCAAAGGAAATGAAAAAACAATTAGTAATACTTGGGATTGTTACTCTACTGTTGACTACTTGTTTAAGCGGTTGTAGCTCACAAGGTAGACGAGCTAATAAAATAAAAAAGAAAGTCGAAGACTCAATACAGCTTGCCAGCAGAGACATCAAGACAGCTCATCTATGAAACCCACGAAAATAGATGAGGAAAAAGTTATTTGTTAGTAGCTAGAGAGAAAACGCAATATCTCCTGAACAAACGACTCTGTTCTTTCTTTTGGAACCACCGCACCAAGAACTTCGGTTTTTCCTCCACAGCGATATCCAAGCATTTTCCCTTGTTGTATCAATGGTTGTAGATTCTTGTTACTTCGTACATAAATCTGATCCATATCTTTGAAAAACCCGGTGTTCAGAACCACGGTATCCTTCCCTGAATTCCATGCAATCTTTCGCGTCACCGTTGAAATAATATTAAACTTCGTATGAATTCTTTTTAAGAGAATCCCTTGTTTTTCTTCACCAGGTGCAGTAACGTGTTTTGCTATCTCTTTTTCAAGCAAGAGAAGATTATTTTTCCACCGAATGTTCTGCAGAATCCTCCGAGCATCGGTGTATTCTAAGAGGAGATGCGGTGCTTCTTCGACTGCTTTCCGATCACCAACCTTATAACTGGAATCAAGTAAATACACCATCATAAGTAACTCATCAAACGTGAATCGTTCCTTGATACAAAAATCAGTAATCTTTGTATAGAACTCTTTGTTTGTTTGAATGCGTTTTTCATGGTCACCAATAATTCCAAGCAACGCAAACACATTCACCGGGTTCCCAAGGAAGTCGTTGACGATCCAGCTTGCTGAGGGATACAACAAAGGGTCTTCTCCTTTACCTATGGGATTTTGATGAAACACCCCTTGAATCGATTTCTGCAGATGATGATCAAAGATGAGTACTTTCGCATGGGTAGCTAACCTCTGAATATTCTCTTCAGGCAACGCCATATCAACAACAATCACAAAATCATAAGAAGAATATTCGGTAAGCTCTTCTTCAGTCAGAAAATAATTCCCAAGAACCGGTGTTTTATTCACGATCTTTTTTGAAAGTTTTTCCAACAAGAGCCGTACAGAACAAATCCCATCGGTATCCCAATGCTGAATCAGCAAACCTGAGCCATTCAACTTCGTAAATATCTCCTCGCATTTCATGAACGAGTCACCAACCATTTCCACAATGGTACCATTGCAATGGTCTTCCCATCAATACTCTCAGTTCTTTCCATATCATCAGTCAAAATCATGCCCTTGTTCAAATGAAATGCATCTAATGCTTTTAACAATACTTTTACTTCACGTTGGAATGTCTCATTAGACGTCAACTCCGTACACACCTGAATAAGTTGAACAACCTGCATCCCTTTTTTCACTACGAAATCAACTTCTTCTTGTTGCTTCGTTTTCCAATAATAGATCTCGTAGCCTTTACGTAACAACTCTATTGCGACCATGTTCTCGTACAACCGCCCGGTATCCTCAGAGGTTTTAAACCCTGAGGCATTGGCAAGACCGGTATCCACACAATAGATTTTCCGTGGATAGAGCAACTGGTCTTTTACGGTATATGAAAAAATCGTACTATCGAAAAACAGGAACGCGTTTTTAAAATGCCAGAAATAGTTCGAAAGGGTTGGCACTGAAATTTTTATACCCCTACTTGCGAAATAGTTCTTCATTTTATTAAAACTCAAGAGATTTCCGATGTTACTTGCAAGGTAATACGAAAACTCTTCGACAACATTTGCTTTGCGGATTGTCGTACGAGAGAGAACATCACGTGACACGATATCGGTAAATAATTGTGATAAAATCGCATCCTTATCCTGTCCCAGTACTACATCAGGAAACCCACCGGTCTGTAAATATTCAGAAAGCGCCTTCTTCACCCGGGCTTCTTCCCGCTCCGTCCGCATATCGAGATTTACAGTGAGTCCTTGAAAGTGTAAAAACTCTAAAAAGCTTAACGGAAACACCTGTGTTGTCAAATGCCGTCCAGTTAATAATTTCGCATATTCCTTCCTTAACAAATTCGCAGATGATCCGCTGATATATATCCGTACCTTTTCCTTGAATTCATCATAGATACTCCGGATATAATGCTCCCATCCCTCAATGCGCTGCACCTCATCCAAAAAGAGGTACACCGTTCCGTACTTTTCTAATAAATTTTCTGCGTAGATAAAATCGATGACATCATTAAAATATGTCTCTTGTAACGGCATAAGTTTTCTGTTTTCAAAATTGATATACACGGTTGCTTCTTTGTCGAGGCGTTCTCTGAGTTTTTGTATGGTAAGATACATGAGGTAGGTTTTTCCTGCGCGTCGTGGTCCGACGATATCATTGATGAAATTTTTTTCTTCAAAAAGAGTTATATCTCGTTGCTTTAGAGGAGGAAGGTTTTTTTCCCAGTATTCCTTAATAACTTGGGGGATTGGTCCGTTCATGGGAATCCACAATATCTATTATCGTTAAACATATTTAATAATTTTTCTAAAAAATCGTAAAACGTATTTAACGATTTAATGATTTCCTCCAGAAAAAACCTCCTGTACCGATGACCTTAAAACGACCTTTCCCGTTACCATACCTCATGATGGTTGATGCAACAATACTGGACATTATTCGGCTGATAACAGGAACGATACTGCTCGCTTACGCCTCTCATACCGATATTAAAACGCGTAGGGCAGCAAACATCCTCTGGGTGATCATGGGAATCGTTGGGGCAATCCTTCTGGTGATTCAATACCTTGACGGAGGGTTCCCGAATATCTGGTACCTCGTATTCATCCCTATCATGATCGCACTCATGTACGCGTTCTTTCAAATGCGACTCTTGTTCGGCGGCGCGGACGCAAAAGCACTCATGGCACTCGCGATCCTTATCCCAATCCAACCAATCATGTGGACTTTTCCTTTATTACGACATGACTTCTCTCTGCCAGGATCCTGGATTATCTTTGCAAACGCAACTATTCTTTTCCTGTTCATCCCTATTAGTCTCCTTCTCTACAACCTCATAAAACGAAACATCAAATTCCCTCACTGTCTCTTAGGGTATGTCATCACCGTAGAAAAAGCAAAACAAACGTTTGTGTGGCCCATGGAAAAAATAAAAGACGGGAAACGAAAACTGGTGTACATGCCAAAGAATTTCGATGTGGACGAAGAACTTGCGGAATTCGAAAAACTCGGGATAACAGAAATCTGGGTCACCCCAAAAATCCCCTTTATGATCCCGCTGCTTGCCGGGTTCCTTGCCGCATTCTTCCTCGGAGACATCCTCCTTCAGATAGTCCGAATACTACTCTAGACCATCCCAATTGATAATAAAAAAGAAATACTCCTTTTGAATGTATAGGCGCTAGTTCTATGGCAAAGAAAGATTACTATGAGATCCTTGGTATTGATCATTCTGCAAGTAAAGAAGAAATCAAGAAAGCATACCGGAAACTCGCGTTAAAATTCCATCCAGATAAGAACAAAGACAAAGACGCAGAACAAAAATTCAAAGAAATCTCAGAAGCGTACGCGGTCCTCTATGATGAAGAGAAGCGAAAAATGTACGATCAGTACGGTCATGCAGGAATTGATCAACGATACACCTCAGAGGATATCTTCCGAGGAGCGGACTTTGGCGACATCTTCCGAGGAATGGGGTTTGATATTAGCGATATTTTCGAGCAATTCTTTAGCCGCCAGAACGGATTTACCCGTCGTCCACATGCCCAACGAGGAAGCGACATCCGATATGACATCGAGATACGCTTAGAAGATGCGTACCGGGGAATGGAAACCGAACTGGAGGTGCCTCGAACTGAACTTTGTGACACCTGCAGAGGAAGCGGAGCAAGACCTGGGACAAGCCCAAAACGGTGCTCAACCTGTGGAGGCACAGGTCAGCTTCAAGCATCCCGTCGGACCGCATTTGGCGTGTTCACCCAGATTAGCGATTGTTCCAAATGCCATGGCCAGGGAACCATCATCGAAGATCTGTGTCCCTCATGTAGGGGACGAGGGACCCTACAAAAAACCAGGAAAATCGAGCTGCAAATACCAAAAGGAATTGATGATGGGTCGCACCTCCGACTCGCAGGGCAAGGAGAACACCCCAGGGGCGCTACTCAGAGCGGTGACCTCTACGTGGTGGTCCATATGAAGGAACACCCGGTCTTTGAACGACGAGGAGCAGACCTCTACCGAAAACTCAACGTCTCCTTCCCACAGGCAACCCTAGGAGCAACCCTGTCCGTGGAGACTCTCGGTGGCATGGAAAAGCTAAAAATCCCAGAAGGAACAGAAAGCGGAACCCTTTTTAAGCTCAAAGGCAGCGGTATGCCGAAGATCCACGGCTCTGGATCTGGGGACCTTTATGCCCTCATCCAAGTAAAAACGCCAAAGAGACTCAACAAAAGAGCGAAACTCCTCCTGGAAGAGCTCCAAAGAGAACTCGAAAACACCGACGAAACCTATAAATAGGGGTTCTACTAAGTAGTATATCGAAAAGAACCAAAAAAGGGGGTAGTAAGATATGAATCCTTTTGACGATGAAAATCACGAAAGAAAAAAACGAAACCCAATTGACCCATTCCGAGGAGACGATGATATCTTCAGAGATATCTTCAATGATGACAGGATACGAGATGTTTTTAATGATGATAAAATCATGGATGATATCAAGAAAATGGCAGAAGAAATGATGAAAATGTTCACGAACGCCCAACCAGGTAAACCCATTGTGCACGGCTATAAAATCGACTTTGGCCCCGATGGGAAGCCTCAGATCGAGGATTTCGGAAATCGATCGATAAAATCCCCCGGAGGAGAATCAACAATCTCTGAGGCAATCGAGCCGCTCACCGACATTATCGAAGGGGAAAACGACGTTGCTATCACCGTGGAAATTCCTGGTGTTGAGAAAGACGACATTGACCTGATCGCAAGCGAGGGCACCCTGGAAATCAAGGTGGACTCACCGAAGCGTAAATATCACAAACTCATCGACCTCCCCTGCAACGTGAAAACCAAATCAACAAAGGCGACGTATAAAAACGGGATCCTTGACATCGTTCTTGACAAAAAGGAAAAGAAAAAGGACAACGGTGGATTCAAGGTCAGCATCGAATAAACAACCCTCTTTTTTCTTCTTTTCACTTTCGTGTACAAATCTTTATGTACGATACTCTCTATTTGTGAGGACGAAAACGGGGAGCATGAATGGTTAGTCTAACCTTCTACGGAGGAGTCAAGGAAATCGGGGGAAATAAAATCCTGCTCGATGACCATGGCACTAAAATCTTTCTTGATTTCGGCATGAGTTTTTCTCGAAGAGGAAAGTATTTTGAAGAATTCCTTAACCCGAGAACAGCAAACGGCATCGGAGACTTCCTGGAGATGGGGCTACTTCCAGACATCCCAGGCATTTACCGAACCGACCTTCTCGAACACTATGGAAAAAAACCGGAAGAACCGGTCGTCTCTGGGGTTGTTCTATCCCATGCCCATGCAGACCATACGAACTACATCTCATTCCTGCATAAAGACATCCCGATCTACTGCGGGGAAACATGCAAGAGAATCATAGATGCGGTCGCAGAGCAAACCACTCGAGACCTCGAAAACGAAGTGATTGATTTCCGCATCAGGCCACTCTACCGTTCTATATATAAGATACCACCTGTGATACGAAAATTTCATACATTTTCCACCGGAAAAAAATTCAAGATTGATTCCATTGAAGTCGAACCAATCCATGTTGATCACTCTGTACCAGCTGCTTACGCATTTATCATCTACACCTCCGAAGGACCTCTCATTTACACCGGTGACCTACGGATGCATGGATTACATACGGACATGACCGACGACTTCGCATCAGCAGCACAACAAGCAAAACCAATTGCCATGATCACCGAAGGAACCAGAATCGATAAAAAGAAAATCAATGAATCAGAACAGAAAATATACCATGACTCCAAACAGAAAATACGACAACGCAACAGCCTTTCTATCGTCGATTTCAATTTCAAAGACGTTGACCGATTCACCACCTTCTACAAGATAGCAAAAGACCTGGGAAAAATCTTAGTGATTAACTTCAAACACGCCTGCTTTTTAGAACAATACGGTCATGATAAAAAACTAAAGGTTCCATCAATTAATGACCCGAACCTCGCCCTTTTAAAACCCAAACGGCTCACCGGGACCTACATCGACGAGGACTACACCGACACCTATATCAAAAAACGGTTACACTACAAAAACATTGTCACCGCAGCCGACATCACCAAAAACCCCTCTAAATACATGATCGTCCTAAACTTCTGGTATTTCTCAGACCTCATTGACCTCAAACCAAAAAACGGACTATACATCCACTCACTCTCTGAACCATTCAACGAAGAAATGGAAATCTCCTACGACCGGATGAAAAACTGGCTGCGACATTTCGACATCGATTTCTTTCAATCCCACTGCTCCGGCCATATCAACGGCGACGACCTCAAAGAACTCATCACCACAGTGCATCCAAAGAAACTCTACCCTATTCATACAGAGCACCCAGGATTATTCCGGAAATTCCCCATTAAAACAACCATGGTTAAGGAGGGAAAAACCTATAAGCTCTAAACGATATCGAACAATAAGTCAAGGGAGGATACCATAATGGTGGATATCTACCAATACGATAAGAAAAAAGATGAGCAAACCATTATTAAAACCGATACCGGGAAGCGAAAGAAAGAACAATACATTGAAAACCTGCGGGAAGGAGACGCGGTCAATGATTTTTTTGCAGTGAAAATAAAAAAAGCACAACGGCCCTATAAACGAGGCATGTTTTTCGAATTCCTTGCCACAGATAAAACCGGGGAGGTCAGCGTCAAGTACTGGGGTGGAGACAACAAAGACCGGGTGAAACGACTCTATGAAAGTTTCAATACAGGCGACGTCGTCCAGGTTCGAACCGGGATGGTTGAAAATTATGAGGATAGACTCCAAATCTCGGTAAATGAGAACACGGGCGGGGTGCGAAAATGTGCTCCAAATGAGTACGATGTCACGGATTTCCTCCCGGCATTAACTGAAGAGCGGATCAAAGAACTCTACGAAGTAATCAAAAAAGAAATAAAAAGCGTTCAGAATGAACCGTTGAAGCACCTGCTCGCATCTTTCTTTAACGACCAGGAGTTTGTCATGTTGTATACACATTCACCTTCTGCTATCTCGCATCATCATAACTACGTCGGAGGAAACATGGAACACACCGTTGGCGTGATTCGTCTTTGTCAGAATATTTGTGAGATGTATCCGAACATCAATAAGGATCTTCTCTTCTGCGGCGCACTACTTCACGATATCGGGAAACTAAAGGAGTATACATATGCTGCAGCCATCGATATCAGCGATGAAGGGAATTTCATTGGCCATATCGTGATTGGGGAGCATTGGATTAGAGAGAAAATCCAAGAGCTCAAGACCAGCGGAAAAGAATTCCCAAAAGAACTGGAAAACCAACTCATCCATCTTATCCTCAGCCACCATGGTAAATACGAGTGGGGTTCTCCAAAGATGCCGAAACTCGTGGAAGCATGCGTTCTTCACCAAGCGGACCTCATGGATTCCCAGGTGAAAAACTACCTGCAGATGATCGAGGATGCGAAGAAACTCACCGATGAAGATTGGACGTTTATCTACGACGCAGATGCGGGAAAAAGACGAGCAATCTATTTAGGGGAATACTGAATAAGGGATACGAGCATGAAAAAAGAAATCGTTAAAATACTCTGCTGCCCTACCTGCAAAGGAGAACTTAGCCTTGACGTAAAAAAAGAGGAAAAAGGAGAAATCATCGCTGGAACGTTTACCTGCTCACACTGCCAATGTACATATCCTATCACAGACGGGATTCCTGACCTCCTCCCACGATAAAGATGATTCCTTCGTGGGTTC
>Ga0315285_10008812_pt1 | contig 10342 bp, 8 predicted proteins | sample YL17G09_36_MG_FD_203698 | JGI IMG/M metagenome (GOLD analysis project Ga0315285, IMG submission 203698) | Sediment microbial communities from Yellowstone Lake, YNP, Wyoming, USA - YL17G09_36 | ecosystem: Environmental > Aquatic > Freshwater > Lake > Sediment | place: USA: Wyoming | collected... | reverse complement strand
CGGCCGTTTCGGCCATCTCTTTTCAGGTACAGCCTAATGTGGCGATACCCTGGACTGTGATAACGCTGTCCCTGCGGCAAAGCCTACTCGACGTTAACCTTTCGGTTTGCGGCTCCCAGGTCCATTCAAGCCCCGCGCAAGTATCGGCTCACACCTTCCCCGACTCTCTGAACTCCGCCTTAAGCTGTACTAGTCCTGTTCTCAGCCTTTTCTTATATTTAATTATTTAAAATATAGACCTTGTCCTGTAGTTTGTCAATAACGTGATTTAAATGGTGCTAATTTGCTAAATTTGGCAAGTAAAAAGTGGGGCTTAGTGGATTCGAACCACAGACCCCGGTCTTATCAGGAACGGGACGAGCCTGTTAATACTACAACCAAAATATCTCATAAATCCTCCTACCAGCTTAGTAATCAAGCTCATGCTAAATCACCCCTTTTTAGCCTCACCCCTTTTTCTCTAACTGCTTACGCTTCTGAGCTAACCTCGATAGGCGCTCTGGCTCCACGTAAACGGCGTTCAGAATTGCTTCGAGGTATGTAAGTAGTTGCTCCGCATCCTCCTTTTCTACTACATCAGGCACTAATTCATGCTTTGCTACATTGCCCCAAAGTCTGACTTCGTTTCCTTGCTCGTATAGTTGGAGTGAGATTATGCCTTTTTCTTTCAAGTCTAGAAGGCCAGACGCTTTTTGTTCACGCCATAAGGCCTCCAGAGCCGTCTCACACATAGAGACACAGCCCCTATACGCCCCAACAGCAAAACAGAGGTGAGCTTCTTCAAACTCGCCTTTCATAGGCTCTGGTATCTCGGGGGCCACATCTTTAGCTGCAATAGGATACACTGCTACCCATCCGTTGCTTTCCACTCGAGCTACAAAGAGTTGTTCACAAGACTGACACTTCATAATGCCGTAGATACGTGGCCCCGCTTCAGGAGTAGTGATTGCAACGGCTGTTCCGTCGTGAATGTGCCACCCCATTATGTCTCCAGTCTTAACTTTCGCCTCGAACACTACTGGTGTTGGTGATGTGGCATCACCGCAAAGTGGACAGACTAATTTACCCATATAACCTTCCCCCCGCTCCATTATACCACCAGACCTTTCCTATCACGCTAATCTTAATCAACAGCTCAAAAATCAAGCCTGCTAACAATCCTCCGATACAACACATAGAACTTCAGATACCCCTTAGACCTTCGACCTCAAAATCTGCTAAAACGGGTAAGTAGTCAAGACATATAACTTATATACATAGAACTTATATACTTATATCTTCTCTTCTTTTCTCTTCTCTCCAGACAATAGCTCAGGCTGCGTGGCGTTCCGCCACCGCCTGCTCTGAGCCAACGCAGGACTTGAAGCTAGCCTGCATCAAATAACTGCCACATACGACCATCAAACTTATACCTATAACCATCACAGGCATGTCTGATTCAGTTGCATTATGACCAGACTTCCAATAAAGAATCTTTAAGTATTATGCCACAAAAACGCGCCTTCACTTCTGCTTAGCTCTGCTTAGCCTTAACCCATAACAAACCCGCAATAACCAACACCATACCAACAGCACCTTCCACCGCCCAATAAGGGTCAGGGATTGGTCTTGGTATCTGATTACCAATACGGTCAATTAATCCCATCAAAGCGACTGCCACCAATAAGAATCCTAATGCCAACAGCATTCCTTCCCAAGCTATTCTTGTCTTTTCCTTACCCGGGCTTAGAATACTGTTTAATTTTTTGCTTCCAAGCCAAAATAATATAACGCCGAACAGTAACATAATGACAGCCATACCCATCCAGCCAGCATAAAGAGACGCAAGGCCAATACCCAAAATGGCAAGGAGACCTCCATATAAGCCTCCTTCCGCGATGAATTTCAAGAGCTTAATCATTTTCTTGACATCTTCGTTTGAGATTGAACCCAACTCGGGTTCATCTAATTTTTTACTCCATTGCCTGACGGAAGCGCTTCCCTTGATTTTCTGTAATTTAATACCATCTGCCTTCGTTGTCTCGTTCTCTATAAGAAATCTTTCCCTATGTGACCTCTTGCCGGCAAAAACCAGCTCGACTTCCAGCAAGTATTTTCCTTGGTTAAGCTTCCATTCCGGAACTTTATGTCCTGGTGCTTGTCCCTTCAAATAACTCCAACTACTAAACGCATAGCATTCTGCCTCATTGTCATATTTGATTAACGGGCAGAATCCTTCACCGGGTACATTATTATAAATATCAAGCACTTCAGCAAATGGAACCAAGAAGCTTTGCCGGGTTTCCATAAGCTGGCTTGCAACACTGCCATCTTGATTCACCTTAATAAGGACTGGCGACTCAATTATCGGCTCAGGACCTCTGTCCCACTTCCCGTTGACCACATCGCCGATTACAAGTTTTCCCCCCTTTTCATCGAAGAAGCACATGAATATTTTGCAATAGTACGCAGGCGACCGCCCTGTATTGCGGACGAGTAAGTGATAAAACGCTCTCTTGGTTTTTCCGTCAGGAAGCGTTTGAATGTTCGGCTCATTACCGGTTGGTATCTCAATTATCAGGCTTGGTTGCTTAAATTTATCCCAAACAATGATAGCAATTAGAGATGCAAGCAGGCCACCAACTATTGATAGCAATGATAGCAACCAATTCATTACTTAACCTTTAGCCGTTTATTACCACGCACGAACATCGGAAAAAAAGAACCTCGGGAAACCCCATAAGGGAAGCACTCACGACAGAAGGGATGATACGACCGGGACACACATTTATGGCAACCAAGGTTTTCGCACTGCATTGTCGAATCCCTGTACTCCATCTAAAACACCCTGAAAGGCACTTCTAAAGCCCAAACACTCGTTTGGCATTGTCACAGAGGAACAGCCTCTTCACGTCGTCGCTGAGTTCAAGGGTATCAAGGTCTTTTAAGCACCTCTCTGCTGTAACCATCGGGTAATTAGTTCCGAACATAACCTTCTTTTTGCCGTTCTTCTTCATGTAATCCACTAATTCCACCGGATATCTTTTAGCGATATAGGCCGAGGTATCTATGTATACATTTTCGTGTTTCGTTGCCACCGCTATCATTTCCACCGTCCAGGGATACCCGATGTGCCCCCCTACGATTTTGAGTTCGGGAAATTCAATGGCTACCTCATCAATATAAGGGATAGGCCGTCCAGGTTCGGAAGGACAAAGAGGACCGGTATGGCCGACCTGGCAACAGAATGGAATCCCAAGCTCGATACACTCGGCGTATAGGGGATAATAGTGCCTGTCAGTCGGGGGTAGGTTCCAGTACCACTGGACAATTCTCAAGCCCTTAAAGCCAAGCTGACGCACGCAGCGCCTCAACTCTCGGATGCCATCCATAGGGCGGTACAAATCAACCGACGCGATACCTACAAAGCGGTCAGGATACCTTTTGACAATAGCTGCCACCTCGTCGTTTGATATGGTTGGTCCCTGAGGACCCCACCAGGCACATATTAGACCCGACTGAACACCCGCTTCATCCATGGCAGCAATGGTGAGCTCTACCGGAACATCCCCAGTCAATTTCTCCATGCCTGTCCATCTGCGAAGAGAATCAAAAATAGGCTGGTTTGAATGTTTAGGTGTTGGGTGCTGCATCCAGACGTCAATGATTCCATAATCTTCTGCCATGCTATCCTCCGATTGGTAACACCTTAAATCTTATGATGCCCTGGATATTTTACAGCTATAAAAGGGGAATCGCAACTTAGCCTTTTCCCAGCCCTCTGTGATAAGCCCTGGCTGCCGACCGAAGTGAGGTGAATAAAACTAACGAGGTGGTGGGCCACAGCGTACAATAGCAAGAACTTTCACACTTGCCTTTGCCTTGACCTTTTAGCAATTATAGCCAGATACTAAATGGAGGTCAAAATGGTTGAAATACTTAGCTTAAAACCTGAAGATGAGCAAAGGCTTCATTCCTACGCACTAAAGCGCCTCAATGATTGGAGGGATCGCATTATGAGGGAAGCACCGCAGCTACGCCAACTCAACATAGAGCAACTTGGCGCAGATCTAAATACCTATCTACATGACAACGAGAGGGATACATTGGACAATTGCCTAGACGATATAATAAGGTGGCTGTCCGGGTGTGTGGATACCGGAGACAGCTATTTCGCATATGCCTATGACACACAAGTTATCGCCCCGATGTCCCGAGTTGAATCGTTGATAATAGAAGTGTATCAAAGAGCTGACGCGGAACGACGGAAGAAGGAATACGAAGATAGACGATTTGCTGCATTCGTATCTATAAAACCGCCTGTTGATGATGCCAAGAAATATCTCAATGATAAAGAACACGATGAATTCAAACTGGCCATCGGGAAAGCTACAGACGCATACCTAGAAAAGGGTGCAGCATACTTAGCTGACGCGAGGGCTCTCGACTATGGCGGGTGGTTAAGAAAAATTCAAGAGCGCAAAAAGAAAGAGGCACAAGAACTGCAGGCTATGAACACAGCCGTTGAATACAATCATCACCTTAATCAAGAAATGGCGAAACTGACCGCTCGACTTGACCATAAGCAGAGAGGTCTAGGAAGTTATTTCCGGTCAAAAATTCAGGATAAGCGGTATACCCATCACGACTTTGATTATGTCCTCTCCAAAAAGGATGAAATAAATTTTGATGATACTCTGGTCAGCATGGCGAACAAGAGATTAGAGCAACTTTGCCCGGAGGGCTTGCGTCAGTTCATCGTTTTTCCATCTCAATACTACAGGCGCTATTACCCATTGCCGTTAACAAGCTACAGTTCTGAAGAAGTGCCGTCTCTTGATTTCAGCTTTGATATTTTTGCAGTTGCTTATGCGGAGGTCTGGTTGAGACCAGGGAACATAAGCTTCGACGGATACGAATTTCTTCTACCATGGATGAAAGACAAGAATGGCTTGCCACTCCTAGAGAAGCCAAAGTTCCTTGGCTATTATTACTTAATTCTTAGACCTGAGGATCTCGGTGGCTATGTATTTTGGGAGAGTATTCCACTGGTTGTTCTGAAGGGGTTACTCAATGGTGAGGCGAGGCCTGACGGAAGCACAATTTTGGCAGCCACGGACAGTGTCATCACATATAGAGTGCAAGGTCTTGAGGAGGAAGTTGAAGTGCCGGATGAGTTCGCCAAGTATCTAAAGAGTATCGGTAGCATGGGCAAGATGATTGACATGGGTGTCATGACTGAGAAGGTGGCCAATGTCGTCAAGGCTGCAGTTGGTGAGCTGCAGGTAAAACGTAAGATTCCACCAGCTACAGAGAAGGCCGGAAGAGGACACAGCATAAAGGAAAGGGCTTTTCGGTTGTTTGACGGAGGTAAAAGACCCGCCAACCCCGAGGTGAAGGCTTTAGGCATCAAGCCTAACACAGCGTACCGCTACTATCAGGAGTGGAAGAAAGCTTGCAGTCACAGCCAATCTTAGTGCGGTTTTGGTAATAAATCATCGCAGTAATCATAGCGGAAAGTCATAGTATAAGTCCTAGCTAATCATAGCAGCCAATCATAGTGCTAATCATAGTAAATCATAGTAGAAAATCATGGTGGTAATCACAGTACCCCGCCAGGCGTCACAGAAACGACTAGACCGATTCAGCGTATGGTCCGAGTCATTTCCCTGCTCCTACCTTGGCGCTGCACTTTCCGACGGCCTGTGCAGTTGGGTAACAAAACAGGCTAATGTGCAATTTCACCACATAACCACCAAATCGCCTACAATAGCAACAGTACTTGCCTTCTGGTTGGCCGGATAATCAATGGAACAAATACTATGTTGGATAGTGTGGACTCGGACAAGCTCCCCGTTCGTGGGACTGTAAAAATTCGACTATGCTACGAGTTAGTTTGATGAGCGAGATGATCCAGAACTAATCACAAGAAAATAAGCAGAGCTGGTTCAATCGTCACCATAACCGATTGTCTGTCCGAAAAGTGCCCGCTGATGTGGCTTTAACCCAAGTATTTTCGCGAGTCTAGTCTTATTGCAGTTGTGAAACCACGAAACCAGTCCCAACGCAGATGCTGCCAGATAAACGTTTTGTGCAATCAGGCCAGTGTCAACAAAGTAATATGATTTCTGGATCTCCGGATCGTAGAGTCCCGGTTCCTGATATCCTGCTGTCTTGAACCTATCGACATCGACGACGTAGATGAAGCGGACAGGAGCGTTTACCCCAGACGTTCTCTGTCCCGGGCCGATTGCCAGAGAGCGACTGTCACCGGCTGCAACCAGAGTCATCGTGTGAGAATCAGGTTCATACAAATACATCCCCTCCTCTTTGGCAACATGAACACAGACCTCCTGTGAATTGCTCGCTGAACCAGCAGTCCGGCCGGCGCCTCCAAAAGGGCCGTGGACACGATTGATTCCCTGTGCAGCCCAGAGTATATCAGACAAAATCTGCAACGGGATCTTTTTATCACTGATCGATCGAGAAGTTCCTCTCATTTTCAGAGCTTCGAAGACTGTACTGCAATGAGCAAAAAGCGGTTTCGGAAGTTTGATGGACCTCAAATCTTCAGTCGTGCTGTTTTTCATATTTCTTCGCACCTTTATTATTGCTCTACTTGATTAGTTGAACTTCTCCAATTAAGGAATACCGGTTTGGATCAGGGTCGGCTCACCAACGTGGTGTGAGCAGGCGCATTTCCGATTCGCCGCGAGGTTCATTTATGATTTTCTCTCCGTCACCATAGAATATTATTTCCGCATCGTTTTTAAGCCCGTTGATGATAGCTGGCATATATTCTGATACGCTAATCCCTCTAAATTTTACGTGGGCGGCATTACGCCCTTCTTTGTTCAAGTCAGTATCGACCATTGGAGGGACAATCTCAACTACCTTGACTGACGTGTCTTTAAGTTGCTGTCGCAATACTAGAGAGTAAGTATGGATGGCAGCTTTTGTCGCGTTGTAGATGGGTGTATCGAGCATCGGCATGAACCCAAGCCCTGAGCTTACATTGATAATGGCTGCCGATGGTCTTTTCATTAGATGGCCGATGAATAGTGAGGTCAACTCTACCGGAGAAACAAAATTGATTGTAATTTCGTCTTCACCGGAGTTGAATTCGTCACCCCCTTTTTTCAGATCGATATATCTCTGTATACCAGCATTATTCACTAGAATGTCGAGGTCGGGAAAGCGACGGAGTACATCCATGGCCAGATTTTTTCTTTGCCCGGCATCTCCAAGATCACAAGATAGTGCTGTGATATCTGGGAATTGTTTTTCAACCCTTGATAGCTTCTTTGTGTTGCGTCCGCATACAATGACCTTGCTTTTAGATCGTTGAAAAAGTTCAGCGATGCCAAGCCCGATGCCACTGGTACCTCCAGTTACGAGAACGGTTCTATTCGAAAGTTCCATATTATCTCCTTGACAGAAGTGGTCTCCGTATTCCAACTTAACTGCATTTGCCAGGTTAGCGTATTTTGAAGGAATCAATCCTTGTTGGAGTCAGGAAGCAGTAGATAAGCTGTTGAAACAAGCTGAGCAGAAGTGGGAACTACCGCAACTCCCTGACGCACACACTTGACTACCAACTTTATATTGGCCTTTTAGTATTATAGTACCATCGTTAAAGGAATTGTCAATATTCTTTTGTGCAGTGTCCAAGACATGTTGTAGAGTTAAGGAGTCACAAAACGCTAAAAGGTGCAATAAGGCCGGCTTGACAATCTACTATAATGTTAAGTCACATTCTGAGTAATAGTGACCGCCAAAGTTCACCTACCTAGAACCGTAGCTGCACATGATGTCTCTCCATTTGCCAACTCGCTTCTTTACCGTTATATAATATGAATAGGATTTAGGAGACATTCTTACGTGAGAGGCTAGTTTCAGGATCTTTTACGGAGAATCGCGTAATGACGGCTCGGAGCATTGATACAAAGTCGCGTTCAGCATTGTACTTATGGGCATTTGGTCTTGTATTTGCCATTAGCTTCACTGTGCTTATCCAGGTGCTGGGGCCTAATCTGAGACATTTCGTCGATTCTTTCCTTCCCGATCAGGGTTCATCATGGTACTACTGGAAGCTACCCGCTCGTGACCAGTTGGGGATGATTGTGGTTTGGGCTCTATACCTGGGACATCAGTTTTCGATCTGGGCAGCCATCTACTTCGCCCAGAAGAACCTGAGCGGATTCAGACTACCATCCTTGTGGAGCCTCCCCAAATATAGCTTAGTAGCACTAGCTATTAACATCGTCTTCGTCTCTCTGCATCTAGCACAAACGCACTTATGGTTTGATGGCCTTGCACAAGATGGTCCGATTTTTACTAGCCAATACTCAGTGATAATCATGCTGGCAATAATCCTCATTTTGGAGAACCCGAGAAGGGGTCTTTTGCTGGGACGAAGAGCAGGAAAGCCTTTTACTGCTCAGGTTACGGGGTTCTTTAGACGCACTCACATGTATATATTCGCTTGGGCCCTTGTCTACACCTTCTGGTTCCACCCGATGGCTGCGGACCCGCAACTGCTTTCCGGGTTCTTTTATATGTTCTTGTTATTCACACAGGTTACGTTGGCCTGGACCTGGGTTCATTTTGACAGGAAATGGATAATACTGTTGGAGAGTTATGTGGCTATCCATGCTGCAATTGTGGCAGTATTTAATACATCATTTTTCAATAGCCCAATCATGTGGCCAATGTTCTTCTCTGGCTTCACTTTCATGTTTGTCTTTACCTACTTCTATGCTTTTAAGGTCAGTAGGAGAGTATACTGGCTGGTCACTGTTGTCTATATTGGATTCTTGCTATGGTTATACCTTCCAACTCCTGTGGGCTACGGAAGAAGTGTCCAGAATTTGGCTCGCTTGGAATTCTTGTGGATACCGATAATCCTGCAGGCTTTAGCAGCTCTCTTTGCCTGGCTCGCATATCTGAAGATAAAGAAATAACCGCGATTAAAACGCACCAATGCTTACAGGCAATTCTTGAAACTAAAATCCGCCTGATTGACTGGGAAAGGAGGGAATATGAACAATTTCACCACAAAATCTGGGGAACTAAGCAAGCGCAAAGTCAAATTCGTCGCATTCGCAGCGATATTGATTACAGCTTTACTTTTTGTTCCGCTATCTGCGGCCTTTGCCCATTCTCCAATATTTCCAGAAGAGAATCACGACCCGTCCCACGCCTACCAAATTAACAACCCAGCCAAATCTTGGGCCGTTTACACGGCTCTGGACCATTCGGACAAAGGAGACTACTACAAATTCACGGTTTCTAAAGGAGACAAGATTCAGATAGGCCTAATGGTGTCAGAGAGTCCTTCCGTCTCCGGTTTCCTGCCTTGTTTCGCGTTGATGATCCCTGGTTCAGACCAGAAGGGCATCCTACCCTCATATATTGAAATACCCTCTGGCTACGGAACCATGCTGGTAAACGGCAAAGATCCTGGAAAAGCGTCATATGAGCCTTTCTCCCCCGGCTGGTTATTCGAAGTGGCTGCTCTGAACACTAACGCTCCCGCGGATGGCACTTATTATATTGTTGTATTTGACAATTCTCAGAAGACTGGCAATTATGGTCTGCCGGTAGGTTATATTGAGTCATTTACTCCGGCTGAATTCATCATGATCCCTTACAATGTGCATACTGTCTATACCTGGGAAGGCCAGAACCTGTTCGCTACTTACTTGCCTGTAATCATTGTATTGGTCATCGGCGGGATCATGCTCTACCTGCGAAGCAGGCGGGGCAAAGCTCCAAGAGGTACTTCAAAATGGTTGGCCGCGTTCGCCGGACTAGCTTTCCTGGGGACAGCTGCAGGCATTGTCTACCAGATGCTATTGACCCTCAGCATTACCGGATTCACTATAGAGGCAGTGTTTACGCTTATATTCGTCATTATCGGCATAGTCCTCGGGGTGCTAACCTTGATGTATGCAGTGCGTGAAAAGCCAACTTTGACGGCCGGCAGACGAGTGGGGCTAATCATAATAGGGATTATTGCGCTAGTTGGGTGGGCCGGCCTCTATCTGGGAACAGCCTTGGCAATTCTGGCGGCGCTTGTGCCATCCTACGCCGCAACGAAGAAATAGGAGCTGTCAAATTCGTAGTATTTAGTGAAATGAGAATAGTAAACTGTTGGATCACAAAACGTCAGAATGTGTAGCGATACATGTAGACACAGACCGGAGAACGCCCGATATTAAGCCTGTGTTCCTGTCCTCTAAAGCGTGGCCTAGCCTAGATTCACTGGTGAGTGACGCTTTAGAGAGATAACTCGTTAAATACTGCTCCCGTTATCCGCTGCCGCAACTGCCCGCAGGCGGCATCAATATCTGGACCCCGT
>Ga0315285_10008811_pt1 | contig 10343 bp, 11 predicted proteins | sample YL17G09_36_MG_FD_203698 | JGI IMG/M metagenome (GOLD analysis project Ga0315285, IMG submission 203698) | Sediment microbial communities from Yellowstone Lake, YNP, Wyoming, USA - YL17G09_36 | ecosystem: Environmental > Aquatic > Freshwater > Lake > Sediment | place: USA: Wyoming | collected... | reverse complement strand
GCTCTCGTGCCCGCGGATTCCGCTGAACCCCTCCGACATCCCGCCTTCGAGGTCCCGGATGACGTAGGCGTACCAGAGGAACGACTCGGGGGAGCCGTGCCCCAGGAAGTCCTTGATGCAGTTTCGCCCGATCTGGATGTGCCGGTCCGTGGACTCCTCGCGGAGGACAAAGGTCTCCTTGCGGAGCCGGGCCTTCTTGCAGTGCTCGCAGGCGGGGACCGAGGAGACGTAGGCGTCGGGGGCCGTCTTGCCGGGGACCGTCATGACCAGGTTTGCCTCGCCCACGCGCGTGAGGCACGCGACCAGCTCCCAGCCCGGGACCTTGACTTCGAGGCCGAGAACCTCAACCTCGATGGCGTCGTACTTGATACTCCGCCCGGTGGCGCGGCAGGTGTACGACTTTTTTTGGGTTTCCCCGGTCTCGCGCAGGGTGATCTGCGGGACCCCGAGCTTCACGGCGCGGCGGTTGATCCGGTCGACCTTGGCCTGGAGGGCGGGGATGTTGAAGGCGGGGACGTAGAGGCGGGGCAGCTCGGGTTTCGCCTGGTCCGTGCTCTTTGCTTCTTCCATGTCCCGATTATGCGCCCTTCCGCGGGAAAAAGCAACTGTTTTTTTTCTACTTTGCTTCCAAGGAGTTGTTTCTGGCCTCTTCGACCCGGATCATGATCTCCAGGTAGGCGTCCTCGTCGCCGCGCGAGTAGATCCGTGCGGCCGCGTCCTGAACGTTCCACACGGTTCCCACCCCGGAGCAGAAGTCGAACTGCCCCAGGTACCACATGGTCGAAGTGTGCCTGTGCCCTAACTTCTTCGCCAGGAGAAGGGCACCGGAGATGCGGAGCGCCTTTGATCCTCCGCGCTGCCACAGCGAGAAAACTTCCAAGATGTTGTCGTAGCTCCACTTGTTCTTCGGGGGGAGCGACTTGTCCCACGCCTCGATCTCGGCCTGGAGGCCCCTTTGGGCCTGGAGGAGCTGGCGCCGGAGCCACTGCACCTCTATCTGCTTGAAGCTTTTGGACTTTTTAAGCCGGTCGGTGCAGAGGGCCACGAAGGTCTCCTCGGTGTCCTCGTGCCGCCCCGGGCCCGGCCCGGGGCGCTTCCCGTCCGGGTAGGACACCAGCCCCCTCAGCGGTTCGAGGACCGCGGAGACGAATTTCTCTTTGAGTCCGAGCCTTTCGGCTATGCCGGCCTCGGTCCCCCTGTTCGGAAAGCGAAAAATCTCTGTGATTACATCAATATAGTCTGGCGTCGTCTTCGGGCCCTGGAAGCTTTCGTCCATGCCCCGATTATGCGCCCTTCGGCGGCGAAAGGCTAGTGGTTTTTGGGCCGTAGATCCGAAAGAAGCGGCAGTCCCGGCACCTGCACCCGCCGGTATCCTCGGGGAAGTCGAGGATGATCTCCCTCAGGACCTTCCTGTAGTGGGCCCGGTCGAGGCGGCTGTCGGTCGCGCCGATGTAGCTGCCGAAGTTCAGGGACACCCAGAGGAGCATCCGGCTCTGGCAGCACCAAAGCCTCTTGCCCTTCCAGTCGCAGCCCTTGAACATCAGGGTGCAACCTTCGGGCACCAGCTCGAATGGCCGCCGCCGGTTTTTTCGCCGCCGCACTCGCACACCGGAGGGGGCGCGGCCGGAGGCGGTGGCGGGGAGACGGGGAAGGGGAGGGGCGAGCCGGCGGGGAACGACAGCGACCGGAAGAACTTCACCGCGGCGTCCACGTCCTTGACGACGTGGATCTTCCGAACGTACACGTCCTCCCCGGTGGCGGGGTCCTTGCCGACGTACTCGTTGTACTGCCGCAGGAGGTTCCTGCCCGGCCCCAACGCCTCTACCAGGTTCGCGGCGATGTCCCGGCCCACGCCTCCGACGAGGCCGACGTCGGCCGGGTCCGCATACCGTTGGGCGTAGATGCCCTCCTCAAAGTCTACGGTAAACTTGACCTCCGACACGGGGGGTTTCGCGCCGTGGAATCTCTGCGCGAGGTACTTCATGCCGTTTTCTACCTCGCGGGAGACCATCTTGTCCAGCTCGGCTGGGCCGTCTTTAGAAAGGATCATCACCATCGGCGTGGTGACGGTCCATGTGCGGTGGAAGACGAGGGGAAGCTTGGGGGGATGCTTGTAGACGCCTTCGGCCGTTATCTCAACCCGCATACCCCAAAGTATCGACCCCCAAAAATGCGAGGGGCCCGCCCTTTCGGACAGGCCCCTCGGCTTCTGCTTAAGGTTTACAGCCTACCGGTTAGATTGACCCGATCAGGTTGTCGACCAGCACGTTCTTGCGCGGCTGGTACATTGCCATCGTCAGGAAGCGGAAATGAGCTTCCGGCAGGCTGAGGTCGCTGATTGCCAGCTTCAGTCTGCTGTACGGGGCCAGCTCGTGGATGCCGAGCGTGTCACTCTGCATCATGTAGCCAGTCACGAACCCCGGAAGTTTGTTCCCGAGGTCGACGAAGTCCGTCGATCCAGCGCCCGAGTTCTTCACCCGGCCGATGAACTTCAGGATTGACCCGCCCGCAACGCTGCGGTACATGTTCCAGTAACGGACCGTTCCCACGGGGACGAGGGTGCTCGTCACGTACTTTCCGTTGCCCGTGATCGTGAACGCGTGCACCGGCGAAAGAGCTGACTCGCCGAGTTCGTTCACGGCCGAGGCCGCGTACTTGTACACCTGTGCATTGAGGAACGGCGATCCCGAGCCGCCGTCCACGGGGACGAAGGCCGCAGGGGCCACCGGTCCGTTCGCCTTGGAGCGAGCGGGCCGCGTTTTGCCGGACAAGAAGCGCGAGGCTTCCAGGTTGACCGTTCCACCGGACACCCACTGACGACGAAGGTCGGCAGCCGTGGCGTCTTGCGGAGAGCCAGCCAGGTAGATGTGCTCCTTGTTGTACACGATCTTGTTGTACGCGCTGAGGACCAGCGGGTCAACAATGAGGCGGTCGGCCGAGCCCATGTTCATGGCGCTGCGGACGCTGGCGTCCTCGATGATTCCTTGGGTCAGGGTTCCCCCCGCCTGCAGGACCACCGACTGGTCAGATCCGAACTCCGCAAACATGAGATCTTGCGTGTTGCTGAGGATGTCCGACTGCCGAATCTGCGCGTCCACGCCCAGGATGTTCGGGAGGGCGGGAATTGCGTTCGGGTTTCCGTCGAACACGCCTGCGTTCGAGAAGTCCCCCTTTCCGCGGAACAGATCGAACTCGACATCGCCGGCCATTTTCTTCGTTCCGTCGGAAGCTGCTCTGTCTTCCGCCTTCACGCCGTCAAACGCCTGCACCATGTTGGCCGCGATCGTCACGCGCCGGATGTGGCTGTAGTAGCACATCGGGACCACTGCCCGGACGAAGTCCGAGACGTCCTCTGAGCCTACTCCACCTTCCAACTGCGCCGACCCGCCGAACGTGCCGTAGCTGAGTTGACGGTTGAATTGGACCAGCGTCCCCTTGGAGGGCTTCACCTGCAACATCTTTTGAAGCTTGATGTGCTTGTCCTCAAAGGTCACGTTGTTCATCACAGGGCTGAGATCCTCGATTTGAAGCGAGGAGCCCTGAACCAAGGAGCCCGGGGCGGCGTTGTATGAACCCGCCTCAAGTGCCTTCACTAGTTCCTGTAGTTGCTCGTACATGTTATTTTGCCTCCTGCTTGCTGGCGATGATCTTCATGACCCCGCTCTCGTCTCCCCTTTCGAGGTAGAACTTGTTGATTTCTTCGCGTTCACCCGTTGTCAGCCTATCCGACCGCGCGAGAACGCTAAGCTTTTCGTCGACTTCCGCTTTCGAGAGCTTCAGCTCAGCCTTGGAGGCCGCTTCCACTTTCTCACCGGGTTTGCCGACAACCTGATCCGCCGAAACGATGGCCTTCCGTGACGGCTTTGCGAGAAGGCTGATGACCTTCCCCGCGGCTTCCTGCGTCTTCTTCAGGTCCTCGTTCTCCTTGCGGAGTAACTCGATGGTGCTGTCCCGCTCTGCCACCGACTTCTGAAGCTCCTCAAAGCGTGGATCTGCTTTGGGGGCCGCCTCGGACTTCGCGACCGTAGAGGCCATGCTCTTCCACATGGCTTTCTTGCAGGCGCGGTAGTGGGTCCCCAGCTCGTCCTTGCCCATCTTCTCGTACATCTCGTCGAGCGGTGGGGCTTCCACTGCCGGCGAGCTTACGCTGGACTCGGTCGAGAGGGACGCGTCCGAAGCGGAGGACGACTTTGAGCTTTCGCTCGCCATCGGCTCCATCTTCTCGGCAGTCTCGGAGGCGGTCTTTTCCTCGGTGTCTTCCTTGGATTTCTCCTCGGTGTCTTCCTCAGAACCTTCCTTCTCCTTCGCGTTCTCCTTGAACTGCGGGGGCATCTCCCCTAGCTCCAATGGGCCCTTCGATTCCTCCTTGGACTTCGTACTCTCCGTGGTCGTGGATTCGGAGGCCGACTTCTCGTCGTCCTTCTTTTCCTCTTCCTTCGGAGGCTCCTCAGCCTTCGTGAGTTTCTCGGCGGCCCCACCGGACTTGGCGAGGAAATCGCTGAAGGCCAGTTCGGCCTCCTTCACGATCTCCTCGACCTCTTTCCTGGTGTAGGTCTTTTTCATGTTGGCTTCCTTTTCCCTTTTCCCGATTACATCGAGATGGTTGTGGGGAAGAGCAGGTCGTCCAGTGAAGCGACGGGCGTGCCAGTGATCGAGCCGACAACCGGTTTCACGGTCGTGGCGCTGAGGTACACTTCGACGATGACGCCGAGGCGTGCCAGCTCAAACATGATCTTGTCCTTCGTGACTTCGAGGGCGAAGGCCAAGCCGGCCGTGGCGCTCTCTTCAAGGACGAGCTGCGCGACATGCGGGCCGAACGATTCCTGCGCGGCGCCAAGAGAGTTCAAGCCGATCTGATCCACCGGTTTGATTCTGATGAAGGCATACTGCTCAGTCGTGAGCCAGGACGCATCCTGCGCGACGATGAGGGTGGGGTTGCCGGACGCGTCAAGGCCTTCCGTGAAGATGTACGTGGACGCGAACCGAAGCTGAAGGCGCTCTTTTAGCCCCCGGATAAGAACTTCCGCTTTTTTTGTTGACATTTTCCTTAATCCTCCAAAGTGTGTAGAGCGCCCACACACGGGGCGCGCAATGTACGTTAAAGGTTGCGGTTTATCGAAAACGGGTTGGGAGCCAGACCCATTAAGACCAAATCTTTACCGTGGGATGAAGACTTGCAAGACGTGCAAGCGTTCGAAAGAAGAGAGGGAGTTCTGGCGCAACCGGACCGCGAAGGGAGGGCTGCAGGCCTCCTGCGCGGAGTGCTCCCGAACGGCAAAGAACACGCACCCGGTTTGCCCCGTCTGCGGCGGCGCCACCCGCCAGGGCCGGTGCGCCCCCTGCCTGGCCCGGTTCGGCACCAAGTGGTGCCCGGGGTGCAGGTCGCTCAAGCCTGTCGGGGACTTCAAGAGGAACCGGACGCGGTCGGGCGGCAGGGACTCCCGCTGCAAGGCCTGCGCGAAGGCCAAGGGCGATAGAAAGTAAAGAGGACTAATGACAGAAGAAACCCTGCAGGCCCAAGGGCCCCTGACCTTCCACCACAAATCGTCCGACGAGGGGACGTACCGCTACACGGTCGCCGTCGTCTGCCCGAGCACGGCGGCCTTCGAGGAGGCCACGAAGGCTTTTCTGTCGGCCGGCCGCCCCAGGGTGGTCATCGGGGTCGGCATCGCCCGGGCACACCCGGACGACCAGTTCATCAAGGAGCGGGGCAGACAGGTCTCCGCGGAGAAAATCCAGCACACGGAGTGGGCCGTCGAGTTCGTCCACGCCCAGCCCGGGGGCCGGGTCCTGGTCACGGTCGGGAACGGCAAGAGGGACAACCTCACCTTCCGGTACGTGCACGGCAAGAAGCTCGTGTACCTCCTCGACTCGCACATGCGGGAAGAGGACGAAGAGTACCGCTAAGCAGCTATTCTTTATCCTTAAATTCCATCGAGGAACGGATGTGGTTCGCGGCGGTTCCGGCCGGGGCGCCGGCGCCCTTCTTCGCCTCTTTGGCCTCTATCAGGGCCCTCTCCGCGTGGTCGCGGTTGGAGCCCATGCCGAGGCTGATGGACAGCTTGTGGCCGCGGACCGCGGGGGCCTTCTCCAGCGCGCCCGTGAGGTCCGAGGCGAACTTCCGCGCGTGGCGGAAGTCGCTGAAGTGGTACTTGAACTCGTCGCCCCCGAACCGGTGCGACTTCCCCTTGTAGAGCCGGGACAGCTTGTTGGACATGTTGCCGAAGGCCTGGATGACCTCGTCGCCCGTGTGGTCGCCGTGCTGCTTGTTGAACTCCCCGAAGTCGTTGAGGTCGACGTGGACGTGCACGCCCTTGTCGTGGTTCCTGGTGAGGAAGTCGTGGTAGGCCGCCTTGTTGCCCATGGCGGGTATCAGCGTGTCGGTGAAGATCTTCCGCGCAAGCTCCTTGCCCTGTTCGGGCATGGCCTGCCTGACCTGGCCGAGCGCCTCCTTGGTCTTCGGGTCGACGCCCGGGGGCACCGCGGACGGCACCAGGCCCTCCCTGTTACTCGTCATCTGACTGCTCCGCGCCTTGTTCCCCCGACCCGGCCGGTTCCCCGCCCTGGTCCTCCGCGTCGGCCCCGACCTGCTTCATGGTCGCCTCGCCGCACTCGACCGAGTAGAGCAGCTCCTCCGTCTCGTCGTCGGTGAGCGGCTCCCCGTCCTCGTCCATGAGCCTGTCGTCATTAAGCCTGTAGTATCGCTTGGTTCCCCCGTCGTCGTACTCGTAGGCGACCTCGTCGTCACCGGAGTCTTCGGTCTGCCCCTCGGATTCGGGGGCCTCGCCGTCTTCCTCCATCTTTTCGAGGACATGGCTGTCGTCGGAAAGGATGCTTTCTAGGGCCGCGTGGGACTCCTGGGTCATCGGGCCCTCGGGGACGTGAAGGGACAGGCTCCCCCCGGTGTGGTCTTCGAGGTGCCGGATGTTGCCGGCCTCGGAGAGGAACCGGAACACCGGGCGCTCCCGGCCGTCGTCCGGGTGCCTCTGCCACAGGACGTAGTCGCCGTCCTCCAGGGGGCCGCGGGAACCCTCCGCGCCGTGGAAGCCGTCCAGCTCGAACCGCCGCGGCTTGCCGCGCTCCCGGGTCTGCGCCGCCAGCTCGGGGTCCTTCTCGCCCTTGACCATCTCGATGCCGAACTCGTCCACATCCTTCGTGTGCGGGATGACCACCTGGCTCATGCCGTCGGACGGGACCTGCAGGAACCCCGCGGGGTGTCGCCTCGAAAGGAAGACGGCGGCGTCGTGGCCCTTGTCCCGCAGGTACTCGCCGAGGAACTGCTTGACAACCGTCTGCCTCGTGCCCTTCTCCCCGGGGCCGTAGACGCCCCAGTCGACGCCCTGCCCGGGCCCGCGGAGGTCCTTCTGCTGGTGCTCGGGGCTGATCTTGCCCTCCTGCGCCAGGATCGTCCCGCCCACGGCGGACGTGTACGCGGGGTGGTGCTTGTAGCCGTGCTTCGCCGCGATGTGTTCGCCGACGTCGTTCCAGAGCCCCGACTCGTCGCCGACGCTCTCCACGATGAGGGGGTTCTTGACCCGCGCGCCGTACTTCCGGGTTTCGCCCGTGACCGAGCCGGACTTCCAGTGCGCCACGGCCTCGGCCTGGGGCCGGCTGAGCGTGTAGTAGCGGACGTCGGAGGACATGGCGGTCGGAAGCACCTTGACGCCGGACTTGCGCCCGCCCGGCCTGCCGATCCCGCGGTAGAGCACGAGGTCGGAGTGCCCCTTCTCTGTAAGCTCCTGTCTGATCCGGTCGCCGTGCCGCTGGTCCGCGATGGCGCCCTCGATCTTGTGTCCGCCGACGGAGATGAGCTTCCGGCGCTTCTTGGTCGGCACCGACTCGGTGACGAGCTGTCCCGCACCCGTGCCCTTGCTGAGTGCGCCATGGAGGTCTGCAAACAACTCCTCGGCCTTCTTCATTTCGAAGTCGTTGACCAGCCCGGAGAACAGGTCCACGTAGTCGTCCGAGGCCTCGGGCATGCGGTTCTTCAGGAACTTCTTGATGGGCACGACCCTGTCCCAGTCGCGCAGCGCGGAGAGGACGTGGTTCTTCCTCTCGACGTGCTCGGCCTGGAGGGCGGAGCCGCCAACCAGCGCGCCCGGGGCCGCGCAGGCGTTGGTGGCCGCGGTGATGGTCTTCGCGAGGGCCGTGAGTTCTTTCAGCCCGTCGATGGCCGCGCCGAAGCTGGCCTCAAGCGTCCCGGAGTACGGGTCGTCGACGACGCCGCTGCACTCCGCGAACTCGCCCTTCCGCAGGAAGGAGGTCTTCCCCTCGGACTTTGCCACGCCGGGCTGGTCGGAGACGATGTTCGCCTCCTCGACGAGGCCGGACGAGCAGGAGCGGTTGCAGGGCTTCAGGGTGAGGGCCACGTTCTTGGCCACGGACCGCTTGAGGTTGCCGCCCTCGCGCTCCATGGTCGTCCCCTCAATGCTCCACCTGGCGAGCAGCGGCTCACCGCGGGAGTGGTAGTACCGGACGATGGCCGCCGCGGCGCGCGCGCCGGGGTGCCCCTCGGAGTCGAACAGCTCGGCCTTGCCGTAGATGAACGGGAGCCCGATCTTGTTCCAGTAGGCGAGCTGCCGGTCGTCGGTGCAGTCCTCGGGCCCGAAGATCTTCTTCGCGGTCAGAACCTTGCCGAGGACGTCCTCCGGCGTGGAGCCCTGGTGCTCGTAGTTCACGACCCCGAGCCCGTCCTCCAGGGTGGAGATGTCGCAGCCGGCCACGTCGAGAATCTCCCCCGAGGTGTCCACGGCCTCCGACGCGAAGGCCCCGTCCAAAACCATTCCTTTCGAGAGTTTCTTCATGCTATTCTCCGCGCTGTTTCGAAAGCTCGTCGTGGTCCTGCGCGACGTACGCCACCCTCCCGGCGCTGAAGCCGAAGCCGGGCAGGAGTGTGGTGAGTTCGCACCGGCAGTGGGGGTGCTGGGGCAGCACGCTCGGCTGCGGGTCCTTGTGGTCCGTGTACCCGTGCCCGAGTTCGGACATCCTCCAGAGCCTCGGGGTGACCTGGTCCGGCATGAGCCAGAGGTACTTGCACACGTCGCAGGTGACGTCGTCCTTCACGACGACCTTGAACACCGTGGGGTCCGCGATCCCGAGGGACTGCGTCATCCTCACGATCCCGTCCTTGTAGCCCTCGTTCTTCGCCCCGGCCGACTCGGCCTCGACGATCTTGTGGACGTTCGTCGTGACGGAGCCCCAAAGCTCGGACAGGCGCCCGCCGAGGGCGTCCATGACGGCGTCGGCCGGCTCCTTGTCGGAGGCGCTGACGGCGGTCTCCACCTCTTGGATGATCTTCGCCTTGGCCTTCGCGCGCTCGCCCTCGATGTAGTTCCTCGCCACCGTGGTGACCATCTTGCGGACCTCCTCGTCCGGCGTCGCGGCGCCCGAGGACGACGCGGCGGCCGTGAAGAGCCCCGGGAGGGACATGGCGGAGTCGAAGATGCCGAAGTACATGGACTTCCCGCCGTATGGGCCGAGGAACCTGGTCAGGAGGCGGTCGAAGACCTCGTCGATCTTCAGCTCGATTTCCTGCCGGCCCGTCGAACTCAGGATCACCCGCTTCGGCATTACTTGCCCCTGCCCTTGTGCTTGCCGGCGACCGCGAGGATGTCGGCCATGGCCTTCGCGCTCTCCTGCTCCCACGCGGTCATGGCGGTTCGAACAATCGCATTGTGCATGGCGACCATGCGCTTGCGGTCGGGTGACAGTTGCGCCTCGCTCTTGGTGAGGCCCGCGGCCTCCGCCAGCTCGTTCGCCTTTTCCGTCAGCTCACCGCCGTTGCCGAGCGCCTGGCCCTGCGCCATGGCCGTGGCCTCGGCGGCCATCTGCTCCCTCTGGAGCAAAAGCTGTTGCCACTGGAACCAGAACGGGTCGCGGACGTAGGCCAGCTCCGGCTTCCCCTTGGCGTCCTTCCGGTCGAAGAACCTTTCGAGGATCTCGTCGACCGGGAGGTACTTGTCGATGACCGTCTGCATCTGTGGGCTCAGCGGGAAGTTTCCGCCGAACTCCGGCTCGATGGGGTCCTTCTCCACGCGCTGCAGGACCTCGTTGTAGGTCATGTGCAGGCTGGAGTCCTGCGCGAGGCGGGCCGACTCCTTCTCGGGGTCGTCGGCGTCCAGGCCGACCATGGCGAAGCACGCCCGGCCCTTCAGCTTCGGGGCGATCAGCGGCAGGATTCTGTCGTTGACGAAGTCTTGGATGCTCATGAGGAGCGGGCGGATGCCCACGTCCCTCGCGGCCTCAAGCTTGTACTCGTTGTTCCCCTCGGAGAGCGCCTGGCTGTTGGTCCCGCGCGAAAGGTGCGCGTAGCCGGGCAGCTCCTCCGGCGACATCTGGAAGGC
>Ga0315285_10008810_pt1 | contig 10343 bp, 8 predicted proteins | sample YL17G09_36_MG_FD_203698 | JGI IMG/M metagenome (GOLD analysis project Ga0315285, IMG submission 203698) | Sediment microbial communities from Yellowstone Lake, YNP, Wyoming, USA - YL17G09_36 | ecosystem: Environmental > Aquatic > Freshwater > Lake > Sediment | place: USA: Wyoming | collected... | reverse complement strand
GCAGGTCGGCGGATGGCTTGCGATCAATTACGCGCTCGGACACTTGCGTGCGTCGCTCGTCGCGCCGACGTTGTTGGGACAGCCGGTTCTCGCCGCGCTCCTCGCCGTGCCGCTCTTGGGACAATCCATCGGCATCGCGCAGATGATTGGCGGCGTGTTGGTGATCGGCGGAATTTTTATTGTGCATCGCGCGAAAACGAACTGAGCAGAGGAGCAGAGGAGCGATTTCTCCCCCTGCCCCCCTGCTGACACAAAATGATTTGGAGGAAACAATGGCGAACTACGTCGCGGCAGTAGACCAAGGCACGACCGGCACGCGCTTTATGATCTTCGATCACGCGGGGCGAGTTGTCGCGTCCCATTACGAAGAGCATCACCAAATTTATCCGCAACCCGGCTGGGTCGAGCACGACGCCGGAGAAATCTGGGATCGCACGCGCACGACGATTGGCGGCGCGATGGCAAAGGGGAACGTCCGCGCGGAGCATCTCGCGGCGATTGGCATCACGAACCAGCGCGAGACGACCGTCGTCTGGAATCCGAAAACGGGCGAGCTGTACCACAACGCGATTGTGTGGCAGGACACGCGCACGCAAACGATTTGCCAGAAACTGATTGACGATGGCAAATCCGATTTCATTCGCGCGAAAACTGGCTTGCCGATTGCGACGTACTTTTCGGGTCCGAAAATTCAGTGGCTGCTCGAAAACGTCGCGGGTTTGCGCGCCAAAGCGGAACGCGGACAAGCGCTTTTCGGCAACATTGACGCCTGGGTCATCTGGAATCTCACGGGCGGCGCGCGCGGCGGTGTCCACATCACCGATTACACGAACGCGTCGCGCACAATGTTGCTCAACCTGAAAACGCTCGACTGGGACGACGAGTTGCTGAAACTCTTCGGCATCCCGCGCGCGATGCTGCCGCAACTGCGCCCCTCGTCTGATCCCAAACCGTACGGCTACAGCGACGCGGGCGGACCCGTCGGCGGCAAGGTGCCAATTTGCGGCGATCTCGGCGACCAGCAAGCCGCGCTCTTTGGGCAAGTCGGCTTTGACCCGGGCGAAGCGAAGAACACCTACGGTACCGGCTGCTTCTTACTCCTGAATACCGGCAAAGAAATCGTCCCGTCGAAATCCGGCTTGCTCACGACGGTCGCGGCGTCGGTGGGCGACCACAGGGAGGGCGACCACCCTTCGACTTCGCTCAGGGCAGGCGCCGGGTCGCCCCTCCGGACAAATTACGCGCTCGAAGGTTCGATTGCGATTGCGGGTGCGGCGGTGCAGTGGCTGCGCGACAATCTGAAAATGATTTCGAACGCGGCGGAGACGGAAGAGATCGCGCAAGCGGTCGCGGACACGGGCGGCGTCTATTTCGTGCCTGCTTTCAACGGCTTGTTCGCGCCGCACTGGGATATGTATGCGCGCGGCACGATTGTCGGCATCACGCGCTACACCACGCGCGAGCACATCGTCCGCGCGACGCTGGAGGCGGAATGTTTCCAAACGCGTGAAGTGATCGAGGCGATGGAAAAGGATTCGGGCGTACCGCTCAAGACCCTGAAGGTGGATGGGGGCGCGGTGAAGAATAGTTTCTTGATGCAGTTGCAAGCCGACGTACTCGGCAAGACCGTCGTACGTCCCATCGTCAGCGAGACGACCGCGCTCGGCGCGGCGTACGCGGCGGGACTCGCCGTCGGCTTCTGGAAGTCGCTCGACGAACTGCGGCAGAACTGGGGCGTGGATCGCGTCTTTGAACCCAGGTGGGACGCGGCGCGGCGCGAGGAGAGTTACGCGGGCTGGAAGCGCGCGGTCGAGCGGGCGAAAGGATGGCTGAAGTAGAACTGACCACGCAACACGTAGCACGCAACACGTAATCGCCCATATTGCGTGTTGCGTGTTTCGTGTTATAATCGCCGCAGTGGAAGCAAGGAGGCGCACATGAACCTCGAACAAGCCGTCCAACTCTTGAACTGGTTGGACGAAGAACATCGCAAAGACAAAGCGCAGATTGCCGAATTGGCTGGGCAACTGACGCAACAGTACACGCTCGTCGCCGGGCTGAACAAAACCGTGCAAGACCTGGAAGAACGCCTGGCGCGGTTGCAGAGCCAGTCGCTTCGCTTTACGCAACTCGAACAAAGGGTTGGACAAACCAAAGCGGAAGTCCAAATGGCGTTGGAACAACATGACAAACGCTATACGCAAAGAGAGACAGAAGCATTCGAAATGCGCCAACTGGAACGCGAGCGCCAGGATCAAATCTTGAGCACGCTGCAATTGCAGATCGAGGGGCTTCAGCAATGGCAGCGTTCGACGATCGGCGATCACGAAATGATCAATCGCGCCGATTTGACCGTCGGCACATTGCAGCGCGAACTCGAAGAGCAGATTCATCGCGACGAAGAATTGAATCATCGTCTGCAGTTGATCGAAGAATGGGTGCCGCGCTTCGGACAGATGGCGACGGAACAACGCCAACTCAGCGAGCGCTTGACCAAGGAACGCGCGGAAGCGGTCGAAGCCGCGCGCCGGGCGGAGCAACAGCGCGCGCGCCACATGGCGGAGTGGGCTGAGCAGATGAAAGCGAGCCGCCGCGAAGTGGACGAATGGATCGCACAGATGCGGACGATCCAGGAACAGCACAAAGACAGCCGCAAACTGTACAGCGAATTACAGGAACTCGAAGAGCGCTTGAAGCAGATGGAAGCGCGCCTCTTGCAGTGGCAGCGCCTCCTCGAAGAAACGCGGCGCAAAGAGCGCGACCAATTGCTCGGCGATGTGGACAAGCGCTGGCAGCAGCAATTGGGCGAATGGCAATTCCTGCGCGACGAATGGACCAAACGACTCACCGCCGTTGCAGATCGTACAGGCAAGTTGGAAGACTGGCGCGCCGAGGCGGTGAGCCAACTGCACGAACTCGTCGAGAAGATGGAAAAGGAACATCGCGATCGTTTGACGATGATCGCCGATGTCATCAAGACCGAAATAGACATGCAACGTTCGCACGGTACGCAGATGGACAAACTGTTCAACGAACTGATCACGCGGATTGAGGGCGAGAAGGGGGGCGCCAAACCGAAACCCAAGACCACGCCAACCCCCTCGGGAGAATGAATCGTGCGCGTCATCGGTACGGCGGGGCACGTTGATCACGGCAAGTCCACGCTCGTCAAAGCGTTGACCGGCATTGATCCGGATCGCCTCAAAGAAGAGAAAGAACGCGAGATGACGATTGACCTGGGTTTCGCGTGGCTTGCTCTGCCGAGCGGTCAAACCGTCAGCATCGTGGATGTGCCGGGGCACGAGGGGTTCATCAAAAACATGCTCGCGGGCATCGGTGGCATTGACGCGGCGCTGCTCGTCATCGCGGCGGATGAAGGGGTGATGCCACAGACACGTGAACATCTCGCGATCTTGGATCTGCTCCAAGTCAAGGGTGGCGTCGTCGCGCTGACGAAAAAGGATTTGGTCGATCCGGAATGGATTGAGATGGTTTCGGCGGACATTCGCAAAGAACTTGCCGAGACCGTTCTTGCGAACGCGAAAATAGTTTCGGTCTCGGCAAAAACGCGCGATGGTTTGCCAGACCTCCTCGCCGAACTGGATCGCCTCCTGCAAACTGTTTCCGCGAAAAACGATTTGGGCAGACCGCGCCTGCCGATTGACCGTGTCTTTTCGATTGCCGGATTTGGCACCGTTGTGACCGGCACGTTGATGGATGGCAGTTTCGCAACTGGACAGGAAATCGAAATCGTGCCGGGGGGCAAGCGCGGGCGCGTGCGCGGTTTGCAAACGCACAAAGAAAAACTCGAACGCGCGATGCCCGGCAGCCGCGTCGCGATCAACCTCTCCGGTCTCGCCGTCGAGGATTTGGCGCGCGGTCAGGTGGTCGCGCTCCCCGGCACGATCACCGCGACAACCTTGCTTGACGCGCGCGTGCAATACCTTGCGTCCGCGCCGAAAGCATTGGAGCATAACGCCGAAATAGACTTTTTCACCGGATCGGCGCAAGTGCCCGCGCGCGTCCGCTTGCTGGATCACGCAGAATTGAAGCCCGGCGATATGGGCTGGACGCAGTTGCAACTTGCCGCACCCGTCGCGGTCGCGAAAAACGATCGCTTTATCATTCGCTTTCCGTCGCCGAGCATCACGATTGGCGGCGGCGTTGTCGTTGATCCGAACGCGACGACGCGCCATCGCCGCTTCAAGCCCAATGTGATCGCACGGCTCGAAACACTCGCGCGCGGCACGCCCGACGAAATCGTGCTGCAATTTCTCGCGATGCGTGGCGCGAATCCCGCCGACGCGAAAGAGGCCGCGAGCGGCACGGGACTGAGCGCGGAGGTCGTCACGCAAGCGTTGAGCGCGCAGGCGGAACGCGTGGTCGCGCTCGGCGCGGCGTACATTACCGCGCCGAATTGGAACGCACTCACGGAAAAGATGCGTGCCGCGCTCGACCAGTTCCATCGGCAGTATCCGCTGCGTGTGGGATTATCGCGCGAGGAATTGAAGAGTCGGCTGGGGCTTCCGCCGCGCGTGTTTGATCGCGTGATCGAGCGCGCAGTGGCGGCAAGTATTATGGTCGCAAGTGAAGACATCGTGCGGCGACCGGATTTCGTTGTCCACTTTCCGCCCGAGTTGCAAAAGAAAATTGACGCGCTCCTCGCGCAATTCGACAAGCAGCCGTACGCGCCGCCATCGGCCCAAGACGCGGAGTCAGAGATCGGCGCGGAAGCATTGAACGCGTTGGTGACCCAGGACAAGTTGATGCAGCTGAACGATCAGGTTCTGCTCGCGCCCAAGGCGTTTCGCGCGATGCAAGACTGGGTCGTCGCGTCGATTCGCGCCCAAGGGCAGGTGACCGCCGCACAGGTGCGCGATCAATTCAACACGAGCCGCAAGTACGCGGTCGGTTTGCTGGAATATCTCGACGAGAAACGTGTGACCAAGCGCGTGGGGGATGCGCGGGTGTTGCGATGAAGGACGACAGCCGACGGCCCATCGCCGATCGCGAACAGTTGACGCCAATTTCGAGGGATGTTCAGAGCACGGTCGAGACGCGGAATACAATGGATCGGCGCGCAGCGAAAAGCGGAATGTCTGTGCCTTCGTCATTGATTCGATGCGAATGGCTCGAACGTCTCGCGCACATTTCTTTGATGGCGGGCATCGTCGCGCTCTTGGCGGCGTTCTGGTTCGCGGTGACCAGCACGCCGCACCCGGCGCAAGTGATCGCTCGGACGCCCGCGCCGCTGCAAACTCTCATTCCCACGATCATTCCGCTGCCTAGCCCGATGCCCACTCCCACGCCAACACCGCTGCCGCCGCTCGTCGCGCTGCTGGCGGGACATTCTGGCGGTACCGACACCGGCGCGCTTTGTCCCGATGGTTTGCGCGAAGTGGACATCACCACCGATGTTGCCGCGCGCGCGAGAACACTGCTCGAAGCGCGCGGCTATCGCGTGGACATTCTCGCGGAATTCGACACGCGTCTCAACGCGATCAAGCGCGATTATTCGCCGCGCGCGTTTCTCGCGATTCACGCGGACTCGTGCATCTACAACGTGTCGGGCTACAAGGTCGCGCGCGCGGCGAACAGCGCGTCACTCCAAGAAGATGATCGGTTGGTCCGGTGTGTCAGTTCGTCGTACGCCGCCGCATCGCAGTTGCCGTTTCACGAGGATAGCATCACGACGGCGATGACGCTTTATCACGGCTTTATGAAAATCAATCCGCAATCGCCCGCCGCGATCCTCGAACTCGGTTTCCTCGGTTCGGACAAAGCGATGCTGAAGAACAATCGCGATCAACTCGCGCTCGGTATCGCGGATGGCATCACGCGGTTTTTGCAGGGGAGCGGGTGTCAATAGGACAGTAAACAGTCAGAGGACAATAGACAAAAGGAAAACCGAGTGACCAAGTCCTCGGTTTTTCTTTTCATTCTTCACACCTGCACTTGCGTGCGGTGCAAGTGTCCTTCTGCCTTCATCCTTTCATCATTGCGGACTCGTGGTCGGCGGCGCGGTGTTCGGCGCGCCGCAGTACGGGCAGATGTTCCAGCGCAGACTCGTGATGCGGTGACAATTATCGCAGCGGCGTTTGAGGCGCGTGTGGCAATTCGGACAGTAGAGAAAATCGCTTTGCACTTTTTGCTGGCACATCGGGCACGCGACTTTTTCTTCGATGTCTTGCATCAACGCTTCTTGCGCCAGTTCGCTTTCGTACTGCGCGGCAAGCGTTTCGCGCGGACGCAGCATAAAGTACAGCAGCAAACCAGGAATGTTGAAGACGACGACGAGCGCGACCGAGACTAACTGCATCGCCAGATCGCGCGCGCGCGCGCGAATGTCGCGGAACGTCCAGACGATCAAACTGAGCCATACCGCGACCAGATACACGCCGAAGAACGCGGCGACGAGCTGCAAGAGCGAGGCGAGCGCACCCAGATCAAAAGGCAGTGACATTGAGGATTCTCCCAGTCGGAAATCGGCAAGCATTATAACATCATCTTTGAAATCAGACAAAAGATGACAGATGGCAGACAACAGACAAAAGCGATCTGTAATCTCTTGTCTGTGTTCTGTTTTCTATTTGTGTGAGGTTGTGGTATAATGCGTCCGTAACGCAGTGACACCCGTCATTGCGCTTCACACGGGAGGCAAGATGGATTCCAATATGGTGACGGTGACGATTGACAGCGTGCGCGTGAGTCTCGTTTCGCCGCATCGCCTCGTGGTGCTGAAAGACGACGGCGAACGCTTTTTGCCGATCTGGATAGGCCCTTTTGAAGCGGACGCGATCACGATCGCGCTGCAAGGCACGCAGCCCGCGCGCCCGCTTACGCACGATTTGCTCAAAGCGCTGATTGCGCAAGTCGGCGGCAAAGCCCGGCACATTGCCGTGACCGACCTGCGCGACGATACGTTCTTTGCCCAGATTGTTATGGAGATCGGGGGGCGACGCGTCACCCTCGACTCGCGACCCAGCGACGCGATTGCATTGGCGGTGCGCCTCGAAGTTCCGATCTATGTGTCCGAAACGGTGATGGCGCGCGCGGCGATTCGTCCGAGCAAGGATACGGAAGGGGGCGCGCCCGAAGTGGAAGAAAAACTCGACGCGTTTCGCGACGCCCTCCAAGACCTCGACCTCGGCGGTTTGGGCAAGAGCGACGCGCCGAAAGACAATTGACTTGATGGACATCCATACAACTGCCGCGCCGAGCAAGATGGTGCCCAGCAATATTGAAGCCGAGCAAGCGGTGCTGGGCGCGTTGCTGATCGATCCCGACGCGATTGTCAAAGTCGTCCCGATTCTCCACGTCGAAGATTTCTATCTCGAAAAACACGCGTGGATTTTCGAGGCGATTTTCGCGCTGCACGAGCGCCGCGAGCCGATTGACTTTTTGACCGTCGTCGCGGAACTGGAACGCCGCGGCAAACTCAACGACGTCGGCGGCGCGGCGTACATCACCGCGCTCATCAACGCCGTCCCCACCGCGATTCACATCGAACACTACGCGCGTCTGGTCGAACGGTTGTCCACGCAGCGCCGCTTGATCTCCGCCGCCAGCACCATCGCCGAAATCGCGTACGACAGCACCGAAGAGATCGACGCGATGATCGATCATGCCGAAGAGACAATCTTTTCGGTCGCGCAGCGGCGCATGAGCCGCGATATGGTTTCGATGCGGCTCGCGGTGGACCAATTCATGGATCACCTCGACTACGTCCAGCGGCATCAAGGCGAACTGCTCGGCGTGCCGACGGGCTTCGTTGACCTCGACAAATTGCTCGGCGGTTTTCAGCCGTCGGATTTGATTATCGTCGCGGGACGACCGGGCTCGGGCAAAACGTCGTTCGCACTTTCGATCATGCAAACGGCGGCGGCGAAATTCAAAAAGCGCGTCGCGTTGTTCTCGCTCGAAATGTCGGCGGAGCAGTTGGTGCAGCGCCTCGTCGCGAGTATGGGCGAGATTGATTCGCAAAGTCTGCGCCTGGGGAAGATTAGCGACGAGGATTATTCCAAACTTGTCAGAGCGACGGGCGATTTGTCCGAAATGTCCATCTTCATTGACGACAGCGCGACGATCACGCCGATTGAGATTCGCGCCAAAGCGCGCCGCTTGCAGTCCGAGTTCGGGATTGACCTGATCATCATTGACTATATGCAGTTGATGACGATTCGCGGGCGCGTCGAGAATCGCGTGCAGGAGATTTCGCAAATCTCGCGCCAATTGAAGGAACTCGCGCGCGAATTGCGCGTGCCAGTCGTCGCGCTGTCGCAATTGTCGCGCGCCGTGGAAGCGCGTGATGAACACCGTCCGCAGCTCGCGGATTTGCGTGAATCTGGTAGTATTGAGCAGGATGCAGATGTCGTCATATTCATCTTGCGCGAAAAAACGTACTTTCCCACATTGGAAAAGTGGCAAGCCAAGCATCCACATACACCCTACCCGGAAAACATCGCCGAGATCATCGTCGCGAAACATCGGCACGGACCGATTCGCGATATTCAATTGTTCTTTGCGGAAGACCAGGCGACGTTTAGGAATTTGGAACCCGCGCAATGAAAATATTCTCCGGCTTTCCCGCAGGCAAATTGCAAGTCACGCCACTGCCGAATTTATTTTTTAGCGAACTCGTTCCGGCGATTGACGACCTTGCTGAACTAAAAGTGACGGCGCACGTTTTTTGGCTGCTCGCACACAGCAAGAGCGCGTACGTCTGCGCGAGCCACCTGCGTGCGGATCGGACGCTGGCGCAATCACTCAAAGTGAACGACGCCAAGCCGGAGCAGGAATTGGAGCGCGCGCTCACGCGCGCCGTCGAACGCGGCACGCTGTTGCATTTTGATTCGGCGGACGACACGTTGTACTTTTTGAACACTGAACGCGGACGGCGCGGGTTTGAAAAAATGGAGAGCGCGCAAGCGGTGCGCAGCACAGTCGCGCCTGAACCGGCGACGGCAGCCGAGCGTCCCAACATCTTCACGCTGTACGAGCAAAACATCGGACTGCTGACGCCGATGCTCGCGGAAGAATTGAAAGAGGCGGAACAACAATATCCGGCAGAGTGGATCGCCGAAGCGTTCAAACTGGCGGTGGACAACAACAAACGCAGTTGGAGTTACGCGCGGAAGATTTTGGAACGCTGGAAGACGGAAGGACGCGCGGAGAAAACGAAGAAACGGAAACATTGGTGGGATGATGAATACGACAAATACATCAACCGCTAACTCAATTAGTACTGTTTGCCCTATTTGTGGCGGCGTGGGTTTCCTGCGCCGCGATGTTCCGGTCGATCATCCGGACTTTGGGCGCGCGATTCCGTGCGTGTGCAAACTGCGCGAGACCCAGGACGCGGGCTTGGACGATTTGCGGAAGACGAGTGGACTCGCGCATCTGTCGCAAATGACGTTTAGCGCGTTTCGCGCGGATGGCATCGGTTTGCCGCCGGACAAGCGCAAGAATTTGCGCGATGCTCACGATACCGCGCGCGCGTTTGCGGACAACCCGCGCGGTTGGCTGGTGCTCAAGGGCGGCTACGGCAGCGGCAAGACGCATCTCGCCGCGGCAATCGCGAGCGCTCGCCTTGCGCGCGGCGAGCCGGTGCTTTTCGTCGTCGTGCCGGACTTGCTCGATCATTTGCGCGCGACCTTTGCGCCGACCAGCCGCGTCACGTACGACGATCGCTTCGAATCCGTGAAAACCGCGCCGCTGTTGATTCTCGACGACTTGGGCGCGCAGGTGACGACGCAGTGGGCGCAGGAAAAATTATTCCAACTGTTCAACTATCGTTACAACGCGCAACTGCCGACGGTTGTTACGATGAATCGCGAGTTGGAGGAAATTGATCCGCGCGTCCGCTCGCGTCTTGCCGACATGACCTTCTGCAAAATCGCCACGATCCTCTCACCTGATTTTCGTCAAGGTGGAATTGACACAACTGAATCAGGTATTTCAAACTTGGCGCTGTACGGGGATATGACATTCGAGACTTTCGACCTACGCGGTAACGAGTTAGTGGGCGACGAACGAAGCAATCTACGCCGCATTCTGAATACAGCAAAAGATTACGCCGAAAATCCACACGGGTTTATCGTCTTTACCGGCGAATATGGTTGCGGCAAGACGCATCTCGCGGCAGCGATTGCGAACGCGATCTGCCAGCGCGGCGGTTCAGCAATGCTCGTCGTCGTGCCGGATCTGCTCGATCATTTGCGCGCGACTTTCGCGCCCGGCAGCACGATCACCTACGATCAGCGTTTCGACGAGACGCGCAGCGCGCCGATTTTAGTGCTGGACGATCTCGGTACAGAAAATGCAACTCTGTGGGCGCGCGAAAA
>Ga0315285_10008809_pt1 | contig 10344 bp, 10 predicted proteins | sample YL17G09_36_MG_FD_203698 | JGI IMG/M metagenome (GOLD analysis project Ga0315285, IMG submission 203698) | Sediment microbial communities from Yellowstone Lake, YNP, Wyoming, USA - YL17G09_36 | ecosystem: Environmental > Aquatic > Freshwater > Lake > Sediment | place: USA: Wyoming | collected... | reverse complement strand
CCTGGCCGCCTCTCGGATATCCTCCATGTTGGCATACAGAGTCCATTCCCCTTCCGATACGTGCTCCCTCTTCCTCTGGCGGTGTCGCAGACATGCCAGGCCTATCACCAGGTCCACGAAAAGGTCAGGATTTCTTCGGTTGCGTCGGTCAGTGAAGCTCACTCTCTCAGATAGCTTGGGTATTACTACCCGGTAAGGCGGCTTGTTCTTGATGTCCAGCATCATGGCCTTGGAGATCAGCACCTCTTCGATCAAGGGAAGCGCAGACTCACCGCGCTCTGCCCGCAGCAGGATATGTCTGCATACCTGCTCATCGGCCTCCCTGGACGAATCGGTCTTGATCACAAACATGCGATTGAGGAACTGATCTCCGCTCTCGATCACATCGACATAGGTGAGCGTCCAGCAGAGCCTTTTGGGCAGCCTCATCCGGAGGAGCTGCCGGTTGCCGTCCAGAGTTTCATGGTAGGCACCTTCCTGGAAGGCAGAAGTGCTCCTCTTGATGGTCGCTTCCAGGTCCGAGCCCTCATCCACCCTAAAATCATCGAGGAAGATGCAAGCCCCGTCTGGCAGATCTTTGTGATAGAATAGGCTCTTCGCCGATACAGAGCCATTCAGTATGAACATCTTGGGTAAAAGATGATAACAGGCCTCAGCACCGGCACTCTTTCCCTTGCCCGATGGACCGGTCCAGTTGGCCTGAATCCCATGGGAGTTGCAGGATGCCTGGCAGCCAAAAGCTATGAACTGGACCTCGGCTGTGTCCCTGTCTCCCACATGGATTTTGTTGAAGGTGTCCAGAAGGAAGTCCAGGGGATCTCCGTGCTCCAAGATCTCCAGGGCCTTATGACGGTGCCTCTCCAGCACCTTTAGTTCGGCCTCGATCTCAAGCTGGTATTCATCCTTCCCGGAGGCCTCTTCATCTTCATTTCGGCCCTTCTTCCTGCCTTTCTTGGGCTTTTCTTCTTGAGCACCATTATCCTGCCCCCCAGAGGTCATCTCTTCTCCCCTGGCAGGCAGTATCCTTTTCTTCTCGCCTCCCTGACCACTTTTGGGAAGACATCCTTCAGGCAGCCAGGGCGCGCCTCTGCGCAGTCCAGCAGACCCATCTGCATGGCCAGGAACTCCAGAGGTCCTCCTCCGGTCTCGTGACGCCAGCAGTGCCAGCAGTTCTGGCCCAGGTTTATGGAGAAGTTGTCCTCTGATGCTGAATCGTGCAGCGGGTGGGCGCCTCTCACTTCCAGGCCGTGCCTCTCCACCTGGCCTCGAGGCCAGGCGATGGAGTCTATGGGGATGAGTGCACCCAGTAGGATGCCATCTTTATCCCTCGGTGCCTGGAGTTCTTCCGCGTGGCCAGCAGTTTTGAGTCCCTTCTCCTTAGCCCTGGAGAACTTCAGCCCCACAAGTGCCTGAATAATTTCCTGCTCGGTTATGGAAGAAATGGCGACATCGCGAAGTACCTCGTAACGTCGTCCCGACTTGTGCAGGCTCCCCGGAGCCACTACCTGCTGCCCCTCACATTGAACTTCGCCGAGATGAAGAGCAGATCCACAGGCGTCCAGCTTTTCTTGGTGATAAAAGCTTATTCTCCTAATGCCCGGGCACCAATAATAGTGGTGTTGTCCTCCGCCTCCGGTTCTCACTTGAAATGTCCGAGGCAGCCTGGCTGGAATTCCAAGGGCTTCGGCCTCCTGCATGTTATCAATATCTACTACTGCCAGGCCTGAAAGCCCCGTAACTACCCCATAATTCCAGCCGGATGCCAGATATCCGGCAAGCATAGGATCAACATGGCCATAGTTTGAACCCCCAGGCTCGTCCCAGGCTTTGCCGATAGGACTCTTCTGGCTCAGAGGGATTATGGTAAATCGGATCTCAGGCCGTCTGAGCTGCCAGGGGATGCGCCTTAAAGCCCTATAGAATGGTGAACTTGATGGATTGGCGGCATTGCAAAGGTTGGAGGTCATGCTTGACACCTAATAGTGTTTATGAGTGTGCTCTTAGTGGTCTCAGAGGTCTTCGATGCCGGGAAGATCCTGAGCCTATAATCCTGTTCAGTTCGCAAAATGCCGATCCTCAATCCGATTAGAGGCTTGAGCTTCGCTCCCAGTTCATGTGGCAGAACTACGATTGCTGGCCCTATGCTTGCTAGGACATAGCCATCTACTTCCCTGATCTTGTGAAGATCGCCAATGGACTCTTCGTAGAATCCAAGCCGATGAACTTTGGAGTCTATCAAGATCCTCTCCCGCATTGGCAGAACATGTCTTTGCTGAAGTGCCGCCTTGCGTCGTGATTCAATGCAGCCTCTGCAGGCTTGAAGCATTCAAGGCAATAGTTGGAGAATTTTTCATTGTTTGATTTGATAATTATATATTTTAGCATATTATGCTCCTGCTCAGAGCAAACGGCTCTGGGCGACCGCAACTCTTAGACGCCAGCCTCCTGCGATTTGGCCTGAATAGATGATACGCAAGAAATCTTTAGAGAATCGTCTGGCTGTAGTTCGATAAGTACAGGATCTCCCTGTTTCAGACCATGGGTTAGTACCCAAGGCCTCGGCAGGTTGACGAGGTAACTTCCACCTATCACCTGCACTTTCCTCTGCCCTAAAACGAGGGACATAGAAAAACCATAGTAGCCAATTTATATTTAAATATAAGTTATAATTATGAAGAAAAGTATAACCAAAACTATAACTAAAAGGAAGTACTCAATATTCTGCATCGAGGTGATTCCCATAAGAAGGTTCACAGATAAGGAATTGATAATTCTCGCGGCACTTGCTGACGATAAAGGACATGCTCTTTGGGATTTGGAACAAAAAACGGAAATTAGGAAGAGCAACTTGAAACCGAAAATAGACTCCTTGATTGGGAAAGGCGCGATATACAAAGGGGCGGCCAGGAAAACCAGAAATAAGAACTCCAGCCACCCCAATGATACTGAGCACCCATATTATATTAGGCCTCAGATGTTCTTTTTCGCGAGAGAAGAATTGCGCAGGTCACTAAGAGATACTCAATCTAAGCTCATCTTCAAGAGGGATAAGAAGCGGCAATCATCCACCGATGAAGTGATTATAAATAAATTGAGAAATAAATTAGACCTGTATCGTAAGCTTTTGGCTGATTTTGAGACTTGCCTTAAAACTCTTCGAATTGTATCTCCAAGAGATCGTATCAAGGGAAATTATGACGTGGAAATACCATCAAATGAGCCCGAATTCGAACCAGGTGCGTTTATCCATTGGTCGCCATTCCAGACGGAGATCTATAAAATCGCGAAAGAGATCGAGGAGTATTGCACAAGCCCAGAGGCCTCGGTATGTGCAGCACTTGAGGCTAGGCCGGACCTCTATGCGGCTCATGATAAATGGATCAGGGACAATCCACCTCGGCCTCTTGAGGATTTGCCATGATCGATCTTTAGAGCTGCCAGAGCAATATCAAATCCCGAGCTGAGGGATGTGCGCCATGTAGCTCTCTTTCACCTCCTTTTTATCGATATGGTCATAGATATCGATGGCCTCTCGCCTGACATCGCCTCGCAGCTCCTGTATAAATTCCCGAGGCATGCCTGCTCGCCTTAGATGGGTCGTGAACCAGTGCCTACAGCAATGGGGGCTGAAGTGATCCTCCATCCGCTCTGAATTGGGATCATGCAGGCCGATGCGCTCTGCGGTCTTAACCACCATATGGGATATGCCTGTTCGCTCCAGCCTGTCCCCTTTGCTATTCAGGAAAAGGGCCTTAGATCCATTGCTGTACCGGCCTTCTTTGGTCCTCATCCAGCGGCGAAGGACTACTGATGTCTCTCCATCGAAGAATACCGTTCTGTTGGTCCTCTTGGCGGTGGGCTTGAGGGTGATGCTCTGCTCCATGAGATCCACGTCCTCCACATCCAAGGCAATAAGCTCCTTTCTCCTTATGCCCGTCTTTGCCAGAAGGGTGATGATGGCCTTGTCCATTATATCTACGGTCGCATTGATCAGCCGAGCCATGTCTTCAACGGAGATCAGCTTATGCGTGTGCTCTTCATTGCTGTTTTTGTAGCGCTTCAAATATCGTTTTCTCACCGCGGCCACAGGATTGGCGCTGATCAAACCTTCGTACAACAGGAATTCGTAGAAGCTGGAGATCTCTGTAAAATAATTCTCCAGGGTCTTCTGTGAGACTTTTCTGTCGATCCTTAGATATTCCAGCCAATCCCTGAGAACGATGCCATCAACCTGCGTCAGATCAAGGCCCTTGTCCTGCAGAAATCCGTTGAATATCCTCAGAGTCGAAACGTACCTGACCACTGATTCAGGAGTCATGCCTCTGATAGTGCAATCCCTTCTGAACCGCTCAATCAATTCCCCAGATCGATCTATGGCTTTGCTAGCCTTGACCCCGCTCTTGCTCATCCCATCCACCGCCAGCCGCGGGGCGTGGAATCTATCAGGCCGTAATTTTCCAGTGCTTCCAGCTCCGAGGATACGCCCTTCACCAATTCTGCTTCTTTGGGATCAATTGCCAGTGCCTCAAGCAGCCGGTAGCTGTCTATGGGCCCTTGCTTCTTCAAGAGGGCGATGATCTCCTTGCTGTACTTTCGGACTCCCTGGAAATCATCTAAAAGGAAGGCTTCGCTGCGGTATCGCTTCAGCTCATTTTCATATTTTTCTAAAACTATATTTTTTAGCCTAAGGTCGTCGGCCAGCCGTTTATTCTCTTCTTTGATCCGGGAAAGCTCTTTAACCATCTCACCGCGCGGCTTTAGGTCAGACTCCTCCGCGAGAGAATTTTCCACGATCTCAATAATAAACTTGGAGAGCGGGACTTTTGCCTTCACAGCTAATTCCGTCCACCTCGCCTTTTCAACTTGTGAAGGAAGATAGAGCCAAACATACCTTGATTTATCTGGCTTGACCAATAAATCACCAAAGGTATAAATGTACTTCATGATATTTAAAGATTACCGGTAAAATAACGCTGAGGGTGAGATTTGAACTCACGAGGTGCGATGCACCACTGGTTATCCTGTCCTGGGTCATTTGGCCCAACACCTCAAGACCAGCGCCGTAGGCCTCTTGGCTACCTCAGCCCGCGTTGCAGGTCAGGAGCCTGAACCTCTTAAGCCTGGCGATCCTTTTGCTAGATCAGATCATTTCGACAATCTTAATATCCTGCCCGTCCTCAAGCTGCTCATGCTCATCAAAGATGTCTCCCTTCTCGAGAGTGGCCAGCTCGTAAAGGGTCGAGATATTTTGATCCAAGGCAACAGAATTACGAAGATCGGACGCGACCTCAAAGATGAAGACAACGAGGATACCATCGACGGCCGCTGGAAGCTGGCCATTGCTGGCCTGGTGAACTCCCACACTCATCTGGCCATGACGCTGCTGCGAGGCTATGCCGACGACATGCTTCTGAAGCCCTGGCTGGAGGAGAAGATCTGGCCCCTGGAGGCCCGGCTCACGCCGGAAGACGTCTACTGGGGCGCGAAGCTCGGGTGTCTCGAGCTGATACGCTTCGGCATAACCTGCTTCAACGACATGTACTTCTTCATGGACGAAACTGCCAGGGCCACTAAGGAGATGGGGCTGCGCGCTTTTCTGGCCCCAGTTGTCTTCGATATGCGCCCGGAGCTGCTGGCTGGGACGGAGCCTTTCCTAAAGCGGTGGCAGGGAGATGAGCTCATCCGCCCCGCAGTGGGTCCCCATGCCGCATACACCTGCTCTGAGGAGACCCTGCTCCAGGCCAGGGATCTGGCGGAAAGGTACAACACCCTGATTCATATCCATCTCTGCGAGACCAAGGAGGAGGTGGACGGATTCACCCTGACTAAAGGAAAGAGTCCGGTAGAGTACCTGGACGGCTTGAATATGCTCAATCCGCGGCTGGTGGCCGTCCACTGCGTCTGGCTGTCCCAGGAGGATGCCCATCTGCTGGCGACGCGGGGCGGCAATGTGGCGGACTGCACAGTGAGCAACCTCAAGCTCTGCTCGGGCATTGCCCCCCTGAACTATCTCCTGGATGCGGGGGTCAACGTCTGCCTGGGCACTGACGGCCCCTCCAGCAACAACAACTTGAACCTCTTCGAGGAGATGAAGGTCACCGCCATTGTGCAGAAGAACGCCTATAATTCCCCTGCGGCGTTTTCAGCAGAGCAGGTCTGGCGTATCGCCACAGAGGGCGCCTACAAGACCTTCGGCCTGGATATGGGCCTGCATGAGGGGGCCCTGGCCGACCTGGCATTGATCGACCTGCGCAAGCCCTGGCTCTGTCCCCAGAGCAACCTAGTATCCCATCTGGTCTACAGCATGACTGGCGAGGTGAACACTACCATCGTCAACGGCAAGGTGCTCATGCGCGATGGGTTCATACCCGGCGAGGCAGAGATCCTGGAGAAGGCCCAGGAGCGCTTCCTGCGGCTCACCTCATCGGATTAACGGCGCCTTCTTCCTCTTTTCTGTCGGAGGTGCTTCTGGCCAACCAGGCCAGCCCCGGCAAGGACCAGCACCAGGGCAGCAATGGCTGCAAATCTCCATAAGGAATCCCTCTCCACAGAGACCAGGACAGCCAGATCTTCCCTTCTTGAGGTCTCTATAGCTCTGTAGGTCAGATTGCAGGGCAGTGCATAGAGACCGGGAGTGGCGAGCGGATCAGCATATACTTTCAGCCGGTAAGAGGCAGAGGTTTGCGGATCCAGCCTCTCCTTTCTTTCTTCGATGCCTGTTACGTTGAGGGGCCAGTGGGACGAAGCTACAAGCTGCACGTCGAAGACCGGCTCATCTCCCCGGTTGGCCAGCACCACCTCCAGATCCGATTCTCTGCCTGCAGAGCCCCCTCCTCTGACCTCTTTTATCTCTATCCTCGGTCCGAACGCCGCTCTGGCCTCCAGGGGCAGGATCTGGGCGGCATTCTCGTAGACAAACTTTACCTCCGGCATGCTCTCCTCACCGGAGATGGCCACCTCAGAGAGCCGGGAATAGCTGAGCTGGAGCTCTAGAGGGTATACGCCCACCTCACCCCCGCTGGCCAGAGCTACAAACTCCAGTGAACGATTCTCTCCAGGCCCCAAAGATCCCACTGGCTGCGGCCCGGAGATGACTTCGATCCGGTTATCGATGCTATTCAGGTCGGCCTGTATGCCGTAGGCCAGCGCCTTTCCCTCCTCCAGGCCGGCGTCAGATGGAGCGGCATTGTTGCGGATCTCAATGAAAAGGCTGCTCGGCCTTTCCATCTCCAGAGTTCCATGAACTGAGGATATCACCAGGTGGGGGCTGGAGGCTGCGCAGGCCTGCAGAGCGGCTGCAGCCAATAAGAAAAGGAGGATAAGTGCCGGCTCTTTCATCACAAAAGAAGAGGCCTTTTATCCTCTTATTCTTAATCCTCTTATCCCAGATTCAGCCTTGATCTTCTTATCCCAGATTCAGCTGGAGCTCGTCGAAGAGCAATTCTCATGCTGCGGAGATCTCCATGGCCTCCTCGGCGCTCAATCTCTCGTGGACTACTCCGCAGATGCGACGGGTTATGAGAGTGGGATCCTGGTGCTGGAAGACGTTTCTTCCTATGGCCACACCTCTGGCCCCGGCGCCCACCGCCCCTTCCACCATTCTTAGCAGATCCAGCTCTGAGCCGACCCTGGGGCCTCCGGCGATGACTAGAGGGACGGGGCAGCTCTCCACTACCCGGGAGAAGCTATAGTGATCGCCAGTATAGCTGGTCTTCACCATATCAGCGCCAAGCTCGGCTCCCACGCGGGCGGCATGGGCTATGTTCTCTTCCGAGTACTCATCTTTGATCTTGTTCCCCCGCGGGTACATCATGGCCAGAAGGGGCATGCCCCAATCCTGGCATCTCCGGGAGACATCTCCCAATGTGTAGAGCATCTGTCCCTCGTCCTCGGCACCGATGTTTACGTGAATGCTCACTCCGTCTGCTCCCAGCTTGAGGGCCTCCTCCACAGTGGCCACCAGAACCTTGTTGTTGGGGTCGGGGGCCAGAGCGGTGGAGGCTGAGAGATGGATTATGAGACCCAGATCCCATCCATAGCCCCGGTGACCAAAGATGGCTGCTCCCTTATGGACCACGGCAGCATCAGCCCCGCCGGAGGCCACGGCCTCGGCAACTGCCTTCACGCTCCTTATGCCATCTATAGGTCCTACAGTTACCCCATGGTCCATGGGAATTATGACCGCATTGCCGGTCTCCCTGTTGATTATCCTCTCCATTCTGATGGATTTCCCTCTCAACTCAATCCCTCATTAATGTATGATATTGTACAATAAAGTATATCTATTCTCTTCGATGAGCATATTTTGATATTTAAGGATTTTCCATGCCTTCAGAGCAGCCTGTCGTGAAGCTCTAAGTATAGTGAAGCACCTAAAATTGAAGCAACCAATCACCATGCTGCGATCTCCTGGGGGAGTTTATAATTATAACTATTTAGATCCTTAGACTATAGTTTGAATTTTATAACGTCGGCTCTTTTCCCACTCGCTGCTGCGATTTTGATGTGCTCAAGCCTGGTGTGACATGCTCCAAGTAAGGTACCGTGCTGGTTAGGCTCGGCTCCCCTCTCCCGGGTCTGGCTGTCCTCGGTGCTTCTGCTACGTTCTTCCTACTGTGCTTCTTCTTGTGTCGCCCCGGGGCCCTAGATCCCGCTCAAGGCCGCGGGCGATTTCCCTAAGCGGTCGCGGGGGACACTACACACCGGGGGGTCGAAAACGGTTGATAGGTCGATTTGCTCTTCACTCCCGATGCCGACGGGCCCCGTGAGGAGACAACCGCCGTCCGAACCACCCCCGACAACATAGGAAGGGGGATAAGGCCTAAGGGGACAGGGCCTGGTCTGGTTTGTGGGAAAAAGATCTTGCCTCGGGATAATGGATCCGCCTGAAGCTAGCGGAGGAGGAGATCCTTTTTCAGTGGCTGGTAGTTGGCCAGCTTCTTTATCAATTCCTCATGGCGAATCCACAGACCGACTATTATTGCCAGGGAGAGGGCCAGCCAGGCGGCAAAGACCGGCCTCATATATCCCACCAACTCAATCGGCTGGGAGTAAATGAAGACAGCTGCGGCCAAAGTTACAACTGCAGAGAAGAACATATTGGCTGAAGGCGCAAGGCCGTCTCTGTAAATGACACAGAACCGCTCCCACTGCCTCTCCCCCTTACCGGCCATAGATACAGGGTGCCTGCCCAGAAAGACCCCAATTCGCTTTATTCTGGAATCGGCGGACATGATATACAGATCAAAGCTTATGGCCACCAATGGAATAAAGTACAGCAGCCAGTAGATGTAGGGGAGCTTAAGACCCATATCCACAGAGCTGATGCCAAAGAGGACTGTAATGAAAGCCAGCTTTCTGGTTACGTAATCGGCACGCTCGTTCTGGGTCCGGATCTTCTCCTCGTGAAGCGCCCTCAAGAATTCCTTATCACTATCCTCCATCGCCTCTCCAAAGGATGAGTAAGTATCAAAGGTATTAATAACTTTTGTCTGTAATTTATTCATATATGAGGCGATAAAAACATCCTTGAAAGGCTCTCTTTGCCATCACGCCCACCCTCCTCCGGCCCAAGGCTACCTGATCTTGTCCGATTGTGTTGGCCATGGTTTCATCAATCGACAATTATATAGATCTTGTACAATAAGTTGAACCATTCAGAAAGGATATCAGTCATGAATCAGCCCGATTCTTCTCCTGCAGCCTGGCTTTCAGAGGGGAAACGTCTTCTCCTGGCCGGAGATTTCCGCCGGGCTCTCCTGGCCTTCAATAACGCGCTCGCGCTGGATCCAACGCTCGCAGATGCCTGGAGGGACAAGGGCGTAGCTCTCCAGGAGCTGGGCCGCTGCCAAGAGGCGGTGGAGAATTTCGACCAGGCCCTGAAGATTGACCGGAGGGACGGAGAGGCCTGGAGCTGCAAAGGCCTGGCCCTTTTCTGCCTGGGAAGGCATGAAGAAGCAGTCGAAGCCTATGGGCGTGCACTGGAGATGAACCCAGAGGATAGACTTGCCTGGGTGAACAAGGGAGAGGCCCTCAGGCTTCTGGGAGACTACGAAGAGGCGGCCAAATGCTGCCTAAACGGCCATAGACCTCAATCCTCTGGATCCCAAGGCCTGGAGCAGCATGGGCGATATCCTCCGCCAGCTGCACAGGCAAGAGGAGGCTGTGGAGGCCTACAACAGGTGCATCGAGCAGGATCCCGGCGACGCCTTGGCCTGGACGAGCAGAGGAGCCGCCTTCCGGGATATGGAAAAGGGCGCTCTAGCTTTGCACTGCTTCGACAGGGCCATCGAGATAAATGCTGATTGCTCTGCAGCCTGGTACGGGAAAGGAATTACGCTGCGA
>Ga0315285_10008808_pt1 | contig 10344 bp, 7 predicted proteins | sample YL17G09_36_MG_FD_203698 | JGI IMG/M metagenome (GOLD analysis project Ga0315285, IMG submission 203698) | Sediment microbial communities from Yellowstone Lake, YNP, Wyoming, USA - YL17G09_36 | ecosystem: Environmental > Aquatic > Freshwater > Lake > Sediment | place: USA: Wyoming | collected... | reverse complement strand
CTCCTGCGGAGCAGCCAAGCCGCTGCGAGCCCTTCAGGCTCGTACAAAAACAACGTCTCTGAGCTTATCTACGGGCCATCGGGGACAGATACCCAAATAGGCTTGCCTGGGTGGCGCAGACCGAGTATCGTCAGACCTATGTCCAAAAAGGAATAAAAACAGGGATAAAGGTATCTGCCTCGAAAATAGAAGGCCACAGACCAGGGCTAGTCCCCGTAAGCCCTTTTATTTTCATTCGTTGAGGGTGAGCCGAAGGCTCATGAACAACTGTCCCCGAAATCCTATGAAATCCTATGACCTCGATTGCTGACGACATCGCCCGCACACCCCTGGTTCCCGCACGCATGGTGCGCCCCAAACGTCGCATTACCGGCATGTCGGCTGTATTGCTGCCCTTTGATGAGCATGGCCAGGTTGACTGGGAAGGATTTGAAGGGCATCTGCTGAGGACCCTGGCCGCGGGCCTGGTGCCGGCTGTCAACATGGACACCGGCTATGTAAACCTTATCTCCCGTGAGGTGCAGATCGAGGCGTTATCCCGTACCCGGCGGCTGGCCGCGGATGCACATTATGTAGCGGGTGCATTTGTGGCCGACCGGCCCGGCGACCGTTTCGACCCCGCCGCATGCAGAAGCGTCATTGCCGATATACTACGCCACGACGGCGTGCCTGTGATCATGCAGTCGCACGGTCTTTCCTCCCTGCCGGAGGCTGAAATCGTCAACGCATATCGTGCGATTACCGCGGACGCCCCTGAGTTCATCGCCTTTGAACTCGGCACCGTGTTCGCCCCGTTCGGCCGTATTTACGAACTGAGTACCTATGAACAGCTCATGCAGCTTGACAAGTGCATCGGCGCCAAGCACTCCTCGCTCAGCCGGGAACTTGAATGGCGACGGCTTCTGCTGCGCGATCGCGTACGGCCCGGATTCAAAGTCTTAACCGGCAACGACCTGGCTATCGACATGGTCATGTACGGCAGCGACTACCTCCTGGGCCTCTCGACTATGGCGCCCGATTTGTTCGCGCTGCGTGACCGGTTGTGGGAACAGGGCGACCCGCGGTTCTATGAGCTCAATGACCTGCTGCAGTACCTGGGCATGTTCACATTCCGGCCGCCCGTACCCGCCTACAAGCATAGCGCGGCCCAGATCCTGAAGCTCCAGGGGTGGATAATCGACGATGCCACGGCGCCCGGGTCATTGCGCCGGCCGGCTGAAGATGTGCCGATACTCAAAGAGATTATGGCACGTATGGACCAGTGGCGCAAGTCCATGTTACCGTCCAAGGAGTAGTAACAAACGGTGATCGGCTCCAGACACAACAACAGGACCTTTGCATGATTCCATCGCAGGCAAGACATGCAGTACCACCGGCGCCAGGTCGCAACTCACCCCGCTCTCATTCCGAGCTTGCCGCCATGCTGGCATCGCTGGGCATCGATCTGCCATGCAGCGAAAACCTTGGCATCCTTGGTGAGCACGTGCGTATCGGCAACCGCGATGTCGGCAACCGCATGGTCGCCCTCCCCATGGAGGGGTGCGACTGCCGGCCTGACGGCGCTCCCTCAGCGATTACCCTGCGTCGCTATACGCGGATCGCGGCCGGAGGCAGCGGTACTATGTGGTTTGAGGCTGCCGCGGTTACCGAGGCTGGCCGCTCCAACCCCAAATCGATGTGGATTACCCCCGGCAACCTTGACGCGTTCAAACGCATGGTGGACGATGTGCGTGTCGCGGCCGCCAGGGCCGGCAATGATCCGGTTCTGTGCCTGCTGCAACTAACACACGCCGGGCGCTTTGCCATGATGGGCTCGGCGCCCGCACCGGCGGTCACGCACCGCGTACCTGAACTTGACCGGCGGCAGGGGTTCGACGATACCCTCCCGCTGGTGAGCGACGCGTGGCTCAACGAGCTGCAGGGCCGGTTCGTGGAGGCGGCGCGGCTGGCCCGAGCCGCGGGATTCGACGGCGTGGATGTCAAGAGCTGCCATGGGTATCTTTTCTCAGCCCTGCTTGGCGCACACCGGCGAGCAGGCATGTATGGCGGCAGCTACGAGAACCGCACACGCATGCTGCGGCAGACGGCGGCGCGCATCCGTGCCGAGGTGGACGGCTGCCTGGTGGCCGTGCGGTTTAACGCCTGGGACGCCCTTGCCTACCCTTACGGTTGGGGAACCTCGCAAGCGGATCCCGCGGGCCCGGACCTGATCGAGTCCGTGCGGCTGGCAGGCGATCTGGCGGCCGGCGGGGTTGATCTTCTGGGCGTCAGTGCCGGCATTCCGCGAATTGACCCCCACATCAACCGGCCATCCGCCCATTACGGCGGCGCATGTTCCGACATCGCGGAACACCCGCTGGTTGGCATAAAGCGGATGACGGATATGACCGGGACGATCCAGCGTGCCGCTGCTTCACTGCCGGTTGTCGCGGCAGGGTTGGCATGGCTGGGTACACTCATGCCGCGGGTGGCGGCGGGTATCCTCACAACAGGCGGTGCTACACTGATCGGCCAAGGCCGGGGAACCTTTGCTTACCCCGAATCGGTGGGCGACATCCTGTCGGGCCGGGGCATGGACCAGCGAAAAATCTGTGTGTCATGTTCCAGGTGCAGCGCGCTGATGAAGCTGGGAGGTCCGGCCGGGTGTGCCGTACGGGACCCAGCCGTGTACTCGTTCCCAAAGGAGCGGCAATGAACCGGACCGCCGGGATTCGGGGGATTCGGGGACAGGATTCGGGGACGGGATTCGGGGATTCGGGAACAGATATCAATGGCGGGAAATCCACCGGGGAACGGGAGAAAGATATCCGCAGATTTCGCGGATTTCGCGGACCCACGGTCCCTGCGGGAGGACGAATCTACTTGCCGCCTTCCTTCTTTGGCGGCTTGGACCAGCAGGTCTGGAAGACGAAGCCGATGATCGCGGGCACGCCGATGAGCACGGCCATGAGGTGCGAGTTTTCGCGCAGGGGGCCTTCGAGGTCGTCGGACATGTACTTCAGCAGCAGCGCCAGCACTCCGCCGACGCCCATCACGGCGCCCTGGAGGCTGGTGATGAACATGACCACGAACTTGAGGATGACGAACGCCAGCAGGCCCAGAGTGATCAGGCCCACCAGCGCGCCGACCCAAGCATACTGGAGCAGGTCCGGCCGTTCAATGGCGTTTGCGACGTAGTGCCATAGCCCGTAGCCGACGAAGCTGCCGACCAGGCCTCCCAGCAGGCTGACGGCGTACTTCATCAGCGGCCAGGCCAGCCCGCCCAGCAGCATCGCCCCGGCGATCGACGTGTATATCCACGTGTTGGGCCCGCGGGCCATCGAGCCGAGGTAGCTGCCGACGACCGCGCCCATCACAGCCACGTTGGCCACGACGAGGATCTTGAATATCTTCCAGCCCTGGAGCATGTAGACCAGCCCGCAGGCGAAGAGCAGCATCGCCAGCACCGCCCCGTACTGGTGGTGGGTAATGTCCAGAAGCGAGTCGACAAGCTGGCTCTGGCTGGGAATTTCCGGAAACGCCGCCGGCCCGGCGCCGCCGGACTCAGCCGACGCCGGGGAAACCTGCGCGAGGAGCATTGCAAGAATCATCGGATTATTCCTGACAAAGTTGCCGTGTGCATGCATCCGTGTGCATGTATCTGAATGTCGGCAAACCGGGGCAGTTTTGATTGGCGGAAATCGGGGGCAATGGACAATGGACAAGGGACAAGGGACAATTGACAATTGACAATGGACAATTGACAATGGATAATGGACAAGGGACAATGGACAATGGATAATGGACAACGCTCAATGTTAAATTGAATGATCAATACTCAGTGGTCAATGCACTGAGCGCCCAATGTCCCTTAGTATCCCTTGTTAATTGTCCATTGTCAATTGCCCACTGTCCATTGCCTATTGTCAATTGTCCATTGAGCATCAGCCCCGCGCCGGCTTGGGGGGCTTGCGGATGTCCTTTGGGGCGTCGTCATCATCGTCGCTCTTGGCCTCGGCGCGTTTGGCGCGGACCTCGCGGATCGACTGGTGGAGGATGCCCAGCAGCAGCACGCCGGCGAAGATGCCCGTCGTCAGCCATTGGTTGGCGGCCATGCGGGCAAGAAGGTTCGGCGCCAAAAGGCCGGTAAGCTCAAGAACCGCGCCGCCCACGAGGGTCGCGCCGAGCATCGACGTGACGGCTATCACCGTCGCTCGCGGCAGGAACAAGCCCAGAATCAGCCCTGCAACGCCCGCCCCGACGCCCGCGGCCGTGATCGCCAGACTGCCCACGGCCCAGGCCGACTGGGCCAGGGACCCCATCGTCGGATCCCACCCAGGCTGGGTGGCCGGCGTGAGGTCGCCCAGCATGAGCCAGGCGGTGAGGCTGGCGGCGAAAACCGCCAGCCAAAGCCCCGCCAGCAGCGCCCAGACAACCCGTGCAAGCACTATGACCAGGATCGTCAGCGTCACAGCCACCGAGAAGACGGTCAGCCAGAGCCAGGCGTTAAGATCAAATCGGTCAGCCAGGATTGAGCCAAGGCCCATCCCCATCGGAAACGCGATGAGCACCAGCACCGCCCGGTGAAGGATCCGCCCCCACAGCAGCAGCGCCAGGCCAACCAGGCCGGCGCCAATGGTTGCCAGGACTATTACCGTGGTCCCTTGTGCGATCAGGCCATTGATCGCGCGGTTGAAAAGGTCCGCAAACGGCTGAAGATAGCCTGGCATGGTTGTCGGCATCGGTTGAGGTTCTCTTTTCTTGCCCAATGGGCCGGTGCGCGGCGGCCCGTGCGCGGTCTAGAGGCTCCGCTTGTGCCGGACCGCGTCGAGCTCCGCCTGCGCCATGGCTGCCTTGCGCTGGTCGCCAAGCCGCGCCGCGGCCTGGGCGAGGTAATGCTCAGCCCGGTCGTACTGATGCAGATATCGCCCGTATATCAGCCCCAGCATGAGATGAATGTCGCTCATGTGCTCGTAGTTGGCGTAATGCCGCAGGAAGCGCTCGTAGGCGTCGGCGGCCGCGGGATACTGCTCCTGCGCCATCAACTGGTTGGCCACGTCGAGCTGCGCCTGTCGCGACAGGACGGCGTCCTCGGCGATTCGCACGAACTGGAGGTACTTCTCGACCGCGGCGGGCAGGTCGTGCCGCGCGCAGGCGGCGGCGATTTCCTGGCGAAGCTCGATCTCTCGCGCCTGCTGGGTATCCGACGGCTCGGAGCGGACGCTCTTGGCCTCGACCCATCGTCCGTACCGGGAAGGCTCCAACCGCGGCCTGGCCGGGGCGTCGGCCTGGAAAGGCTTGAAGCCCCGCGAGACCATCTGCCTGTACCGCCCCCGGCGGCGGGCGTGGCCAAGCATGCTCAGCAGGTCCATCTGGTCGCGAGGAATCAGCCCAAGCGCCAGCACCGCAAAGCCCACCGCTATGCCAAAGACGTACCCGGCCGTGTGGGCCGCGACGGCCACCCCGCCGCCGGCGCCCGCGACCGTCAGGAGCACGTTGTAGAGGAGTTGGAAGCCCACGAAGTACAGGCTCGACATCTGGAACGTCGTGATGTAGTAGAGGACCATCAGCACGGTCAGCCGGACCTGCGGCAGCAGCACCAGATACGCCCCGGTGACGGCGCAGATGGCGCCCGACGCCCCAAGCACCCGCCCGCCCGTGCTCAGGGCGATGTAGCCAAGGCCCGACAGAACCGCCCCGGCCAGGTAAAACGCCAGGTACGCCACGTGCCCAAGCCGGTCGTTGAGAGACCCGCCGAAGACCCACAAAAACAGCATGTTGCCCGCGATGTGCATGAAATCGCCGTGCAGGAACGCCGAGGTGAAAAACTGCACCAGCCGGGGCTCGTCCGAATTGAGCATCCAGGGGCCGATCGCCTTATTGTAGCCGTTGAGTCCCACGATGTATACGAGCACGTTGATAGCGACCAGGGCGTAGTTAACCCACGGCCGGTGCGCCATCCGATACTCGGTGCGAATCGGTATGAACATCCTTGAAGTCCGTCAGGGCGCCTCGAACCCGGTGAACCGTCTAAAGCGAGGCGCCGGTATCAGGTTAGGGCAACACGTTAGGCGACACGGCGACGACGCCCATTGTAGCCGCCGCCCATGCCGCCCGCCAGAAGAGAGTCGCAAAAGAAGGTCCTAGCTCATAGCTCCCAGGTCTTAGGGTGGCAGAGCCATGATCTTGATCTTGTCATTAGCCAGCCATCTCTGCCGGCTCGCCCTAGGACCTATGACCTAGGACCTATAACCTTCTTTTCCTCTCCGCCTACATCCATGCCGGCTCGAGGCGCTTGACGGTGCCGGGCTTGACCGGCAGGCCGGTCTCGGCCGAGGCCACGGCGGCGAAGCACAGCGCCAGGCTTTCGAGATTGTGCCGGGCGGAGTTGTACGGCTCGCGGTCTTCCTCGATGGCCCGCAGCAATTCGCCCATCGTGCCGTGGAAGCCGTCGGGGAACCAGCGCCCGAGCAGCTTGGGCTTGCCGAATCCCCTGGGCGTGTAGAGAGTCACCTGCCCCCGTTGGTCGCCTTCCGGGGCCGTTACCAGCGTTCCGGCCGTGCCGGCGATAAAGTTGCGATCGTGATCGCCGTAGTGGACGTCGGCGTCGAAAGTCAGCGATGCCTGGGCGTTGTCGTACTCGATGCCGACCTGGGCGAGCATCTTCGGCGCGGCGATCTGCCCCGGCGAGCGGGCCCACGAGGCGTAAACCTTCCTGGCCTTCTTGGCGCCCATGAAGCAGTTGAGTATGTCAAACCAGTGGATGGCGAAGTCGTAGAGGATGCAGTGGCGGATCTTGTCGAACGGCTTGCCCTTGACCCAGTTGTGGTCCCAGTGGACGCTAAGGTGGGCGGCGAAGACCTCGCCGATGAGCCCCTCGGCGATCGCGGTGCGAAGGTATGCGAAGTGCGGCGCCCATCGCCCGTTCTGGTTGACGGCCAGCTTGACGGACTTGCGGTCGGCGAGCTTGATGAGCCTGCGGCCGAAGTCCAGGTCCAGCACGAAGGGCTTCTGGCTGAGCACGTGCTTGCCGGCACGCAGGGCGGCCTCGAGCAGCTCCTCGCGGTCCTTGGGGTGCGTGGCGATGTCAACGACCTCAATGTCTGGCCGAGCCAGCACGTCGCGGTAGTCAACGTACACGTCGGCCTTGGGGTAGAACTCCTCCTGGCGCTTGAGTGCCCTCTCCTTGATGAGGTCGCAAAGCGCGACGACCTTATACCCGGCCGCCTTGTAGGCCCGCAGGTGCGCCGACGTGATCCCGCCGCAGGCGATCAGGCCGATGTTAGGCCGGTACGACCTGGGGTCCCGCGGCTGGTACGCCAGCTTTGGCGCGGCAATCTTGCGAGTGCGGGGATCCTTGCGCTTGGCAGCCGGTTTGGCGGCGGCTGCCGGGGCAGCTTTGCCGGCCTGGCTCTTGGCGGCGACGCTGGCCTTGGTTGCACCGGCTTTGGCCTTGGTTGCGGCCTTCTTCGTCGTTCGTGCCATCTCGTCATCTCCCGCCGACCTCAGGCCGGCTCTTTGAGGACCAATCCACGGACATGTCGGATACGAAAACAGCCCGCGGCAGGAACAGCTTTTCCAACGGGCTGTTAAGGCTCACAGGCTGCCTCGCCAATCTATTACTACAGCGCAAGTTCGGGCTTTTCGCGTAGCACGGGCATCTTGCCCGTGAGTCGCAGGGGCATCCTGCCCCTGCAAACTCTGAAAATTCCAACAACACCACGGGCGGGACGCCCGTGGGACTCATGGCCAAGATGGCCATGCTACGAACTTGCGCTGTAGTACTTTGCATCGCGGCCGCGGCCGCCATGCCCGGAACAGGATTTGAACCTGCACTGAGTATTACTCAACTAGGCCCTCAACCTAGCGCGTCTGCCAATTCCGCCATCCGGGCTGGGAAGTCATCAATTGACAATTGACAGTTGCCAATTGCCAATTATCAATTGTCAATTGTTAAGGTTATTCTGTTCCGGCGACGGTGTCAAGGCCCTCAAGCCCCCGGCCGCAGGAAAAAAGCTGCGCCGTCGATGATATTGTGCAGTCCCGAGCGAAGTCGCGGGGCGGATTGCGGATCTGCCTGCCGCAGGCAGGTTGCGGATTTCCCTTCGGCCGGATCGGTGTCCCGAACGTCTCGCGGTCGAGCAAGCCTGCCCGGCGTAGCCTTGGCGTAGACGGGTTCCGGCACGACTGCCCGGCGAAGCCTTGGCGAAGCCGGGTCTGGCTCGACTGCCTCGTCGACTGCCCGCGGTGAGCAGGGTCGAACAGTGCCGTCGCCGCCAGCATGTGCGGCATCCGCACGCCGGGCGAAACCGCACTTAAGCGCCAACGCAAGCGATACACGCAATCAGACTTGAGGAGGTAGACAGGCACCCTCTCCGTCAATCCAGCAGGCCGTTGATCACCAGGGCCAATTCTTGCCGAGCCGTGAGCAAATCCCGCAGTTCGGTCATGGCCTTGGCAAGTTCGGCGGCAATTAGCTGGTCGGCTTTGGCTCTTGCCGCACGGAAGGCGGCCAGATTGGCGCGGATATCCGTGGGGTGGGCACTCTTGTCTTCCCACAGGGTCCGCAGGTCCCGGGCCCTTTCCGCCAACTCTGCCAGACCGGCGACGATGGCGGGGATCGGCGTCGGCTGGGCCTTTCCCGTATCAGCCCCGGCATCGCCCTTGGGAGGCTTGGGGGGTTCCATCGATTTCTTCGGATCGCGAACATCATTGAGCTGTTTAGCGAGGGTCTGGACCTTGATGATCTGGCCTTCCAGGGCCTGCCACTCCAAATCGCTAACCTCGATCTGCTGCCTAAGGTTCTGGAGCGCCTTGGGGTCCGCAAAACCCTTGCCTTTTCCCTTTGCCTTTCCGCCGCCGTCAGCAGGCGCTCCACCGGCGGGGTCGTTGGTCCCGGCGCCGTCCTGGGGTCCCTTGGCCATCACACGGCCGATCAGGAACGCACAGCAGATCACCGCCGCTACCGACACGCAGATACGGATCATCATTGCAGATTTCATACGGTCTCCCTGGGTTAGTTCCATTCTTCCCGGAAGACGCGGCCGGGATAGATTTTATTCTGACTTCGCGGGGCGAACGATCTTCTCTCGAGTACGCGGTACTCATAGCCGCCGCGGCGTCTTGAGTCCTGAATCAGGCCGTCAGTGTGTCGGAGCCTGCATTAGACGAACATTAATCCGCCGGTTTTTCCGTTCTGCCGCGTAGCCGCCGCACCGGGGATATCGCCCGGTCACTGAACGCGTTGGCCTGTCCCTGTTACGTCGCCTTGTCGCCGATCTTTCGTGCCGAGCCGTCGGCGGCCTCGCGGGCCTGGAAGTGGAGTCGAAGGGTGAACTCCCCGTTACCGGCGAAGGCCTCGGCGGACCCGCCCATGACGGACATGGCGCGGCTGACGAGGGAGAGGCCCAGCCCGGCGTGGGAGCCGTCGGGGCTGCGTGAGCGGTCGGCACGCCAGAATCGCTCGAAGACGTGGGCGGCCTCTTGGGGGCCCATGCTGCAGCAGGTGTTGGAGATCGACAGGACGATGGTCGAATCACTCGCGGTTGCCTCCAGGCGGATCTGCCCGTCGGACTCGGCATACTCGACGGCATTATCGAGGATGTTCTTGACCGCCAGGGTCAACAGATCCCGATCGGCGGTGGCCGTCATAATCGAGGGCAATGTGTTCTCCACGGCGATATTTCGTGCGGCCAGTCGGGGGCCCAATGACGCCAGGCTTTCTCCCACAACAGCGCCCACCTGTACCTGACTCAGGCTCGGCTTGATCTGGCCGGCGTCGAGCCTGGCCAACAGGAAGAGCTTCTCGACCATGGCCTGCATCCCCGCCGCCAACGCTACGATCTGCCGAAGGTCCTCGGCGTACTCCTGGACGGTCTGGGGAGCCGACAGAGCCACCTCGCCGATCGATCGAATGCCGGCGATCGGATTGCGGAACTCATGCGCCGCGTCGGCAGTGAAGCCTCGTTCCCGCTCGAACGCCACGTGCAGCCGTTCGAGCATCTCGTTGAGCCGCTGGGCCACCGGCTGAAGCTCCGTCGGCAGGCCCACGGGGTCGATGCGATTGCCCAGGGCCGATGGCTCCACCTCGGCGATCTGCCGAGCGACCCGCCGCAGCGGGCGCAGGCCGTGCGTGACAATGGCCAGCGCCAGCCCGCCGGCCACCACCAGCCCCGTCAGCGACGTACCCGCCAGGATCCAACCCAGAGTCCACAGATCATCCCGGACCGGGTGGATTCCCCTGGCCACAACCAGCGTGACGGCCTGGGGCGGATTGCGGCGTTCCGGTGGCCCCTTTTGTTGAAGCTCGACGGTCATCAGAACGGCCCTTCCAGCCTCGCCCCGCGGCAGTTCGCAGTCATAAGC
>Ga0315285_10008805_pt1 | contig 10346 bp, 17 predicted proteins | sample YL17G09_36_MG_FD_203698 | JGI IMG/M metagenome (GOLD analysis project Ga0315285, IMG submission 203698) | Sediment microbial communities from Yellowstone Lake, YNP, Wyoming, USA - YL17G09_36 | ecosystem: Environmental > Aquatic > Freshwater > Lake > Sediment | place: USA: Wyoming | collected... | reverse complement strand
TACCATTGGTCCCCTTCAATTAAAGGGACCTTATTTAATTTTATTCCATAAAAATTTGAATCAAAACTTTGTTTAAAAATAATTTCATAGCTATATTCCATAGCCATGGATCCCTCTTCTACCTTTTTAAGATCTACATTAACTAAATAAAAATTAGCATGTTTTTTTTCCAAAATTTCATCAATAGTTTTTAGTGTTAAATATGGATATAAGTCAATGTACCCTTTAACTAAAGCTAATTCATTAATAAGATCTAAAAATATATTGTCACCTGAATATTTTTTTTGCAGGTCTTTGAGTATTTTTTCGTCAATTTTCATTTTTTTAAATTTTTATTATTCATCCAAATTAACCAATATCATAGTTACGCATTGAAAAATGATTGTTAAACATAATCAAAACATCTTCTAAAACTTTTTTACGTTCCTCTGTCATTACATTTGTTTTATTATCATTACAAATAACACCAAATACATAATGTTTTGAATATGTTTTATTAATTAATTCATAACGAAAATCAATAATATCTTGGTTTTTAATTACTTTTTTCATGATTTAAAGTTAACAATAGTCACGTCCATATCTTTTAATTCCTGATCAATTATTTTTTTTATTATGTTCCAATCCCCACCTGCTAATCCAGCACCAATTAAAGGTAGTCCTATGCTTTTTCCTTTACAAATATGATTAATTTTCCTCATACACATTGTCATAGCATCATAATCTACAGGGGTTTCTTTTCCATCTTTATGATTTTTGCCATAATAATATTGGGTATAGGAATTGATAATGGTTAAACGCTTTGGAAAAGGACTATTGTTAACATAAATTGACCTAGTAATATAATCTATAGTACCTAATTTATTAATATCGCCTTTGTACTTTTGGTCTTCCATCGGAAAAACATCACACCCAAATGCATTTTTCATAGGTACAGCAATACCTGCACCCATCTGGCAGAAACAATTGCATCCATGAGTTATAACATCAAAATTCCCTTCTAGGGCTAAGTGTATTAAATCTCCTTGTATTTCTTTCACAACATGAATTTCAGAACCATATACAGGTGTATGTTCCATTATTTTCGAATTACAATTATACTGTCGTTCTCACTTATTATTTGTTTAACTTTTATGATTCGTTGGTCATAGCTATCCTTATTAAGGACCACAACAGTTTCTGTTGCGTCATTTTTAAAATAAGTTAACGAATTGACCTGATTGTTTAAGATAGCAACTTTGATAGTGCTCATACCATCATCTGTTACATTATAAACTTTTAGACCCTTTAATTCTGGTGGGAGTGCTTCTTCAGTTCCTTGTAAAGTTTGAGATGTCTTTCCTTTTGTACAACCTATAACTAAAAGAAAAGTAAAAGCGATAAATAATATTTTCATAATGCATTTATTTTTTTAAAAATTTCAAAAGAATCGATCAATGGGGTCCCATCTAAAAAGAATAAATCGTCAGGATCTGTGGCTTTTGCAGTATTTTGAGGTATACCATTTAATACATAATTGACAAATACAAACGTACCATTGCATGTTTTTATGGTACCGTATTCACATCGAGAATCGTTAAAATCAAATCTATTCATGTTTGAAATTCTCAAATGCCGCGGGACGTATATTACAACATCACCTATATCCATAGTTATCGTCTTTACCTAGGAAACTTTCATTCCTAATGTTTTCATTTGTAGTCATGTTGTAAATTTGTTTTAGTGAAGTATGAAGTTCATTAAGGCATATTTAATCGTATTCCCACCCTATATCATTGTCATATGCACCATACCAATCTCCTATTACGATTCTACCATTTTCGCCCACAATTCTATCTTTTGGTAAATTATGGTCTTTTGTATATTTTTTACAAGTTTTTAGATTATTGGATTTAAATATTACACATTCATCAAGTTTCTTTTTGCCCCAATCTAAATTCCATTGTTCATTTACTACTTTGTATTTCATGGTGTTTTCATTTTAAAAAAAGAAGGTTGATAATCCCACATTTCCGCATTTCTGCTTGCTTTCAATACCTTTAACGTTATAGATATTGTGGGTGTCAGCCTCTACATAACAACCCTCTTTTTATTAAATTACTGACCTTCCTATTTGTTTTTCCCAATCTTTGTTTTTTCTTATTTTGTTGTTTTTTTCTAACACAGCGTTTATAAGCGTTGTATCAGTCCCAGCTTGGTTTGCTTCAAATTTTATGGCATTTAAATCCTTTGGAAAACAATGACCACCAAATCCAAAATCACCATCTGGCCCAGGAACTTTCCAATGCGAATCACCAAGCCGTTTGTCTAATTTAGCTGCTTCTATAACTTTTACATAATCAATGTTCAAAGCTTCACAGATTTGAAACATTTCATTGGCAAAAGTTACTTTGGTTGCCAAAAAAGCATTAGTTAAATACTTTGCCATTTCGGCCTCATCAGCTGTCATTTTTACGATTGGAACGGTCGGAAAGGATTTTCTGTATAAATCGCTAACCAAATTTAATGATTCGTCATTGGAACCTCCCAGAAGTATTCTGTTTTGATTTTTAAAATCATCAACAGCATTTGCTTCTGTTAGGAATTCTGGGTTGAATACAAAATCAAACGATTTGTATTTGGACTGTAGTTTTGCAGTCGTGCCGGGTGGTACCGTGGTTTTAAGAATTATTACATTTTTGGTATTACGGAAAAATCCAAAATCTTTTAATTTTTTGGGACGTTTTACTTTACTTATTGCATCTATAACATCTTCAACGAGTCCAATGTGGCAGCTTCCATCCTTTCTCATTGGCGTAGGAACACAAATGAAAATAAAGTAAGTATTTAAAACTAGTTCTTCAAGAGAACCACATATAGATATTTCTGGTTTAATATCAAATGTTAAAAGGTCAGAATAATCACCCTTCAATCCTTCTTTTAAAGAATTACCGACAAAACCTTGACCAATAATTCCTATTCTTTTTTCGCCCATATTATAATTTTTTAAAAATTATTTTATTCCCTTTTTCATCAAGTAAGTCACCATTTTTTTCATGCCAGGTGTTATAAAATAACCGTATGACATTTCCATCTCTCTTATCAAGTTCTTCAAATGAAAGTGTTGATAGAGCTTTTAAAACAGTTTTAGATAATCTATTGCTTTCTATCACATGAACAGACGTGTCATTTTTAGATAAAAGAACAACTGTATAAGCCTGTTGAAGCTTTTTGCTTTCTGTTGAATGTACATATGCAATATACATACTTCCAGTTTCAAGATCTTTTATCATCATAATTTATATGACATTGTTATTGAAAAGTTTCTTCCTGCTTGTTGAAAATATATAGGATTTCCATCAAACCCAATATTTCCATATGTATAATACAATTTATCAAAAACATTGTTTATTCTTAAAACAAAAACAAAATTATTAAAATTAATTGAATTAAAAAAATCCATGGTTAAATATGATGGAATTTTATTTTGATTTGATAAATCTAGATAAGATTCACCGTTATATCTAAGGTTTATTCCAGGAACAAACGTTTTTGAATTATGGCAAATATCTAATGAAGATATAAGTGAAGGAGAAAGCACATGGGTGATTGTAGTGTCATTCTGGATTATAATATTATTGGATACGTTTGTTGAGTTTTTTAATTCCCATTTTCCAACGTCGTATTTAATTTCTAATTCAGCACCAGTTCGATGACTTTTTGCAACATTTGAATGTATCACTATTGAATTTGGCCCAATTTGTCCATTTAAAACTATTTCATTTTTAAAATTCATGTGATATACATTAAACTTTATCAATAAGTTTTTTGCATAATATTTAGTTCCTAATTCGACATCAATGACTTCCTCTGGGACAATGTCTGAATAGCTTTCTTCGTGATATTCGTCATAGCCTCCAAACATATCAGTTCGTGTTGGCTCTCTGTGGTTTTGACCAACCCCGCAATAAACATAAAATTTATCAAACGCTTTATAAGTTGTTCCTGCTGACCAATTAAGAAAATTCCATTTCTTTTTAGACAAATCGAATTTTCTTGTTATGTCATTGTAATAAAAAGATGTGAGTCTGTATTGTAAATCTCCGTATAAACTTAATTTTTTAAAACTAAAATTTGTTTTGAAATATGGAGAAAATTCATTTCTTACACCGTAGTTTTTATTATAAGATTCATAAACATTTGGATATGCCATTAAATTATCATGGTTTCTTTTATATGTAAAAGCCGAAACACCAAAAAATGTTTTATCGAAAATTTTTACGAAAACATTTGTACCAATCCAATTTGATTTTAAGTTTAATTTATAAAAGGATTGGTTAAAATTTCCATCAAAATGACCCATGTCCATGTTATATCCACCATTTAAATATGTATGGTATAAAATGATGTTAATGTTTTTAAATGATTGATGAAATTGGTTGTGAATGTAAAGGAACTCATCTTTTTCAGATGATTTATTTGCGTTGTATCGACGGTCATTTTTTATTGAATCTATAGGAGATCCAACCCACGCCATATCGTTAAATTGTTTACCGATGAACCCATACAATTCTGATTTTTTAGATGGCCTAAACAAATAAAACACAGATCCGGATTTATTTCCTGAGTGGTATTTATAACCATTTGTATTTAAATATGAAGCTCTTATCCACCCTCGTTTAAAATTATAATTAGCGGTTGAGTTTATTGTGTTAAACGAGCCATAAGATAAGGTAAATTCAGTTTCAGAAGTTTCAAAATTATCAAAATTAATGCTGCCGGCATATGACGAAACTCCTGATTTAGAAACACCAACCCCTCTCACAATTTGTATATGTGATATGGTTTGCATAAAATTAGGAAAATTATTGAAATAAATTCCTTGATCTTCTGGCTCATTCAATGGAACACCGTTCAATGAAACATTTATGCGTGTTTGGTCTATGCCCCTTAATCTATAATAACAGTATCCAGAAAATAATCCATTGTCAGTGTTAAAGGTGAATGATGGGGTTGATTGTAAAACGGAAACTGGTTCCTTTTCACGCCCGCTTAACGTTATCGTTTTAGCATCAAGGTTAGTGAAAGAAAACGGAGTTGTTTTTGATACTTTATAGGGGGCGGAAACTACAATTTCTTTTAATTGAGCAGTATCTGTTATGCTCTGAGAAAAAGTATTAGCAGCAATAATCAATAAAAATAAAGTAAAAAATATTTTCATAAAAGTTTAAATTTGCTCGTTATAAAATCAATTTTATCAGCATCATCTGGCCCTATTGCACAACAAGTTATAGTTGGAACCCTGCCAAATTCTGTTAATCCCGCATCCAATATCAATGAACATGGAATATTTTGTTTCTTTGCCTCTTCATATGCGTTCACAACTTCAGACAAAGAATCTGCTCCAACTGTTATTTTTGTAAATGATCCATTGATCCATTTTGCCATTGGACTGTTGGTCTCAACAAAAAGTTTTGCCCATCCATATGCATCTTGACCTTCCCAGACAAACCTGTCAAAAAAAACTTTCATCGAAGCATGCGCACCTTGGGCTACCATTTTACCCTTTCTCATATTGAGATCTTTACGCATGATTATTACTTGTTTTGGTTCTTTCATGTTTCTATACTTAAAGTAATTTTTGCAATGGGTTTGCTTTGATCTAAACTTTCTTTACTCATCGCAAAATCACTTAATTTAAAATTCAAAATATCATCGTTTTTTATCTTATCTCTATAAAAAAGTTTTTTTCCATTTTCAATAGTGTAATTAAGATAGCCATCAAATATAGGTTGAAATTCAAACTCTTTTAATTGCTTTTTCATAATTTTATTTATAATATTAGTTATTTTTTTCTGTTAAATCAATTCTTATATCACACCCATGATCTTCACAATAATATTCAACACTTAAAGTTGAATCACTTAAAGAAAGTACCTTAAATTGAATATTATTGAGGGTTGTATAATGATTATCATCATACCAATATATTGAACCATCTTTGTAAAAATAATCACCTGAATAACCCCATTTAGTTGCATAGTTAACAATAACATTATCTTTTATGTAAAGACTTAAATAACCATTACACAAGGCCAATAATGTTACATCATCGGTTATACTGACAAATGGTATAATTACATCTATATTTGCAACCATTTGGTTATTTATATAACTGCATTCATATTCCCAATTCTTGTTGATCAATACAGCAGTATCAATTGTTTGAATTGTTGTGTTAGTGGTATCAATGTATACAGTATCGTTATTATTTATAACAATATATTCTGTTTTTTCTTTTTCGCATGAAGAAAAAAACATTAAAAGGATTGGGATAAAATAAAGTAAGTTTTTCATAGTTATAATTATTAATTTGTTTCTCTTTCAGGCTGTGCGTGCTTCCCATGTTAGTTATTGTTAAAATAGTATGATAATTCTTTAATGGATCCAACTATGATTGTAGGAGTTCCGGCTTCCACGAAATCATAAAGCCTATCCATATCGCTGTCACTAAGAGCTACACACCCATCAGTCCAATTTATGCCTGTACCTCCTTTTCCGTGTATCTCTATCAGCCCTCCTATTTTGCTTTGGACTGGAATCCTTCCATCTTTTTTTGCTTGTTCAAACCTATTTCTATCTTGTTTGTTGGGGTAACTTATTAAAAGAGCTTTGTAAAAAGTTGAACTAGGTATTTTAGATTGTATTTGATAGATACCCTCTGGAGTAGCTTTGTCATTCTCCATTAATTTAGTACACATCCAATTATTACTTAACTCAACTGAAAATTCGTACATTGATTTTTCTTTGTTGTAAACATAACATTTTTTTGTAAATTTGTCTACAATTATAACCGTTTTATTTTTTGATGATTTTATTGCATCGTCACTTATGCTTTTCCAATAATCATAATCTTTAAAATAATTTGTTAATTGATAAGATATGATTATTTTAGCCTTATCCATTATGTCTAATGCTTCTGAAATTTTATTTATAGCAAGCAACGTATCGTGTTTTTCGTAAGCAATTTTTGCTTCACAAATAATTTTTTGCCTAGATTGTAATTGAAAAAAACAAAATCCTGTAATGGTAATGATTTTATTATTTTATCATGTTTTAGAAAATCATCAACCTCTTTTATTTTTTTATCAATGTCACATTTAGGCACCAACACGATTTTTTCTGGTACGGGTTTAGAACAACTTAATACTAAAAATAAAATAAACAATCTCATTCTAATTATTTCTTTAAGAAAAGTCTAGAATAAATGAGGCTTTCTTTGGATGTTCTTCTTTCAAAATCAAAATAATGTTCAATCACCCAAGTACCAGGTTTAACATTTACTTGTATGATATCTTCATATTTTGATTTTTTTTCGTGAATCTCACTCCATTCTCTTGTTTCTTTTTCGTATTTGTCTGGACGGCAAGGTTCCCCGGCATCAATAAGTGTTTGTTTATCGGCACACATCCATCTCCACACCGATAATGAAATTTCTCCCATTAAATCAAATCCTTCATAATCAGGAAATTCATCATAATTCGTTCCATCGAATTCATAATCACTCTTATCGTCACAATAATAATCATTGCCTATAAGTATTTCAGTTCCATCTTTTTTCTTTAAAATTGAAACACTCATGTTTCCCATTTGGCCGTACCCAACGTTTTCGGTTGCTAAATATTGCATTAAATTATACCGGCCACGTATTGCATTTATTGAATTTTCTGCATCGTAGCTATTTATTTCTTTAGGAAAATCGTATAATTTTTCTGTGTTGAAATAATTTTCAAAAATAAGTTCTCCTGTTGGAACTTGTATTTCAGAAACCATTTTTCCGGCTTCCATCATTTCTTTCATACAACAATCGGGTATTTCTGAATCTATTAACCTTAATTCGTATGATTTTATGTTTTTTTCTTTACTTAATTTTTTTGTAGTTGGCCAATCTATTAATTCAACTGTGGTTTCGTTCATTAAAACTAATGAAAAATTTTCTCCGCAATTAAAACAATAAACATCACGAGATTCCGGTATTATTTCGCCAAAAGCAACATCCAATTCTAACATAGCTTTTAACATTTCAACGTAACCGCTTTTGTCTTTTTCTTTTTTGTGTTTATTGATACTTTCATTTAAAAAATCAATACGGTCTTGAAACAAATCTTCTCTTAATTCATTGACTACATGCGCTCTTGAATTGAGCGTTAATGTTCCTGCTTTAAAAGCATCGTTTATTTGAATAAGATTCATACGTTTCCTGTTTTTGTATTTTTTTGTAAATGACAATTATTCTTTTCACATGACATACAGTCTTTCGTTTTTGTCATGTCGGAACTGTCGATGTGCGGGCAGTCCTGCCTAGTGTGTTTGCATTTCATATTAGTTCTCCTGTTTTAGCGAATTTCTGTAAATAAGGCAATAATTCTTTTACCATTTTTCTGGTTAGGTGCATACGGTTATTAGCCACAAAATGATGTGTCATGGTATCTTCTAAAACAACATCTTTCCATCCTACATTAGCTACAAATTCTTGCAAACCTATTTCATTTGCTCCGAACCAAATTGCATCTTCTGTAGCAATAGAAGATTTTTGTAACGAACATACATTTCCTCCATGGTCTTTAAAATTCATTATATCAAACCCCCTTGGGGTGTGTGTCATTTCTTCTAAGCCAGAAGTTTCTTTTTGTTTTTCTTCCCAATTTTCAATCATGGTTTTATTCTTAAAACGTGTTTGGCAATTTCAATTTCCTTTGAATCTCCTGTGTGCTTCCCTTCATCATCGGATATTTTTATAGTAGGTATCCAATCTTCGTTTTCGGGTTTAGCCTCAGTCATCTTGATCACCATGTTTAATGGTTTTACGCCAACATCATTGGTAAAAAAGGTTCCAATTCCGTATGATCGTTTTATTTTACTCTTTGTGTAATCATTTATTTCAATTGCACTTTTTGTGTTTAGATTATTTGAATACACAATTGTCTTTGACATTGGGTCTATTCCCATGTCAAGGTAATGTTTTACAACCTTATCAGTAAATTCAATTGGATCTGCTGAGTCATGACGAATGCCATCATACAGTTTAGAAAACTTTTTATCAAATTGTTTAAAAAATACATCAGCAGTAAAGGTGTCAGGCAAAGCTATACCTAAATCGCCTCTAAAAACATACACCCAAGCTTCCATTGCCATTACATTAGCAACCTTGTAACCATACTTAGCAGCATGAAAACTGAACCATTCATGAGCGTGTGTACCTATTGCTTTAAGACCATATTTATGGGCAAAATGAACGTTTGATGTTCCAACGAAATTGGTGTTGTGAAGAGTCGATGAAACAAAATCATTTATAACTTCATCTTGGTTGGCATAAGAAAACCTTCTTCTTGTTCCAAAATCAGCATAACTCATGCTGTTAATTTTGAATTGAGAAGCTTTGTTTAAATTGTTTTCTTCTCTTAACGATCTCGTGATTGGCTGCTGGCCTGTCATTTTAAAATACAATTCTGATATGAGAGCCATCAAAGGAACTTCCCATAAAATTGTACGATGCCAATAACCCTCAATGGAAATTTGCAATTCGCCTCCCTTTTGTATTATTCCAATTTCTGATGAGTCGTATCTATATCCATAAAGGAGATCAAGATATGTTGGGTCAAGAAAATAGCATTGCTTTAAAAGAAAGTTTTTTTCATCTTTTAACAACGCAAGATTTTCCATTGATTTTACTTCTTTACGAAGTTCTTCTGCGAAGCCTTCAGGAAATTCCGTCTTACCTCTATTGATAAAAGTATAACGAACTTTTGCTCTTGGGTATAATTTTACTACAGCTTGTTGCATGGTAAGCTTATAGAGGTCTGTATCAATTATGGATTTTAAAATCATATTTTTTTATTTAGATTATGTTTTAGAATATTAAACTTCCTTCATCATCCCATTGGCTATAGAGCTTGCCATTTTCTCTTAAAATTACATATTTTAATTTTTCAGCATCATCTTTGCTCATGCAGTTTTCATCCATCACAACGGACATTTTCATCAATGAATATGCCATTGCGCCAAATGGTAATTTATATAATGGTTTGCCTTGTTCATGAACATATTTACGTATTTTTTCTAACGTTTCTTCTTTACACGCGTTTTGTTTTACCCACGTTGTTTGTTCGAGTGTTAAGTCTCCTGTGTGCCACAATTTTCTAAATGTTATTTGATCGGCTTAAGCTGATACATTTTAATGAACAAATTTATTGGAGATATTTCATCAAATGCATTTGTCATATTTAAAGATAAACGCAAATTAAAACCGTGAGCCCTTATAAGTTCACAGATATATGGTCATTTAAATTTTAATTTTTCGGATATAC
>Ga0315285_10008803_pt1 | contig 10348 bp, 14 predicted proteins | sample YL17G09_36_MG_FD_203698 | JGI IMG/M metagenome (GOLD analysis project Ga0315285, IMG submission 203698) | Sediment microbial communities from Yellowstone Lake, YNP, Wyoming, USA - YL17G09_36 | ecosystem: Environmental > Aquatic > Freshwater > Lake > Sediment | place: USA: Wyoming | collected... | reverse complement strand
AAGTGGATTTGCATAACCTGTTTCACTTTTTGGAACTCCGACTCCACCTTCATGCTCAACCAGAGATTCGGCTATACGCACAAGCCATTGAAGAACTCATTAAGCCCATTGTGCCTATTTCGTATGAGGCTTGGAAAGGAGTGCAATGAAGAATGAAAGAGAAAAAACAAGAATTACATTAGACGACCAGCAAGTTGACACTATGGTGCGCAATTGGGATAAGATACGATGTAAACGATGTGGAAAAGTAATCTCCATGCTAAATGCGAAACAACTAAAAGACGGTTCAGGATTTGTTTGTAAAGGACACTAATTAAATGCCATACCCACAATTTCACTTTTTGATGCTGGCTGCTGGAGAAATTCTTAAAGAGAAAAGCCATCGTAGAAAAATAATGCAAGAAGATTTAACTTTTTTGGATGTATCAGTAACACCATCAGAAATACAAACGATGGTTTATCAGGATGAAGCATTTGGAGTAAAACCTCCACTCGAAGATTGCGAACTTTCCCTTTCGCTGTTAGAAGATGCTGGATTTTTAAAACGCTATACCAGCGACAAATGGATTAAGAATGAGGATTGAAGAAGTATATCTAAACAGCCTTCTGGCTGAAATAGCTAGAGTAAAAGAACGTGGTGGCAAAGGCATCTACCGTATCAATGACAAGATAGAAGATAGAGCAATTGATTATGTTAGAAATTACTTTTTAGGCTCACCAGAATATGACGCTGTATTTTACAAGTGCCCTGCCTGTCTTGGCACTTGGGATGTTACAATTACTTTTAAAGGATAAAAAATGTTAAAAGGACAGATAGTGCTTGACAATGACGGAACAGTTTATTATGATAACGTCATGGATTACCAGATTGAAGGAGACTTTTTAATTATCTCTATTCCAAACTCAACGATTTATTGGAAGGTTACTGATGTAAAATTTATGCAGTTTACAGAACAGGATAAAGAATGAAGCGAATGGTTTTGGTTGCTAAAGAAGTTGAAGAGTGCGTTGATTGTCCTTTCTTCGGAGGTTCATGTTGGGATGGCGAAGATGGAGAGGACATGTTCATAGATGAATGCACCAAGTTTGGTTTCATTGAAAAATTCATTTATACGGACGAAGAAGTTCAAAGAGAAAAGGCGTTGCTTAAGGAATGGTTCGAAAAGAAATGTGACTTTGAAAAGATTGGATAGATTAGAATTACATTAAACTACCCCAAATACCTTGACAAAATCAGGAAAGTGTGGTATAATAGTAACTGTAGGCAGTGCATAGTTTGTGTTTGGTGTTGGTGAGGTACTACGGTGTTTTGCTACTGTCGAGTGCAGAGGAAGGATAATGACTTCGGTTTTTGTTCGGTTGCACTGCCTACATTTTATTAGTACAGGAGACTAATGCCCCATTATAATTTTAAAGAAGATTTACCGATAGCTATAGAAACAGAAAAGCAAGTAGCACAAATCCTAGTTGAGTTGTACAAAGCAAAAATCATAGAGTTTGAACATACAAATAAATATGACATTCTTGCGGAAATAAATGGCAAGAATTGCACATTTGAAGTCAAAGAAGATTTCATTTGTGAAACTACAGGCAACGTAGGCTTGGAATATGAATGCAGAGGAAAAGCATCAGGCATTCAGACAAGTATTGCAGATTACTATATCTATAAACTGCATACTAAATATTTTGGAATTCAGTATGTACTGCATAAAACCAGCGCATTGAAGAAGATGATTGATGAGAACAGATATTTTAGAATCGTAAACGGTGGAGATGCTGGTTCTAACAGCATGAACTACTTATTCAAATATGATGTGTTCGTGAAATCTGGAAGAATTCTTCCCGTAGTCGAAAATCTAAATTGAAGCTTACTGCTTCGGAGAGGAGGATAATAAGAGACAGAGATAAATGAAACAGAAGTTAATTGTGTTAGTAGAGACGAAAAATGGTGCATACGAGGCTATGGCGAAAGCCGTGAGTGATAAAAAAACACAACTCGTTGACACCGAAGACTGTGATGCCCCCGAAGAGTATCATAATATATACAGTGCTATAGAAGAGTTTTCGCAGTCGGATAAGGAGATTATGCTTGTTAAAATTTCAGGAAATGAAAGCGTAGTCAGAGAACTAGGGGACGAGCGCCCCGAAATGCTCGTCACATTAAGCGACAATGTAAATAACAAACTGTGGTATACAGAAAAGCCAGTAAACATGTTTTTACAGTTGCTAACAATATTTAAATAAGGAGACTAAAATAATGGCTTTAGAGCTAAGAAAAGCACAACGAAGTAAAGCGTATCTTAAATTGGGATTGTCTGCACCGTCAGGTGGCGGTAAAACACTAGGCTCTCTTTTGATTGCCTACGGATTGATGAAGAAGAAATACCCGAAAGAATCGGATGCAGTTCGTTGGAGCAAAATTGCAGTCATTGATACTGAAAACGGTTCAGGCTCACTCTATGCAAATATGGACGTACCGAAAACCAGTGTCAAAATTGGTGAATACCTCACCACTAGGCTACACCCACCTTTTGAGGCTACAGAGTATATAAATGCAATACAGCTTTGCGAAGACAATGATATTGAAGTTTGCATCATTGATTCTTCAACCCACTTGTGGAGTGGAGAAGGTGGTTTGCTGGAGCAACAGAACAGCGCTGCAAAGCGCAGTGGCAACAGCTACACCGCATGGCGTGACATCACTCCGATGCACAACCGCTTTGTTGAAAAAATGTTGCAGTGCAATATGCATATAATTGCAACGATGAGAGCAAAGCAGGAATATGTGCAGGAGAAATCCAGCGAAGGCAAAACAACCGTGCGTAAGCTTGGTTTAGAGCCTGAACAGCGTAAAGGTATGGAATACGAATTCACAGCCTTCTACGAAATCAACAACGAGCACGAAGCATTTGGTTCTAAAGACCGTACCTCTATTTTCGACCAGAGAACATTCACTATCACCCCTGATGTGGGCGAAACGCTGATGGCATGGTTGGAAGGTGGAACGGATGAGAAGCAAGGCGCAGTTGTGGCAAAGTTTGAAAAAGCTGACCCAAACGCAGCTAAGAAGCTTGTTGTGGATGATATCATCGAACTGGCAACTCAATTAGGTGGAAGTAAAGATGAAACACTGATGGCAGTTGTGAAACAATACGCACCTAACGGAAATCCAAACAGCATTGACGATGTTGAAAAATTGGAAGAGTTGAAAGTTAAGTTGAGCGATATGCTTGCTCAAACTGCTGTAAAAGCAGAATAATTGTACAGACTAATTAAAATAACAGGAGACTAAAGAAATGTCAAGTAATATGCAGCTAGTAATTTACGAAGGGTATTTAGCAGACGACCCTGAAATGCGGTACATGAGTAACGGTAAACCCGTAACCAATTTCCGTATCGGCTCTAATCGGGAATACACCACCGCAGACGGTAAAAAAGTCAAAGAAACCACATGGTTAAAATGCACGGCATGGGGCAAGCTTGGCGAAGAAGTTATTAATAAATACTGCGCAAAAGGGTCATGGGTTATCGTGACAGGGATTTTGCGTGTCGGAGAGAACGGTTCACCTGCAACTTATCAAACAAGTAAAGGTGATTGGGCAGCTTCCTACGAAATCACGGTTGATAAAATCCGTATTTTGAAGGGCAAGCAAGGCGCTCCTGATGGTGAAGCATCAGTAGAAGATGCCGGAGATGTTCCGTTCTAAGGTTGGGTAAGTAAGAAGAAGGGACAGTCTATCAAAAACGGCTGTCCCTTCTATTTGTAAGGGAAAGAAGGATTGTATGAAACTATCAAATTACATCCTAGACCTTGGAAGAACGGTGGCTTATCATCCAAACCTTAAGAAAGTTACCCGTTCTACGACAGCTACTATTATGCTTTGCCAGTTTTTGTACTGGACTAACAAAACCAAAGATGGTTGGATTTGGAAGGTAGCTGATGAAATAGAAGAAGAAACAGGGTTGACAGAAAACGAGCAGAGAACTGCTAAAAATGTTCTTATTGATTTAGGTTTATTAGAATATGAATTTAAACGGCTAGACCACATGAGCCGATACAGAATTAATCAAGACAAGCTAAATGAAATGTGGGAAGAGCTTGGTGGTAAAAGTGAAGCAACTCCTGAAAGAGTTGAGGTAGTAACACCTGAACCTGAAAAGCCTAAAAAGAAAGGCGACTATATAGACTATCTTATGAGTCCAGAAGCATTGGCAGCCCAAATCAAGATAGATAGGCTAGTAGAAATCAGGGAAGAAATTGAGAAGAAGTTACATGTAAATGCTGATAATGCTAAATGGGTAAAGTTTATTGAATATGCCTACAAACAGGAAGTTCAAGAAAACCGTCCAGCAAGTATTTTCTTAGATTGGGCAGTTAAAAATAATTTCAGTGTTATCTATTGGACTCCGGAAAAAATGATTACCATGTATCCGGAAGCTTATGTAGATGATGCACAGAACAAGCCTTTGGAAGACTTCGTGGAAAAACTTCCTGAAATGAAGGAAAAAGTGGTTGCCCCTATGCCAAAGAGCATAGGAAGGCATTTTATGGACGAATTTGAAACTTAAGGAGACTAAATGGTAATGCTTTTGGAAGCTGTTGAATATGCAAAGCGTGGCTGGTACGTGTTCCCCTGCCGTGAAAAGCCGGGTGCAACATTTGTACGAAACGGGATAGAGGTAACTCCAGTTGAAAAAACCCCTTACGTAGCCAACGGGCTAAATGATGCTACTTTAGATTTAGACCAGATTAAAGCGTGGTGGACAAAATGGGAAAACGCCATGATTGGCGTAAACGCTGGAAAGTCCGGCTTATTTGTAATTGATATAGATAAGAAGCATGTCAACGGATTAGATACATTTACCACTTGGGATATTAACGATACAGCAGGGCTTCATTCCATGACCCCAAGTGGAGGCATTCACATTATCTTCACCGGAACAGGTAAGTCAAGCACCAATGCTAAAACAGGTATTGATACAAGAGGCGAGGGTGGATATTTCATTGCACCTCCAAGCAGGATTCTGGATGGTGAGTACGCAGGTGAATATAAAACCATAGACGCATGGGATAGGACTCCCGGCGTTATCCCTGACGGTTTGATGAGTAAACTGTTTCCTGAAAGTACAACTGAGTACGTAAGAGGAAATACAACAACACCTCTTCCGGACGGTGTAACAAAGCAGTTATCAAGAAGGACTCTTTTGTTCCTTGCTAACGGCGCACCTGCTGGTGAGAGAAACAACGACTTGTTTAAGGTCTTTGCTGATTTCAAAGGTTGTGGGTACACAAAAGAGCATGCTAGGGAAGCTGCTACTCCTATGGCAACCAAAATTGGTTTACCTGCTTATGAAATTGAGCAAGTGCTAGAACACGCCTATGCGAAAGATAGAACTTCCTCAATTCCTGATTCAGTTCAGGAAAAAATGGCGCAGGGTGACAAAAATTTAACTTCCAAGATTACTCCGGAAGAAGAAATCATAATTGAAGATATTGTTCTTGCGTGTATGATTGTGAATAACACTCTTATTCCTATTGTTCAGGATATATTGACTTCTGATGATTTTCAGGCTATAAAGAATAGGATTATTTACAGAGCCATTGCAAAGTTGCATGCGCAGGGAAAAAAGATTGATTCTCTAATTCTTGGAACAGCACTTGAAACAGAAACCGATAAGGTTACTTTGAGTGATATTGTATCACTTAGCGAAAGATACTATGCTAATACAGACAATATTGCAGATTATGCAAATATTATTAAAGAGAAGTCATCTATTCGTAAGTTGGAATCACTACTTGATAACAAAGAGAAATATCTTGGCGGTAGTAATTTTAATGAGATTATAAGTTCTGTAGAAAAAGATATTTCAGATATTGCCATTTATGGTGGAGCTAAATCAACTAACATTTTAAGTAGTTTTCAGGCAACAGAGTTTGTTGCAGAACAGACAAGGTTGATTCAGTCAGGAGCAATTCAGCAGTTAAAGATTGGGTTTGCTGAGTACGACTTCCATGTAGGAGGTTTGTTTTCTACAGACATGGTAATATGTGCAGCACGGGCTGGAGATGGCAAATCAGCTATGGCACTGAGTATTTTAAATCACGTGTCTATTGTAAAAGGAATTCCAGCTATGCTTTTCTCGCTGGAAATGTCAACACATGAAACCATCTGCCGTTTAATTTGCCAGTTAACAGGACTTCCTTTCAGGGATGTTTATCAAGGTAAACTTTCAGAAGCAGAGTGGGTACATTATGAAAAAGCAATGCAAACCATATCAAAAAGTCCTTTGTTTTTTGATGATGGATTTGGTATGACCGTTCCTGAAATCCGCTCTAAAATTCGTAAGATGGTCGAACAAGGAATCAAGCTTGTTGTAATTGACCAGCTTGAGCAAATCAAGGGCTATGAAGGACAACCAGCTTATATCCAGTTTGACAAAATAGCGTATGACATTAAGAATTTCACAAAGGAGTTCGAAATCCCGATTATACTTAACCACCAGTTAAATCGTGGAATTACCGATAGGAAATTGAAGAATCCTGAACCACAGTTATCCGACCTTAATCAAGCAGGTGAAAAACCAGCCACACAGGTGTGGGTAATCAGCCATCATAAAGATGATAGAGGTAAGATACTTCAATCAAAAATTAAAATCTTGAAAAATCGTAATGGGCCTAGAATGGATTTTCCGGTTGTGTACGTAGGCGAAAGAATGCTGTTTTCAACCCCAACCCGTGACGAAGATAGGACTGTGTTTACTAATGATGATGATTATGTTAATATTGACGATGGAGTGCCGGAAGAGCCAGAATGGGCTGTATAAATGAGCAAGTACGATTTCATAATAGATGGGATAAGGTTTTCCCATTCTTCTGTAAAAACGTATGAGACTTGCGCTTACTCTTTTAAACTTACTTATATAGACAACCTTCGAAAAGCAGGAGAAGATAATTTCTATTCTGACTATGGAAATCTTGTGCATGAGTGTTTTGAAAAGTTCTTTTTAGGGGAACTGGATGCTTGGAGTATAGCACAATATTACCGTGATAATTATGATAGGGTTGTACTTCGTGATGCCCCCCTAGAAAATCCGGGTTTGGGTGACAAGTACAAAGAGCAAGGGCAAAAGTTTTTTGATAACTTTTCTTTCGATAAAGACTTATATGAAATAAAACTGATAGAAGGAAAAATTGATTTTCCGTTTGAAGGTTTTACAATGACCTCCAGACCAGACTTGGTGCTAAAAGAAAAGTCAACCGGAAAGATGATAATGGTTGACTACAAGACAGCAACCCCTTATTGGATTGACAAGTCGGGCAAGGAAAAGAATGACAAGAAAAAGATTGAAGGATATTTAAAGCAGATGTTTCTTTATACATACGCTTTACGAAATCACAATGAAATGCCGATAGATGAAATACGGCTTTGGTATCCTAGGTTAGATAAAATAGTAGCTACACAATGGACTCAGGAAAAAGAAGAAGAGGCGTTGGAGTGGTTACGGGGATTGGTGAAAAACATTAAGGAAGATGAGCAATTTATGTATGACAATACCAACCCATATTTCTGCAATAACCTTTGTAGTGTTAGAAAATTTTGTGAATTTAGATAGGAGATTGAAATGGCAACTAACTATCCGATTATTCAGTGTGCTATTTGTGGCAATTCGTATGCTGTAGGAACTTATCATGGCTGTCCTACATATTATACTTATACTTCTCCTGTTGTGCATACTTTTATACAGTGTAACACGTGCAAACAGTGGTATAATCCTTTAATTGGACATACTTGTAATAATAGTTCGGTTTCATGGGGAACTTATATCTATCCTTGGGTGTCTATACCGCAAGAAGAGTACAAAAGATTACTTGAAGACAGTAGGCAATTGGTTGAAATAAGAAGAATGCTAGGATGGAAAATATAACATGATTTTATATGCATACGATATAGAGTGTTTTAAAAACCTGTTTACCGCAACCTTTATTAACGTAGAGGACGCATCAGATAAGCATGTGTTTCATGTCGGCTTGGGAAAAGAAGATTGGAAAGACATTAAAACCTTTTTGCAAGGCGAAAAGACTCTAATTGGTTATAACAACCATTCGTATGACGACCCCATGCTTCGCTATTTGCAAAACTATAAGGGTACAGAACTGACAGCAGATTTGTTTAAACTTTCTAGCATGTTGGTGGATGATAACTACCGTAGTGACCGGAAGGTGCTGGAACTTCGCTACCCTAAAGCGTGGATGTTTGATTGGAACTCGATTGACTTAATGCGAGTTCTTGCATTTGATAAATTAGGCATATCTTTGAAACAAACTGCCATTAATCTAAAATGGCATAAGATTCAGGATATGCCTGTTTCAGCTTACGATAGGATTAAGGCTGAACAGTTGGTATCAATACTAGGATATAACCTGAACGATGTTGAAATTACAGATTTTCTGTATAAAACAATCCTACCTCTAATAGAAATGCGTAGAGAGTTGAGTAAGGTATATCATGTAGACTTAACCTCTGCATCTAAATCTAGAATGGCTAATTTAATTCTGGAATATACCTACGCAAATGAAATGAAGATGGATATACGTAGTATAAAAGACATGCGCACAGTAAGAGAAAAAGTGCTGCTTGGCTCTTGTATTGCTAAATTTGTAGAATTTAAATCTCCGGAATTACAGGAGCTTATTGATAGGGTATCTGCGACTTATGTATATGCTTACAATAACTACATATATAAGGAAGCTTTAAATTTTGCTAACTGTAAATTCTGGCTTGGAATTGGTGGATTACACAGCGAAGACGAGCCGGGTATTTTTGAAACTGATGATAAATATATTATTAGGGACATGGATGTTGCTAGTTATTACCCTAATCTTATAATTAATAATAATTTTTATCCAGAGCATCTTGGAAAAGAATTCATAACCGTTCTTAAAAAACTTACTTCTGAAAGAATGGAAGCAAAGAAAAAAGGCGATAAAATCAAGGCAGAGGGTTTAAAGATTGCTGTAAATTCCATTTTTGGAAAGTTAGGCTCTCCTGACTTTTGGCTTTTGGATGCAAAGCAAATGATTTCTACTACCTTGAGCGGTCAGCTTGGTTTAATAATGCTGATTGAAGACCTTCATTTAAATGGAATTGAAGTTATAAGTGCTAATACAGACGGTGTTGTATGCAAGATTCCTAGAGAATTAGAAGATAAATATTACGAAGTTTCTCATGCTTGGGAACAAAAAACTAATCTTCAATTAGAATACACTACTTATAAAAGATATATACGCCGTGATGTTAATGCTTATATTGCTGAAACAGAAGATGGTGCTATTAAAGAAAAAGGTGGTATATTTTTAACAGAGCAAGATTTAAGTAAAGCATATAAAATGCCAATTGTTCCAAAAGCTTTACACGCTTACTTCTTAAAAGGAGTTCCTGTAAAAGATACGCTTAAAAATTGTAAAGATATTATGGATTTTTGTATCTCCCAAAAAACAGGCTCTAATTTTATATTGGAATTGCACACTACCACAAAGGTAGATAAGTTGCAAAAGACAAATCGCTACTTCATCAGCAAAAAAGGTGGTAGTCTTGTAAAGCGTGATAACCTTGATAAAAACAGGCTAATAGGATTGAACACTGGAAAATTGGCTACGATTCTTAATGACTATGACTCCACTGTTCCTTTTGAAGAATATCAGGTTGATTTAGCATTTTACGAAAAAGAAGTTATGAAAATCGTAGATGCTATTGAGCCTCCACAGTTGATGCTCTTTGATGTGACTTCTGTAGATAGAGGGGTAATGAAAAAAGCTACTTCTGGAAGTCCTGTAAAGCACATTATTAATGAAGAGAACTTGAGCATAGAAGAGCTAAACAAGCTTGGTAAGAACCAGTTTATCCGTAAAATTGAGTCTATTGTGACCGAGTATAAGCACATTGATAAAATTTCCCCTAGATACGTATATGTAGTAGATTTTGATGCAAGAGGGATGGATGCGGAAGTTTACTGCTTGGCTAAGGGCACACAGCAATCTATTAAAGTAGACAAAGCTGCCTACAAAAAAGCAAAGCTAGAAAAAGGGCAGTTGATTTACTGCAACAAGTTTGAGAAGCTGGATTACGGTCACGCTATTACAGAATACACTATTACAGAAAAGATTGTACGAGAATCTCTCAACTTGGGTGTTTAGGCTTGACAAAATAACGAAAGTATGGTATAATAATACAATGGATGAACAACTAGAATTTGATGATGTTTTGATTAAGCCCGTACCATCTACGGTATCCTCTCGTGACGATGTAGACATAAGCGTTAAACTTAGCGATGGTTTAACGCTTCAATT
>Ga0315285_10008802_pt1 | contig 10348 bp, 4 predicted proteins | sample YL17G09_36_MG_FD_203698 | JGI IMG/M metagenome (GOLD analysis project Ga0315285, IMG submission 203698) | Sediment microbial communities from Yellowstone Lake, YNP, Wyoming, USA - YL17G09_36 | ecosystem: Environmental > Aquatic > Freshwater > Lake > Sediment | place: USA: Wyoming | collected... | reverse complement strand
TCGCCCTCGCCCTCGCCCTCGCTCTCGCCCTCGCCCTCGCCCTCGCCCTCGCCCCCGCCCTCGCCCGTGTCCTCACCAGCCTGGGGGGGGGGCTGGTGCGCCTGGGGCGTGAAGAACGCGTCCCCGCCCACGTAGGAGAAGGGCGTGCCCGCGATGACGGTCCCTAGCGGCGGGGGCGGGCGCGTGGGCGTGGGCGTGGCGCCACTGCCGCGCTGCGCCGCCGCCGCCGCCGCCGCCGCCGCCGCCGCCGCCGCCGCCCGCCGTGGCGAGGGCGAGGGCGAGGGCAAGCCCAGCCCGCCCCCGGCCAGGGCCTTGCGCAGGGCCGGGCCGGTCGGCAGTGGCGTCCCCCGCACGTCCGCCCGCACCGACCGGTCCACCAGCGCGGCCGCGTCGACCCGGCCCGCCCCCGCCGCCCGCCCTGGCCGCCCGCACGCCCCCGTCCAGGCGTCCCGGTCGTCGTGCCACTTGACCCAAGCGTCGGGGGTGGTCGTGTTGATCAGGGCCGGCTCGCCCGCCACGACGGAGCGCAGGACGCAGCCCAGGGGGCGGCGGGAGTGGGCGGCCACGGACCGCAGGGCGGCCAGGGTGGTGGCATAGTCCAGGCGGCGGGGCGGGGCCTGGGCGGTGCCCCGGAAGCCGCCCACCCCGCAGCCCCAGGCGGCCCGCGGAGCTGCCGCACCGCCGCCGCCCGGCGCGCCCGCCACCGCCTTCTTGAAGATGAGGTCCGCCCCCGCCGCGTCGAGCGCCCCCGCCATCAGCAGCCCGCAGTCCCGGCACAGTTTGGCCCACGCCCGCCCGTCCAGGCCGCGCGACAGGGAGCGCGACGCGGTCGCGGCCTCGGCCAGGGTGCGCGGCGCACCAAAGCTTGCCCAGGTGGCGAGCGCGCTCTTCAGGGCGGCCGGGTCGACGCCGCCCAGGTGGTCCGGGGTGAGCGGGGTGAGCGGGGTGGGCGGGTGGTGGGATGGGATGGACGGGGCCGGGCCGGCCCGCCCCCGGTCGGGCGAGGAGGCCGGCGAGGTCGTGCCCAGGCGCTGCCTCGCCTTCAACCCCGCACCCGCCGCGGCCCGTGCCTTCAGGTCGCCCAGCGCCCTCCACACGCAGTCCGCTTCAGCAGGGCTGGCGGCCGCCCCCGCCACCGCCGCGTACGGCAGGCCGAGCAGGCCCTCCCCGTCCTGGCCGGTGAGCACCCGCTTGGCCGCCCCGCGCGGCAGGCCCGCCCGGGCGGCCCAACTCATCACGCCGCCGGCATCCCAGCCGGGGACGGGCCCGCGGGGTGGGCGGTTGAAGAGGGTGGCGAGGAGGGAGGGGCGGCGGGTGGTGGGCATGGTCGCTGGGGTCGTCGCCACGCCTGTGAGTGTGAGTGTGAGTGTGAGTGTGAGTGTGAGTGTGAGTGTGAGTGTGAGTGTGAGTGTGAGTGTGAGTTTGAGTGTGAGTGTGAGTGTGAGTGTGAGTGTGAGTGTGAGTGTGAGTGTGAGTGTGAGTGTGTGTGTGAGTGTGAGTGTGAGTGTAGAGTGTGAGTGTGTGTGTGTGTGTGTGTGTGTGTGTGCGCCGTGTTTGTGAGCGGTCCGTGGGATGCAAAAGGGGGGGGTTGGAGGATGGGATGGAAGAGAAAAACGAGCGCCCCGTGTTTTTCTTGGAGCGGTAGAGAGCCCGTTTGCGCCCTCAACGCATGCCCTCTCCGTCCTCCTTTCCCTCCCTCTCCTCAGCATGCTTAGCTGGAGAGGCACGGATCCAGCGCAGAGGAGAGGTTGGTGGGGCGGGTGCGCTGGTGTGTGTGTCGGGCGTGGAGCCAAGACACGGATGCCCAAAACATGTGGCTGTTTGGCGAGAGGAGCGAGCGAGAAAGACACAAGGCTCCGTGCGAGCCCACGCCAGCGCCACACACAGCCCAGCACGCAATGCTTGTCAAGCGTGTGCCTGTTGAGAGGCTCACCTGAGGAGAGTGGAAGGTGCAGCGGGCGGGGCGTGGCTTGGTGATGTGGATGGCGTGTCGCGGGAGGAGAGAGGCCAGCCGGTCGTGTCTCTGCCGGTCTTGTCTCTGCCGAGGCAGCGGCCGCATCCCTCGCTCTCACTCTTCAACTCCGCCCTCTCTCTCTCCTACGATGGAGGCCTACCGCCTCATACCCGCCTGGTTCGCCCGCCCAGCGGCGTCAGCGGCGACTGCCTCAGCAACTGCAGCCCCCTCGCCCTCCGGCCGCCCGGATGTGGAGGTAAGAGCGGCGAAAAGCATTCAGAGAAGAACGCTACCGCGCCGCCTGTTTTTTTTTTTTTGAATGCGGGGAGAGGCCCGGGGCGCTCCGGATGCCATGCCTGGCGTGCCTTTGCGACAATCCGCATGCCTCAGATTGTTACTGAGAAAGAGGGCGCGACCGTGCAGGGCGCGGAAAAGAGCGAGCACCGCCGGCCCGCTGTAACACTTGATCTCATCTCGCTCTCCTTCACCCCCTGACACAGGCCACCCTGCCCGCCGGCGCGACCGCGACTGTAACCCTGCGCGATAGCATAAACACCGGCACATCCGCCCTGCCTGCTTCGGCCCCTTTCAAACCGCCGCCCGCCGCGTTGGCGACCCCCACCCCGACGACGACGACGCTCGCCCTCCTCGTCGCGGGCTGGTACGCGGCCAACGCGGCCGCGGCGTCCGGGGCGGCGGCGGCGCTGGGGCGGGGTGGTGGGGGTGGGGCGAGCGCGACGGACGCACTGGCCCTCCTGTCCGCACTCCAGCTGGCGGCGGCGGTGGGGTTGTGCGCCCTGCTCGCCTGGCGGCCGTCGAGGCACAGCAGCGGGAACGCCGCCCGCCCCACCCGCCTCCTGCTGACGCACGCCGCCTTGCGGGCGTGCCTCCTGCCGGGCGCCCTGTTTGCCGCCGGCACCTACTTCACCAACGCTGCCCTGGCCGTGGGCGGCGTCGGCCTGACCCAGGCGATCAAGGCCGCCGAACCGCTCGCGGCGGCCGGCCTGGTCAGCCTCCTGTTGAGTAGCAGCAGCGGCGGCGGCCCGCCCAGCGCCCGCCGTGCGGTGGGCAGTGCCCTGGCGGTCGCCCTGCTGGCGGGCGGGGCGGCCCTGTCCGCGGCGGGCGCGCCAAAAAGAGGAGGCGGGAGTGGTGGTGGCGGTGGTGGTTCGGCCACGGCCGCCCGGGCGGGCGCGCTGGCCGCCACCGTGGACGCCGCCCTCTCCGGGGCCGCCCTCCAGCTGCGCAACGTGGTCCTGACACACTTCCAGCGACACCACGTAAAACCGGCGGCGGCCGCCACCAAACAGCCACCCCTCCTCCCCGGCGGGACTGGTGGTAGCGGCACGCCTGCCGCCTCTCCTCCTCCCTCCTCCTCCGCGCCCGCCGAGTTTTTGCCCACCTGTGCGGTCGGGGCGGCCCTCCTGGGTTGGCTTGTCCTGGCCCGCCGCGCGGTGGGCGCCGTGGCGGCCGCCCTGGGGCGTTTCCCCCCGCCCTCCTCCCCCGGCCCCCCCCCCCTCCCTGCCTCGCCCGCCGCCCTCGCCCTGGCCGTCGGCGGCTTCGCGGCCTACCAGGCGCTATCCTTCACCGTCCTGCGCGCCCTGGACCCGGTCCGCCATGCGGCGTTGGGCAACGCCAAGCGGGCGTTCGTGGCCGTCGCGGGCGCCGCTCTGGCCGGTGCCTTGGCGACGGGCGGTGAGGAGGCAGCCCCCAGGCGTTCGTGGCCGTCGGCGGGCGTGCTGGCTGGGGCGGTGCTCGCATTGGCAGGGGCGCACTGCCATGCGGTCAGTACGAGGGGTGCTGTGATGGTGACGGCGGCACCGGCAGCGGCGGCGGCGGTCCCAACCTTCCGGCCCGGCGCGCTGCGGTGGGTGGCGCTGGCGGCGACCGGGTTGGTCGGGGTGGTGGCGTTGCGCGAGGTGTGGGGTGGGTGGCGGGGTGGGGGGTGGTGGTGACGTGCGCTGTGTGATTGCATGTGTTTGCTGTTTGGCTTCAAGCCGCCCCCGCCGCCCCACCCCCGCTCCCCCTCCTGCCCGGCCCGACCCCGCCCCCACCACCCCTCCTCCTTCCCACCCCGCCCCTCAAAACCCCGTGCAATGCCACTTCCGCATGCGCCCGGGCCAGCCGGGCCGCCAGGCGATCGTGGACTCCCCTCGCCCGGGCCGCCGCCGCCCGCGCCACGCGCGCCCGCGCGCGCGCCGCGCGCGCCACGGCCGCCGCCCGCATGAAAGCCGCCCGGGCGGCGGCGACGTGGGCGTGGGCCGCCTCGGCGACGGCCTGCATGTCGCGCAGGGTCTCGCCCGCTTCCTCGGACGCCGGCACCAAGTCCGCGGCGGCGGCGGCCAGCAGGGCTTGTGCGGCGGGCGGGAAAAGGGCGGCCGTGCCTGCCCGGCGGCGGCGGCCCGCGGCGGCCCGGGCGGCGTCGATGCACGCCCGGGCGGCCCGCATGCTGTCACAGGCAGAGGCCAGCAGGTCGGAGACGCGGCCCAGGTCTTCGACCGCCGCCGAGACGGCGGCCCCCCCCCGGCTCGCAGTCGCGCGCGCGGCCGCAGCCAGGCGGGCGGCAGCCGAGGCGGCCGCCCGGGCGTGGCCCGCCCGGGCGACGGCGTCGCGGACGGCCAGCAGGATACCGTCGTCGCTGTCGTCGCCGCCGTCGGCGGCGGCGGCGTCCGCGGCAGCGGCGGCCCCGGGGTTGGGCGGAGGGAGGGGATCGTCGGGAGCGGGCCTGGCGGTCCCCCCCGCGGCCCCCGCGGCTTTTGTGTCGGCGCCGTCCCCGAAGGCGTCACCGCCGTTGTCTTGGTCTCCCGACGGCGTGACCAACTGAACGGCATCGCCACGGGTGCGAGGCAGGCGTGCCCGCCGCCGTGCCCGGGCGGCGGGCCGGCGGTGGCCAGGAGGCGGCGCGATTCGTCTTGTCATCCTACTTTATCCCTCGCGCCTGAGCGGCTGCGGGCACGGCTGCGTGGAGACTGCTGCTCTGAGTGCGTAATGTATCCCTGAGAGTCTGCTTTCCCTGGTGAATGGAAGTCGGAAAGGAAGGGAGCCCGGGGCGCGGCCGACAGCCCCCCCCCTTGTTTTCGGCGCTGTGCGCTCTACGCCTTGCTTGCTCCCCACCTCACTTTTTTCTTTTTCTCGACTAGAGGGACAGCGCCGCACACGCACTCGACGACCGCGTGCGTTTGCGTGTTGTGCGTGCGTGCTTGCGTGGGTGCTTGTGCACTGTCAGCTCGAACCCTCTCAATGCAGCCGGCCCTCTGCTGCCCGGCGGCGCGGCCTGGCCTGGCCCGGGGGCGGTGAGTTTTGTTGTGTTTGAGGTCCGCCGTCGTTGCTTTTCCGCCGCGCCACCTCCACATTATATAGTAGCACTGCCTCTCTCCACTACGCACGTGGGGCATGACGAGAGAGAACACGTTCCTTCACCCCTGGCGTCGCGCATTGCCCGTTTCACCGGTGGAAAGACGGTGACATGCGTCTCTTTTCTCTCTAACGCTCTCGCATCGGCGTCGTGTCGCCCGCTCCCCCCCTCCTACAGGCCGTTTGCCACAGCGCCGCCGGCCACCACCGCCCGCATTGTCACGCCAGGGCAAGGGCGGACGGGCATACTTGCCCTGGCGTCACCGCTAGGCGCATCGCCGGCACCCACCCACTTGAGTCGCCGCCCCTTGTCAGGGCTGCGCCGCCGCCGCCACGCTGCCGCCCCGGCCGCCACGTCCGCGCCGGCGGCGGCCGCTGGTGGTGGAGGTGGGGGAAGCAGCACGGCGGCCGACGCCGCGACGACCGCCGCGCCACCCACCTCTGCTGCCGTGCCCCCAGCCCTCTCGTCCTTGGACCTCGGCCCCCTCGACGCGGCGGGCGCCGCGGCGGCCGCGGCCTCCCGCGCCCGCACCGCCCGCCTGGACCTGCTGGTCGCCGCCCGCCGCCTGTACCGCAATCTGCTCCGGGCGGACCTGCTGCTGGCGGCGCCCGCGCCCGCGTACGCGCCGCCGTCCAGCGCTGGGGCCGGGGCCGGCGGCGGATCGGCAGCGGCCTCCCCCTCATCCGCTGCCGCAGCAGCGGCTTTGAACGAGGTCGCGTCTGCGGCGGCCGTCGAGTTTGTGGCGGAGCTGCAACTGACGGAGTCTCAACTGCGGGCCGGCTGGCGGGCCCTGGTGGCCACCTACGGCGACCGCCTGAATGACGCGTTTGTGGGTGAGGGCGGTGGTGGTGCGGCGGCGGCGCCCACCACCCCTGCCACCCCCGCAACTCAATCAGCGTCCACCCCCACTCCATCCCCCACCCAACCCGCCCCCCGCCCGCGGGACGTCCTAGCCGCCCGCATCGGCGACATCACCGACGCCCTGGCCGCCCGGTCGGCAGACGAGCTGCCGGCCCTGCCTTTTTCGTCCCTGGATGAGGCCCAGGCCGCGGTCGACGGGCGCAACCGCCAGTATGCGGCCGCCCCGGCCCCGCGCGCCCGCGGCGGCGCGCCCGCCGTCGCCCAACGTCTGTCCGCCGCTGAAAAGGCGGTGGAAGCCTTCTTCATGCGCCGCCTGCAGCCCGCCGTCCGCGCGGTGCGGGACACCCCGCCCGACGGGTGGCTGGACAGCGCGCGCGCCGCGTCCGACGCGGCGGTCGACCTGTGGGTCCGCCTCAACGGGGGCAAGCCCGGTGGCGGTGGCGGCGGTGGCGGCTCCTCCAACGGTGGCGTCGCCGTCGCGGCCAGGCGCGGCCTCCCCCCCCTCATCGGCACCCGCCCCAGCCGGGCGGCCCGGCGGGAGGGCCTCGCCACGCAGGTGGCCGCCCTGGAGAGGCGGTTGCAGGATGCGAGCAAGGCGCGCGAGGCCCGCCTGCGCAAGGCCTCCACCTCCCAGCGGGCCCGCCTGGCCGGCGAGCTGCGGTCCCTGGACGACGCGGTCGCCTCCCTGGCCCGCGCCCTCGCCGTCCGCACGCTCCAACTGGAGATGGAGGCGGTGCTGGGCACCCTGGAGGATGAGGCCCTGGACGTGGCCCAGGGCTCCTCGGACGCGGGCTTCCTCATCTTCCGCCAGGGGTCAAGCGATGAGCTCACCCTGCTGGCCGCCGAGGCGGGCCTGCTGGATGAACAGCTGGCCGTCGTGGCGGCGAGCCTGCCGGCCGAAACCGCGGCAGCAGCAGCAGGTGTCGAGAATGACAGCAAGGCGCCCCTGCCCGTGCTCGACCCGGCCCCCGCCCTGGCCGCCGTCGCCGCCGCCGGCGACAAGGCGCCCCCGCCGTCCTCCCCCGCCGTCGCCTACCCGGACGACGTCCTGGACGTGCTGGCCCAGGAGGTGCCGGACCTGCGGCGGCGGCTGGGCATTGCTGATGACGCAGTGTTTGGCGGGGGCGGCGTGGGCGGCGGGGGCGCGCTCTCCCTGACCCGCGCCAAAGCCGCCGCCACCGAATCCTCCGCCAAGCTCGTGGAGGGCGCCCTCTTCTTCAGTCGGGGCATCCGCCTGCTAGGCACGGACGTCCAGGCGGCGTGCGGCCTGTTTGCCCGGGCGGCCGCGGGCGCGTCCCTGAAACCCCGGGAGGTCGCCGCCCTGCGCCGCACGGCCCGGGATGTGGCCACCTTTGTGCCCTTCACCGTCATCCTGGTCACGCCCATCACGCCCGTGGGGCACGTCCTGGTCTTTGGCTTCCTCCAACGCTACTTCCCGGGCTTCTTCCCCTCCCAGTTCACGTCCCGCCGCCAGGAGCTGATGATCCGGTACGAGGAGCTCCGGTCTGAACTGGCGGCCGCCCAGGAGGCGGCCACCGCGGAGGCGGAGGCGGCCGAACTGGCTGCGGCGGCGGAGGCGGTGCGGCGGCTGACCGCCCCCAAGCCGGCCGCGCTGGTGGGGGATGGGGGCGTTGCGGGCACGGGCGCAACCACCACCTCCAGCGGCAAGGGCGGTCACTCGCCGCCCGGCACCCCCTCCGCCTCCTCCTCCCGCAAGGACCGCAGCAGCAAGGCCGCCAGCGCCGCCCTGTCCTCCCTGGAGTCCGCGGTCCTGGCCGCCGCGGCGGAAGCGTCCGGCACGGAGGAGGAAGGCCTCGGCAACGGGGCGGAGGACAGCGACGAGGACCGGAATGACGCAAGGCGGGCGTGAGAGAAGGGGGTGGGTGGGGGGGGTGGGGGGGTGAGAGGGGCATGGGTGAGCAGGAATTGTTGGGCACGTGCACGTTCTCGTTTTCCTTTCTTTTACGCCCCCGGCTCGGCGGGGCGCGGGGCGCGCGTTGGGGAGAGAGAGCAGAGGCAGGTCGTTGGGGGAGAGAGCAGAAGAGGCAGGTTTGAGAAGCACGCCACCGCTCCTTCCTTCACTTTCTTTTCTGCCCCTCTCTCTCTCTCTCAACTCATCAGCACTCCACATCATGGCTTCCGCCGCGGCCGCCCTCGGCCGTGCGCCGCTGGCGGCGCCGGTGACGCAGCGCCGGGCTGTCGCTGGCCGGACGCCCCGCGTGGTGGTGGCTCAGGTGAGGAGGAAGAGAGGACGGCTATGTTGATGCGACTCAGTCGCCTTTGCGGGGTGTGCGTGCAGGTCCGAGCTGGTGCTCGGACGTGGACTGTTTTTTCGACCACGCAGCTGGCTTACTATGCCTCTGTGTATGCGTATGCGTGGGTTGGGTGGTGGATAAAATCGCACACGACCTGGCCGTGAGCGGCGGAGAAGAGAGAGCGGCGCTCTGCCCGCCCCGCTGCGACGTCGCTCTCAATTATCTCTATCTCTCTTCTCCCGCACACACTCCAGGCCGCCTCCCCCCGCCCGCCGACCCCTCGCGGGTCCTCCAAAGCCCAGGCCGCGGTGAGTTGTTTTGAAGGAAATAAGAGTGACGCGGACGGCCCGCTCGTCCAGGAGCGTGGGGTTGCGGCGCAAGCGACCCTCTGCCCGCGAGCCGACCCCGGCGGCGGCCCGCCCCCCCCCCCGCCACGGGGGGTGCGCACAACCACCCTTATCCCCCTCCTTTCTTATATCCCTCTTTTGTCTCGCATTTCAGGTCATCGCCAAGGAGCAGATGCTGACCTCCACGCCCGCCTCCATGCTGCGCCCGGGCGTGGACGACCCGGCAGGGTGAGAGCATGAGGACGGATGAGAGGGGTGAGACCAACGAGCAGCAGCGCACACCTCTCAACCCGTCTCTCACATCGCCCCTTTCGCTCTCTCTCTCTCCTCTCTCTCCCCTCCACAGCATCCGCGGCCGCTTTGAGACCATGATCCGCGCCGCCCAGCTGGAGATCGTGGCTGCCATTGAAGCGGAGGACGGGGTCGGCAAGTTCAAGGAGGACGCCTGGGCGCGCGAGGGCGGCGGCGGCGGCGTCTCCCGCGTCATGCAGGACGGCGCGGTCTGGGAGAAGGCCGGAGTCGGCGTCTCGGTCGTGTACGGGACCATGCCCCCCGACGCGTACCGGGCCGCGACGGGCGAGGCCATCAAGGCCGCCAAAGCCGACCCAGGCGCGGGCGCCGGCGTCCCCTTCTTCGCGGCCGGCATCTCCTCGGTCATGCACCCGCACAACCCGCACGCGCCCACCATGCACTTCAACTACCGCTACTTTGAGACGGAGGAATGGTGCGGCGTGCCCGGGCAGTGGTGGTTTGGGGGCGGCACCGACATCACGCCCGCCTACGTGGACGAGGCCGACATGGCCCACTTCCACGGCACGTACAAGGCCGTCTGCGACAGGCATGACCCGGCCTTCTACCCCAAATTCAAGAAGTGGGCGGACGAGTACTTTTGGTGCGCCCACCGCGGCCAGACCCGGGGCCTCGGCGGCATTTTTTTCGACGACCTGAACGACCGGGACCCGGACACGGTCATGGCCTTCTCCCGGGACTGTCTCGCCTCGGTCATCCCCTCCTACCTCCCGCTGGTGGCGGCCCACAAGGGGGACGCCTTCACCGACGCCCAGAAGGATTGGCAGGCCATGCGGCGGGGCCTGTACGCGGAGTACAACCTGGTGTACGACAGGGGGACGACCTTTGGGCTGAAGACGGCGGGGCGGGTGGAGTCCATCCTCATGTCCCTGCCCCTGCGGGCGCGGTGGGAGTACTGCCATGAGCCGGTGCCGGGCAGCCCGGAGGCGGCCCTGCTGGCGGCGACGCGGACGCCGCGGGAGTGGGTTTGATGAGAGGGAGGGGGATGGGGGATGGAGAGTGTGAGTGTGTGTGTGTGTGTGACCGGCGGGGTGTGTGTGCCCTGTTTTTTTCTCAACTTCTACATTGTATCGCTCTGTCGCACAAGCGGCGCACCAAACACAGGCTGAGAGATGGACGGAGAATGCGCGGCAACCACGAGAGGAGGGAGCGTTGTTCACAAAGCACGCCCCCATGTTTTTTTTTTCCACGCCTCCATCCATCTCTCTTTCTCCCTTCTAAAAGCCCGTTCCTGACACACACAAGTCCGATGCGTGATCAACAAGACCAC
>Ga0315285_10008799_pt1 | contig 10349 bp, 4 predicted proteins | sample YL17G09_36_MG_FD_203698 | JGI IMG/M metagenome (GOLD analysis project Ga0315285, IMG submission 203698) | Sediment microbial communities from Yellowstone Lake, YNP, Wyoming, USA - YL17G09_36 | ecosystem: Environmental > Aquatic > Freshwater > Lake > Sediment | place: USA: Wyoming | collected... | reverse complement strand
CCTGGCGATATAGACAAGTACGGCAGGCGGCATTACATTCGGATTGACCGTGTGGGGTATAGCGACGGTTCTCATCCTGGGGATGAGCCTGGCGATGTTGACCTGTGGCCGACGGAGGCGGACGGCGGCGGCAAGTCGCTTGCCCGCAAGGTCGCCAGCCTGTACGGCAACGACCCGAATAACTGGATACCGGCCACACCCTCACCCGGCCAGTGAGTTGCGAGGTGAAAGGGGCATCTGCAAGGCAGATTCGGCCTGTGCTATGTGCTGTTTTTTCGGGCTGGCCGGGGAACTCCTTGTGGTATAAGGAGTTAGTGTATTGGCAGAAGGCGAATTTAAGCCCAAAGCTGTTGAACAAGTTGGCCGAAATATGTTATAATAATATAGTAAGAGGCCGATGTGGTCTGTGTTCGGGGCCGATAAGGCGTCGAATACACAAGCGAAACCTGTGTTCTGTCTTGATTCGAGGAAGGAGATAGAAGATGCTCAGGTCTTTGAGAGTATTACTGTCTATTGCTGTAATGGGCATATCTTTGGCCGGCTCGGTGTGGGCGGCCTGTCCGCAAGGAGATTTAACCGATGATTGCCGGGTGGATTTCAACGACGTGAAGTTCATGGCGGATCGGTGGCTGGACCCTCCCGGCAGTCCTGCTGATATAGTTGGGGGGCAGGGGGTGGATTGGGGCGACTTCGCGGCGCTGGCGAACAACTGGGGTGCGGTGGGGGACGCGACAGGTTCGCTGCGCGTCAGTATTTCGCCGCTGGAGGTCATCGTTGACGGCGCTCAGTGGCGCGTTGAAGGGGGACTGTGGCGTGACAACGGGACGACGGCGAGCGACCTGACTGTGGGGCCGCATACGGTTGATTTTGTGGACGTTCCGGGCTGGACGAAGCCGGGCAGCGAAGTGGTGCAAATCAGCGAAGGCGGACTGATAGACATTGAGGGGACATATACGCGGCAGCTCGGCTCGTTGAAGGTTGATATCCTGCCGGCGGAGCCCGTCATCGCGGGTGCACAATGGCGGGTGGACGGGGGGAGCTGGCGGGGAAGCGGCGCCAGGGCGGACAATCTGTATGCAGGCTCGCACACGGTCGAGTTCAAGGAGGTTGGCGGCTGGGTAAGTGCGGCTCTGCGGACGGTGATAGTGAACGAGGGCCTGACGACGAGCATTACGGGCACCTATTCGCAGCCGCTGGTCATCAGCGAGTTTCTGGCGAGCAACCGCAGCAGGCCGCCGCTGGAGGAAGGAGATTTGCTGGACGAAGACGGGGCCTCCTCCGACTGGATCGAGATATACAATCCGACGGATATTGCCATAGACTTAGGGGGCTGGTATCTGACGAACAGCGATTCGAACCTGGCGAAGTGGGAGTTTCCGGCGGGCGTGACGCTTGAGAGCGGCGAGTTTCTGGTGGTTTTTGCGTCGAATAAGAACCGCCGCGATCCGAACAACCCGCTGCATACGAGCTTCGAGCTGGACAGGGATCCGATGTATCTGGCGCTGGTTGGGCGGGACGGCTTTAGCGTGGTGCATTCGTATTCGCCCCAATATCCGGATCAGCTTCCGGACGTTTCTTATGGTTTGGCGCAGGGCGCGACGAAGCTGCTGGATACCGGTGCGACGGCTTCTTATTACGTGCCCACTGCAAGCGACGCGACGAAGGACTGGACGGCGGTTGATTTTCCGGATGCGGCGTGGCCGAAGGGCAAGACAAGCATTGGGTTCGGCGATCTTACGGTCAGCTCCGGGCTGAATTACGAGTACTATGAAGGGACGTGGAGCTGGCTGCCCGACTTCGACTCTCTGACGCCCGTCAGCAAAGCGACGGTCGAGGACTTCGACATCACGCTGCGGAGGCAGAATGACTACTTTGGTTTCCGTTTCAGCGGCTCGATTGAGATTACGACGGCGGGGACGTACACGTTCTATACCGCTTCCGACGACGGCAGCCAGTTATTCATCGACGGCGGCCTTGTGGTGGACAACGACGGCCTGCATTCGACGCAGGAGATGTCGGGCAGCATCTATCTGACTGCGGGTATGCACCCGATAGTAGTGACGTTCTTTGAGAACGGCGGCGATGAGGTGCTGATTGTGAGCTATTCGGGGCCGGGGATATCAAAGACTCAGATTCCGGGCAGCGTGCTGTGGATTGGGCCGACGACGAACGTGGAGGCCCAGATGAAGACCGTCAATGCCTCGCTCTGGGTGCGGATGGAGTTTAATCTTGAAGAAGGGGAGGCTGCGACATTCGATACGTTGAGCCTGCGGATGAAGTACGAGGACGGATACGCGGCGTATCTGAATGGGCAGTTGGTTGCCTGGGACAACGTGCCGAGCCCGCTGAGCTGGAACTCTGCGGCGCTTTCGGACCGGCCCATCGAGGATTCAGCAACGTTCACTTCTACAAATTTGATGCCGTATCTTGGTAATCTGCGGGTGGGCAGGAATGTGCTGGCGATTCACGCGCTAAACGACAACAAGAACAACAGCGAATTCCTGCTCCTTCCGGAGTTGGTCTGCACGAGCGGATCGGAGGCTTACCAGTATTTCTCACTGCGGACGCCGGGCAAGTACAACGTTACCGGCGCGATGGGCGTAACCGGCGAGGTGTGGTTCAGCCACGAGCGAGGTTTCTACGGCAGCCCGTTCGATCTGACATTGTCAACAGAGACCTACGGCGCGGAGATTCGCTACACGAAGGACGGCTCGACTCCCACGGCGAGTCACGGGGTCGTATATGTTGCCGGTTCGCCGATTCGGATAGACAAGACCACCGCTCTGCGCGCGGTTGCGGTCAGCACGGGCTATCTGGACTCCGAGGTGATGACGCACACGTACATTTTTGTCAGCGACGTGATAAGGCAATCGCCTAACGGCGAAGCGCCTGGTCCTAACTGGCCGACGAACGTCAATGGTCAGACGATGAACTATGGAATGGACAAGTATATTGTTAATGATGCGACGTGGGGACCTCAGATGGATGATGCGTTGCTGGCAATTCCCTCGATCTCTATGGTGACGGACCTTGGGAACCTTTTTGATCCTGTGAGGGGTATTTACGTGAACGCAGACGGGCACGGTCGAGATTGGGAGCGGCCGGCATCTATTGAACTGATTAACCCTGACGGGAGCGACGGGTTCCATATAAACGCAGGCGTGCGTATTCGCGGGGGTTATAGCCGCCAGGGCGGCAATCCTAAGCACGCCTTTCGGCTGTTCTTCAGGTCCGAGTACGGCGAGGCAAACCTCAATTTCCCGCTGTTCGGCGACGAAGGAGCAGAGGAATTTGACAAGATTGATCTTCGCACCGCGCAGAACTACTCCTGGAGTTATGAGAACAACCCCGCCAATACGATGTGCCGCGAGGTCTGGGCGCGCGACAGTCAGGGTTCGATGGGGCAGCCTTATACGCGAAGCCGATACTATCATCTCTACATGGACGGGCAGTATTGGGGTCTTTACCAGACGCAGGAACGTGCTGAGGCTTCTCATGCTGCAACGTATCTCGGCGGCAAGAGCGAGAATTACGATACGGTCAAAGCCACCGGCCCGAACGGCAACTATACTATCGAGGCAACGGACGGCACGCTCGATGCGTGGCGGGCACTGTGGGACCTGGCGAATCTCGGATTCAAGAACCATGCGATTTACAGCAAGGCTCTGGGGCTGAATCCGAACGGGACGCGAAATCCCAGCTACCCGGTCCTGCTGGATGTGGACAACATTATCGATTATATGATTATGGTCTTTTTCGACGGCGACCGCGATGCCCCGATTTCGAACTTCTTGAACAATGAAAGGCCGAACAACTGGTTCGGCGTTCGTGACCGGACGGGCGAGGAGGGATTCAAATACTTCGTTCACGATGCCGAGCACATTATGTCAAGAGGCCTTGCGGACCGTACCGGGCCATATCCGGCCGGCGACCAGTTCGAGTACAGCAACCCGCAGTGGATTCACCAGGAGCTGATGGGCCACCCGGACTACCGATTGCAGTTCGCCGACCACGCATACAAGCATCTGCTTAACAACGGGCTGCTGACCGCGTCGCAGGCAATCGCTCGCTTCCGGGTCCGAGCCAACCAAATCGATATGGCAATTATCGCCGAATCCGCACGCTGGGGCAGTTCCTCACTTAACAAGACCACCTGGCAGGCTGCGGTGAATAACGAAATAAACAATTTCTTCCCGAACCGGGCGACCACCATTTTGAACCAGTTGAGAATTGCGAAGCTACGAAACGGCACTGTGGCGTCGCTTTATCCGAGCATCTTAGCCCCGTCCTTCAGCCATCTCGGCGGGGAGGTGCCGAAGGGCCAAACGCTTACGATGAGCGCCTCGAGCGGCAAGATTTATTATACAAAGGACGGCAGCGATCCGCGGCTGACCGTGGCGCAATCGGGGGCGGGCAGCACCGTTACGCTCGTTGCTGAAAATGCTGCGAAGCGGGTGCTCGTTCCGACGGGGCCTGTTACCTCAACTACAGGGTCTATCCAGTACGAATACTGGATGGGGATTGGAGGCGGGGCCGTATGGAATCTGACGTCACACCCGGATTTCCCCGGCAACCCACACGGCACCAGTTCTTTGACTATGTTCGAGGCCCCGACAAACTGGGCGGACTACTACGGCGCTCGCATCAGCGGGTACGTACACCCGCCACAGACGGGCAACTACAGATTCTGGATTTGCAGCGACGACAATAGTGAGTTGTGGCTGAGCTCCGATGAAAACCCTGCGAACGCGACGCGGATTGCCTTTGAAGATTCGTGGGCTGATTCGAGGACCTGGCAGAACGGTAATCAGCGCTCTGCGTACATCAGTCTTCAGGCCGGCAGGAAGTACTATATTGAGGCGCTGATGGCGGAGGGCTGGGGCGGTGACAATCTTGCCGTGACCTGGAGCGGGCCGGGCGTTACGTACGGCGTTCCGATTCTCGGTACATATCTGTCTCCGCCTGCATCGCCCGACACGTGGACGAAGCCGAATTTCAACCATTCGAGCTGGCCGAGCTATGCAAGCGGGAAGCGCGGCGTAGGCTATGAGAGGAGTCCGAGCGACCCGGTCAACTTCGCCGACCTGATCGATATTAACGTCGAATCCGGGATGTACGGAATCAACCAGACGTGCTATATCCGCATCCCGTTTACGATCAGCGTGCTCGACCTTACCCGGTTGACACTGAAGGTGCGGTATGATGAAGGTTTCGTTGCGTATATCAACGGCTCGAAGGTGGCCAGCGGTAACTTCACGGGTACGCCGCAGTGGAATTCCGGCGCCGACAGCGATCGGGCCGACTCTGCAGCCAGGGAGTTTGTGAGCATTGATATAAGCGAACACATCGGCAAGCTCCTGGCCGGCAACAACATTCTGGCCGTCCAGGGTCTCAATTACACCAAGAACAGCCCAGACTTCTTGATTTCGGTTGAGCTTACGGCTGCCCAGATGGGGCAGGGGGACGTCTCGCCGGGTGCAACCCAATATACGGGCCCGATTACGATTAACAAGAGCACGGTCGTTAAGGGGCGCGTCCTTGATGGGGCGTGGAGCCCGCTGCGCGAGGCGATTTATGCGGTTGGGCCGGTTAAAGAGAGCCTGCGGATTACTGAGATTATGTACCATCCTCAGGAAACCGCCGACCCCGAGGATCCGAATGAGGAGTTCATCGAGCTGCGGAACATCGGACCGTCCGCGATAAACCTGAACCTGGTGCGGTTCACCAAAGGGATTGATTTTACGTTCGGCGATATTGAGCTCGGCACCGGCGAGGAGGGGTATGTGGTTGTTGTTGCGAAGCGGTCGGTGTTTGAGGCGCGGTATCCGGGCTTCAGCGGCATCATTGCCGGGGAATACACCGGCAGGCTTGACAACGCCGGCGAACGAATCGGGCTGGAGGATGCTATTGGCCGGACGATTCATGATTTTGAATATAAAGATGGCTGGCGGGGCATCACGGACGGCGAGGGCTTCTCGCTGACAATGATCGACCCGACCGACCCCGACCCGAATAGCTGGGGGCAGAAGGAGTCCTGGCGAGCAAGCGCGTATGTGGGCGGCTCGCCCGGCTGGGACGACAGCGGGATTATCCCCAATCCCGGCGCGATTGTGATAAACGAGGTGCTGTCGCATTCGCACGGCGTCGCGGCGGACTGGATTGAGCTTTACAATACGACCAATGCCCAGGTTAACGTCGGCGGCTGGTACCTCAGCGACAGCGCCGCCGACCTGAAGAAGTACAGAATCGCCGACGGCAAGAAGATCAACGCCTACGGATACGTTGTCTTCCGTGAGGACGCCAACTTCGGGCAATTCGCCACAGACCCGGGCAGGATAACCGGCTTTGCCTTCAGCGAGAACGCCGACCAGGTGTATCTAAGCTCGGCTGAAGCGGGCGTCCTGACGGGCTACCGCGAGGTGGAAGACTTTGGTGCCTCCTATACGGGCGTCTCGTTCGGCAGGTACTTCAAGCGAAGCACGGGCAACTACAACTTCGTGTCGATGGACCACATCACGCCCGGGTGGGCCAACGCCTATCCGAAGGTCGGGCCGATAGTCATCAACGAGATTATGTATAATCCGCAATCGGGCGACCAGAAGCAGGAATTCGTCGAGCTGCGAAACATCGGCCCTGTGGCTGTGACGCTGTATGATTCCAACGAAGCAGAGCCGTGGAAGTTCACCAACGGGATCGACTATACGTTCGACGGGTCTCCGGGCGTTACGGTGCCCGCGGGCTGGTATGTGTTGATAGCGAAGGACGTCACTGCTTACAGATTGAAATACGGCGAGCCCGCTGGCAACGTCATTATGCTTGGCGCCTATGACGGCAAGCTGAGCAATTCCGGCGAGAGGCTGGAGCTCTCGATGCCGGGGGATATTGATGAGTTCGGCAGCCGTCATTACATTCGTGCTGACAGGGTCGATTACAGCGACGGCTCTCACCCGGCGGACTGTCCGGGCGGCGTTGACCTATGGCCTACGGGGCCTGACGGCGGCGGGGCGTCGCTTAGCAGAGTGTTTGCCGAACTATACAGCAACGACCCCAACAACTGGGCCGCGAGCAGTCCTCCGACGCCGGGACGGTGAGTTATGGGACGAAAGTGAGGATATGCAGCACTTTCTGAGTCTATTGACAGGGGTATGGGTAAGAAAAGGGTTGACTTGGACACCGCATTTATGTTAGAATAGGTAAAATGAGAAGACCTGACGATAGGGGTGTAGAACGAATAGTAGAAAAAGCGTTACCAAGATTTGGTCTTGCGCATCTATCAAGCGGGTGGGGATCCCAAAAGAATGGGATGTTGTAAGAGCTTGAAATAAATAGAGATAACGAGCATCGCTTTCTTTGAAACAGGGTGGTTTTTGACGAATTCGGCTATGGGTAAGGACGAAAAAGCACAAGACACTTCCGCACAGAGCACCGCGTTGGTTGCCAGCCAGAGCGCTGCGGATGGCGCCAAAGCGGGTTCGGGCAAGCGTGCAGAGTCGGCGGATAAAATGCTGGCCTGCCGGTATGAGCTGAAGTATCACATTACCGAGTCAAGAGCTCGAGCGGTTGCGCAGTTCGTCAAACAGTATGTGCCGGTGGATCGGTACTGCAAATTACAGCGGAGCGGTGATTACCCGATTGTGAGCCTGTATCTTGATTCGGACAATATGCATCTGTGCAAAGAGAGCTTAGACGGGCGTCAGAACCGGTTCAAACTGCGGATTCGTGGTTATACGGATGAGCCCGACTACCCGGTTTTTTTCGAGATCAAACGTCGTATCAATACTGTGATTATGAAGAGCCGGACGCGGGTAATGCACAGCGACGTTCCGCGTTTGCTTTCCGGGCTGTCTCTGCCGCCCCAGAGTTACAGTGTTGATACGAAGGCGCTGAACCAGTTTCAGTTGTATATGACGAGCATTCAAGCCAAGCCCAAGGTGCTTATTCGGTATATGCGGCAGGCGTTTGAAGATGAGGGGGAAAGCAGGGTGAGGGTCACGTTTGATCGACAGCTCTGCTACAGTGTTACGGACAAGCCCGAAGTCAGACTCGGCGGCTCAGGCTGGCAGCGCAGTCCGGTTACGGAGAACGGCGGGGTGATTCTTGAGATCAAGTTCAACGGCAGTTATCCTGTGTGGCTGAGCCGGCTGGTGGAGTATTTTGACCTGCGGGCAAGGGCAATGTCGAAGTACGCCACTTCGATCAGCGATTCATGTTTGTTGAGGTTTTGCGCACCTCATTTAGCGGGGTAGTTGGTATGGAAAGAGCCTGGTTATGGCTGGAAGATATTCCTTCAGCGGCGTTGTTCAGCCCGGTGGATATTATTCTGTCACTGGTGCTGGCCTTTATTTTGGGCCAGCTTATTGCGTGGGTTTATTACGCCACTCACAGCGGGCTGTCGTATTCGCGGTCGTTTGTTCAGTCGCTGATTCTGATTACTGTGGTGCTGTCGATGGTGATGACGATCATAGGCAATAACATCATCACGGCGGTCGGCCTTATGGGCGCGCTGGCGATCATTCGTTTTCGTAATATACTCAAAGATACTCGCGACGTGGCATTTATCTTTTGCTCGCTGGCGGTGGGTATGGCGGCGGGTTCCCAGCGTTATATGACGGCGATTGTCGGCACGGTGGTCTTGTGCCTGATAATAGTCTATTTGTATTTGACCGGATTCGGGACGCATCAGCCGCACAACGGTTTTTTGCGGTTCAGCGTCAGGGGGCACATAGGCCCGGGACACCCGATACCGGCTGTTCTCAAGCGTTTTTGCGGGAGCTTCACTCTGATTTCGGCGCAGGACAGCGGCTTTGGCGCGGCTGAGGTCGAGTACGCCTATCAGTTGATGATACGAAACGCGGCAAGGAACGCGGAGATGTTGTCCGAACTGAAGGGAATCGGGGGCGTGGAGAACATAAGTTTGACGATGCAGGAACAGTTGCTGGAGGTTTAGAGCAGGTAGAATGAAGAAGATAAGCTCCAGAGATTACCTGGCCGGTTTGCGAATACACCTGCTTCCATTTGTGGTGTGGGTGGGGGCCATAGCGTGTGTGGTCGTGCTTTTCTCGCATCGCTCAAGGCGTTATGAAGTCATTGGCATAGCCCAGGGCCCGATCCATCAGCTTGCCGCGACGTGTGACGGTCGGCTCAAGAATGTTGGGGTCGAGCTGTTCGACGAGGTAAAGCAGGGCCAGGTACTGGCGGTGATTGACGGAGTGCTTGACAACGAACGGCCGAGGCCTGAATTGGACGCCGAACTGGCTGTCCTCAAAGCGCAAATGGCGCAACTCGCGGCAGAGTCGAAGGTGGCCAGGGCGATCTATACGGCCCAGGTAAACAACCGCGTGTCGGGATGGACTGCCGATCTCAGGCCATTTGCCACAAATGTAAGCGATGCCAGACTACGCGTGCTGGAGCTGACCGCAGCGGTTGAGACAGACCGACTTGCGTTGCGTCAGCTTGATCTTGACATCAAGAGATTCGTGCTGGAGGGGCGCGTGGATGCGAACGATGTTGCTATCTATGATTTGCAGAAGATGAGGGTGCAGAAGTCGGCAGTCGAGCAGAGAATAGCAGGCAATGGCTCTCTTCTCGAACAGGCCAACGCCGATCTGGCACTTGCGGTCGAACGCGAGCAAGCATTCGCACAAGGCGAGCCCGATGCGGCGGGCGCGGACCAGGCTGCCGAGGATGCCTTGAACAAACAGACAGAGGTGCTGGCGCGGCAGATGGATGAAGTTCTTGTGCGGCTTGACTCGTTGACGAGGCGTGAGTCCGTGGAATTGCGGGCGCCTTTTGACGGGGTAGTCAGCCTGGTTCAGCATACAGCGGGCGAGGCGGTCCTGGCGGGTGAGCCGATCCTCACTATCGCGAAGAAGGAGCCGGACAATATCGTTGCCTATGCTACCGAGAGGCAGGTGAGCCGCGTTCGGGAGAATACGGTTGTTCAGCTTATCGACAGGAACAGCAGCCCTAATTTGATGGTTGATTCTCAGGTGGTGTATGTCGGCCCGACGGTCGAACAGATGCCTGCACGGTTGTGGCGCAATCCCAACATTCCACAGTGGGGTCGTCCCGTGCTGGTGAAGATTCCGCCGGACCTGAAGCTTGTTCCGGGTGAGGTGGTGGGGGTAAGGGGGATATAGCGCGGGGGCCGGGTTTCGTCGTTCCGAAGTGCGTGGAGTCCGGCGGGACAATTTACGATGGAATAAAAAAAGGCCGCTCGAAGGAGCGGCCTTTTTTACTTGCTCACTTTGGTCAATTATGTATCGGGCTGCCTGGCTCGTGCTGCTCTCTCGGGTGTGCGCTATGATATACCTCTTTGAGTTTTGAAGTAGTGAGGTGCGTGTATATCT
>Ga0315285_10008798_pt1 | contig 10349 bp, 3 predicted proteins | sample YL17G09_36_MG_FD_203698 | JGI IMG/M metagenome (GOLD analysis project Ga0315285, IMG submission 203698) | Sediment microbial communities from Yellowstone Lake, YNP, Wyoming, USA - YL17G09_36 | ecosystem: Environmental > Aquatic > Freshwater > Lake > Sediment | place: USA: Wyoming | collected... | reverse complement strand
CCAGCGGCGGCGGCCGGAAGATTTGGAGGAGGAGGAGGAGGAGGAGGAGGGGGGGGGGCAGCAGCCCTTCGAGGCCGCCTCTCGCTACGAAGACGAGGGAGATGACGACTACTATCGCCGGAGCGCCGCTTCTTCTTCTCCTTCTTCTTCATCTCCGCGCCCGTCGTCGCCGTTGAAATCTCGATTCGACGACGACGACGACGGCGACGAAGAGGAGCCCTTCGATGAGGAAGACGAAGAGGGCCTCCCGCTCCCGCCGCTCCCCGACATCGTGCCCCTGACCCAGCAGGAGTCCTCCGCCGTGCTGCCGCTGGCGCCGCTGCCGGACCAGGTCGCCTTCTTCAACTCTGACGGCGCCGCCGTCATCCAGAGGCTGGGGGTGTCGCTGCTGGTGACGCTCGCGACGGCCAAGGCCGCGCCCGCGGCCGCGGCCGGGGCGCTGACGCTGCCGCTCTGGTACCCTCTCGCCGCGGCAGCCGTCCGCAACGGCAAGCTGCGCGGGGCCAACTCCTTCTCCGCCGCCCTGGGCGGAAGAGGCAGGAGAGGCAGAAGGGGAGCCGGGGGCGCGGTGCCCTCGAGGAGCGCCCCGCCCGCGGTCGGGATCTGGAGGGCGACGGTGCTCGACGCCCGGGTCGGTAACGGTCGCCGCGGGGGCGGAGGAGGCGGCGGCCGCTCCGGCGCCGGTGCTCCCCCCCTGGGACTGGGCCCCCCCACGCTCACTCTGACGATCGGCGACGACTCTGGGGCCACGACGAAGCTCGTCGTGCCGTACGAGAGGGTCCACGACGCGATAGAGGTCGGCGAGGCCGCGGAGCTGCTCGTCGTTGCCTCTGGCGGCGGCGGCACGCGGCGGCGGAGGCGGAGAGGGAGCCGCTTCGGCGACGACGAAGGCGATATCGCCTCCGCCTTCGGCGGGTTCAGGGCCGTGCGCGAGGCCTACCTCCCGGGGGCGGGGCTTTGGGTCTCGGGAGACGAGTACCCGAGCATCGACCGGAGGGCCTTTGTCCGCGTGTCGCTCAGCATCGAGGAGGAGCGTCGGGCTCAGGCCGAGGAGGAGGCAGACGAGGCGGAGTTTGCTGCTGCTGCTGCCGCTGCTGCTGCCGCTGCTGCTGGGGGGGCAGCTCCTTCTTCTTCGTCTCCTTCTTCTCCTTACTCAGAGCAGGAGGAGGAGGACCGGGGGTTTGTGCTGTAATAAAAAAGACGAGGGAAGAACGGATGGAAGGAAAATGAAGAGGAGAGGCGGAGAGGAAGGGAAGAGGAACTCTGACCTTCCTCTGACGAAGAAGAAGGGAAGAAACGGTCTTCGTCCAGCGTTGGACACTGGACGAGGACCGTTGTGATTTTCCTCCACAAATCGAAGAAGAAAGGGAAGCATCGCGTCGCTTTCTTCTTTCACGCTCCCCCTCCCTCCCTCGACCTCTCCCTCTCCCTCTCCCCTCTTCGACGGAGAGCCGCTCCTTCTCCGGTCCAGCCCCTCTCTCGCGTCCAAGGAAGAAAATGGAGCTCGAGGCGTCGCCCCAGCCGAGCGACGCCCCGGCTCCTCAAGCTCACGCCACTGCTCCTCCCTCGCCTTACCATGCTGCGCTCGGCAACGCCGCTGCGGCCGCCACGGCCGCCTCTGCCGCCGCCGCCGGCGGGCGCGTCATCAGCCTCGAGGTACGTTGGCAGGGAGGATCCTGCGAACGAGGCGGAGAGTTGGGAAAAAAGAGAGAAGAAGCTCGAATGATGGGCGCGATGGATGCTTCGACGTCGTCGAGATTGAAAACGACGACGTCGAAACGCTTCGGTGCTCAATGCCCCCCGCTCTTCCTCTCTCTCTCGCCTCCTCCCTCCCTCTCCTCGCTCACGCAACACCAGGTCGAGAACTTCAAGTCCTACCGAGGCCGCCAACGCATCGGGCCCTTCGGCGGCTTCACCGCCGTGATCGGGCCCAACGGCTCCGGCAAGTCCAACCTGATGGATGCGCTCTCCTTCGTGCTCGGGGTGCGGGCGCGCCAGCTCCGCGGCGGCACGCTGCGCGACCTGCTGCACTCCTCGGGCGTCGGCGCCGCCGCGGTCGCCGCCGCGGCCTCGGAGCCTCCGCTGACGAGGGCGCGCGTCGAGCTGGTGTTCAGGCCCGGGCCGGCGCACCCCGACGCGGCCAAGGGCGACATCCGCTTCGCCCGCGTCGTCGTCGCGCCCGCTGCCCCCGCGGCGGCGGCGGTCGAGGAAGGGGCGGGGGGCCGCCGCTCGGAGAACGCCTCAGCCACCGCCGCCGCTGCCGCCCCTTTGCCCGCTGCCACCTCCCACTACGAGGTCAACGGACGCCAGGTCACCTGGGACGCCTACGATGCGGTCCTGCGCTCGCACGGCATCCTCGTCAAGGCACGCAACTTCCTCGTCTTCCAGGGCGACATCGAGTCGGTCGCGTCGGCGTCGCCGCAGGCCCTGACGGCGATGTTCGAGGCCGTGAGCGGATCGGGCGAGCTCAAGGCGGCCTACGAGGAGGCTGAGGCTGCCAAGGCGAGCGCGGAGGAGGCTGCGGCGCTGGCGTTCTCCAAGCGGCGCGCCGCGGCGGTCGAGAAGCGGCTGAAGCGGGAGCAGCGCGACGAGGCCGAGAAGTTCCTGAGGCTGCAGCGGGAGCTCGACGAGCTGCGCGCGACCTTGCTGCTGCTGCGGCTGTTCCACGCCGACGCCGACGGCGCCGCGGCGCGCCTGGCAGGCACGCGCCGCGCGTCGGAGCTCGCCGACGTCGAGCGCGCGCGGCTCGAGGCCGAGGCCTCGGCCGACCTCAAGCGGAAGGACGCCGCGGAGCTGCACAAGCAGCGCATGCTCCGCGAGAGGTCCCTGAACCGTGAGCGCGCGGCGCTCGAGGCGCGCAACCCGGAGGCCCTGCGCGCGCGCGAGGAGAGCTCGAGGCTGGCCCGCCGCGAGAAGGAGCTGGCCGCGCGCGTCGTGGCCGCGGCGCGCGCGCGTGACGAGCAGGCCGCGGCGGTCGCCAAGCTCGAGGCTGACCTGCGCGCCGTCGAGGCCGCGCAGGAGGCCGCGGCCGCGGACGAGGAGGCCGCCGCCGCTGGTGGCGCTGGCGGGTCTTCTTCTTCGTCTTCGAGCGCCATCTCCAAGCTCGACGCCGCGACGCGCGCCGAGTACTACCGCCTTAAAGAGGAGGCGGGATCCAAGACGGCCCGCGTGCGCGCGACGCGCGACGCCGCGGCCGCCGCGGCCCGCGCTGACGCCTCGGCCCTCTCGGCCCTCGAGGCGCAGCTCGCGTCGCTGGCCGAGCGCGGCTCGGCACTGCGCTCCGAGGCCGACGCCGCCGCCGCTGCCGCCGCCTCGGCGCGCGCAGACGTCGAAGCCGCCCGCCGCGCGCTACGCGAAAAAGAGGAAGAGACGGAGCGCCTCCGCGTCCAGTCCGTCGCCGTCACCACGCAGCGCCTCGACCTGGAGCGCAAGCTGAACCAGGCCGACGAGGCGCTGCGCGACGCCAGGGCGCAGCGCCGCGAGACCGAGCGCGACCGCCGCGCCGCCGACGCCGTCGCGCACATGCGCAGGCTGTTCCCCGGGGTCCACGGCAGGGTGACCGACCTCGCCTCGGCCAGGCAGCGCCGGCACCAGGTCGCGCTCGCGGTCGTGCTGGGGAAGGACATGGACTCGGTCGTGGTCGACACGGAGGCGACCGCGAAGGAGTGCATCGCCTACCTCAAGCAGGCGCGCGCCCCGCCGATGACCTTCCTGCCCGTCGCGACGATCCGGGCCAAGCCCGTCAACGAGAGGCTGCGGGCCAGACTGGCCGCAAACGGGGAGGAGAGCGGCGGGGCCAACAAGTCGACCGCCACGCTGGCGATCGACCTGCTCGATTTCGAGCCGTCGGTCGAGCGCGCTCTGGCCTCGGTCTGCGGCGACACGCTCGTCTGCGACAGCGTCGCCGAGGCGAGGAGCCTGGCCTTCATGGGCGCCGAGCGCCACAAGGTGGTCGCCCTCGACGGCACGCTCATCTCTCGCGCCGGGCTCATCACGGGCGGGGCCTCGGCGGCGATGGACGCGCGCGCGGCGCGCTGGGACGACGCCGCGCTCGCGAAGCTGAAGGAGCAGAAGGCCGCCGCGGCCGAGGCGCTGGCGGTGCTGCCGGCGCCTCGGGAGACGTCCGCGCGGCTCGAGGCGCTGGCAGCGGACCGCGCCGGGCTGGAGCGCGAGGCGCAGCTGCGGTCGGCCGACGCCGACGCCGCCGCGGCGAGGGCGTCGCGCGTCGCCGCCGAGGCCGCGGCCCTCGAGGAGGAGCGCGGGCGCCGCGCGCCCGACGCGGCCTCGCTCCAGTCCTCGCTGAAAGACGCAGAGAAGAAGGCCGCGCAGGCGACCGAGCGCATCAACGAGGTCGAGGACCGGCTCTTCGCGGTTTTCTCGTCCAAGGTGGGCGTGCCCAACGTCCGAGAGCACATGGAGCGCTCCGCGGCGGCCGCGGCCGAGGCCTCGAGGAAGCGCCTGGCCCTCGAGGCGCAGCTGGCGAGGATCAGGCACCAGCTGTCGTACGAGCGGCGGCGCGACCTGGCCGCCCCGGCGGAGCAGGCGAGGGCCGAGCTCGACGCCGCCGCGGCCCGCCGCGCCCAGCTCGCCGACGAGGAGAGAGGCGCCGCCGCGGCGCTGAAGGAGGCCGAGGCGGCGCTGAGCAAGGCCGCGGCCGAGGTGAGCGAGCTGAGGGCGCGCGCCGACGCCGCGGAGAGCTCGGCGCGCGACGCGAGGAGGGGCGCGGCCGCTGCGGCGGCGAGCGCGGCGGAGATCAAGGCCGGGATCGCCGCCGCGGCCGCGGACGCCGAGGCCGCTGACGCCAGGGCGCGTGACGTGCTCGAGGCCGCGGAGATGGAGCAGGTGGCCTTGCCGCTCAAGGAGTCCCGCGGAGCGGAAGAGGAGGAGGAGGAGGAAGCAGGAGCGACCGCAGAGGAGGAGGAAGCGATGGATACGGGCGAGGGGGACGACGGCGAAGGAACCCCCGCGGCCCTCCGCCGCCGCCGCCCCGGCGCCCGCCACGACTTCTCCCGCCTCCCGCGCGCCCTCACCGCCACGGCGGCTGCCCGCCCCGCCGAGCGCGAGCGCGCCGACGCCGAGCTCCGCCGCGAGCAGGAGGCCCTCGCGGCGCAGCTCGCCCGCGGCGCGCCCAACCTCAAGGCGCCCGACCAGTACCTCGCCGCCAAGGACCGCGAGCGCGCCCTGGCCGAGGGCGCCGACGCAGCCCGCGCGAGGGCAGCGGCGGCCGCGGACACCTTCGCGCGCGTGCGCGCCGAGCGCGCCCTGCGCTTCTCCTCGGCCTTCGAGCACGCCGCCTCGGCCGTCGATGACGTCTTCAAAGATTTAACAAAGTCCGACGCGCACCCCGCGGGAGGCTCTGCCTACCTGAGCTTGGAGCACGCCGACGAGCCCTACCTGGGAGGCGTCCGCTTCGTCGCGATGCCGCCAGCCAAGCGCTACCGGGACATGGACGCGCTGAGCGGGGGAGAGAAGACGCTGTCCGCCCTGGCGCTGCTGTTCGCGGTGCACTCGTTCCAGGCCGCGCCCTTCTTCGTGCTCGACGAGGTCGACGCCGCGCTCGACGCCGCCAACGTCGCGCGCGTCGCGCGCTACGTCCGCGCCAAGACCCGCGAGGGGGGCCAGCGGGGGCGGGGAGGCGGGGCGGGAGCGGCTGCGGCCGTTGACGCGCCGCCGCTGCAGGCCATCGTCATCTCGCTGAAAGACGGCTTCTACCACCACGCCGACGCGCTGGTGGGCGTGTGCAGGGACCCGGACACCTCGGCGTCGGGCACGCTGACGTTCGACCTCGACAGGTTCGGCGAGCCGTGAAGAAGTTCGAGTTTTTTTTTTTTAGTCCTCCTTCGCTTCCTCTCTTGTCCTTTCCTTGTTCCCCCCACTTTTACCCCCTCCCTTCCACACTTGCACTTACCCCCCCCCCCCCTTTTTCTAGACTGATACAATTACAACGAGAGAGAGAGAAAGAGAGAGATGAATGAAATGATTTTTGGAGAGAGAAAGAGAAAAGAACACACGAACCATGCATGAAAAAAAAGGAAAAAAAACTGACTTTCAACAATACAAGTTCGTTCTAGTTCTCTCCCTTTTCCTCTCTCCCGATCTTTTCCCTTCTCATTTCCCTTCTCGCACGGCCTCGGCGACGGCCCTCGCGGAATCCTCCCGGAACCTGGCCTGCAGCACGCGCACCAGCGGCAGCGTCAGCAGCGAGAGCGCCGCCGCGGGCCGCGAGAACGACGCGACCTCGAACCAAACGCCGCCTTCTTCTTCTTCGTCTCCTTCGTTCAGAAAGACGGAAAAGCTCTCTGCCCCGGCGAGGACGTGCGAGGAGCAAGTGGTCGCCCTCACCGAGAAGGAACGGCCCGGGGAGAGAGAGGGAGGGCGGCGGCGGCGAGGGGCGGAGGAGGAGGAAGGAGGAGAGGAGAAGAGTCCCCGTTGTCGCCGCCTCGAACCCTCTTCTCCTCCTCCTGCTCCGCCGCCTCCGGAGAGAGCAGGAACCCCCCCGCGAGCCCTCCCTTCCTTCCCGACCTCGACGATCTCCAGGGGGTTGACTATCCAGAGCGGCAAAAAGGGCAGGAACGGTCCCGCGGCCCTCGCGGCGATGACGAGGCCGGGACCGTCACTTTCGCCGTCGTCGCCGCCGTCCTCCCTCTGCCGCCCCTGCCGACGGAGCAAGCTCCATCCAGGGAGCTGCTTCGGCTGCGGCGGCAGCCGGGGCTTGCTCGTCGAGACCCAGGGGAGAGCATCGGCATGCTGCCACGAGGCCACCGCCTTGACCGCGCGGTCGTAGTCCTCGCGGCCGGTCCCGACCTTGTATTGTTGTTTGGGCGAGAGGGAAGAAAGAGAAAAGAGAGAGAAGGTGAGAAGGAGAAAAAGAGAGAAGGAAGAAAAAGAGAGAAGGAAGAAAGAGAGAGAAAGAAGACCAGAGACTTGTCTGTCCTTGTTCTCTCTTTTCTCCCCTTCCCCGATATTTCTTACCTTGAACGCGTAATAGTCGTGAAAGTACCAGCGGGGCCAGGGCCCCGTGGCCGGGTCGACAGACTCGTGCGGGTGGTTGGGCCTTTTTGATTATTGTCGGAAGAAAGAAGAGGGAAGAGAAAGAGGAAAGAGGTTGAGGTCGAGTTTTTTTCCCCTCCTTTCTTTCAGTTGAAGGTCAAGCCAATTGTTCATCATTGCTCTCTTTTCCTCTCTGTTCCCTACCTCCCTCGACCTCTCTTTATCGCAGACGAGAAGTCTTGCGGTTCTGGACCTCTGGGAAGGAGCTTTAGTCCGGAGAGGCCCAGCAGGTCGAAGAGAGGGGAGAGCATCGTTTCGACCCGCTCTTTTCCAATGCCTTTTTCAAAGAGCGTTGTGATTCGAGTTCACTGCGGATGCTCTTAGTCGACAAGGACAGGATTTCTGTTTTTTTTTTTTGCGCGAAAAGGAGCCCGGGGAGGGAGTAACCAGTTCTCTCCTTCCTGGAAGCGTACGGACGGGCACTCTCTTGGACTCGCCTCTGCTCGGCGCCATGGAGCCGCCGGCGTTTGCCGAGGGAAGGTGCGTCGAAGAATGAAAGAAAGCGAGAAGAGCAGATTTCTGATGCCAACAATGGAATTGTCTTTGAAGCTTTACCGCCCTCTTCGAGACGCTTTTTTCTTTTTCCTACCGTCGCGATGCAAGCAGGAGAAAGCAAAGACTCTTTGCAGGTGGATTATATATTGCTTGCATTCCCGAAACCTTTTGTTTTCGGGAGACGATGATTGTCGTCGTCGTCGTCGTCGTCGTCGCCATTGCTCAACCTCGTCTCTCTTCGCTTCAAACAAAAAAAACACGCAAGGCCCCCTCCCCCGCCTCTGAGCACCTCTCCGCCAGAGATAGAAGAAGACTTCAGCCCTTCGCCCGATGGTGCTTTGCTGTCCCCCTCCGGATCGGTGCGCGGAGGCGCGGGGGTCGGGAGCGGGGCGAGCAGTGTAGTGAGCGGGGCTGGAGGCGACAGGCCGCCGTTGCCGCCGTTGCAGCAGCAGCTGCCGCCGCCGCAGCAGCTGCCTCCTCCGCCTTCCCTCAAGCCTCCTCCTCCCCCGTCCGCCGCAGACGTGCGCAGCGGCTCCCCGTCGCTTGCGGAGCAGATCAGCTATGAATATCACCAGCATCAGCACCAGCAGGAAATCGACTTGAGCGACTTCCACCAAGAGCAGCAGCAGCAGCAGCAGTTTCAGCAGCAGCAGCAGTTTCAGCAGCAGCAGCAGCAGCAGCAGCACGTGCAGCAGCACGAGATGCTCCATCCCCCTGTCTCCAACGGCGGCGTCGGCGACAACGACAGCAGCGGCGCCGTCGCCGCCATCGTGCTCGAGGCGCACGCCGCGGCCGCGGCGCACCGCGCGTCGCTCGCCGAGGAGCAGGCGGCGCACGCCGCAGCGCTGGCGAGCCGCGCGGCGGCCGAGGCCGCGGCGGCGAGGGCGGCGGTGGCGGAGGTCGTTCCTCCTGTTCCTCGGCAGCCGCTGCCGCTGCCCCTGATTCCGCTGCAAAACGCCGCCACAGGGACCCCAGAGATGCTGCAGATGTTCCTCGAAGGAGGAGTCTCGGCAGCGGTAGCAGGAGCTGCTGCGGGGACCGACGGCTCCTCTGCCGCCCCGGCCTCAACGCCGCCGCCGGCCACCTCGGTGACGGCGGCTGTCGCCGCTGCGCTCTCGCGGTGCAGCTCGTCGGCCGAGCTCGCGCGGCTCCTCTCTCCTTCTCTGCATCCTCCTCCTCCTCCCGCGACGGCAGCAGCGCCAGAGCATCATCATCATCATCATCATCAGCAGCAGCAGCAGATCCGCGGGCCGCTGCCCCCAGAGGTCGCCGCGGCTCTGGACTCGGCGGGGCTCGCAGGGCCCGCGCTCCTCCCTCCTGCGCTCCCTCCGCTGTCGCCGCTTCAGCAGCAGCAGCAGCAGAGCGTCGACGTCGGAATGGCCCCACCACCCCCTCCGCCCGCCGTGGTGCCCTCTGTCAGCGCGCCCTTGGAAGATGGTTCCCCGCTGGCGGCGCCGCTGGCGGCCGCCGACTCTTCTCCCGGCGCGAACGCTGCCGCCGTTGCCGCCGCCGTCGCCGCTGTCAGAGACGGGAGCAACGGCCTCCACCACGGCGACGTCGCGGCCTCCGCCTCCGTCGACCTGGCCTCGCTCGTCGCCGCCGTCGCGCAGCAGCAGCACCGGGAGCAGCAGCACCAGGAGCAGCAGCTGCAGCAGCAGCACCGCGAGTGCGAGAACCGCAGCGAGCTCGACCTCCAGCACCGGCAGCACGAGCTCCAGCAGCAGGAGCTGCTCCAGCAATATCACCGGGAGTCCAACGATTTGGCGGTGGTGGCCGCCGCGGCGGCCGCGGCGACGATCGCGCAGCAGCAGGAGGACCAGCGGGAGCGGGAGCAACTGGAGCGGGAGCAGCGGGAGCAGTGCGAGCGGGAGCAGCGGGAGCACCGGGAGCTCCGGGAGCAGCGAGAATCGGTCCCCCCTCCCTCGGCGCCCTCGTCGACCTCTTCGGCGAACAACACTTCCGCCTCCGCTGCCCCCTCCGCCGAGAAGCTGAAGAGAGAGGTCGCGAGGCTCTCCACCGATTCCGAGCGACTCGAGCGCGAGGTCTCGAGGCAGCGCTCTCTGCGCGAGACCGAGCGCCTCGAGGCAGCGGAAGCTAAAGAAAAGCTCCGCGCCTCGTGGGCCGCCGACCGCGATGACTTTGCCCGCGTGAAGGAGCTCTTGAAGAAGAAAAACGCGGAGCATCACGCGCACGCCGGGAGGCTCGCGGCGAGCCTGCGAGAGGCCGAGGGGGTGGCGAGGGGCCTGAGGGAACTGTGCGTGCGGAGCGGGGTGGCTCTTCCGGCGGAGCTGGACGGCGCTGGCGGGAGCAGCGCCGGGAACGCCGCGGCAGCGGAAGCAGCAGCGGCGGCGGCGGAAGCGGAAGCGGCGAAAGAAGAGGAGAGCGACGACGACGACGACGACGACGGGGCTCCTTCCTCCGCTTCTTCCTCTGCTGCTACTGCAGCAGCTGCGACGGCCAATGACACAGCCACCGCGGCGATAAACCAGCTGGTCTCGGCGCTGTCGGAGGCCGGGCTCGGAGGAGGAGAGAGAGCAAGAGGCGGAGGGGAAAGGAGCGGCGACGGGGCGAGCGCCGACGGCGACGGGACGACGAGCAACCCAGCTGCGGCGGCAGCGACGGCCGCGGCGGCCCTCGGGCAGCTCGCCGCCGCCCTCTCTGGCGCTGCCGCCGCTTCTTCTTCGAAGGACGTGACCCCGGCACCGACTCGGCCCCCGCCGGAGAAGGAGGAAGAAGAAGGAGAGAAAGGGGAGTAGGAACAAAAGAACGAAAACGAAAAATTTGAAAAATTTGAGACACACTTG
>Ga0315285_10008797_pt1 | contig 10349 bp, 15 predicted proteins | sample YL17G09_36_MG_FD_203698 | JGI IMG/M metagenome (GOLD analysis project Ga0315285, IMG submission 203698) | Sediment microbial communities from Yellowstone Lake, YNP, Wyoming, USA - YL17G09_36 | ecosystem: Environmental > Aquatic > Freshwater > Lake > Sediment | place: USA: Wyoming | collected... | reverse complement strand
AAAGAGATTAATCAGTTTATAGCTGAATAATATGGGAAACTTTGAAGAAAACTAAGAAGAAGGCTCCTCCTAGTTCTTACAATACTATGCCATACTATTTTCCGACAGAACAAGTTGATATTGTGAGCAAGATGCAACCAAGGAAAAAGAAAAGGAAGAAATAACATACCTGTAAGATTTCCATTTTCGAAATCACAAACATTCTAGGGACTCCATAGAAAGAAAGATTCACATCACCCTTCAGAACTGTTCTTTTTTTGGTACAATGTTGTTCTAAAATGTAGAATTATAGGTGTGCAAATTCATCTGTTTATTATGAGGAAACTAGGCTTGAAGAGACTTGGAATTACTCTCTTTAAGAAGATTCTGGGCATAGTGAGTTGTTTGTTTTTTCTATGTTCCATCATTTTCCCTTTCTGTAGTATTGTTTATTCTGGATTTCTTAGGATTCCAGAGTACCATGGTTACGATTCGAACTACTACTGGTCTTTCAAGGCTTTGCATGAGTCCTATCATTTGCCCTGGGAACCTCCTGAGTCCAGGACAGAGTACTGGTTTTATGAAAATGAATTCTATCAGTATATGCCTGGTCCAAGCCTTTCATATTTGTTAGTCTTCATGCTTGCTACTCAGGTACTGACTTTGTCAACTGGAATTGTCTCTCTTCTCTTCAACAGAAGGGTTCTTGCACTGGCCCCCTTGACACTGTGTTTTGTGGTTATGGTGTTAATGACATATACAAATACTGTTCTTCTGAGAACAGATTCAGCTTTCTATCCTTACTCAGGAAGCAGCATGATTACCAACCCAGCAGTCTTACCAGGCTATTGGTTTACTTATCCAGCAATCATGTTGTTTCTGCTTTCCTTCATATTGAATATTGCTGATAAGAAAAGAAGCATTACATATACACCCACACATGCACAGACACAATGATGTACTCCAATAATCCTGTCTTCTGAACAAATCCTCTATAGGCTATTTTCGAAATCGCAAACATTCTAAGGTACATAGAAAGAGAGATTAGCAACATCAAAACTTAGAAATAAATCAGTCTTTGTCAAAAAAAGAAAGATGGAAGGTTTATGCCACGAGGTAGACATCTACGTAAATCCAAACTTGGTTTGTTGAAGGGTTACTGACGAGGATCGATATGTATTGGTTTGGGATATCATAGGTTTGGACAATTGCATTATCGAAACTGATACTGTCAGTTCGAAAATTGGTGTCGCCATCAGAGCTATATAGGAAGTAATTGAGCATGGGAGGGCCCACCACCCAAAAACTGTAGATGCTGATTGTGACCTTTGAGTAGCCATCGACTGGAATAAGACCACTAGACCAACTTTGTGAACTCAAGTTCAAGTTGACACCATACGCTGGTCTTATCAGCTTAGTTGCATGTCCAGTTATCGTTACGTTTCTTGTTGTGTCTCCACTGGTCATAAACTTGTCAATGGATATAGAGATGTCTGCCATGTCAATTGTTCCATCACCATTCACATCTGTCCAAGTGTCATAATCATTTAAGCCAGATTGACTTCTTGTAGGCACTATCATAAACAATGTAGCTGTTAAACAGAATGTGCCAAGGACAGCAATAACCAAATCTTTCCTATTCGTCATCATTATCACCTCCCCTTCTCTCCCAAAATACACTATCAATATAACAAGTAAGCTCGTTATCTGTCTTCTGAAGAAATCCTCTGTTCTAGTACTCTATTTCCCTTTATTCTCTTATGGGAAATACATGGGAGAAAACGAAAGACTGGATTGTGCGGATAAGAGTAATATATTAAGACGCCTATTACTAGCTTAAAGTATAGATTAAACTGGCCAAGATCCGAAGTTTGGTGCAATCTGGATGGCTCTGACCTCGTATTTGAACGTTCCATTGGAGTATCAAGAGGATGACTTTTCATGCGTCCCTTTTTGCATTAAGATGATTCTGGAATTTGTGCGCCAGCAGAATACCACTGGCTATGTGCCAAACATGAACATTGAAGAAGTCTCACAAGCAATAGGGACTGATGAACTTGGGACTCCTCTTCAGGGGATTGAGAAGATAAATGAAAAACTTCTCAAGGCAGTCCCGTCTATCGAATTTGAAGCTAAGATGAACTGCACATTTTCTGAAATCGAAAAAGAAATCCAAGAAGGTAGACCAGTTATTGCTTGGATTAAAACTCTATTTGCCCACTCTATTGTGGTGACTGGTCTGAATAGAGAAGCATTGGTCTTGTATTACAATGATCCACAGAGAGGCAAGAGGCAAATCGAAATGGGAAAGTTTATGTCTGCTTGGGAGAGTATAGATAACGTGTTGATAAAGGTTGAAATAGGCGGGAAAATACAGAGAGTTATACCTGAATTTGTCGAGAAGAATGAACATGAAGGGGAGAAGATATGAGCGTTCTGGAACAGATTGTCAAGAAATCAAGAGAGTATATTCTCACTAATTATGGCAACCTTCTCTCTGTAGATGAACCTGTTTATGATGAAAGAGAAAGGCTATGGAAAATCGGATTGAGAACAGACTATCCTAGGCTAATAAAGAATGATTCGCCAGAAGAAAGATATGTTCGTACTCTGCTCATTAGAGATCTAGGAACTATCTGGATCAATGATGAGCTTGCCATCATCAAGAATTTATCCACTTCAAGAAGCGATAGTGTGAAAATTCTTCGAACACGTCTCAAGACTTGGGAAGAAAGGGCAGAGAGCATAATAGTCAAGACATCTGCTTTTCAACTTGCAAGTACTGGCATAGCCAACGTTTTTCTTAATCCAATTAGAACCATCCTTGGGAATTTTCTCCAGGAAGAAAACACGATAATATCCTTCGAAGAATTGGAGAAGGTCAGGGGTATTTACCTCAAGTGGATATGCTTACTTGAAGACCTGGAACTCATACGTAAAGAAGAAGAAGGATACACATATGGTAACATGTTTACAGAGATAAGTAGAACAACTAACGAAGACCAAGAGTTCCTTACTCGAGTTTTGGCCTATGTCATCAGAGAGAGATATCCCGTGCTTAAAGAAGCTTTCAAACTGAGGCAGTTTGAGACTCTCGTACATTTGGACAGTTGCTATTACAGGCCCGCACTAGAGGCTGGGAAGGTTCTTTACCAGAGAGCTGAATCTCTATTTCATAGGTATTTTGCTCAATACAGAAAGCACAAGCCGCAACTTGAGCTGAGAGCTGGTTTGCTTGAATTATGCAGCTCAAGAGCATTGAATCGTAAAAGTGAATACTACTTTGCCAATGAAGAGCTTTTCCAGGAAATGCTGACAATGTCAGAAGATTTTCTTGCACTCTCTTCTCCGAAGATATAGAAGACTCTTTTGTAGTTCTTTTTCTTCCGAAGAACTCTTTTGTCTAAGCTGGGCCATCTGAGATGTTCTTCCATATGTCTTAGCAAGCATAAGCTCAGAGTAAGCAAGTGCTTAAAGTACAGATCTAAGAGATTCTGGCCCTGATCTAATAGATCTACTTGAACATAGGCTATAGTATGATACTTACATGCTGGGATTGCTCATTTCAGAAAGATGTACTGCAGAGTTGTCCAGTGTGTGTTTTCTTCTGTAGACTATGACTGCTAATAGTGTTGCCATCACGAATAGCGGAATGGTTTCTGGTCTACTTGCGGATCCAAGGATTCTTCTTCAACCATTCAATGCCTGGCTTATTGATACTCATGTATTCGAAGATTATGAACAATACCAGCGTAACTGCTGAAGCTAATGCAAGGTACGTCATGCTCCAGATCAGAAACATTAGTACAATAGAGAAACGCAAACCAATTTCGGATGTATTTGCCACTATTGTTCGGGCTCTATTCCAACGTAACCAAGCTTCTGGCAACTCTGGTGCAAGTCTAATGCAGTTTGCAACGGCAGCCTGAGTCCAAGACAATCCATACATGAAAAGGTTCAGAAGCACTGTCAAGAATAGAAGAGTTGCCTGCACTGAAATGTGCGTTGGATCTGGAAGTTGAGTGAGAAGCAAAGTGATAGTAGTGAATGTGAACCCAACAAAGAGAGCTTCTGTAGTTGTCACAATGGAATAGAAGGATCGATACGCTGAATACCTATCCTCATTTTCTGACATCTACAACCACCTGCAAATATTCAATTCTTTCAGCTCAGTTCTTATGACTTGTGGAAGAAGCAGCTCTGCAGGAAAAACACAACTAAGATACTTCCAATGTGGAGCATCTGAGATGGCTATGGAAAACACTTAGACTATCTAAGCTAATATCTCTACATCAAAAGAAATCAACATGAACCACTGAGATACTTTCTGTTTTCAAAGTCACAAACATTCTATAGACTTCATAGAAAGAAAACTTCACAAATCAGAACAGCAGAGTCAGCAGGGTTCTTTTCCACAATCAATGCTTAAACTTAGAGTAGAAATTAAATTCTTATATATAATAAATAGAATATAGACAATGGGCTAATCCAATAAATTCCTAAACATAGACCTCATAGGGACAGAACAGTAAATTAAGATACTGTTGTTATTTGTGATGAAGGTTCCTGTCTCTTTCTCTTGCGGTTTGCAAAATGCCATCTAATAAGGATAGATCCTATGAAGAAGAAAGGAACGGAAAATCCTAAAATGACATATAGAAATCTTGTTCCAGTGTTCAGTATGAAATAAAGAGTCACTCCAACTACGAGAACAAACGAACCAACTAATATTGAGATAAGTCCACGCCTAAGAAAGTTAATCTTTCCCATTGCACTTTCCATAGTCATTAGCTATGAGCGGTCTGCAGATAAATTTTTTTGGGCTATGAATATCTATGTCTGTCTGACTTTTGCTTTTTCAGGGTATCAAAAATCATAATATCCAACTGTTCCAAATACTTCAACAGTATTGTAAATCAATATAGTTTACATGATGTAAGTAGTCTGGGGATGAATGTGGAAAAGAGTGAAGAGTTGGAGGAGTTTGTAAGGTCTACTATTGAAAGTATTAAGAAAGGAACTCCAGATGGCTTTACATTTAATGGTCCAGTTGAGTTTGAAGTAGCAGTTGTAAGAGTTAAGGAAGTTAAGGGTGGATTCAAGTTGTTTGTTGTAGATGCCTCTGGGAAGTATGATAAGGAAGCAGTATCAAGGGTGAAGTTCAAGATAGGTATCAAAGGATATGGTGTCTTTGGCAAAACATAGAAAAATAGCCTTTCTTTATAGGATACCATTTCCTCTTCTTGAAAAACTTAACACTACTAATTTTACAGACATACTAAAATCGGTATGACTCACTATTGATGCTCAATAGGATATTTACTAGCGCTTCTGTTGGCTCTTTGGGGCTTGAATGATGGAAGATTTTCCTGAATTACTAACACATCTCAAAATGGAAAAATAGAGACTTGCTATGAAAAATGGAAAGGTTGTTGTTTCCTAGAGTTATGTCAGTCTACAGGACCACGAGTAATCTTTGTGTGTTCAGGCAGTATGTCGAATACTTTTGCTTCGACATCACTCAAGGCTGGATGGCTTTTTACTCCTGCAAAGATTTCTCCTTTCAGGAACGTCTCTACTGAGGCATCGTCTTTAAAGAGGTAGATTCCCGCTGATGATTTTTCAGCCTCGTTCACAAGCCAGATCTTCCATAGAAGTCCCTTGACATCGCCACTAGGACCAAATCTAGGGGCAGCCTGCAGAAAGGCTTTCTCAAGTTCAGATCTTGTCACCTTATACTTGAAATTTACCTGCAGAATCTTCTTCATTTTTCTTTCTCCTTCAATCTGTTGTTCGCTGGAAAGTTGTATTTAACATTTCCCAATACTCCTGAGAGTTAACAGATCCTATTCTCGATTCAATAGTGAACTTAGTGTAGTTAGTGAACGTAGAATGAGATAGAGGATAATATTGTACGGAGTCAGAGAAGTTGTGGAACATCTAAATGTTCTTCTCCACTAACAGAGAAATCAACATAAGCATCTGAGATTTGTGAAATCGTATACATTTTTGCACATCTAGGTGTTCCTTATTCTCATAATTGCTATCTTTGGGCCTGGAATAGTGTAAAAGGATTCTTTCTTTGTAAACTCATCTAATACTACTGAGCCACAGTTTTGGCAGTACCAACCTATAGGAACCCATCCATTTTTGTTTCTGGTATAGAGTCTTTGCATTGTGTATATGACATTAGGATGTTTCAGAGCCCTTGGTGTTGAGTAAGCACAGTTTTGGCATTTCATACTTTCAGACCTAGGTTTTGGAACTCTAGGAAGAATGAGTTCACCCTTAGAGTCTAACAGTAAACTCATTGTTCTGTTATTGTATGCCATTTTGTAATACTTCCTCTGTCACAAAATCCAATGCTTCCTCTTGCTTTTGCCTTGAAATATTCGGTTGTTGTGCCTGGTCTTTGACTAGAGGATATGGTTTGAATGGCAAATCGTGATCTTCAATCAACTTCTTTGAGTGCGATGCTATAGAGTAATTGATTTTCTCCTCCTCGCAGAACTCTATTATTCTTCTGAACAGTTCAACATAGTAATCACTTGAATAGTGCTCATAAAAGTATTCAGGGATACCTCGTGTCGTGTATTTGTTCCACATACCAAACTCAAACAGGTCAACAACATTCCTCAGTTCTTTAACTATGGATATTGGATCAGCTTCTTTGACCGGGAATATTGGCTCACAACTCAAATATGTTGAAATACCATTAGCTCTCAATGCTTCCAACACTGCTACTCTTTTGGCATAGCTCACAGAAAATGGTTCCAAAATTCTCCTGAAATCTTCGTCAAAGGAAGTTATCGTTACGCCTATTCTGCACAGCTTGTAGTGTCTGAACAAATCTATATCCCTCAAAACTAAATCATTCTTTGTTAAGATTGTAAAGGGTAATTCATTCTGCTTCAGCACTTCAATGATTTGCCTTGTCAGTTTGTTTGTATATTCCATTGGCTGATAAGAATCAGTTATTGAGCCTAAAAATATGTCTTTTATTGTAACACTATTCTTTGTCAGTTTCTTAATGTCTTTCTCTAAACTCGGAATCACGTCTTTTCTTGGTTTGACCTTTAACCAATCTTCATATTTCTTCCTTCTGATAGTCATTCCATAACAGTACCTGCAACCATGAGAACACCCATCATAGTGGTTTATGCACCATTCAAAACCTGTTCCTGATTGTCTCAAAACTGAAGTATTAACCAAAATTCCACCTCTTACATCCTCTCAATTATAGACTCAGTAATTCTTGATCATACATAATACATACCCACACACATACAACTAGATACAATCATAGACATGTACACCAATAACTGTTGAAGTCGTTATTTCTCAGGCCTCTTCAGAAACTTTATGATGTCTTTTTCTAAGGAGATATATCCTCCATCACTCCAGTCTTCTAAGTACTCAAGTCCTGTAGCTCTTCTTATTCCATATTTGACAGCAATGTAGCTTAGAAACTCTAAAACAGGTACTTCACCCATCTTCTCAAGTTCCTCGAGTAAGAACATCATTCTTCCTCTCTTCATAATCTGAAATCTATCAAGATGTGGAAGAATTGATCTTTGTCTCTGCCTTTCACACATAACTTGTTCCTCCTATTGGTGCATAGTTATTGATGTTTGTGTGTGGGTGTGTGTATGTTTTCTTTCTAAGTAGTGATAAAGAAGTTAAGCAGTCCATTTCTATCTCTTCCTTCCTACTTTTTTCAGAGCCACTTTTTCTCCTCTTCTAATGAGAAGAATGTCAATTTCTAATTGAGCCAATCTTTCTTGGATAACGGGCTTCTTTTTCCATGCATAGAAAGAGCTGGCAAAGCTATCCTGTTTTGTGCTTTTCATTTTTGAACCTGCCTTTTGTTCAGGCTCGGGTAGCATATCCAAATCTACTTCAGCCATTTCCATTTGGGATGAAAGAAAATCTTCTATGACCTCTAAAGCTATGCTTTGTTTCTGAGGCTTCCATCTTTTGACTTCTTCACCTTTTATTTCCCTTAAAAAAGCTGGTTTCTTTTGGTTCAAAACAGTATACACCTTTTTACTCTGTTTATACATGTTATACTAATACGATACACTTCTATATAAACATTGGCCATTTTAGGAAATGTTAGAACATGTTTTGAGCTGACGCTCCATGTCTTTTATGTAGCCATTCAAACTTGGGAATCATATTTCAGACTAAGATGCCAAGCCAAACACGTATGTTTGAATACTATATGTTTTAGCCATGTTTCTTCTATGGGTAAACTGTACAAAGCTCCTGACTCAACTTTAGATGAAGGTGAGCCATGCTGTAACCATTCTTCTGATGAAAATTCACATAGAAAAGGGCAGACTCCTTGAAGCAGTAAAGCATGAGTTCAGGGGACTGCGTCTTCGTGTTGAACACATAGACAAGAAGGCCTATAGGTATGTCTTACGACATAAGACTCTTATGAGCAACAAAAAAACAGAAAATGAAAAAAAGAGTATTTTGAACGAACACTCAGCAGAAGTTCCAGAATGGGAGACTATCGTGTTCTATAAAGCGGAGACGACAGAAAAATCAATGAAAGAACTTGGTACAGAGATAGGGGAAAAACTACAAGCAGGAAAGAAAATCCATATAGTAGACAATGGACTCTCTATTAAAGAGACTTGGGATTTTCTAAGCGCAATGAAGGAAAAATATCCTATAGCCAATGACAATTTCTGGTTCACCATCTCTCCAATAGAATGGGAACACCTACAAGGGGACGAAGCCATAGAGAGGCTTAGGGAAATACAAAGGACCAAAAAGCTACCAGATTTCATGACAATTTCATGTCAAATGCAAGAGGAATCTTAGACAAGTAAAGAGATGATAAAGAATGAATAAAGCAAATCATCCATATATACCAATAGATCTCAAATATGATGCACATAGTATAAGACGTTCATTAAGGGATATTGAAATAATACTAAACAATAAAGAGAATTGTCCAAACTGTGGGGCTATATTACCAGAATTACAAATTGAATATAAAGACAAAATTTACCTTTTTACGTGTTATGAAGTTAATGATAACAAAGATAAAAAAGAAGATAGTAAGATGCATGCTTCATATTTTAAAAAGAATATTCTAACAACCGATTATGTAAAGTTAAAAGCCTATCTTGATATGAAGTTTAAAGATAATAAAGCTCACAATATAGGTTAAAGTTATCCTCCTATCTATAGATTAACTTCTGAAATTTGGGAGTCACATTCTGGACAGAGATACTAAGGCAAGAGAATCAGTACTTTTAGAGCACATTTTCTGTTAGTCTGTCAGGGCTGAAAAGCATTATACAGCATATGACCTTTGAAGAATGACTTTTAATGGTCTTTATATTTCCAGAATGCTGGTCAGGGGTTCAGGGATGCGAATGGTTAAGATTGAATGCCCAATATGTGGAATTGCTGGTTTTCTGCAAGTAAGAGGAACTAATGTGATGGTTCAACACTACCAGGGATTCAGAGACAACAAGAGGATGTATACATACCATAAGATTCCCTATGAACTGTTCCAGAGTCTGCAAGTAAATGCAAGTAAGACCATGCAAGTAAATATCCTCAACACAAGTCTCAAATCAGGAATAGAGTGGACCGGTGGGGATTTGAACCCCAGACCTCCTGAGTGCAAGTCAGGCGTTCATACCAACTGAACTACCGGCCCAGCCTGTACGCCGTTCTGAATTGCTTTCACGTTCAAACGATATTTAGGTTTCGTTCCAAAACCAACAACCTTAACACCTTCCACAAAACCCCAACAAACCAAGCCACAAACCGCCATTGAACCTGAGACTGGAAACCATGGTTCAACGTATATATATGGGTATTAATCCGTCCTGAGACGCCTAAAAGCACTGAGAACGATCATGTAAAATGGTTCACGCTAACACAAGAAAAAAGGATAGAAGGATGATTTCCGAATAAAGCGGTTAGCTTAATCTAGAATCTCCGTCTTGAATCTCTTTTTTTAGACCAGCATTCTCGGCAGTACACGGGTCTGCTTGGGTCAGGCTTGAACGGAACTTCGCATTCCTTTCCACAATCAGCACAAACTGCCTTATGCATCTCTTTCTCTGCCATTTTTCTTTTTCAACTCCTATTACGCTCTGCGCAAGAATCGCTTCCTGCACGACGAGACCATTTCACGGCATCGTTTCTTATAAAACTTGCCATTAGGATGTGCGGAGACATTCCTGAATCTCCCCAAGACTTTTACTTCACTTTTTCAACTAGCATAAGTGAGAAAGCATGTCAACAACGCCAACGGGAAGATTCGTGGTTCAGAAGCATGATGCAACGCGCTTGCACTACGATTTCAGGCTTGAAATGGACGAAGTTCTGAAGAGTTG
>Ga0315285_10008796_pt1 | contig 10350 bp, 7 predicted proteins | sample YL17G09_36_MG_FD_203698 | JGI IMG/M metagenome (GOLD analysis project Ga0315285, IMG submission 203698) | Sediment microbial communities from Yellowstone Lake, YNP, Wyoming, USA - YL17G09_36 | ecosystem: Environmental > Aquatic > Freshwater > Lake > Sediment | place: USA: Wyoming | collected... | reverse complement strand
AAAAAAAGCAAAAATAGAGAAAAAATCCTTTGAAGCTCCATTAAGAGTTGAGGGAAAAGCGTGGGTTATAAAAAAAGATAACATTGATACAGATATGATTTATCACAACAGGTACCTTTCAATTACTAACATTTCTGACATGGGTCAATACACATTTGATAATCTACAAGGTTACGAAAAATTTGCAAAAGAAGCAAAGAAAGGAGACATCGTTGTTGCCGGTAAAAACTTTGGAGCAGGGAGTTCAAGACAACAAGCAGTTGACTGCTTCAAATCTCTTGGTATAAGTGTAATAATAGCAGAGTCTTTCGGTGCCATTTATGAGCGTAATGCGATTAATAGCGCAATGCCAGTTCTTGTTGCTGACGATATTGTTAATAAAATAGCAAATGGAGATGAAATTTCAGTTGATTTCACAACTGGTAAATTAAATAATAAAACCCAGGGTAGAATATTCATTGCAAAGCCTTTCTCAAAGTCGCAACTTGAGATCTATAATCGAGGAGGTTTACTAAGCTCAGCATAATCTACTTTTAATAAAAATTAATGGAATTTTTAAAAATGTTTTAACTTACTAAAATTAAATCGTAGTTTAATAATAGTTATACTAAAATTAAACTATAGTTTAATAAAAATCCATGAAAACAACAGATTCTTACTAATTAGAACTTCTTAAATTTAGATAGTTGACCTTTCAATTTTTTCATCCTTGTACTTCCAACTAGTAATCGATCCGTTTTGAAAATCCAGACGACAATGCTGATTGTTATAATGGCAAATATTAAGACGTATACGATACCTCCTATTACAGTTATATAATCGTGGAATATTAGTGCCCTTGGTGCTATCATGGGGTGAGAAAACGGTATTGCAAACGTAAATATTTTTAGTGCAAACGGAAGCGTATCATAATCCGCAAACATGGTAATAAACATGGGTATCAGCGCAAGCATGGTTATTGGAAATGTTAGAGTCTGTGCACTTTTGTAACTCTTAGCAAAGGTTCCTATGAGCATGCATAGTGCAAGTCCAGCAATAAGGGTGACAAAAAGAGAGATACCAATAATTATGTAATCTTGAAAGGTTGGAGTCAGACCATATTGAGCAATATTTGTTCCTGAAGACATTCCCAAACCTTGGAAATAAAAACTCATCCCAGCCATGTAAATCACGGACAGTAGCAAGCCTATTATAGCAGCTGCAACAATCTTTCCAGTTACAATACTAGTTCGATTCACCGGTAGCGTCAGCAGTGTTTCAAGAGTCTTATTTTCTTTTTCCAGAGCCATAGAAGTAATTACAATACTTCCTGCCATTATGATAATCATCATAATAACAATTGGGATAAGAATAGACTGCGAGGACAGCATACTGGCGATAGCGTCCGGTGATAGGCCTTTGAACTCCCGATCTTTTAGATACGTGGTTTCGATCTTTTGTGTCGGATTAAGAACAAATGATGCGTTAATCGAGGAGTTTGCTTGGATTAGTTCCTCGGATATATTTGTGTTAATATAGGCAATCAAGGATTGGAAAATGCTTGATGATATGATATCCATGAGTCCTGAGCCCTTCATGATCCAATAGATTTCGATTTGCCCTTGTTGTCCATTAAGTATTTGTTTGGTGAAATTCTCAGGGATAATTATAAGCGCCACTCCATTTTTTTGTTTGAGCGCATCTACTCCATTTTGTTTGTCGGAGATATATGAAGAGTTGAAAATGACCTGAGTGCTAGTATTGAGAATATTTGTAGTGATATAGGATAGTTTGCCGTTATCCATATTGATGACGCCTATTATGGGCTTTTCTTTAGCTTGCTCTTGGATTCCTTGAATGCTACCACCCATAGTGCCAAAAATTAGTGCGACAATAATGATGGGTACAAATGTTGCTGGCGTTAGCAGTTCTTTGAGTTCTTTTTTGATTATATTTCCAAGCCCGCTCATTTTTGCACCACCCTCATAAAAACTTCTTCTATGTTATTTGCTTTATATTTATCCATCAAAGTTTTTGGTTCACCTTCCTCCAAGATTCTTCCGTCTGATATCAAAGCAATGCGCTCACAAAGGTATTCCACTTCAAGCATGTTGTGTGAAGATAGTAATACTGTAGTTCCTTTTTTTGCGGTATTTTTTATAAGTTTCCTAATCTCCTGCGCATTAATCACATCCAGTCCAGAGGTAGGTTCATCCAGTATTGCAAGTTTTGGGTTTATCATCAACGCACGTCCAACCAGTAAACGGCGCATCATACCTTTGCTGTAGGTGTCAACTCTATCGTCGATTCTCTCACCAAGCTCTGCTATTTCTATACCTTTTTGAACCATTTGTTCCTTTTGTTTTGGGTCAAAAAAATTCGCTATGAATTGAAGATAGGCTCTACCTGTTAAATTTTTATAAGCCCCTGCATCCTCAGGAAGATAACTTATAATCTTACGGATTTTATCTGCTTCTTTTTCCATATCGTAATTTAAAATTTTTACAGATCCAGAGTTTATTTTAAGCAATGTTGAAACGACTCTCAAAACAGTAGTTTTACCAGCACCATTAGGGCCGATTAAACCAAAAATTTCCCCTTCGTTTACATTGAATGAAATCCCTTTTACGGCTTCAATAGATCCATAGTTCTTGACAAGATTTTTTACTTCAACTGCAATCATAACTCTCTCCCTACCAGAATGGAACTAAGTTAATACTACTATTTCCGTAACTTTTCATTGTTTTTAAGGTATTCCTTGTGTATTTCATCAGCAAGTTTTCCATCTTCAACAATGAAAGCTCCAATATAACCACAGTCTTTGCATTCCCATTTTTGTCGATCATAAGGTAGAGGCCATTCTATATTTTTTGATCCACACATTGGACAGAATTTCATAATTCATCACTTAATATTTTTATATATATTTTTAACAACGATAAGTTTTATTCTGATATATTAAATAGAAGACAAGGATTTGAAATTTCCCTTATTGCATTCTTTAGAAACGTTCTAGAAAGCTATGTTAAATTTGTGTATAAAGATTTTGACAACAAATTAAAAAAAGGTAAATCTAAAAAACCCAATTTAAAAGGAGAAGTTAACAAAGAAAGATGATAAATATATAAAGAGGTAAACCTGCTGGACTAAGAGGTTAACCAAGAAGTAAAAAGGTAAACCTTGTTAATAAAAAAGTAAACCTGTCAAAAAAAGGTAAACTTTCTAAGGAGGGAGATAAACCTTTATAGGGATAAATTAGATTAAAACATTAAAGTTTAAATATAACACAAAGCTATTCATAGGTTGCACTAGGAAGGGATGTAATGGGAAGAACTATAGGGATAAAGTTATCTGAAAAAGAGGAGCGGATTGTAAATCAATTAACTAGAGAAGGTGTAAGTCATAGTGAACTATTAAGAGAAGCGTTATGGAATTTTTTTACACCAACACACAAATCAGTTGATCAAGAAGAAAATGAAGAAAAGCAAGAGTTAAACATTGATACAAATACAAATATCTTTAATCCAATAATTGCTGATTATATAGAGCATCTAAAAGAAGAAATAAATAAATTACGTGAAGAAAATTTTAGACTTCAAGAACAAATTCGAAACGAGGTTTCTAGATTAAGATTAAATCTCCATCGAATTACTCCAGGATATGATGTAACAAGACAAACTTATAATTATAAAGATTTAAAGTCAAATCCTGATGTTGATAAAAATATCAGTAGGTCAATTCTTGATGTTGATAACAATATCAATAGTTCTTTAAGAAAAGAAACAAAAAAATTTGAATTTAAAAGAATTTAAAAATAATATTTAAAAAAAAGTTATTCTCAAGTTATTTCTAATATAACATTTGAAAATATTAAATGTATTAGTAAACCTATAAGATAATCTATATTTTATTTATTTTTTCAGTAATTAATATTATATAAAAATCTTTAAAAAAATTTATATATCTACTATGGCATAATATAGTATGGGGAAAAAATATGAATAAAATTCTACCGATAATAATAGTAGGGATATTTGTTCTAAGTGGACTTGGAGCAGTTGCCGTTAAAAATGATTTAACTATTAATGATGACAAAACTGAAGTAAAATCTGAGATAATAACGTCAGATTTTTCGAGCTTGGCCATTGAAGAATATGATAGTAACTATGTCGATGTCAGCCTAGATGGTATATCAACGTTTTTAATGAATCCTGGGGATCCCGTGCTTCCAAAGGTTGTTGAAACTATTGATCTACCATTTGGTGTGCGAAATGTTAAAGTTGAGGTTATTGTAAATAATGTTAATGAATATGATATTGAGAAAGAGATACGTCCTGCTCCTCCGGTTTTGCCTTTAATTGAAACCGAGGAAGATATTGTAATAGAATCTGAAAAGAATGATAATATTTATTCAAGTGAGGAACCTTTTCCATCTACTTGGTATAGTTATTATGTTGGCTGTGGACTTAATGATAAAAATGTACTTGTGACCTTTGTTCCGGTTTCTATTTATCCTGTTAAATATTCCCCAAAATTAAATAAGTTATTTGTTGCAGAAAATGCTGAAATAAAGATTACCTATGATTCAGCTGATATAAACTTGTTTTCAACAGGGGATAAATATGATATGGTAATTATTGCCCCTGCTAAATTTTCAAGATTGCTTAATAAGCTTGTTGCACATAAAAACAATGTTGGGGTTAAAACATTTTTAAAAACAACAGAATCAATATACAAGGAATTTGAAGGACGAGATAAACCAGAGCAAATAAAATATTTTATTGAGAGTGCTATTGAAAATAATTCAATTGAATATGTGTTACTTGTGGGTGGTTTGAAAAACAAGGTATGGTCAGAACCTAGGGAAAATTGTAACTATGGAGCTAGTGGATGGGAAGTTCCAGTTAGATACCATAATTTCTATGATAATCCAGAGCACCCGTTATCTTTTGCAAAAATACATGATCCTGGAGTTATAAGTGATCTTTACTATGCAGATGTTTACAAGGCTGGAGGCGTATTTAATGACTGGGATCCAAACGGAGACGGAATTATTGCTGCTTGGAATTATCCAGATAAAAATGTATCAAATGATACTGGTCTTGATCTATACCCAGATGTAATTTTAGGAAGACTTGCTTGTAGTAATACGCTAGAAGTAAGAAACGTTGTCAATAAAATTATAAACTATGAAAAAAATTCATATGGTGAAAAGTGGTTCAAAAAAATGGTTGTAGTTTCTGGGGATGGATTCATGGATCAGGAGGATTTAGACATTCAATGGAATACAGGTAGTCTACCAAATGGAAATTATACAATTATAGGACAGAGCAGAGACAAAAATGGTGTATATGGACCACCTGACACAATTCATATAACTATTAATAAAAATGTTCCATCATATTTGAGTTTTAACCACGATGACTATCTGAGAATAACTGAGTATCCAGGTGAACCAATTGCTGAAATAGTTTCTGTATCAGAGGGCAATATACTAGGATATAATGACTCAACGTATGTACCTGATGAAGGGTTAGCGTATGGCAATTTAGTTAATGGCTGGGCAAATATAAACTACACAGATGGAATCCTGCATATACGCGGGAAAACATACAATCCTGAACCATATGGAAATGTTACGGATATTCATGTAATTGTTGTTAACGAAAATGAAGAGATAGTTTTTGAGGACTGGAGATATAACCAGGAGATGTACTTTGAAGGGGAATGGGTTACTGGTGAAAAAGCTCTTAAAGGCGGTGGAGGAGCATTATACTATATGCCCAATGACTTTGAAAAAGAAATTCTTTGGGCATCAAATGGTAAATTAACTGGTCCTGATGATATTATTTCTGCTTTGACTCAAGGTTGCGGTTTTGCTTTCTTGTCAGGTCATGGTAGTCCTGTAGTTTGGACTGATCATTTCCCTGGGATTCCAGGTAATCGAGCAAAAGGCAGTATCCCTAGTTTATTCAGTATATTATACAGACCTAAAAAATTTCCACTATTCCCAGTATTTCCTTTAAACGATATAAAAAATAAGGATAAACTGCCTATAATGTTAATCGGAGGGTGTCATAACAGTCAGTTCAATGTATCGATGGTACCTTCACTTTTTGATAAACACAATGAGAAAAATACATGGTGCCATGGTACTCCAACTCCTGAATGTTTCAGCTGGTACTTAGTAAAAATGCCTCGTGGTGGTGCTATTGCAACTATTGGAAATACTGGTCTAGGTTATGGTGTTCCAGGTAAAGACTGTCTTATCGAAGGGCTTGACGGCGGAATATGCATAGAGTTCTTTAAACAGTACGGTATTGAGTATAATTCCCAAGGTTACGGTGTTCTAGGAAATGTATACAAGGATACTCTTACAACTTATGTTAATTCTTTTGATGTAGCTGGAAATCTTGATCACGCTAAATCTTTAACACAATGGGAACTATTAGGTGACCCAAGTCTTAGGATTGGTGGATACCCTTAAAGTATTCACTTTTTCTCTTTTTCTTTTTAATACAAAACATTTTTTAATAAGTTATTTCTATGCAACTTAATTATTAATTAATAATTTATCTTGGGGGACAAATGATGTTAAAAAAAATTACTATATTTATAACTGTTTTAGCATTGCTTTGTTCTTCATTTTGTCAAATTACTATAGTAAATTCAGACCCTGGACAAATATATAATGGAGATGCATCAATATTTTATCGCAATGTTACAGTTTATGCTCCTGCCGTTGCAAGTACCGATACAGGTTACGTTGGTATAATTTCAACAATTACTGTCACAATACAAAGCAATGGTAGTGGAAGGGTCTTTGTTGATACACTACCTCTGGCTGAAGTTGATATGCAAGGTTCAGCTCGTTTAGCGGTTAAAGTTGCAAGTACACTTGTTGAAAACGATGAAAATTGTGATGTTAATCCTAATAATTTTGATTATTTTTTTGTCGTTAGGACTTCTGCTCCTGTTATTGGTGGACCTTCTGCTGGAGCTACTATGACTGTTGCAACTATTTCCCTTCTTGAAAATTGGGAACTGGATAATGAAACGATTATGACAGGTATGATAAATCCTGATAGTAGTATTGGTCCAATAGGTGGGATACCTCAAAAAATCGATGCTGCATATTCTGCAGGTGCAACACATTTTCTAATTCCAAACGGTCAAGGGACTTACACAGAAATGGTAACAACTACTGAGTATGTGAATGGCTGGCTGACAACTGTCACAAGACCAGTTACACGTAATATTGCAGATTATGCAATGGATAATTATGGAATTGTTGTTAATGAAGTTGCAGACATTAATGAGGCAGTTGAAAATTTTACAGGGTATAGATTCTTCTTTAACGATACAGAGGGGAAAATAACTACAGAGGATTATTTAAAAGCTATGATGCCCCTTGCATCAGGTCTTTTAGAAGATGCAAGAGAGGCTTATGAAAATGCAAGTATAAAATTAGATAATTCAAGCATACCAAATAATTATCCAACAAATTACAAAGATGATATTGTGGATCAACTAAAAACAGCAAAAGATAGTCTAACAAAATCTGAGGAAGCGTATGACAATGAAACATATTATACAAGTACAAGCAAATCATTCCAGTCCTTAATTTCCTCACGATTTGTACTTTATGCATGCAGGTATTGGAAACCAGGCAATGATACATTTTTTCAAGACATATTTAAAGAAGTAGAGTCCTGGTACAATAATGCAGCTGACAAAGCTAAAAATGCTGAGATCAGCGGATTTATCTCTTTACAATCTGTTGGTGCTGCCCAGAGGAGAGCATCTGAAGCAAAACAATATCTGGATGATGCAGAAAGCATGTATACTAGTGGGCTAAATCTTTATTCTGAAGTTTTAGATTTTTTATACAAACTTGCATTTGTTGTTGAAAGAAGTAATAGCATTGGCTGGTGGATTGGCATAGGTTCCTATTTCAATGAAACCGGAGTGCTTGATAAGGATGCACTTGAGAATCTTGCACTTGAGTATATTGATGAAGCTCAGCAAGCAACCACTTACTCGGGTATAATCCTTGGTGAGATGGGTGCTGCAACATCTAGCGATTCTGCAAACTATTTGAGTTTAGCTGAAGAACTTTTACAAACAGCTAGGGATAATTTGGATAACGGTTATCCTGCTGCTGCATTGTTTGAATCGCTAGAAGCAACTGTTAGGGCAAATCTTGCTATAGAAATAATTGGAGCTGAGCCAAAAGATAAAATAGATTTAGCAAGCAGTAGTGCAAGTATTAAAATTGCAAATAGTCGACGACAAGGTATAGAACCTGTACTTGCAGTAAGTTACTATGAATATGGTGAAAGTCTAGCTAATGAATCGGATTTTAACAGCGCCCTACTTTATTACAAATATGGCGGCATGATTGCTGGTGCATTAGGGTTTGCAGATAGTACAACCAGATCCTCATCTAGATATGTTGGATTACCCCAGATTATCCGCCCTTCAAGTATTGATTGGCCGTTAATTGTATCTATAACAGCAATACTTGCAGCAATAGCTGGAATAGGATTAGGGCTGGTCATTGGCGGAGTTGCCACAAATAAAAAGGAAGATTTTAAAAAACTGATTCCAAGGCAACTTTACAATTATAGTAAAAGACCTAAACATCCATACTTTTCAAGTGAAGATATGCCTAGAAGTATAAAGGATTATTATAAAAAGAACCGCTAGCAAAGAATAGTAGGAAGAAATCTGGTTATTATCGGCAGTAAGAAGAACAAAAGAATGAAAAATCCACCCCTAAATTTTTAGTTGGGATTTGATTGTAAAAAATCTACCCCCTTAATTTCTGGCAAACTTTTTTCATATCCATTACTATTAATAATTTTAGGTATAAATTAACGACCGATTTTTTATGTTACTATAAAAAAAATGTGAAAGTATAATATTTTCTGCCTGGATTACTGAAGGCTTTTTAGAAATAATTATTAAATCGCAAAATCGCTATTAGAGAGAGATTTTTTATAATTATTAGTCAAAAAACTCTTCTTTTATTTCAACTATTTTTTTAAAGGATAGTATTTAACATATAAGATTTAACCTATGATTAGAGGCCTATTATAGGTTTATGGAGAAAAACGTAGTTATCATCATATAAAATGATTAGAATTTTTTATAAAAAGATGTTCGACCATATTTTTGATTAGAGTTTAATTTTACAGCTATTACATATTTTGATAATCTCTATTTTTCCTCTGTATTAACAATTCAACAATATATTAATAATCACATTCTTTATTTAGTAAATTTAATAGAGGCAAAGGTTACGAAGATTACATTTAAAAAATGGAATATTATACAAAAATCAATTCCAATTGTATTTGTAGCTGTATCTAGTCTATGGCTCTTTGGAATTTTTATTCAATTTATTCAATCAGTTTTACATCATGAATATTCAATGTTAAAAGAATATGGAACAGTAGCACTAACTGTATTTGGATTCACTCTTGTTGGAGGAATTTTTGAAAGTAAAAAAGAACATCCTGAGATAGTAAAGAAACTCTTTGACTCGAGTCTTTCGTTTCTGATTACAGCAATATGTTTCTTTTTTATGTATTCATTATCTTCTGTTTTTACCAAGGAGGTAACTATTATAGGAGATTTTCAAACTTGGTTAATAGTAATTTCATTCTCGATCGCTATGTTGATTGGTTTTTCCGGGATAATAACTGGTTTATTAGCTCTATATCGAATACTTGTCGAATATCGAATATCTTTAGATTGAAAAATATTAATTTGTGATAAGGGGACAGGCAATGAATAAACAAAATCTTTTTTGGAAAAGTCATTGGGGAAAACATTTTAAAATCGCTCTTGGAATATATATCTTAGTTAGTATTATTTTTGGGATTATTACAATTTCACTATATCAGCTTCCATGGAATTATACTTTGCTTCTTTCACTACCATGGATAATTTTGTATTCTAATATTATACTCATAGGAATTTCAGTTACACTTTCTATATCAAAAACTATTAAACCACTTTTTTTAATTTTAAAACTCAATGATTGTAGTTACATGGATAAAACTTATAAATTAAAAATTCCTAAATTGGCTATTGTTTTACCTCTATATCTGATTATCTTTTATATCTATTTTATTGGTTTTAAGAATTACGAAGCAGTAACAACTTTATTATTAAGCTGGTTGATATTGATAATAGTTCGTTCATCACATTATGCTGATCGTAAATTGGGAAATTTAATAGGTGGCTTCATTGGGTCCTTTTTTCTTCCGTTTGGTTTTATTGCATTAGTTGTAAATATAAACGATTTTATTAAAAATATACCGATTGATATAATACCAATAGTTATTTTTATGTTTTATTTCA
>Ga0315285_10008795_pt1 | contig 10350 bp, 10 predicted proteins | sample YL17G09_36_MG_FD_203698 | JGI IMG/M metagenome (GOLD analysis project Ga0315285, IMG submission 203698) | Sediment microbial communities from Yellowstone Lake, YNP, Wyoming, USA - YL17G09_36 | ecosystem: Environmental > Aquatic > Freshwater > Lake > Sediment | place: USA: Wyoming | collected... | reverse complement strand
CTCTTCGATAAATTTTATAAGTACGGCCGTTGGCTCCATCTATAGAAATAACTAGACATTTAAATCGATATTTAACTAAACACTCAATCGTTTCGTCATCTATGGTATTTAAGTTAACCCCATTATATGCTGTTAAATTAATGTTTTTTATATAAGCACACCTTATAATATCCTTTAATTCTGGATTTAAAAACATCTCTCCAGAGTTTGATAGCTCGATATTCTTGAAACTTGGGTGTTTATCAACGAATTTCTTGAAATCTTCAAATTTCAAATATCCATTACCTATTATTGAATTTTTTATATTCCATCTGACACAAACCGGACATTCAAGTTGACACATGGATGAGGCGTCTATCCGAATTTTATTTGCGCGTCCAGATATTCCATATAAAAATCCTGCGAAATAATCACTCATACAATCCTTTATGGCTCTATATTTAAACATCAAAAGACTACACTTTGAAATTTCTCAAGATATCTTTTTTAAAAATAAACTCATAAAAATTAGGTGAATTAATTGCGCAGTCAAAATCAGATTATCTATTTAAAAACAACTGCCGAAAGAGAAATTTATTTCTCATTAATATAGAAAAATATAAAATGAATTTACGGGGGCTACGAAGGGCATTAATTATTATAATAATAATGAATAATTTATTATAACGCGATAGAGCCTTCTTTAGGTCATCAGGTGAAAATTCATCCGTCTTTATAAGACCTTTGCCTTGCGGGTCATAGGCTATGCCCAATCGTTCAGGAGTAATATCTTTGACGAGATACCCTTTATCTTTACATATATCGTAGAGTCGGGAACCCCATATCGGAGCCGCAAGAGATATTTTAGGTATCATAAAATATGCAAGCAGCATTTTCTTGGCAAATAAAAGTGTCTGCTTTATGTCTTCAAGGGTTTCTCCCGGTATCCCTATAACATAATAACCATATAGTTGGATATCCAATTTTTTACATATCTTGGCAACATTAAGTACGCTGGAAAGGCTTAACTTCTTCTCAATTACTTCAGAGAGAACCCTCTGTACCCCAGACTCTACCGCGATCTGGATATTGTGGCAACCATTATCTATTGCTTTCTTAATGAGCGTCTCATCAAGATCATCAGCCCTTAATCCATTAGCTACTTCCCATTTTATACTTATCTTTCTTGCAGAAAACCCGTTAAGTATGGCTTCGAATCGCTGTCTGCTTAAAGAAAAATTGTCGTCTTCAAAATGTATAAAATCAATTTTGTAATTTTCCTTAAGGTATTCTATGTGGCCCAGTACATACTCTGCCGAATGGAACCGCCAAACTCTTCCCATAACCGAATGTATACAACAAAATACGCAATTGTAAGGACAGCCTCTGCTCGTTACTATAGAAACCTCTCGCTTCCCTTTTGCAACTTTTCTTGCAGAGAAACCGCGGTTCTGCAAAAAAAAGTATCTTTCCATATCATACAAATGATAAGCAGGGAAGGAAAGTTCATCTAGATTATTAATCTTTTCGGGAATAAAATTCTCAATTTTTATGCCACGGTTATGGCTGCATAAACCATGTATACTATTTATATCAAGCTGTCCTCTCAAGGCATCAAGAAGCGATAAAAAAAGATATTCTCCCTCTCCGATTACCACAAAATCTATATTCTTATCATTAAGCATATCATGGGGATTAGCTGAAGGATGTGCTCCTCCTACAACAGTTACAATCTCCTTATCCACCTCCTTAGCCAGAGACGCTACGATCTTTGCATTCTTCGACTGACTGGAAAATATACTAGTAATACCTACCACATTAGGCTTAATACTGCGTATTGTATTGCTTATCTGTTCCCAGCTTTCGCCGAAATGCCATTGAGAAGGATTATTCTTTGTTAGTTTCGCACTTATTAAAGCGTCAAATATTTGTACTTCATATCCCTTTCTTTCTAACTGTGCTGCAATAGAAAGCAACCCCAGAGGCAGGTGGATGCGTGGATTTGTGCCTCCTTTGAAAACTGTAAGTGGAGGGTTAATAAGCAGAATTTTCATTAAATTTGCTTTAAAAGAGTGAACAATTTATCAGATTAATTTACCCAAAGGTCATATCCAGCTAGCAAAATCCTTAAGCATATTGAAGAATAAACGTGCTTTTCTAGCGGCGCTTTATCCACCAGAAGTTTTTCTGATAGTAACAATCATACAAGTGCCTAGTATCGACATATACGGAGTAAATGCTGCCTCAATTATATCAACCATATCATAGAGTAACTTCGGAATAAATGGTCTATAAGTCAATCCTCCAGAGAATGCATATCTCAAGAAATCATGGTAGTGGATTGAAATAATTTGTAATTGGGTGAGTCGCTTCCTAAATAAATCAACATCACGCTTGAATATAATGTAGGGAAGCGCAGTATTGGCATACCTCAACCAGCCATGTGTATCTATCGTTGGAGCCTTCCATTCTATTACGCGTTTGTTAGCATACTCATGATGGAAATACCTATTTATGAAATACCCAAACAGAGTTGTGGAAGGTTCATCGCATACAAACATACCTCCTGGCACCAAAACCCGTTGGACCTCTTCTAGACATTTCTGAGGATCATAAATATGATGTAGAACCTGCTTTGCATAAATGGCTTTAAGAGAATTATTAGGAAAAGTTAAATGAGTGGCGTCTTCGGTTCGATCAATTCCTTCTATTGCTACAACATCAGAGGTAACAACAGTTGGTATAAACTCCTTTAAAAATCCCACGCCACTGCCTATCTCAAGAGAAGGAAAAGGCATATTACCTAATGAATCTTCGATTGCTCTGAAATGTTGGTATACATATATGTAATGCTTTCGCAAGAGTGAATTTTCATTAATGATACTCCTGTGGCTGAGCGCGGTCTTATTCGAATCGATATCCCCATTCGTAAACAAAGGATGACAGCAAAAATGTTTAATAACTGTTCGGGGGATAATCAAGAGAACCACCCTTTCTCATGTACAGTTATAGTCTACAACGCTGCCTTCTCAATAGAAAACAATTGGTGTCGTGGTGGAGAATATATTTGCCTTAAAACCAAGTGGAAAACTCCTTGAGCATCTTAATAATGAATCTAACTGTATTTATCGACCTGATTTTTGAGAGTGCTTTTAGTATAAATCTAGGGGAGAGATAAAACATACGGAATGCTTTTCTTCGCAAAAATTCGACTTCGTGCGGTGTTATGGTACCGATATCCATGACTGAGCGGTTTTGCTCAAAAAGCTCCCATTCCTTACTTATAAACCAGTTCTCTCTCTTTGCCAAGAGATAAAGAGGAGTGGAAGGCCAAGGGACAGCACAGTAAGCTTGGACAAAATCTACATCCAACTCATTTAACCATTTTATTGTATCTAAGCCAGTCTGTAAAGTCTCTCCTGGCAAACCAAAAATCATATGTGCAGTAACCTCTATGCCTGCCTTCTTAGCAAGATTAACTGCATTCTCTATTTGCTCAATAGTTATACCTTTATTCGAATTGTCAAGTACTTGCTGATTCCCTGATTCTACGCCATACCCGATCATCCAACATCCTGCTTTTTTCATAAATTTTAACAGCTCCAAATCTATCTTATCAACACGGCTATTGCATACCCAAGAGATATATAAATTTCTATTTATTATTTCATTACATAGATTAACCACATAATCTCTAGACTCGGTGAAAGACTCGCTCCAAATGAGAAAATCCTTAACATTAAACTGTTTTTCTATATATTCCATCTCATCAACTACTATCTTAACATCTCTAAGTCTCAATCGGCTACCGTAAAATGGCTTTGCTGGACAAAATAGACAAGAATGACTGCAGCCTTTAGAGGTTGTAATGAGCAGAAATGGCTTACCGCTTAAAGGCAAAAGATAATTTTTTACATTAATAAGTTGCCAGGCGGGGAAAGTCAATTTATTCAGATCCTCCCTGAAGTCACCGTCTGGATTATGCTGTATTCTGGAACCGGTCCTGAAAGATAACCCTTTTATTTTGTCAATATTATTATCGCCTTCTTTTAATTTCTTTGCAAGTTCTACAATGCAAAACTCCGGCTCACCCCGTATAATATAATCAAGAAACGGAGAAATTGAAAATGCCTCATCTGGCAACACAGTTACATGCAACCCAAAAGCCAGCGTTTTTATGCCGGGGTGTATTTCTTTAGCAATTCTTGCACAATCAAGATCAGAATATATAGATGCGGTGGCGGTATTGATTACAAGTAAGTCTGGATTAAATTGCCTAATATTTGATTTCAAAAATGCTTTTGATATATCTTCAACTATACAATCATTCAATTTAACCTTTATGCCTTCCTTCAAAAGCATAGCCGCCATTGTCGCTAAAGTAACAGGGGGCCAAACTGTAGTCCAGGCCCCTTTTCTCTGCATACATCTTCCTTCTCTAACCATCTCCACACCGTTGCTTGACGGAGGGTTAATAAGATATACTTTCATTTTTCACCCGTTATCAATAGCGAACCTCCTATTTCTTTCACCGGTGTCTTTTCTAAAAATAATCCTAATAATTTTATAATCTTGATAAATGGTTCTGGTGTACAGGGATGTAAAAAATCAAAGGGTTTAATAATTGTGTTTCTAAAGCCGGCCCTTTCAAGGGTTTTCTTTAAATTCCAACGGGAAAAAGCTGTTTCATCCGGAGAATCACCGACTAATTCTTTAATAAATCTTATTCTTTTGTGAAGAAAAATCTGTGGATTCAGCATATTTGGTTCGGAGAAGGCAAATCTGCCTCCACTTTTTAATACTCGAAATATCTCTCTTAATGCTACTTCGATTTTTACGTGATGTAAAATAGAATTGCCGATGACCGCATCAAATGTATCTGAACGAATAGGTAATTGTTCGATATCAGATAAAAAGAAAATCAAATTTTTTGTTTTACCTATTTTGCCTATTGCTTTCTTAAGCATGCTAAAAGATAAATCGGTAGCAAATAAATTCAATTCATATTTGAGCAGATCTCTAGTAAATTCTCCGGTACCACATCCAATCTCCAGGGTCTTAAGACCAGGCTTTAAATTACAATATTGCTCAAATAATTCTATCCTTCTCTGTTTACGTAAAATGCCGGCAGGTTTAAGATAAAGATTAAATTTAATATCGAATATGTCTGCTACTCTATTAAAGTAGGCCTTTTCTCTTGATTTCATTTAGAACCTCATCTGGTTTTATTTCTCTTAAACAACGCTGATTAATTTCGCATTGAGCATGTTTATAATTTTTAACACGAATACAGGGACTACAATTAAAATTTTTGTAAAAAACCATATCGAATTCACCCTGAGGACCATAAAGCAGAGGCGTCTCTGGTCCAAAGAATGATACAGTGGGTATTTTTAAATAAGTGGCTAAATGTAGGGGGCCGCTATCATTTGAAATAAATAAGTTGAATTTGCTCATTAGATAAAAAAGTTGTGTTAGGGAAACCCTACCTGTAAAGTTAAACACATGTTTCCTCTGCGACGGATGGATTAGGGAAATTGTAAGCTTCACATATTCAGAATCTTCCTGAGACCCTATAAATATTATGTACGCAGAGTATATTTTGATTAATTCTTCAGCCAAAACAACAAAATATTCCTTCGGCCAACGCCTGAGTAAACAGAGTTCACTCGCATTTATATTTATACCTATAATCGGTTTCGCATTTAATAAACATTCTTCTTTAAGTAAACTATCTATAAAGGCTTTTTCTGTATCGGCTATAATTAATTTAAGCGGGAGAGGCAAAATACCTAAATCTTTGTTGACCAGACTATACAATTTAAAAAATGAATCCTTTAACTTTATATCTTCTTGAAATTGCACAACATCAGTAAAACAATCGCCTCTCCATATGCCTCTATATTGGAAGCCTATTCTTTTTTTTGCGTTAATTAGATAAGAAACTATTGCTGAAAATCTAGAAGTAAATTCCAGGTCGAAGGACACATCAAAAGATTCTTTTCTAAGATAAGAGATGATCTTAATTATATTCGTAATAAAAAGGGTCGGATATTTTATATCTAAATCAATTATCGTATCGAAAAGGCCGGATATTTTAAAGATTTGACTATTTTGTTTTAACGTTAAAGCACACACATATGCGTGTGGAAATTTATTTCGGATAAGCTGAAAAAAATCATACGCTAAAATTATACTCCCAAAACCCCAAAACTTAATAATCAATATCTTATTGATTTGTTGTCTGTCAGAAAAATTAAGCGTTTTAACAAAACGCTTAAATATAAACAAGGATACACAAAGAAAAAAACAGAAATATTTATCTATTGGTCTTAGATATTTGATCTTCATTATTTAAATAAAAACCTTTATGCAAGTTATCCAGGACAACTACTCACTCATTCTTATTTCTATCTTTAATTATATCATAAACGGGTACTTACCAATAAAAATTTGTAACATACTCAAGTTTATGTACGCGTGTTCCTGTGGTTATTACAAAGGTTTCCAAGAGATTCTGTCGTGTAATCCCAAGGAGATACAGAATTATATGGCTGAATCTGAAGATTTTTATTAGATCGGGCGGTATTCATATTGAGCTACCTTCTATAAATATATATTAAAGAACTAAGTTACATTAAGAATACGGGGTATAGGAGAGTTAAAATGGGTAGGGTTTTCAGTGAATAGGCTTGCCATCTTTTACCAAGAAACCTTGATTCCCGGCAGATTTTTTTTCTGTTTTTGTATCTTGGCGTGGCTGGCGGCTACATGGTTTAAGGGTTTTGGGAGAAACACGGGTTAATTCGGATTTCAAATTCCCAATTTCTTTTTTCAGGGCTATATTCTCTAATCTTAAGGCAATTATTTGCTTCATTGTCTTATCTGCTTCTAATGTCTCAATTCTTTTTATTATTTGATTGATATTAACCGATAGTGCGTTATTGTGTTGTTTCAAGCATGAGTCATATTTAAAAAGACTGTACATGGTTATACCAGTCAGAATTAAGGAAGCAGTTATGATAGCGGTATAATTCTTCATTTTTCCCTCCTTAAGTTCAAAGTTCTTTTGTTATTTTGTTATTATATAAAAGAAAAGGCAAAAAGACAAGTCTTTTATCTTTCCAATAGCGTTCTTCTATTGACATCCAAGGTAAAGGTTACAGAACGGGAATGTTTTCCATGGGATATAAATATACTACCTCATTATTTAGTCATTACTTCGATAACGGAACTTGAAGTGGAGGTATTCCCTTTATCGTCCTTAACGGTTAGGGTGACTGTAAAGTATTTTGAACCATAGGTTGTACTCCAGTAAGTATTAGTTGGGTCTGTCTTTATAGAAGTATCGCCATCTCCAAATTCCCAGTAATATGAAATTATTTTCCCATGCGGAGAATAAGATTTATGCCCATAAAATTGTACTTTCAACGGAGAAAAACCTTTTTTAGGCTTGGCTATGATTATAGCAATCGCTCCTCGGGATGAAACTTGCGGCTTTGTCTCTTTGATTTTAGCCTGTTCTTCAAGCATTTTAGCAACCAGTTCCTCTTTCTTTCTGGCTTTTTCTTGTTCCTCAAGCTGCGATTTTATCTCCTGCTGTTTCTGTTCCGCTTCTGCTGGAAGAGTAGGGGCGAATCCCTGAAACAACTGCTCTTTCTCTTTAGTTAATCCTTCCTGCTTAAACATTATCGGTTGTTCTCCCGCTGTTTTTTTTAGCTTGGGTATTTCTGCTGCTAAGTCTTTCTGGATATATGTGTTTAATTCTTCTCTTAAATTCTTTATGCGCGCTACCTCATAAGCATCTTGCTTTTCTTCCAGCTTTGTAATCGTTTCTCTATACCGTGGGTTATGTTCATACCTATAATCTGAAGCTGCAATAAATGGTATGCGAAAAATCCCCTCTATAAAATCTACGAACAAAGCAGGAGGGTCCCAAAAGATTTGCTTAAAACGATCCTCAAGGTAGCCCATCTTCTTATAATAGTATTCCACAGTGGCCTTACGTCTCCTAAGCCTTTCTTTAGCAGTTTCCAGATCAGGCACAGAATTATCCTTGCCAAGTGTATATTCTAGAATAGTGTAATCTCCCTTTGAAACCACATATCCCTTATCATAAGGTGGCTGTCCCTTATGGAATTTATAGGTAGCGCAACCGGATAAAAACAATAACAACAATAATAAAATTTGTATCTTTCTCATGTTGTTTTACTCCTTTTATTTTACATTTTCATTAAGGCTAAGGTCTCAGCACGGGTCTTTTCGTTTTTCTGAAATATGCCCCTGACTGCAGAAGTAACAGTCAGTGTCCCTGGTTTTTTAATGCCGCGCATGGACATGCACATATGCTCAGCCTCAATAACTACCATGCAACCTTTGGGCTTGAGTTTTGACATGATAATTTCAGCAATCTGGGTAGTTAATCTCTCCTGAACTTGTGGTCGCTTAGCTAAAATATCTACTACACGTGCTAATTTACTTAAGCCGGTAACGCGACCCTCCTTAGGAATATAAGCGACGTGTGCCTTGCCTAAAAAAGGTAAGAGATGATGTTCACATACACTATATAATGGAATCCCTTTTAAGAGAATAATCTCATCGTGTCTCTGGCCTAAAATAATCTCCAATTCCTTCTCTGGGTTCTGGTGAATACCTGAAAAAATCTCTTCGTACGTCTCGGCGACACGCGAAGGAGTACCCAGTAGATCTTTTTTCTTCGGGTCTTCTCCGATCGCCTCCAATATCTCCCTGATTGCTTTTTCTATTTTTTTCTTATCCATCTTGCCTCCGGTTACTTACCAATGCAAAAGTCATTGAATATCTTATCTAATAAATCTTCTGAAAATCTTTTTCCCAATATCTCATCCAGATGTAAAAGCGCTTCTTTGATATCCTGTGCAATAAACTCTAAAGATAATTTATTATCCATCGAATTAATTGCTTCTGCAATAACTTTTTGCGCGGCTCTCAGCGTTTCGATATGCCTTAAATTACTTACCAGCATAGACTCGGGACTAGGCACCTCGCCCTTGTAGACTAAATTCGCTATAGCGTCTTCAAGCAAATTTATATTTTTAGATTTTTTTGCCGATATCTCAATCACCTGGCTAAAATTCTTTAACACCTTTTGCTTCTCAATCTTCTGTTTCAGATCTATCTTATTTATAATTGCAATAAGGGGTTTCTTCTTTAATTTTTGTATGAGCACTTCGTCATCCTTGGTTAATCTCCTGCTGCCGTCAAATAAAAGAATTATCAAATCTGCTAATTCAACGGACTTTTTTGAACGCTCAACCGCTTTTTTCTCTACCAAATCCCGAGGTTCCAATATGCCGGCGGTATCCACAATTCTCACCGGGATACCTTTTATATCGATTATCTCTTCAACCGTATCGCGGGTTGTCCCAGGGATAGACGTGACAATGGAACGCTCTTTTTTTAGCAAGGCATTCAAAAGCGAAGATTTACCAACATTAGGCCTGCCACAGATAACCGTATGTATGCCTTCGCGAAATATTCTTGCGCGCCTGGAACTATTCAAGATATCTATAAATTCCTTGTTTATATTCCTTAATCTTCTGTTAATATCTTTTAAATTAACTGTGCCTATCTCTTCTGCGGGAAAATCAATGTTCGCCTCTATCTGAGAAAGTATATCTAAGAGCTGCTTTCGGACTTTGTTTATTTCTCCAGATATAGACCCCTTTAATTGTTCAACCCCTATCTTTAATGCAGATTCTGTCTTTGCACGAATGATATCTAAAACTGCTTCTGCCTGAGTTAAATCAATCCTACCATTCAAAAATGCGCGTTTTGTAAATTCTCCTGGTTGGGCTAAGCGGCAACCATTTTCTAAAACTAAATCTAAAATCCTGCGTAACGTTACTATGCCTGCATGACAGTTTATCTCGATAATATCTTCTTTGGTGTAAGATTTAGGCGCGCGCATTACAGTCAGGATTACTTCATCAATGATTTTTTCTTTTTCTGCTATCCAGCCGTAATGGGTAGTATAAGTTTTGAAAGTCGAAACTCTCCTATTGTTCCTAGAAACAAAAATTTTATCGGCGATCTTTAACGCCTCTCTGCCGCTTATGCGTACGATACCGATACCTGCCTCACCTATAGGAGTGGATATTGCTGCGATTGTATCATTTGTATCATACCTTAACATTTCTGAACTCCCCTACCACAAATAATGAACCACAAACTAAAATCAAATCCTCTTCCTTTGCAATATGATAGGCGAGATTCCTTGCCTCTTCTACATTGCTAGTGATACACACGGCCTTAGGAATAAAATATTGCGCTAATATCTCTGGTTCTGTTGCCCGGAGATTATTAGCCTTAGTTAAGATAACCTCATCCGCT